>Ga0209382_10000435_pt1 | contig 68895 bp, 70 predicted proteins | sample SoiMetdeltSBSDD5_FD_187599 | JGI IMG/M metagenome (GOLD analysis project Ga0209382, IMG submission 187599) | Bulk soil microbial communities from a Populus tree surrounding site in Tennessee, USA - Soil MetaG P. deltoides SBSDD5 (SPAdes) (version 2) | ecosystem: Environmental > Terrestrial >...
AGAAGCGCGTGGCACTCGCGCTAGCGTTCCCGGCGCCGGCCAGCACACCGGCGATCACGAGACCACCAGCGGCCAGCGACGCGACCGATCCCCGAGTCGACAAAAACTGCATGCGTCGAACCTCCAGTTCGAACAATGCGGATCTGCCTCGCTCAGGACAGCGCGGCCCGGAACCTGCCTGGCAAGCGAGGGCCCGCTGCGGAGCGGGCGAGGCAAGTTCTAGTGCCCGGTTGAGAACGGCATGCGACCCGTGATGCAACATCACGTAAAGTCGACGAAGTCTCACCGCGTCGTTCACCCGTTGGTCAACTGCACGCCACGAACCGGAGACGAGCCAAGGACCTAGACGTCCGATGCGAGTCGGTGCCGGTGCCACATCGCGGCGACGATGATCCCGACTCCCAGCAGCGCCTCGCCGATGTACGGGGTCCAGTCGTCGACTCCCCATACGAGGTACAGCGGCGGCGGCGCGAGCTGGCGGCCCTGAACCAACGCGACCACGGCGATCTCGCTCGCGAGAAGCGCACCGACGATTGGCCACACCAACTGCGGATGGTGACGGCCGATCCAGGCTCCGGCGGCACCGAGGATCGGTCCGGTCAGGAGTCCGGCCACGAAGTAGATCCGGTTGGCCTCGGCCTCCACCGCAAGCTCAGCGCTGTATCCGCCGCCGCCGAGGTGGCCGGCCAGGACGACCGTCAACGCCGCGTAGAAGCCGAGCAGTGCGGTGAGCGTGCTGAGCAGTCCGACTGCCGCTCCTTGGGACAACGTCCGGCAGCGCAGCGCCGGAACCATCGCGATGAGCAGCCACGGGGCACTGAGATTGCCGATCCCGCCGCGGAGACCCGTCTCGTTGCCTTTGAACACTCCCAGCGCGACTCCGACCGCTGCCGCTGCCAGGAGACCCCACGCCACCCGTTTGGCCGAGATCACAGTTCGAGGGTACGCCGGCGGACGGCCTTGCTACTCCGCGACGCGGACGGCGAGCGCAGGCTTGATCCGGGCGGCTCGACGGGCCGGCAACGCGGTGGCCAGGACCGACGCGAGCATTGCGGCTCCGACGGTCAGGCCGATCTCGCCCCAGGCGATCGGGAAGGCGACGTCGATGGAGCCGAACGCCGGACTGTTCTGATAGAGCAGCCAGGTCGTGAGTACGCCGAGGACGGTCCCGACGACGACTCCCTCCAGGGCGATGAACGTGCTCTCGGCGAGGAAGGCCCGGCGTACCGTCGTGGCGCGGAAACCCAACGCCCGCAGCACGCCGATCGTCCGGCGACGCTCGCGCACGGCCCGGACCATCACGACGCCGAGACCGGTGATGCCGACGAACAGCCCAAGGGCGAGATAGCCCTGCATCAGCTGGAAGAACTGGGTGTTGGCCGTGTACGCGTTGCGCACCGACTGCTTGATGTCGGTCGCGACCGCCCCATTGGCGAGGAAGACCCGCTCGAGGGTGTCGGTGAGCGCCGGCACGTCGACTCCCGGCTGCGTCGACATCAGGAGGCTCGACTTCCGGGCATCCGGTCCGAAGGTGGCGCGAGCGGCGGCATCGCCCATCAGCACCGGGAAACGCCGCTCGCCTCCGCCGATGCCGTAGTACGCGGTGCCGTCCGTGATGACACCGGCGATCGTGAAGTCGGCCGGCTTGCCGGTCCGCTGGCTGGTCAGCGTCACGGTCTCGCCGGGCTCGATGGCCTTGCCCGGCGGCCCGCCCGGCGAGCCGTAGAAGGCGTCGACCATGACGTACGACGGATCGTGCAGCACGAGCTGCCAGGCCGCCGCATCGTTGGGCAGCCGACTCAGCCGATCGTCCAGGGCCGGACCCCTCGCGAGATTCGGGGGAAGTCCGACGGCGATGGCCGGCAGCGGATCGTTGGTCCGTCCCAGCGGATCGCTGCCGTACGTGGGCGTGGTCAGAAGCGGTGCCACCTGGTCGACCTGGTTCGAGAGTCCGGACTGCCGTAGCACCTGCTCGGGGTCGCTGAGCGGAGTGTTGGGGTTGTAATCGAGTCGCACAGCCCAACCCGCGGATGCGTCGGCTACCGACTGGTCCACCCCGGCCCGGATGATCGCGGAGATCTGCGTCAGCAGCACGATGACGAGGACGACCAGGCAGTACATGGCGAGCGTGGCGCCGGTTCGGAACCGTCGCGCAGTGGGGTACGCGACCGCCAGCCGTAGTGCGAGCCCGGACTCGGACGGGCGCTCGATCCATCGCCGCAAGGGACGCAGCAGGACGGCCTGGTGCTGGCTGAGCAACACGATCGACGCGAACGACAGCATCGTGCCGAGCACGATGTAGGTCGCCGTCGACGCCTGGTCGTAGACATGCGGGCAGACGATGTGCGCGATCAGACCCCAGACGAGGACAGCCAGCGCCACCGCGGTGGTCGCGACGGAGGACGGCATGACCAAGCGAAGCAGCGGGATCGCCGAGATGGCCGCCAAGGCCGGGAACAGATACGTTCCAGCTCCCTGGCTCGGCGCGTTGAGCACCACGGGCACCGACGCCGCGGCGAACAAGGCCGTGAGGATCGCGGACAGCAGCATGATCAAGCGGTGTGCGCCACGACGCCGGCGGGGCGGCTCGAGATCGCGGATCGCGGCGATGATGTTCATCCGGGCGATCCGAACGCTCGTCAGCACGACCGCGGCGAACGCGATGAGGAACCCGGCGCAGATGCCGTTCACCAGGCTCGCCGGGCGTACGTCGTAGACGATCGCGAGCTTGTTGTTCTCGGGGTTCCAGCCGTTGAGGACGCTGACCGCCAGGATCACGACGATCCGGCCGACAAGAAGTCCGAGCGCAGCGCCGAGCACGGCTGCGATCGCGCCGTACACCGAGCCCTCGATGGCGAACTCCGCAGTAACCCGGCGACGCCGCATGCCGATCGCGCGCAGGATGCCGAGCTGACCCTTCCGCTCGTCGGTGAGCATGACGAAGATGTTCACCAGCAACAGCACCCCGGCGATGATGCTGAAGCTCGCGATGAACAGGAACAGCGAGCCGAGACTGTCCCCGGTCTGGCTGGCCACGTCGAGCACTTCCTGCTTCGGCGTGCTCACGACCGCACCGGTGTCGGCCAGCGGGCCGAGTGTGTCGCGGATCTTGGCCTCGACCTGGTCGGTGAGCTGCGCACCGCCCTCGACCCCGCCGCGATTGGACACCAACGTCGTCGTCAACGGCTCCCGGCCCACCGCAGCGGCCGCGGACACCAGCGTGCCGGGTTGGAAGAACGCGTCCCGGTTCTCGGCGGCCCCTACGCCCATCCCGCCGAGTCCCTCGGCAAGAACGACGTCGGCGACGGTGAACTGCTGCGGCTGGCCGTAGAACTGGAAGCTGATCTGGTCGCCGGTCGTCGCGTTCAGCGAGTCGGCCAGGTTCTGGTTGATGACCACCTCGTTGGGCCCGGGCGCCGCGACGTCGAGTCCGGAGCCGTCGGGTGCGCCGAACTTCGCCGCAGCTGCGAAGTCGAGCTCCCAGACGAGCGCACGGGGCTCGGTCTCGAGGCCGCTCGAATCCTCGTGGACAGCGGCGGACTGGTCACCGCGTACAGTCAGGAGCCCGTCGACCTGGGGGTCGTTGGCCAGGGCCGCCAGCCGGTCCGACGCCGCGTCTCCGACCGGGAGGGACGCCGACTGTACGGTCTCGTCGATCGGACCGAGCACGTCGTACGCGGTCTGGCGTACCGACCGGTCCAGGGAGTCGCCGACGACCATGCTCGCCACGATCAGTGCCGTGCCGAGCAGCGATCCGACGACGACGAGCACTGCCTCGGTCGGGCGGCGGCGGATCTGGCGGAGCGCCAGCCGACGGAGGATCGGCCGCCGGACGAGCAGGAATCCGACGAAGCTGAGGGCGATCCCGGTGGCGACGGCCAACGGAACCATGGCCGCGGGGTACATGGTCAGCTCCGCTGACGTACGACGGGCGAGGGGGCGCGTCGTGGCGCAGAGTCGTCGCCGGCGAGGCGGCCGTCACGCATCATGATCAGGCGTCCGGCAGCCCGGCCGATGGCTGGGTCGTGGGTCACCAGGACGATCGTCTGGCCGTGTTCCCGATTCAGCTCCAGCAGCAGGTCCATCACCTCGGCGGCCATCGAGCTGTCCAGGTTGCCGGTCGGCTCGTCGGCCCAGACGATCGCGGGCCGGGCAACCAATGCGCGAGCGATGGTGACGCGCTGTTGTTCGCCGCCGGACATCTGGTTCGGGAGATGGGCCTCGCGGTGGCTCAGGCCGACGCGACCGAGCATCTCGATCGCGGCCGCGCGGGCCGGCTTGGGCGGCGAGCCGACCAGCAGCAGCGGCAGCTCGACGTTCTCCACCGCGGTGAAGACGGGGATCAGGTTGAACGACTGGAAGACGAACCCCATCGACCGGGCGCGATGCTCGGTCCGCTCGGCGTCGCTCATCGCGAACAGGTCCCTCCCCTCGACGAGGACCCGGCCGCCGTCGATGTCGTCGAGACCGGACAGGCAGTTCAGCAGGGTGGTCTTCCCGGAGCCGGACGGACCCATCACGGCGACCAGCTCGCCGGCACAGACCTGGAGATCAAGATCGATCAGGGCCGGCACCTCGACATCGCCGGTGCGATAGATCTTGGACACCCGCTCGGCGACAAGGAGCGGCTCAGTGTGTGTCGAGAGATTGGCAGTCATGGTCGATCGCCACCAGCTACGACCCGCTCGGTGCGGCCGCGGCCATGTCATGCCCAAGCTGGCGGCCCCAGTCGCGGGCCCGCTCGAGCTCGCCGACCGAGAGCGGTCCGGTCATGTCGTCGACGAAGTAGCTCGCGGCCGGAGTCACCAGCCGATAGCCCTTCCGGCGCAGCCGCTTCGCGATGCCGTGGGCGGCAGACCCAGGCATCCAACGGGCATCGATCCGGGTGTCGAACGCGGCCGCTCCACAGCTCCGCTCGGTTCGTGGCAGCGCGGCCAGCCACTCTCGTACGCCGTCGGCGCGGGAGACGAGCTGCTCCGTCGTCTTGTCGGCCGCGTCGGCGCGGGTCTTGGGCCGGGTCAGTCCCATCGCGTGGGTCGGACCGCCCACGACCAGCAGGTCGACATCGTCCGGCGGCTGTGCCGGTGCTACTCCGACCTCGACGATGTCGGCGTGCATCCTGATGTGCTCGCCCAGACCCTTGGCGATCGCCTCGGCGACGTCGCGGGTGTTGCCGAACATGGACTCGTACACGATGAGTGCTCGCATGATGCGCCTCCTGCGGCGAGCGTGCTTCTACCTTCAGTCCACCCGTCGGGGTCGTCGCACAGCAGAGACCAAGGTCATGCGGGATCAGTCGGTGGTCATGCCAGACCGTCGATCGGGCTGTGACCTTCGAGACACCGACTACGAAAGCCCGGGAACGTCCGGCGGCGGGATGCCCGGTGGCAGTTGACCGTGATGCTCGCGGTACCAGTCGGCATAGGCCCGGATCGCGGTCGGCAGCGTGAAGAAGACCCGGTCCTCGCCCACCCGCTGCAGGAATCCGGCTGCCTCGAGATCGTTGCGCAGGTCCTGCTTGACCCGCGCCATGGCGAACACCACTCCTCGCCGGTCCAGCTCCTCCCGCAGCTCGTCGAGCGTGTCTACCGCGGTGAGGTCGACGAGGACGTTGGCCTCGGCATTGAGGAGGAACCACTCCACGGGCTGCGGCGCGGTGTCGACCGAGGCCAGGGCGCGGCGTTTGAAGTCCTCCACGTTCGCGAAGAACAGCGGGGAGTCGTAGCGATAGACCACCAGTCCCGGCACCGGCTTGGCGTCCGCGTAGTCGTCCATGTCATGCATGCCGGCCACCCCCGGCGCGTATCCGAGGATGCCGTCGTGCGGCCGGGCCACCCGACGCAACAGGTCCAGGATCGACAGCGCGATCGCCACGAGCACGCCGTACAGAACGTCGAGGACCAACACGGCAATGGTCGTCGCGGCCGCCAGCGCGAACTCGCTATGTCGGAACCGCGCCAGTCGCCGGAACTCTCCGATGTCGACCAGGCGGGTGGCGGCGTAGACGACGATGGCGCCGAGAGCTGCCGACGGGAACGAGGACAGCAGCGGCCCGAGGAACAGCAGCGTCGCCAGGACGAACGCCAAGGCGACGAGTGAGTACAACTGGCTGCGACTGCCGAGCGAGTCGCCGATCACCGTACGGCTGCCGCTGCTGCTGACCGGGAATCCCTGGGTCAGACCGGATGCGACATTGGCCGCCCCCAGCGCGAACAGCTCCTGATTGTTGTCGATGCGGTAGTTGTTGCGGACGGCGAAGGCCCGCCCGGTCAAGACGTTGTCCGAGTAGCCGACGACGGCGACGCCGACGGCCGGGAGCAGCATGGCGGCGATATCGCTTCCTGAGACGTCGGGGATCGCGGGCGACGGCAGTCCAGACGGGACCTCGCCGATGACCTTGATCCCGTGATCCTGCAGGTCGAAGACGGCTACCGCGGCAGCGGCCAGCAGCATCCCGATCAACGGCACCGGCGCTCGCGGGTATCGCCGGCTGCCCGCAAGGAGTACGACTAGGACGGTCAGGCCGAGGACCACCGTCGGCCCATGGGCGTCGTCGAGGTGGATGATCGCCTGCCAGGCTTCGCCGAGCACCGTGTCCGACTCGGTCGAGATGCCGAGGAGCTTGTCCAGCTGCGTGATGACCATGATCACGGCGATGCCGGCCATGTAGCCGACCAGCACCGGCTTGGACAGCAGGTCGGCCAGGAAGCCGAGCCGACCGAGCCAGCCGATGATGCAGAACGCGCCGACGATCACGGCCAGTGCCGCGGCCAGGGCGGCATGCTGCGCCGGATCGCTCCCGGCGACCGATCCCACCGCGACCGCGGTCATCAGGGCAGTCGTCGACTCGGGGCCGACCGACAGCTGCCGCGACGACCCGACGATGGCGTAGACGAGGAGCGGCGCGACGATGGCCCACAGACCGACGACCGCGGGCAGCCCGGCCACCTCGGCGTACGCCATGACCTGGGGCACCAGGTAGGCGGCGACGGTGACCCCAGCCAGGATGTCGCCTCGCAACCACGACCGCTGATAGCGGCGCAGTCGCACGAGTCCGGGCGTTAGCCGGCTCAGGTCCGGTCGGGACACCCCCAAAACGCTAGCCGCATCCGGGCACCGCAAGGTGCAGGTTGGGCCACGACACCAGCGGTCGCCGATTTACTATCGTCTGCGTGGCAGAAGACGAGCCGCCGGAACGGCACGAGCTGGACGACGCGCTCGGGTTCACGTCGCTGGCCCGCGTACGCCTCGACACGTTGCTGGAAGAGCTGCACGGCCGGGTCGGCGATGTGCTGGCCGGCCAGGATCGGCTCCGATCGCTGCTGGACGCCGTGGTCGACCTCGGCACCGATCTCGACCTGCCGCGAGTGCTCCAGCGGATCACCGATGCGGCCTGCTCGCTCGCGAACGCCCGATACGGCGCACTGGGCGTGCTCGGCCCGGACGGTGAGGTGCTCGCCGAGTTCATCACGCACGGCGTGACCGACGAGGAGCGCGCCGCGATCGGGCCGCCGCCGAGCGGCCACGGCGTGCTCGGCGTGCTGATCAAGGAGCCGCAACCGATTCGGCTGCCGCACATCGGTGACCATCCCCAGTCGTACGGCTTCCCGGCCAACCATCCGCCGATGGAGTCGTTCCTCGGCGTTCCGGTCCGGGTCCACGACCACGTCTACGGCAACCTCTACCTGACCGAGAAGGTCGGCGCCGACGAGTTCACCGAGCTCGACGAGCAGATCATGGTCGCTCTCGCAGCGGCGGCGGGCGTGGCGATCGACAACGCCAGGCTCTACGAGCTGACCGACCGGCGCCGGCAGTGGCTGCAGGCCACCCAGGAGATCACCCAGGTGCTCCTGGGCGAGGTGGACCGAACCGAAGCATTGCGGCTGATCGCCCGCAAGGCCCGCGAGGTGTCCGGCTGCGACGTCGCCGCCCTGCTGCTGGCCGACGGGAGGCAGGACGCGATGCCGAGCCTGATCCTTGAGGTCGTGGAGGGCATCGACGCCACCGAGATCGAGGGCGAGCGAATCCTGCTCGAGCCAGGGCTCCTCGCCGAGACGCTGGCCGACGACTCACCTGTCATCGTCGACGACCTGGCGGCGGAGGTGGGACGCGGCCGATCGCGGATGCCGGCCGAGCTCGCTGCCGACCTGGCGTACGCCGTGCTGGTTCCGCTCAGCTCACCGACCGGCAGCGGCGTACTCCTCGCGGCGCAACGACGGGACGCGACGCAGCTCGTCACGGGATTCGACGTCGAGCTGATCAGCACCTTCGCCAACCAGACCGCACTGGCACTCGAGCGCGTCCGCGCCCAGCAGGACCGGGCGCTGGTGGCCGTGCTCGAGGATCGTGACCGGATCGCCCGTGACCTGCACGACCTGGTGATCCAGCGGCTCTTCGCGTCCGGGCTCCAGGTGCAGGGTGCGCTGGAGTTGATCGGGCGACCGGACGTACGCCAGACGCTCACGAAGGTGACCGACGACCTCGACTCGACGATCAGGGACATCCGCGCCACGATCTTCGAACTCCAACATCGGGCCGATCGCAGCGATCTGCGCGCGGACATTCGGGGGCTGGCCAAGGAGTACACGGCGACCTTCGGCTTCGCACCCATCGTCGACCTGCTGGGGCCGGTCGACAGCGCGGTGCCGACGGAGCTGCGACCCGAAGTGCTCGCCGTCGTACGGGAGGCCCTCTCCAACGCCGCTCGGCATGCCCACGCGACCGAGGTCCAGGTCGAGGTTGACGTCCGCGAGGGGATCCTGCGCATCACGATCGGCGACGACGGCATCGGGATCGGCGAGACGACGCGGCGCAGTGGGCTGCGCAACCTGCGAGAGCGTGCGGAGGCTCACGACGGCCGCCTGGAGGTGCGGCCGAACGAGCCGCACGGGACCATCCTGCAGTGGATGGTCCCGCTCGGGGCGACTGACTAGCCGGCTCGGGTCACTTGGCCAGCAGCTTGGTGGCGAGCACGGCTGCCTGGGTACGACGCTCCAGTCCGAGCTTGCCGAGCAGGCTGGACACGTAGTTCTTGACCGTCTTCTCGGTCAGGTTCAGCTGCTCACCGATCTGCCGGTTGGTCATGCCCTTGGCGATCAGCTTGAGCACGTTGAGCTCCTGCTCCGACAGGTTGCGCAGCTCAGCCGGCTGGTCGTCGCCCTTGCGCAGCCGCTCGAGGACCCGGCCGGTCACGGCTGGATCCAACAGCGACTGACCGTCGGCGACCCGGCGGATCGCGTCGACCAGGGCGCCTCCCCCGACCTCCTTGAGGATGTAGCCGGCCGCGCCGGCCATGATCGCGGTGAACAAGGCCTCGTCGTCGTTGTACGACGTGAGGATGAGCGCCTTGATCGAGGGGTCGACCGACCGTACCTCGCGGCAGACGTCGATCCCGCTGCCGTCGGGCAGCCGGGCGTCGAGCACCGCCACATCCGGTCGCAGGGCGGGAATCCGCCGACGGGCCTGCTCGGCCGAGTCGGACTCGCCGACCACCTCGAAGTCCGGCTTGGCCTCCAGGAGCGCCCGGATTCCCTCGCGTACTACTTCGTGATCGTCCAGGAGGTAGACCCGGACCTTCTTCGTCTCGCTGTCCACGGCTCAATCCTCGCGCATCGCCACCACCGGCCGCAGAGACCTCGGCCCCTGCCGTTGGGCCCTTCGGCTCTAGAGGGGCCGATGGTCAGCGTGCGGGAGCGGCCTTGTCGTGCGTCACCAACTCGTAGCCGGTGACGGTCTCGGCGTCGATCCGGATGACCTCGGTCATGTCCTTGGCCACCCATGGGTGCAACAGCCGCTCGTACCGATCGAGCTCGGCCGGGTCGTCGACCAGCGACGCGAACCCGGTCACGACAACGCTCCATCCGGAGATCGCGTCCGCATCGAGGAGATCGGCTTCGTACGCGACGACGCTTCCCTCGGCCAGGCTCGTGGCGGAGGCGAGATCGGTTCGGATGAGGACCGCGTCGCCCTCGACCAGGTGATTGACCGGCCGAATCGAGGGCACGCCGGCGATGGTGAAGACCAGCCGGCCGACCGGAACGCCGGCCAATCGGCGAAGCGCCTCGTCCCGATCCATGGGACTGAGCCGACGGGGATCGCTTGTCATGGCTTCATGACAGCCCGATCCGCCTCGCCCGCCTAGTGGCCAAGGTCACCCAGGTCAGCCGGTTCGGCCCTAATCCGGCTGCCCGCGGCGGCGGAGGGTTGTCGTGTGGATCTGATGAAAGGGCACCGGCCGATCGTCGTCGGCGTGGACGGCAGCTCCGAGAGTGACGCTGCACTGCTCTGGGCCGTGGGCGAGGCCGCCCTCCGCGACCTGCCGCTCCAGGTGGTCGCGGCGCTCGACGTCCCGGTCGGGCGATCCAGAGTCGGCCGGGCTCCGGCAGAGCCGGCCCCCTCCGGCGACACGGACGTCGCACTCAAGCGAGCCGGACAGTACGCCTCCGCCCGGCTCACCGCCGATCGGGTCGCGACCGAGTTCGCCACCGGATCACCGGTCCGCACCCTGTGCCGAGCCGCGGCAACCGCCGAGCTGGTCGTGGTGAGCTCGCATCAGCGGCAGCTTCGACAGTCGGTCGGCCAGTCCGTCGCCGCCCATGCCAGCTGCCCCGTCGTCGTCGTACCCGCCCGCAGTGCCGCGACCCACCAACGCCTCGTCGTCGGATCGGACGGCTCGGAGGAGTCTGACTATGCACTCGCCTTCGCCTTCGACGAGGCAGTCCGACGGGGAGCATCGGTCGAGGTGGTCCACAGCTGGCGGCCGATGGCATCCGAGTCCAGCTACCGGCGGTGGATCAAACGGGCCGAGGAGAACTTCCAGCAGCAGTTGCGAGACAGCGTGGCGCCGTACCGGACGAAGTACCCCGACGTCCCGGTCGTCGAGCGCGTTCTCGAAGGCAGCCCGGTCGACCAGCTGGCCGGACGCTCGGACCAGGCCGATCTGGTCGTCGTCGGGTCTCGCGGCCTGGGCCGGATCGTCGGCCGGCTGCTCGGCTCGGTGAGTCAGGGCCTGCTCGACCGCGCCCAGTGCCCGGTCGTGGTGCTCAAGAACGAGTGGTAGCTCGCGGCGAGATCAGCTGCCGGGCTGGCACCGAACAATCGCGACCGGACAGCGGGCCCGCTTGAGCACGTGCCGGCTCACCGAGCCGAGCAGCGCCGAGGCTGCAGACCCGCGACCACGAGCACCGACGACGAGGAGGTCGGCCACCTCGTCGGCGTCAGCGAGTACGCGGTCCGGCCGGCCGTTCGCATACCGCGTGACGACCCTGACGTCGGGGAACTGCTCGCGCCAGCCGGCGATCGTCTCGGCCACGTCGAGGCGCTCGCTCTCGTCGACGACAACCCGCTTCGGGTCGCTGAGGACGGCCACGACGGCCTGCGACTCGGTGTACCGATCCCATACGGCATGGACGACGGTCAGCGGCGACCCACGTACCGATGCGGCTTCGAAGGCGAACCGGGTCGCCGCCGTCGAGGCGTCTGAGCCGTCGACCCCGAGGACCACACCCCGCGGGCCATCCGGACGGCCAGGGAGCGGGTTCTTGTCGGGCACGACGACGACCGGACTGACCGCATGTCCGACCACGGCCGAACTGACCGATCCCAACAGAACAGAGGCGATCCGGCCGAGACCCCGTGACCCCACGACCAGAATGTCGCGCTCGGTCGCGGTCCGTGCCAACACGGTGGCCGGATCGCCCGCGACCCACTCGCCCGTCACCTGCACAGTGGGCCGACTCCGTCGAACATCCGCAACGGCGGTATCGGCGATCTGTTGCGCGATCGCATGATCTTCGGCAAGGGCCGGCTCCGGTCCGAGACTCACTGCCAGCCCAGCCGAGGCGTATTCGACCGCATGCTCGATCTGCAACGGCCAGCGTCGCCGCTCGGCCTCGGCCGCGGCCCATTCGAGCGCGCGCTGACCGTCCGGGGCGCCGTCGACGCCGACGACGACCAGGCGTTGACGAGGACCGCGCAGGCTAACCATGACTCAGTGCGACCTTGACCGCGTCGTTGCCGGCGGCGTCGGCGAACACGTCGTACGCCTTTGAGAAGTCGTCGAGCTCGAAGCGATGGGTGACGAATCCGCCGGTGTCGATCCGGCCCTCGGCCAGCAGCCGCAGCAGGGTCGGCGTGGAGTACGTGTCGACCAGCCCGGTGGTGATGGTGAGGTTCTTGATCCAGATCGACTCGAGATGCAGCGTCGCCGGCTTGCCATGGACGCCGACATTCGCAACGTGCCCACCCGGCCGCACCAGGTCGACGCACTGCTCGAACGTCTCGGGGATGCCGACCGCCTCGATCGTGACGTCGGCGCCCAGACCGTCGGTGAGCTCGTCGATCGCCCTCCGAGGGTCGTCGGTGGTCGGGTCGATGGTGATGTCGGCGCCGAAGTCCTCACGAGCCCGCTTGAGCCGGGACTCGGCCGGGTCGATGATCACGACCGTGCGCGGACTGTAGAGCCGCGCCGTCAGGGCAGCGGCCAGACCGATCGGTCCGGCTCCGACGATCGCGACCACGTCACCCGGCTCGACGCGACCGTTGCGGACGCCGACTTCGTACGACGTCGGCAGGATGTCGGCCAGCAGCAGCGCCTGCTCGTTGGACACCGACGGCGGCAGCTTGTGGAGCCCGTGGTCCGCGAACGGGATGCGGGCGTACTCGGCCTGAACCCCGTCGATCAGGTGGCCGAGCACCCAGCCACCGCCGCGCAGGCACTGGCCGTACATGCCCCGGCGGCAGTACGCGCAGCGTCCACAGCCGGAGATGCACGAGACGAGCACCCGATCGTCGACAGCCACCTCGGACACCGATGGGCCGATCTCGACGACCGTGCCCACGGCCTCGTGGCCGAGGATCCGGCCAGGGGTCACCTCGGGCACGTCGCCCTTGAGGATGTGCAGGTCGGTTCCGCAGATCGTCACCGCGTCGATGCGGACGATCGCGTCCTGCGGGTCCTGGATCTTCGGGTCGGGCACCGTCGACCAATTCTTCTGGCCGGGTCCCTCGAACGTCATGGCTTTCATCGGTCCACGACCTCCAACGCTTGGTGTCAGTGCATGTCCTGTCGACTCCAGTGCACCTCGCCTCGGCTCTTGCCGGTATAGGCGTTGGACTCCACCCGCCGAGTCGGTAGCCCGTGCGGTCAGCGCCGCACTGCCACGTCGTCTCCGGACTCGGCAGCCGATCGGGGCGGCACCACGACAACGGGACAGCCGGCCTGCATCGCACACGCCTCGCTCACCGAGCCCAGCGCCGCATGCCGGATGCTGGAGACGCCGTGGGTGCCGACGACGAGCAACTGCGCTCGTTGCGAAAGCTGCACCAGCACCTCGACAGCGTCGCCGTGGACCAGCTCGTACGACACCGGCGGCGGGTCGTCGATCTCCCGTAGGACGCCGTCGACCACATGGCGCGCCGACTCGTCGGCTTGCTGCCGGGCCTGGATCGCCTGCTCCTCGGCCGACTCGCCTTCGCTCCCTCGGGGCGGCCAGGCGCTCACGGCCTCGATCGCGCAGCGACGGAGCCGGCCCTCGTCGAGCGCCCAGCGCAGTGCTCGGCGGGACCCTTCGGATCCGTCGATGCCGACGGCGATCACGCCCTCTGGCACAGGCTTCTGCATGTCTCCAGTCTGGCAACCGGCTGTGCTGCGTGTTGGGGTCCAAGGTCCCGCCGTAGCGAGTCTCCGGCCTGCCCGCGTCGAGCCGTCGGACGTGGTCGATCGGCCCCCGGTTGAGTGCGCACGCCTCTGCGTTGAAGGAACGACTCTGTCGATGCTCGAGACATGAGAGAGCTCGTACATCCCATCGTCGTCGGATATGACGGCTCGGCAGACAGCGACCGCGCCGTGGATTGGGCCGTCGAGGCGGCACAGCTGCGCCACTGCCCGATTCGACTCGTCGCGGTGCTCGAGGACGATGCCGATCCGGACTGGCTTCCCGATCGCGTCGAGGCGGCCCGCCAACTCGCGCTGGCGGCGATCAGCGTCGGTGCCGATCCGGAGCTGCCGGTGACGGTCATGAAGCCGCGATCCGAGGACCCGACACATGCCCTGCTGCGGTTGGCATCGGACGCGCGGCTGATCGTGCTCGGCGCACACGGGCACAGCGTTCTGGACGGCGCCCTGGCCGGCTCGGTGAGCCAGCACCTGGCGCGCCACGCCGAGTGCCCGGTCGTGGTGATCCGAGCGGCTCATGACCGAGCTGCTCGGCGAATCGTGGTCGGGTTCGACGACTCGCCAGGCAGCCAGCGGGCGTTGGAGTTCGCATTCGATCTGGCGCAGGACACCAAGGCGCCGCTGACCGTCATGCACGGCTGGCGAATCAATCCGCCTGGCAGCGTCGGTCTGTTCCTGCCGATGACGCCGGACATCGTCGACCACGCCGAATCCGAGCGCGTCGCACTCCGCAACGCCATGCGCGAGTGGTGCAACAAGTACCCCGATGTCGATGTCGAGCTGTCGGCGGTTCCGCTGCACCCGGTACGGCTGCTCACCGATGCCTCCGATCACGCCGCGATCGTCGTCGTCGGATCACGTGGTCGCGGCGCGTTCACCGGGCTGCTGCTCGGCTCGGTGAGTCAGGGCGTCCTCCATCGGGCCCGCTGCACCGTCGTGATCGCTCGATAGCGCCCTAGCTCGCCGCCGCGGCGTCCTCGGCCACCGGCCGCTTGAGCAGCACGATCGGGTGCGCGAACTTCCACTCGCTGGCACCCCAGGTGGTCACCATCGCGACCGCCTCCCAGCCCTCACCACTGAGCCGGTTGAGCTCGTCGGTGTTCTTCGGCGAACACCACCGGCCGGGAGGGGACGTTGGTCATCCCCGGCAGTCGAAGGTCATATGTCCGGGGTCTTCAGGCACAGGCGATCAGCCCTCGATCTCGATGCGCACGCCTCTGCTCGGCCGATCGAGTCCGGCAGATGCTTGAAGCGTCAAGAGGTCGCAGAACCCGACCCTGAACAGGAGGCTCGTAATGTCGACCACCGAGCACTATTCCGACCACATCCCCGTGCAGATCGAGCCTGACTCGGGTCGCGAAGATGCGCCGTACGCACGTGAGAGCCACGCCGCTCGTTACGCACTGGCGGTGCTGCGGATCGCGTACGGCTTCACCTTCCTGTGGGCGTTCTTCGACAAGCTGATCGGCCTCGGGTACGCCACGCCGAACGGTCAGGCCTGGATCGACGGCACCGATCCGACCAAGGGCTATCTGATGGGTGCGCCCGACGGTTGGCTCGAAGGCTTCTACCACGGCATCGCCGGCGACTGGTGGGTCGCGCCGCTGTTCATGGCGGGACTGCTGGGCGTCGGAGTGGCGCTGACCTTCGGCATCGGCATGCGGATCGCAGCCGTCGCCGGCGGGCTGCTCTACCTGATGATGTGGAGCGTCGTACTGCCGCCGCTCAACAACCCGGTCCTGGACGAGCACCTGCTCGGCGCCATCACGCTGGTCGTCCTGACGCTCACCCACGCCGGCTACACCTGGGGCTTCGGACGCCAGTGGGCACAGCTCCCGATCGTCCGCCGCTGGCAGGCAGTCCTGAGCTGATCCGATATCCATCGTCGAGCGGTGGCGGTAGGGATACCGCCACCGCTCGCATTGCCTGCAGGATGGAAGATGGAGGAGATCGACATGGCGAGAATCAATCCAGGCGACCTCGGGCGACGCGTTGCTCGTCGCCGGCAGGAGCTTGGCCTGACCCAATCGGATGTCGCCAAGCTCGCGGACATGGCGCCGGAGTTCGTCGCCTATCTCGAATCCCAGCCGTCCGAGTTGGGTGACGCGCCCCTCAACCGGCTGGCGACCGCGCTGCGGACCACCAGCGCCGAACTGCTCGGCGGTGGCCAGGACCGACCGCCCGGGCGAAGCGGCGGCGTGACGGGGCGACCCAAGCTGCTCGAACTCAGTCCCCAGGAGTGCTGGGATCTCATCGCAGCCGGAGGCGTCGGACGGATCGCCACCACGACCGACGACGGGCCGGTCATCCTGCCGGTCAACTTCGTCGTCAACGACCGGACGATCGTGATCCGCACCAGTGCGTACGGCCTGATCGGACGGATCGGCGGCGCAACCGAACTCGCCTTCGAGGTCGACCGTCTCGACGACGCCATGCGGGAGGGTTGGAGCGTCCTGCTGGTCGGCCAGATGGAGCGCGTCGAGGACCACGAGGAAGTCACCGGTCTCGTGGCGTCAGGCGACCTCGAACCGTGGGCCGGCGGGGTGCGAAACCTCGTCCTTCGGATCCGCCCGCGTCGCGTCACCGGCCGCCGGATCGAGGTCTCGTAGCCGCGGTCGGTCCGCGTCGGCCTTCTCGAAGTTCGGGGATCGGCAACGCAGGGTCGGGCCGGAAGTGCTCCCATCCGTCCCAGAAGGGCGAGCGCCATGCCGCCACGACTGCTTCGGCCTCGGCCAGGTCAGCCTCGATCGCTGCTGCGGTGACCGCGTCGAATCGACCCTGTGCGACGGCGAGCTCGAGCTCGTCCTCGTCCTTGCGGGTCATCGTCCGATCCGGCTCGACCACGAGATCGAGCACGTGGTCCCGGGTGTACACGGCATCGTCGTCACGAACGTGGCGAGCCTCCAGGTTCACGTACCAGCCGACGAACTCTTCCGAGCCCTCGGCGAACAGGACCCACACTGTCCACGGCCGGCCGGTCAGCGCGATCCGCAGCACGTCGTAGTCGGACCAGATGCCGACGTCCTGCACCGTCTCAGCGGTGAACAGCGTGCTCTTGTCGTCCCGCTTGCCGCGCCCGTCGGCCCGCACCGCCCGCAGCACCGAGGTTCCAGCGGCTAGCCAGGCGACCAGGACATCGGCGTCGTCCCGTACGACGGTCATCGGCTCGGCGAACTGCGGCTCTGACCTCATGCCACCTTCGGCGATCACCGAACCCGTGGCGAGTGGACCGGCGCCGGACCACCACATGATCTGGGTGCCGGTTGGCCAGTACGGCGGGCTCCCTGACGGCCGTCGGTGCGGTTGGCGCAAGTACGTCGGCTCGTCGTCCATACGCCGAAGCTAGCGGCTGAAGGGTGGCGGTCTGCCGACATCAGCGTTGAGGGATCACCAGGATCTCCACCCGAGCGGACTTGCTGAACTCGGGCCCCGCGCGCTCGCACTCGCGTGTCGCGATGGAGCATCGCACGAACACCGCCCGATCGCGGTTCAGGGTCTCCCGCGACTCGACTGGGAGGACGAAGTGGTCGTTGTCCTCCCAGCCGAACCCGGCGATGCTGCTCGCAGGCAGGTCGAACGACGTGACGGTCCCGTCACCCAGGTCGAGCACACTCATGTCGGCGGTCAGAGCGTGCGAGCCGTCCGGAGAGAGCGAGACGGGCGAGCTGGCTCCAGACGCGCAGCCGTCATAGCTGGGGGCTACCCCGCCGTCGGCGGCGAGGTGCACGACGTTGAAGCAGTTGTCGCTAGATTCCGCAAGTCCGACCGGCGCAGTCACAGCGGTGTCCAACAGGCGGGCCGGCACGGCTACCGGTCGACTCCCCGGTTGCCACAGCCAGCTCGATGCGTTCCGCCTGCTCGCGTACAGCAGTCCGGCCGGTGTCCAGCCCGTCGAGTAGAAGGCGTTGGCGGGCGTACGACCGATCACGCGGCGCGGCTCGACGTCGACCAGTGCGCCCCCCATCGCGAAAAGCTTGCCGTCCGGGGACAGCGCCCGCAGTCCGATCGACCCGTGGTACGGGTCTCGCGGCAAGAGCTCGATGGATCCGTTCGCGGTGACGATTCCGTAGCGCAGGCCGTCGGCCGGACCGCCCTTGCCTGGCCGGATGGCGGCGTAGACCGTGACCAGCCATCCCTCTGGGGTCTTGCCGATGGGCATGCCGACCCCGCGGGGAAGCGGTGCCCGTAGGCCGGGGAGATGGATGTCGGCATCGACGATGTACGCGAGCCGAACGGGTGGGCCCTGGGGTAGCTGGCGGGCCCACGCGATCGGATCGGTCACAATCAGCCGCGGCCGATCCGGCCCGGGCGACAAGTCATCGGACCCACCGAGGTAGACCAAGCTGGCGCCCACGACAGTGACCAGCGCCGCCACGCAACCGGTCAGCCACAAGCTCCGACGGCGCTGACGCCGGGCCGACCGGCTCTGCTCGAGCACCCGGGCGATCAGGTCCGGCTCAGCGCGGACCGGATCTACGGCTGCCGCCAGGCTCGCGCGCAGTTGCTCCTCCTCGGGCCACTGCCGGCGCAGTGTCTCGAGTGCGCGCGTGCCGTACCGCCTGACCGAGCCCGCCGACGACCCGAGGGCCGAACCGACCTGTGCCTCGGAGTAATCGTCGTGATAGCGCAGGACGATCGTGGCCCGCTGCCGAGCCGGGAGGGCTCGTAGCGCATCGAGGATGGTCAGCCGACCCACGTCCCGGTCGGCGTCGCCTGCATCGACCAGCCGTCCGCCGTCCCGTCGGCCACGGGTCGCCGCACGTACGAGCGCCCTCCGAGCCTCGGTCTCGGTCGCGGCCGGGGTACGGATCCGACGACGCTTGGCGTACGCCTGGGCCATCGCGGTCTGGACTAGTTCCTCAGCCGTCGCCCGGTCTCCGGCCGTGAGCAGGATCGCCGTTCGAAGCAGGGCCGATGCCCTGGCATTGACAAACTCGACGAACTCGTCGCCCATGCCGCGAAGTTAGCGCGATCGGACGCCCCGACCGAGAACTACTCCGTGGCCTTCGGATGCCCGGTGCCGGCATGCCTGACGAAGATCGTCTTCGTGTCCGGGTCGACCAGGTACCAGATCCTGCCGCCTCCAGTCACCTCGTACTGCCATTGCTCGAGCCCGTTGATGCTTGCCAGCTCCTTGCCCTTGAGTTGGTGTTGGCGGTCGGTGGGCGGGAACGGCTGTGGATCTGTGCGGATGGCCTCGTAGGCCTTCCAGAGGTTCCCCGGCGCCTGCCGCACCAACTCCTCCCAGCCCTTGGCAGCCGCGTTGTTGCCAAACTTCAGCAGCCAGCGCCCGGGCTTGGCAGGTAGTGCAACCCGGTCGCCCCGCTTGGCCGGGCTCACGAGGTCGGCGACGGTGGCTCCGGCACGACACCGAAGTCACCGGTGTCCTTCGACCGAAGGATTGCCAGCAGCTCTGGATCGGCATAGATCTGCGCAGTGTGCCGCCACTCAGCGATCAGCTGAAGAAACGGTGCCGGCGTCCCTACCTCTTCGCTGGCGTCCATCACCTCGATGAGCTCCTGGACGAACGTCATCTGATCATCAGCTGTCAGGAAGCGGATCCACGGAAAGACCTGCGGGAGAATGTCCAGCAGGTGCTTCGAGCGCAGGACGGGGTTGCTCATGATCGCCCGCAACAGCCTTGCCGCGACATCGACGAGCTCTTCGTCCTGCGTCGCCCGAGAGGCAGTCGTCAGGATGAGGTCATCCTCGGCCCCACGCCGATGTACGCGCAGCGCTCGGCTACGACTCGACTTCAGCTTCTCAACAGTCTCTTTAGGACGCTGAAGCAGATCGGAGAAGGTCACTTCCTGCCGCTGATCCATCACACTTCAAAGGTAGTTGCTAAGTCAGGAGTACGCAACGGCGCCCGGCTCGAAGCCCCCGGCTGAGTCGCCCACGACTCCACCTGAGCCACCTCAGGGGTCGACCCTGAGGCTCCTCAGGGGTGCGTTCCGGGGTTGCGGTCAGCGGCTTCCCCGATGTACGACCGCCTACCCGTCGAGAGGGTGGGACGCATGATCAAAGTCGAGTCCCTCACCAAGCGGTACGGCGGGTTCACCGCCATTGACGACGTCACGTTCACAGCCCGGCCCGGTCGCGTCACCGGGTTCCTCGGCCCGAACGGCGCCGGCAAATCCACCACGATGCGGATCATGGTGGGCCTCACACCAGCGACGTCCGGGTCCGCCGAAGTCAGTGGGCGGCGGTTCGCCGACCTGCCCAACCCGGGTCTCGAGGTCGGCGTACTCCTCGATGCTTCCGCGCAGCACGCCGGACGTACCGGCCGGGAGATCCTCACGATCGCTCAGCGCACGATGGGGCTCCCCGCGCGCCGCGTCGACGACATGCTGGACCTGGTCAGCCTGAGCAAGACCGAGGCCGGGCGTCGGGTCGGCAACTACTCGCTCGGCATGCGCCAGCGGCTCGGCATCGCAACCGCGCTTCTCGGCGACCCTGAGGTACTGATCCTCGACGAACCCGCCAACGGTCTGGACCCGGCCGGTATCCGCTGGATGCGTGACCTGCTCCGCGGGTTCGCCGACCGTGGCGGCACCGTGTTGCTCTCCTCGCACCTCCTGCACGAGATCGAGGTGATCGCCGACGACCTGGTCGTGATCGGCGAGGGACGGATCGTCGCGCAGGGCACCAAGGCCGAGCTGCTCCGCTCTGCCGGCACGCTCGTCCGCACCCCCGACGTGCACCTGCTCGCCACCGCACTCACCGATTCCGGACTGGCACACGTGCCGAGCGCAGCCGCTGCGACCGCGGACGCGCTGCGTGTCGAAGCCGACCGCGAGCTCGTCGGCAAGATCGCGCTCAACGCCGGAGTCCCCCTCATCGAGCTGCGTGCCGCCGACGGCGCCGGCCTCGAGGAGATGTTCCTCGAGCTCACCGCAGACACCCAACCTGACCAGAACCCAGAAGGAGCAGCAGCATGACCACCGTCGCCGTCGAGCCCGAGGCAACCCGCGCCACGCGATCGGCACCCGCCACGCCGATACCGTTCACCCGGCTCGCGTCGGTCGAGCTGCGCAAGTCGTTCAACACCCGGTCCGGCTTCTGGCTGCTGGCCAGCATCGCCATCACCGCGCTGATCGCCACGGCCGCGACCGTGGCGTTCGCGCCCAATGACGAGCTCACGTACGAGGCGTTCGCGACGGCGATCGGCTTCCCGATGTCCGTACTGCTCCCCGTGATCGCGATCCTCTCGGTCACCAGTGAGTGGAGCCAGCGCAGCGGACTCACCACGTTCACCCTCGTCCCACGCCGCAGCCGCACCATCCTGGCCAAGGGCGTTGTCGCGATCGGGATCGCCGTCTCCTCAATGCTGGTCGCCCTCGCGATCGGAGCCATCGGCAACGTCGTGGGCTCCGCGATCGCCGGGGTCGACACGACCTGGAACATCAGCGCCATCGAGTTCAGCTACATCGTCCTCGCCAACACACTGGGCCTGCTCGTGGGCTTCATGCTCGGCGTACTGATCCGCAACTCGGCAGCCGCGATCGTCGGCTACTTCGTCTACTCGTTCGTGCTGCCGACCCTCTCGATGCTGCTGGCCTCGAGCCAGGACTGGTTCAAGAACCTGCAGCCGTGGGTGGACTTCAACTACGCGCAGTCCGCGCTGTTCAACGGTTCGATGACCGGTGAGCAGTGGGCCAATCTCGGTGTCACAAGCTTGGTCTGGCTGGTGCTGCCAATGGCGGTGGGCCTGCGGATGATCATGCGTTCCGAAGTGAAGTGACCTGCGTCGACAGGGCCGAACGTCCCGGGGGCGTTCGGCCCTGCTCGATTTGCGGGCAGCGTGTCGACGGTGTCGACGATGACGCCCAGTCGAGGCGACGGGCATTCGTACCGATGGGCGAGCGGTTCGTAGCGGCTAATCGGTTGCGACCTGGACGGCGCTCAGAATGCTCGACAGGCCGGCCGGATTGGCCATCTTCAAGCCCGCGAGATCACCCGGCCGGAACCAGCGAAGATCGTCATGCTCCTCGGGTGCGGCGTTGACAGGTTCCCCGTCCCAGCGCGTGACGAGGAACGCGTGCATGTCCAAGGCCGGGTCGCTGACCGTCATCGGGATGGGTACCGGGTCGTAGACGTGCACCCCGAGCTCTTCGAGGCATTCCCGACCGACGGCCTGATGAGGCAACTCGCCCGACTCGACATGTCCGCCGACGAGGTCCCAGCAGTCGGGATACCGCCGACGCGATGGGTGGCGATGGACCAGGAGCACGAGACCGTCGCGCACAAGTGCGGCGACTGAGATCGGAATCTGGTCAACCATGGCGGCACTCTAAGCGCGAACGCAGATCCACCCACTCGCCAAGTGCGCTGGACAGGCACAGCGATCCCAGTGCCCGGTCCAGCTCAGTCCCCCGAGTAGCCCCAGAAGTAGACCTCGACGGGCGACTCGCGGTCGTCGCCGTAGATGACGAGACTTCGACCACTCCACCTCGGACCCATGAGATCCTCCAACGGTCCCGAAGGCCCCGGCGCCTGAATCGGGTCGAAGTCTGCGGCGGTGGGACGCTCGGTGCCGAAGACCTGAGCCAGTTCGTTGGCGGTCAGGGGACGGATGGCGGCGAATTCATCCGGCCCGTCTGCACGGGTAACCCGCTCCACGTCGAGGATCGAGTGCGTTCCTTCTTCCCAGAACTCCTCGACTCCCTTGGCCGCGGCCAAGTCGGCCAAGGACGTAGGCCGAGGAAGGATCTCGTCCTCCTCGAGTTCTTCGAGGTACTCGGAAATCGAAATGGCCCTGCCCAAGTCGTCCCAGGGCCAGATGTAGTCGTTCCGAGAGCGCACATCCTCCTGCAGCGCCACCAGCGACTCCTCAACACTCTGCACGAACGGAACGCGGTAATCCCAGCCGGATGCGCCCACCAGTCCTCCTCGGTTGCGAAGCGTCGGTCGAACTAAAGCACATGGCTCCGAGCAGGTCGTGGCGAGTGCCCGACGTCGATACGACTGTCGCAACCTCCGACCTCGACCACGCCCGCCGAGAGCGTCTGGATCTGCCGCAGGATGTCTGGCGACAAGCTGGAGACGGTCTTGAATGAGCATGCGGCTCAGGGCTGGCAGCTGAACTTCCTGACCAGGGACTGGGGCGGCGGACTCAATAGCCTGGGGATCTTCGTTACGTTCGAACGGCAGATCGGCTAGTCGGGGATGCCCAAGAAGTACCTGCAACCCAGAGCTCGCCTGGGCGCACGGACATGCGTCTTCCCCGCGAGGCGGATTTGCTCGGCGAGTTCGCATCGACGGACCAGGGTGGCGGCATGTGGGTACGGGAGGATGAGGCATGCGTGAGGTAGAGGTAGGTGCCGTACCGCTGAGTCGGCTTGCCCGAGTGATCCCGCCGGAGCGAGTCGCGCGTTTGGCAGCCGATGAGGCGCGGGCGAAGCAACTGCTGGCGGGCCGCACGGTGTGGAACGTCAACTCCACCGCACAGGGCGGCGGGGTGGCCGAGATGCTGCAGACGATGCTGGCGTACGGGCTGGGCGCCGGAATCCAGACGCGGTGGTTCGTGCTCACCGGCGACCAGCGGTTCTTCGCCGTGACCAAGCGGCTGCACAACCTGCTCCACGGGTTTCCCGGCGACGGTGCCGACCTTGACGCAACCGACATGGAGCACTACCTGGCGGTGCTGGCCCGCAACCTCGACGGGTGGCAGGACCTCGTCAGCTCCGGGGACGTCGTGCTGCTGCACGATCCGCAGACCGCCGGCATGGTTGAGCCGCTTCGGCGCCGGGACGCGACGGTCATCTGGCGCTGCCACATCGGTGCTGACCGCGCCAATGAGTACACCGACCGCGGCTGGGCGTTCCTCCGTCCGTTCGTCGAGGCCGCCGACGCGTGCGTGTTCTCTCGACGGGAGTACGCCCCACGCTGGCTGCCGACGCAACGGGTCGTCGTGATACCGCCGTCGCTCGACCCGTTCAGCGCGAAGAACGCGGAGCTGACTGCCGATGACGTACGAGCGGCGCTGGATCGCGCGGGACTCGTCTCGCGGCTCACGGGCGACGGCAGTCTCGCGTATACCCGTCGGGATGGCGAGCCGGGCGAGGTCCGCGCCCATCGCGGCTTGCTGCTGAACGACGATCGACCGCTGCCTCCCGATGCGCAGGTGATGCTGCAGGTCAGCCGATGGGACCGGCTCAAGGACATGGCTGGCGTACTCACTGGGTTCAGCGACCATCTGGACCTGTTCCCCGACGACGTACACCTGCTGCTCGTCGGCCCTGACGTGAGTGGCGTGACAGACGACCCCGAAGGCACGGAGGTGCTCAGGGAGTGCCTGGACCTGCGCGCCGCGCTTCCCGCATCGAAACGCGCGCGGATACACCTGTGCTGTCTTCCCATGGACGACGTCGACGAGAACGCGCACCTGGTCAACGCGCTCCAACGACATGCGACCGTCGTCGTGCAGAAGAGCCTGCTGGAGGGCTTCGGGCTGACCGTCACCGAGCCGATGTGGAAGCGGCGTCCGGTCGTCGCCTCGGCAGTCGGCGGCATCACCGACCAGATCGAGAACGACGTCAGCGGCGTCCTGCTCGACGATCCCACCGACCTGGACCGGTTCGCCGCCCTCGCCGCCGGCGTCTTCGCCGATCCGAGACGTCAGGCGCGCCTCGGGATCGGCGCCCACAACAGGGTGGTCGACCAGTTCCTCGGCGACCGGCACCTGATCCAGTACGGCGAGCTGTTCACGACCCTGCTCACCGGCTCAACACCCCGCTGAACCGGCCGCGGCTGAGGTGCGCGCTCATGTCTGGGTCGGGGCGCGGCCCCGTGGTCCCCGCTCTCCCATCTGGTGTGCGTCAGTCGGTCTGGTCGGTGTCGGTCTCTCCGCTGCTGCGCTGGGCCTTGTGGACTCGCGCGGTGGCTCACCGAAGCGACGGCTGTCTGCAATCCGATGCTTGTAGCTAGCGTCCGACCCGCTTTGCTCGCCCGGGGCCGCCTATTCCCTGACGATCGGTGACGCCGGCGCGGTCGAGGTCGATCGAGTGGCTCCAATGCGCAGCCAGGGTCGTATCGAGGCGGGCCAGTTCTTCCTCGACCGCCGCACGGTGCTCGACGCGAACGTCCTGGCGCAGGTCCTCAAGCGTGGCGCGGAGCGCTCGCATCACCTGGATACCTGAGGCTCCGTACTCACGGATCTCCGTGATCCCGAGCGTGAGGTAGTCCTCCCAGCGGCGGACGGGCATGACGACGGCCGGTCGCGCGTCGAGCGCACCCCTGGCACCAGGTCTGAGATCGGCCGATCCGATCATTCGCAGCAGTTCGCCGAGATGGCCGAGCACCTGCGTTGCTGTGGTCGGAGCGTTCACCGCGGGCGAGAGTGCCATGAGGGCGATATCGACCATGATCCGAATGGCGAAGGCCGGATCCTGTTGGACTGTTCGCTCGTCTCCGAGCGCGATCATCCCGTTCAGCTCCCGCTCGGCGCCTTGCAGACCCGGTCCGCCGCCGTAGATGGCCACCAACGTCCCACCCGTCGGCACGAAGTCCCCGACAGCGTGGACAAGCACGATCTGGGCGTCGTGCTCGCGCGCCCACCTGAAGAGGCCGTCAAGGTGAATGGCCTGAATGACGCCCGCCCGGTCGGTCCGCACGACCTCGGTGGGCTCGACGTTCGACCCGGGTGGCTCGACTCCGACGTCGGCCCGCTGGATGATCCCAGTGGTCTCGTTGAATGCCATTCACCCGTCCTTGGCAACCAGCGCCGCGACGGCCACAGGACGAAGATTGAACACGCAGCGGCTGAAGAAGAACAGGAACAGAATCAGGCTCGCCAAGATGAGCGCCCCCGAGGCAGTCACGCCAATATTCGGTACGAAGTGCGGCTCGATCCGCCGAAGCAGGGCGAAGGAGAAGGTCAGGGTGCCGGCGAGCAGCGCAAGTGCTCCCTTCAGTACCGGATCGCGGTACGGTACCAGAGCCGCATGTAGCGCGGGGAGAACATGCCGGTCACCATCTGCACGATCAGGGTCGTGACCGTGACGACGAACCCGGTCAGAGCGGCCGCCGCCCCGACGATCGCGGTCAGCAGAGTGCTCGCCGTCGAGGATGAGTACTGAAGGGAGTTCGGAAGATCGGCATGCCGGTCGAGCTCCGCGATAGCGAGACCGAGGATCGTGCCGAGAACCGCGCCGAGCAGCGGAACGATCCACAAACTTCCTCTGATCCGCTCACGAATGCGAAACCGGCGGCTCCAGGTCATCGATGCCGGCCTAAGTCGCCCCAACTGGTCGAGTCATTCCCGGCGAACTCGTGAGTCACTCGGTGTCCCTCTCGATAGCTGTCGGAATGAGTCGCTGGCGTCCTTCTTGGACATTGGTCAGGTCAACGGACTTGTCGGCCGGGTCTCCAGTTGTGGAACTGCTAGAGCAGGCCAAGGTCATGCCGGAGGCATCTCGGGGTCGCGGATCTCACTCGCTTTCCGGCATCGGAACTGAATGCATCAGCACCGCCTTCCAGGCCCCGTCCTCGCGCCGGAACACCATGGTGGTCGGTGCCGACACGTAGTGCTCCTCGCCGTCGAGCCCGTAGCTCTGTTCCAGCCAGAACGTCACCAAGCCGGTGTCTCCCCAGCTGATCTCGTGGATGTCATTGAGCTGAGACACGACGCCGGACATGACCGGCTTAAGCTGCCCGACGTAGTCCCGAAGTTCGTCGCGGTTGCGCATCCATCGTCGTCGAATCTCCTCGACCGTCTGCACGTCGGCTGCGGCGCGTTCAACGACGGCGTCGAAGTCCAACCGGTCCAAGTCTTCGAAGAGTTTCCGTACGATCCCAGTGAGTTCTGAGGCCATGATGCTCCCCTTGTCCTACGCGGGCACGGCGCCTGTTTCCGCATGATCCGGCCCATACCGACGGTAGGCACCGGCCGCGTTGCCTCGGCCAGGGTCAAAGGTCCTGCGACGCCGACAGTCGGCAATCCGACAGACCGAGCCGGCAAGGTCACAATCGACAAGGCCAGGTTCCGGCCGACCTACTTCCCGGTCCGGTCCTCGGCGACCGTGAGCGACTGGTGGGGCATCTGATTGACCGTGGCTCGCGTTCGCGGGTTCCGCTGTTCGTCAACTGAGCAAGCAGACGTGGCCGTGCTACTGGACCCGCTCAGCTCTTTGATGGGGACCTATTTGTGGCCGGGCCTAGGAGGATGAGGGTGTCGCCTGGCTTGGGGTCTGGGGAGTGGGAGGCGGTTGAGGGGATCAGAGTGCCGTCGCGGTTGACGATGAACAACAGGTCGGTGGCCGAGGGGACCTCAGCATCGCCCGGTTGGGTGGTGATGCGAGCGCCGGCGGTGTAGCGGGCGGTCAGGGCCGGACCGGTGAGGGGTGGGGCAAAGAGTGTGTCGCCGGGGATCTCGGCGCTTGTGGGGTCGAGGCTAGGAGCCAGCCGGTAGACCCGTGGGCCGGAGCGGCCTCCGACGGTAATGGCGGCTAGGGAGTTGAAGTGGTCCTGGTCGGTGAGGAACAGAATGGCGGTGATGCCGTCGATGTTCTCGCCCTGGATGATCGCCGTCCCGAGCCGCTCGCCAGGGACTAGCTTGAGATCCGCCTGCTCGATCCGGGTGCGCTGGTCGTCCGAGGGTGCCCACATGAGAATCTCCAGGCCCGCGGTGCCGAAGGCGTGGGCCAGGTCGATAACCCACGGGTCGCCGCCGACCAGCAACGGGTGGGTGCGCGCGGAGCGGGTCACGCCAAGCCGCCCGGCAACCGGGACCGCGGTCAGGCCGTAGAGGGCCACAGTGGCGACGATGACCAGAAAGGTGACGGGCAAGATCTTGGCTGCGCCCCCGATGTGTTGGTCGGCCAGGATCGCCCCGAAGGTCGAGGCGGTGGCTGCAGCGACGATGCCGCGCGGCGCCATCCAGCCGATGAAGGCGCGTTCTCCCCGGGTCAGCTCGGTTCTGATGGTCGCGATGAAGGCCACGAGCGGGCGGGTCACCACCACCAGCACGACGACCAGCGCCAGGGTGGGCAGCACGATGTCTTGCAGCGATGCGGGAGTGACGGTGGCCGAGATGGACACGAACAGGACGCCGATGATCAGCTGCACCAGAGTCTCGAAGAACGACTGCCGGGACTGGGCGCTGAAGACACGCAGGTTCGCGACCGCGAGCCCCATCAAGATGGCGGCGAAGAGCCCGGCATCGTCGCGGACGATGTCGCAGACGGCGGCCACCGCGACCACGCAGGCAAGCTGGCTGGTGGTGCTGAGCACATCGTCCAGATCAAGCTTGCACAGGCAGAGCCACAAAACTGCGGTGCCAGCCACGGCGCCGGCCAGACCGACGCCCACCGAAAGAAAGAACTGCCCGAACAGGTGGCCGGTCCCGCCAGTGTTGCTCGCCAGAACGGCGTGGAACACCACTGCGCCCAACATGCCGCCGACGGGGTCGATCAGCGAGCCCTCCCAGGCGAGAATCCGCTGCAGGCGATCGGTCGGCCGGACGAATTGCAGGAGCGGGCCCACCACCGTCGGCCCAGACACCACCAAGATCGCGCCTGTCATCGCCGCCGCCCCAGCCGACATGCCCAGGAGCAGGCCGGCGGACACCGCGGCGAACGCCATCGTGATCGGCACTCCCCATATCACCAAGCGAGGGACCACGCGACGCGCGCGTCCGCGCACGGAGCCCCACTTCAGGGCCACGCCGGAGTCATAGAGAATTACCGCGACCGCCAGCGAGACCAGCGGCTGGAAAGACGCCCCGAGCAGGCGCTCCGGATCAACGTCAGTGGTCAGGGCGCCGGCGGTGAAGCCCGCCGGAAGCAAGATGATCAATGCCGGAACACGCAGCCAGCTCGCCAGCACCTGTGAGCCCACCGCCAGCGCAAGGATCAAGCCCATCCCGAAGAGAACCTGGTCGGTACTCATCCCGTGACCCCTTTTCCGCCATCCCCACCATGCCGAGTCAGGACGCCCGACTGCAACAGAGCCGCCTACCGGTTACCTCTCCGACGCGTTTCGCCGCCAGGGCAGCGCTCCATCCAACTCGACCTCGAGCGAGAAGCTCAGGAACGTTCGCACAAGGACGATGACACCCAACGCCAACGCACTCTTCAGTGTGGCGTCGACCGTGATCGTGAGAACGATGTCGGCGATGATCAACAGTTCTAGACCCAGCAGGATCGCTCTGCCCACATTGCGTCGGGCGCCCTCATATGCGGCGCGCGCACCCACTCGCGGCAAGGATGCGATCGCGTGACCAAATGCCCAAAGCGCGCCGCCTACGAGGATCAAGACGCCGCCGACCTCGAACCCGTGTACGACCAATTCCATCAGTCGGTCGAATGTCAGATCCTTCATCGCCCTGAGACTCCATCCGGCGTTTCTGTGGTCGTCCCGGCGGCGGGTTTCGCGGCGGTTGCGCGGGACAGTTTCCGGCTGGCCAGGACGTACTTCACGCCTTCGACGGTGAGGAAGGCGGTGACGACCGCGATGAGGATGGGTGCGGTCTGCAGGGCCCCTATCTCTGTCAGGAACGCAGCCATCAGGACCATCGAGAACGGCGCGGACACCACCGCGCCCGGGACGGCGGCGAGCATGCAGCTGAACGCCAGCCCTAGCGGCACGCCGGGCACGACCTGGTGCACGATCACTCCAGCGGTTCCGCCGATGAACAGCGACGGGAAGATGGGCCCGCCTACGAACCCGCTGCCCTGGCTGACGGCAAACGCGAGCATCTTCGCGATGAGTGAGGCGACGAGCAGGCCGAGGCCGAGGCTCGCCGCACCGCCGAGCACGACATTGAGCTGATCGCTCCCGTTGAACATGGTCAGCGGCAGGACCACCCCGACCACCCCGAAGACCACGCCGCCGAGCACGGGTTTGGCGATGTCGGGGATCTTCAGCCGGCCAACCAGCCGCGCCGCGCCAAGCATGAATCCGGCGAGCAGCATCACCACCACGGCCGCGAACAGGCCCAGCGGGATCCCGGCTAGTAGCTGCCAGTCCTCGAACTTGTACTGGGGTACCTCGTAGTCGCCCACGAACACGGCGCCGGCGATGACGAAGTAGATGCCGAAAGACACGCTCGATGACACGATCTGCGCGGCGAGCGCCTTGGCGGCCTTGCTTCCGCCCGGGCGGGCGACCTCCAAGATCAACAGCACCACGATCAGGGTGCTCGAGAACAGCCCACCGTAGGCGCCGGCGAAGCCGGCCAAGGTGTTCACCTGGGCGTCCTCGGTCTTGAGCGCTCGTCGCTGAGCGATCCAGCTGCCGGCGCCGCCGCCCATCGACCCCAGGGCCTTCTCCGGACCGAGGCTGGCTCCCCCGATCAGCGATACCGCCGAGACGGCCGCGATCCCGGGCACCAGTCCCGGGTCGACCCGCTCGGTTTGCAGGTCCTCGAACAGGCCGGGAGTCTTCCACGGTAGCCGGGTCAGGCGCCGCACCAGGCCGACCGCGACACCCGCTGCCGCAGCGACCGCTACCCACCACCAGTGACCGCCGAACCAGCCCGGATCGGAATCGCTGTACCAGTTGCCCCCGACCTTGAGGACTCCGATGAAGATCAGCCCGGCAAATGCTCCGAACACCCCAAGCACCACCGCGTACCCCAGCAGAACCCAGAAATCTCGCTGCCGGGTGACAGGCCGTGGGCGTGCCTGATCGGGCGTCGCGGTCACGACGCCGACCTCAACAGACCTCGACCCCGATGCAGACGCCGCCGGCAGTCATCACGCGCCCAGCGGGTCAGGCGGCGCTGTTTCATGCGTGACCAGTCCCTTGCGATACAGCATTACCAACGCGCGACTCAACTCCAAGACAGCGATGGCGAATCGTAGGTAGCGCGGCTTGATGTTCGGATACTCGGCAGTGCCGAACGCGACCCGGACGATGGACTACAGAACTCCAACAACAAACCCCCCTGACCAGCTTGGTGTTGAACAGGTTGTGACGGTCCTTCTCATCGCTCTGAGCAGCGGGCGCGCTGAAGTTCGACATGGCCATATCGTGACCATAAGTCGACCGTTCACATCGCTCTGGTGCCATCTAGCCTGAGTCGATGGGCCATTCGGACCCCGAGCGCGCCAGGCGCCCGTCCGCTCGGGCCTACGAGTCTGCAGCTACGGGGAGCAGGCTGGGCTGAGTCCGTTCGGTCTGGCGGCCGGGCGCTGACCTGCGGTGGAGTGTGGAGCCGCCTGTCGGAATCGAACCGACGACCTACGCATTACGAGTGCGTCGCTCTGGCCAACTGAGCTAAGGCGGCGAGGCCCGAGCGTCGGGCCGACCGCCGAGTGTAGTCGGCGGCGTGCGGGGCCGCCCAATCCGTATCGCTATCGGCCCACACCGACATCGCACTGTAAGGGTTGTCCGGCACAAGATCGTTACATCAGGATCGACCCATGGACCCCACCAGCACGTACACGAATGGACGACGACGTCGCGGCATGCCACGAGCGAGGGGGCGATCGCGTACGAGCGGTGTCGGTGTGGGCGGTGGCGGGTACGGCGAGGGACGTCGGCCAGGGCGGAGCAGACGCTGGTGCTGACGGGAGCGGCCGGGTCGGCCTGACCCAGCAGCGACCGGGCGCTTTGATTCTGGCTGACATCCTGTTGATGAGGGCAGGAGGTCTGCCGTGGCCCGTGACGATGATGCGTTCGCCGAGTTCGTGGCGACTCGCTCGGTCGCGCTGTTGCGGACGGCGTACCTGCTGACCGGCGACCAGGAGCGGGCCGACGAGCTGGTACGGGAGTCGCTGATCCGGGCGTACCCCACCTGGCGCGGCATTCGCGAGCCGCGAGCGGCGGAGTCCAAGGTGCGTACGGCCATGGCGCGGACGCTGATCAGCCGGTGGCGTCGACCGACGTGGGCGGCCGCCGGCACCGATCAGCGCCACGGCATGCACGTCGGGCGGCTCTGGCCGATCGTCCAGACGCTGCCGCCGCGAGAGCGGGCGGTGATCGTGCTCCGCTACCACGAGGATCTCTCCGTCCAGGAGACCGCGGCGGTGCTCAGCTGCTCCACCCGATCGGCCGAGCGGCACAACGTCAGCGCGCTGAGTGCTCTACGGCCCGGCGCGCCGACCGGGAGCGACGACCTGGGTGCTGCCCTCGCGCTGGAGGACCGGCTGCGTCGTGAGCTGCGCCAGGAAGCGGACGATATCGAGCTCCGGCCGGACTTCGTGACGAGCAGCGTCGAGAGCGTGCTCACGCAGCGACGAGACCGACGCCGGTTCGTGCACCGAGCGGCTGTGGTCCTCGCCGTGCTGGTGGTGGGCGGTGCGGCGATCGCGATCGTGGGCGGCAACGACGACCGGCGGAAGTCGGAGGTCGAACCGCCGATACTGCCGGTGCCCTCGCCGCCACCGCGGCTCGATGCCAAGAACATCCAGCGGCTGCCGCCACCGGAGGACGTCGCCAAGCTGGTGTGGCGGGACACCGCGCTCCCGCAGGCGCTCCCGGACGACGTCGCGTCGGCGCCACCGCTGTCCTCGGACCCGATCGATCACGCACTGGCCCTCGTCGCTGGCCCCGGTGCCGCGGTCGGGGTCGTCGGTGACGACGGACGGTTGCGCCGGCTGGACGGGGTGCCTCTCGTACGCCCGCGGGCCGATGGCTTCGGCAGCTTCAGCCCGGTCGTACACGGGTCGTTGCGATCCGATGGCGAACTGGCGGCGTTCCCCCAGCCCAATGCGGTCGTGGTCGTCGACCTCGCGAGCGGCGAGAGCGAGATCTTCGCGGTGCCCGGATTGAACGCCCGCGTCACCTGGCTCCCCGATGGGCATGAGGTCCTGGTCAGCCGCGATGACAGCACCGGCAGCGTTCTCGACACCGACGACGGCTCGATCAGCGGCCGGCCGTACAGCGCCTATCGCGCGGCGTTCATGCCCGACGGCACGCCGTTGGAGGTACGGGAGTCCGGCGACTGGCCGGCTCGAAGCGACCTGATCCGCTGGAAGGACTACCAGGCGGTCGAGTCGGTGCCGATCCTGCTCCGGCACCGGAGCGAGGCACCGGCCAGCGCGACCGATCAGCTCCTCGTGGTGCCCGGCACGTACGAGGACCCCTACGTGCGCAGGCTGGAGTCCGTCAACGGCTGGATCATCGTCGACATCGCGACCGGCGCGCCCGAGACCATGCTGAGCGCGTCAGACGCGTGGTACGACACCTGGCTGTTCGGGCTGCACGGCTGGCTCGACGACGCCGTGCTCATCCAGACCGACAGCCTCGTCCTCGCGTGGACACCGAGCACGGGGTCGCTCGAACGCGTCACCAACGTGAGCACGGACATCTCGCTCGCGATGGACGTCCTCGAGTGACGTCGAGCGCCTAGCGGACGTCCGGCGCGGCCTCCAACTCGCCGAAGTCCCGATCCCAATGCCGGTCGGCGAACCGCAGCGCCTTGAGGTGCAGTGGCGCCAGTCGCATGCCGGGCCGCATCAGGTCGTCCGACGGCGTGAAGCGTACGAAGGTCCCCTTCGTCACGGCCGGTCCGGCCGCCATCGTCCCTACGCGGGCCAACGGGTCCGGAGCCACTGTGAAACCGCCGTCCTGGTACGCCAGGTCGACCTCGTCGGTGTCGCCATCCCACGGGCGTTCGCAGATGCCGAGCGCATTGGCGAAGCGGGCCCGGTCCGCGGCGTTGATGACCAGCCGCTCGAGGGTCATCGCATCGATCCGGGGATCGCGACCGGCCACGGCGCTCAGCTGCAGCAGCTCCAGCGGCACCTCTGGCACGCTCCTCGCCAGCGTCACCAGCCCGCCGGTGAACCGCGGATTCAGCTCGGTCGGCCGGAAGCCGTCGCGGGTCATCACGCCGTCGATTCCGAAGCCGCCGCGATAGCCGACCCGCTCGACCAGGATCGTGCCGACCCGGCGAACCAGGGCGCGCATCTCCTCGCGGTCCGCATCGCTCGGATCCCACCAGGTCGACATCCCGCCGAGGATGAACCGGTTCCCCGCCGGCCTGCGCAACATCACCAACTCGACTGGGCGGAAGGCCGCGACGCCGTCGGCGACGGCGAACCCGTGGATGCTGCACGGCACGCCCTCGAGGTACGGCATCACCCGGACCCGGTCGCAGTGCGCAGCGAAGTACGCCGTCATCGACTCGACATCGGCGTCGGAGCGCACCCAGCGTACGAAGTCGGCGCCGCCGTTGATGCCATCTCGAGCATCGCCCGACCAGACAGCGCCGTCCTCGCCGCCGATCGCCTTCGTCGCCTCGGCCAGGTCCCCACGAGCAGCCGGGACGATCCGCATCGGCGATCGCGTCACCCCGGCGGCGTCCCAGATCTCGTCGCACAGCAGCTTGTCCTCGAGCCGCGCCCACTCGTCCGGGCGGCCACCTACCACGTCGCGCCCCAGCAGGGACCCGTGCCCCGCGAACGGCGCCAGCCACCACACGGCCCGGCGATCGGGGTCGTACTCCTCGACCCGGCGGACCAGCTCGGCCGGCGGCGAAGCGGCGAGCCGGTGGACCTTCCGTACCTCCTCGCTGAGCGACGGCGCCGGCCCGAGCGGGAGGAGCCAGATGTCGGCGTCGTCGGGGGACGGCAGCGGACCGGTCCCGGTGCCTCGGGCGACCAGCAGCGGGCGCCGGGCGCCCCACTGCTTGAGTCGAGTGACGTCGTTCGTCATGCCCGCGAGCACCTTAAACGCCACGATGACCGGACGGCCACGGAACGGCTCGGTCAGGTACGAGGTCCAGGCCTCGAGATCAGGACGGCGTTCGACGCTGGTCATGGCCGGAAGCTAACCGAGGCGGCACTCAGCAGGACAGCGAATTTTGCGGCACCTTGCCGTCGATCAGATATGCGTCGACCGCATTGTCGACGCATTCGTTGCCCATGTGGTAGCCGGTGTGTCCGTCGCCGTCGCGGGTGATCAGCACCCCCGACTTCAGCTCGTTGGCCAGTCCCACCGCCCAGGCGTACGGCGTCGCCGGATCCCGAGTCGTCCCGATGACGACGATCGGAGCCGAACCCGCCGCGTCGATCGAGGGGGTCGGCGCGTCCGGCTTGATCGGCCACTCCGAGCAGCCCAGCATCGACCAGGCGAAGACCCGCCCGAACACCGACGACGCCTTCTCATAACGCGGCACCGACTGCTCGATCTGCTGGTTGGTCATGTGGACCGGATGATCGAGGCAGTTGACCGCGTAGATGACCTGGCTGGAGTTGTTGGTGTAGCCGTTGTCGTCCCGCTGTAGGTACGCATCGGCCAGCGTCAGCAGCACCGAGCCGTCGCCGGCGAAGGCCGCCTGCAACGCCTGGGTCAGCAGCGGCCAGTAGTCCTTGACGTAGAGCGTCACCGCGATGCCGTAGAAGCCGAGCCCCTCCGTGAGCGGCCGGTCCGGATCGCCGCTGTCCAGCGGATGCTGGTCGAGGTCGTTGAGGAACGAGTGCAGCCGCTGGATCGCCTCGTCGTGGTTCGAGCCGAGCGGGCAGTCGCCGCTGGACACGCAGTCGTTGATGTAGGCGTCCAGGGCTCGCTGGAAGCCCTTCGCCTGTCCGAGGTTGAACTGCTGTGCCGACAGGGCGGGATTGATCGCGCCGTCGAGTACGAACCGGCCGACCCGCTGGGGGAACAGCTCGGCGTACACCGCACCGATGTAGGTCCCGTAGGACGCGCCGTAGTAGTTCAGCTTCGGGTCGCCCACCACGGCGCGCAGGATGTCGAGGTCGCGGGCGACATCGACCGTGGACATGTGCTCAGCAAGCGGTCCGGCGTCGGCGCAGCCGTCACCGAGCTGGCGCAGCAGATCCCGTGCCTCGGTGACCTCCGACGGGGTGTCGGGCGTCGGGTCGAAGGCCACCAGCTTGTCCAGCTCGGAGTCGCTGACACAGACCAGCGGGTCGCTCTTGGCCACGCCACGAGGGTCGAAGCCGATCACGTCGTAGTGAGCGCGCATCGGGTCGCTCATCTCGTGGCTGAACGTGGTCAGGTAGTCGGTGCCAGAGCCGCCGGGACCACCGGGATTGATGAACAGCGTCCCGATCGGGTCGCCGGTGGACGGAGCCCGCTTGAGCTGGATTTCAACGGTCGGACCGGACGGGTCGGAGTAGTCCATCGGCACCTCGACACTGCCGCACTGGAAGTCGCCACAGTCGGTCCAGTCGATGGTCTGGTCGTGGTACGCCGCGACGCTGGTCCGATTCGAATCGCCCGAGGGAGCCTGGGACGGAGTAGCGGTCGGCTCCGACGGCGAATCGCTCCCCTTCGACTCGTCGCCGCCGCCACAGGCAACCGCCAGGACGGCGATCGCGGCCAGCGTGGCCAGTCCCCGTCGCCCGACGTTCACGTAGTGCTCTCCTGCCCGTCCAGGCCCGGGTCGCCGTGCCGTTCCTCGTACGCCTGGCGCGATCCACACACCGAGGCTCGAGTGCACTGGCAGGTACGCCCCGACGCCGTCAATCGCACCACGACGCTGTCTGACGGGACATTGTGACCCACGACGGTGCCGTGGCCCTCCGGCGAGTCCACCTCCTCACCGACGGCGGGAGCGGATCGGGCGAACTCGGTGTAGAGCGGGTGCTCGTACTTCAGGCAGCACATCAGCCGCCCACACGCACCGGAGATGCGCAACGGATTGACGATCAGATCCTGGTCCTTGGCCATCCGGACCGTCACGGGCTCGAAGTCGCGCAGGAACGTCGCGCAGCACAGCTCCCGGCCACACGGCCCGATGCCGCCCTGGACACGTGCCTCGTCGCGGTCGCCGAGCTGCCGCAGGTCGATGCGGGCCCGAAGGGACGACGCCAGATCGCGTACGAGGGCCCGGAAGTCGACCCGATGCGGTGCGCTGAAGTAGATCGTGACCAGCTTGTCGATCTTGTCGCGTCGCTCGGTGTAGTCGACGCCGACCACCTTCATCGGCAGTCGGTGCTCGCGGATGAGTCGCTTCGCGGTCTGCTTGGCCTTGGCCCGGATCGCCCGGTTCGACTCGTCCCGGGTGACGTCCTCGTCGGTCGCCAGTCCCTCACACCGGGGCAGCCCCTCGACGTCCTCGCTGACCCACTGCGGTGGCCACACGCATTCGGCGACTTCGGGGCCGTCATCGGTGGGTACGAGGACCTTGTCGCCGATCTCCGGGGTGAGGTCGCCCGGGTCGAGATAGTGCAGGCGGCCGTACCGGGTGAACGACACCGCCATCACCATGCCCACGCTGCCCACCTTAAGTGGTCATCGTTGCGACTAGGGCGTGCCCTACCCTGGCGGCCGTGACCTACGCCCGCGTGGAGATCGACGGCCGGCCCGCCACGTCGGACCGGCTCGCGGTCGCGGCGCTGGTCAACTACGGGCACTACTCGACGATGCAGATCCGCGGCCGAGCCGTACGCGGGCTCGATCTGCACCTGGCCCGGCTCCGCTCGGCGACGCAGGAACTGTTCGACGCCGATCTCGATCCGGACCGAGTACGTGCCCACCTGCGGCACTGCCTCGGCGACGACCACCCGGACGCGACCGGGCGGATCACGGTCTACGACGACGGAGCCGATGCGCCGGCGGTGCTGGTGGCGATCCGGGAGCCGGACGAGCCGTCGACGCGGCCGGCTCGACTGCGCTCGGTGGACTATCTGCGTCCGGTCGCACACCTCAAGCACGTCGGCAGCTTCGCCCAGATCTACTACGGGATCCAAGCCGAGCGCGACGGCTACGACGACGCGTTGCTCATCGACAGCGGTGGCAGCATCGCGGAGACGACGATCGCCAACATCGCCTTCGGCTACGACGGTGAGGTCGTTTGGCCAGACGCACCGATGCTGGCCGGGACCACGATGCAGTTGCTGGAGCCGCGACTCGCCTCGCGCCGTCGACAGGTGCGGCTGATGGAGCTGCCGATCTTCGACGCCGCGTTCCTCACCAACTCGCGTGGCGTGACGCCGGTCGGGCAGATCGACAACGTGACCATCCCGGTCGACGATCGGCTCATGCGCGAGGTCGTGACGGCGTACGAGTCGGTGCCGTGGGACCCGATCTGAGCGTCGGGACCGGGCCTACTCGGGCATCCCGGAGCTGACCCATCGGTTGATCAGGCCCGTCTGCTCCTCCGACCACGACCCGTCACATGGCATCGAGCCGTCCTCGATCCGCTCCACGATGTCGTCCGCATGCTCGCGTACGTCGCTGTAGTCCCACAGGTCGAAAGCGAACTGCATCGAGCTGCGGTCCTTCTCGCGAAACAGCGGCTTGATGTGGGCCTCGAAGCTCACCGGCTCGTCCGGTCCCGGCATCGCGTCGGCCATGTCGTCGACCTCCTCGGTCGTCGTCAACGCCGAGACCCGGCTTCCGGGTGGCCCGGCGGCGGTGTTCCACGTCCAATATGGCATCGGCAGGTTAGCGGGCGGACGGGCCTCGGTCTGGGAGTTCTCCACCGCGAGCCGCGATCCCCACTCGATGTAGGCGTGGAACAGCGACTGGAACTCCGGGTCGTTGGGCATTCCGGCCTCGAGCGCCGACTGGTACAGCAGCGCCGCCCAGCGACTCCGCTGCTCCTTTGTCAGGTGCCGGCCGAGGTGCTGCGACACCATCCGCGGATAGCCGCCGTACGTCTCGCTGTACGCCTTCGGCCCGCCGAACACCTCGCCGAGCCAGGCGGCGACCCGATCGGGGTGGTCGTCGGCCATCCCGGCGAACAACGGCGCCAGCAGCGGGTCGGCCGGGACGTACTTGCCGTAGAACAGCCGGGTCATGCGGAGGAAGGCGGCTCGGCCGCCGGCCCATTCGTACGGGGTCGGATTGGCCGCTGCGCTCGACGGCCGGTCATCGGTCATGACGCCAGCGAAGCAGCACGATTACATGATTACAAGGCTCTTCAGCACGGATGTTGGCGGGAGATCCAGCATTTCGCACTGCTCAGACCTGCATCTCACGCCAACTCTCGCGACGCGGCGGCACACGGCAGTCGGTTCAGCGCGTCGGCGAGCCGTCAGACGTGGAGCTGGATCATCAGCGCTTCGAGGGCGAGCAGCGGTGCCGCGTTGGCCTCCAGCGCCTCCCGGCAGGCCAGGACGGCCTCGATCCGGGCCAGGGTCTGTTCGGGCGTGCCCTTGTGGGCCAGCGACACGATGTCGGCGCGGACGTCCTCGTTGACCAGGTCGGTGCCGGCCGCGATCTGGATGACCAGCACGTCTCGATAGAACGACAGCAGGTCGAGCAGGGCGCCGTCGATGCTGTCGCGTACGACCCGCTTCTTGCGGCGTTCCTGGTCCTTCTTGAGCGTCGAGAGTGCGCCGCTGTAGCCGCGGACCCGCCGCCCACGCTCGGCGACGCCGTAGACCGCCTCGAGCCCGATCCGCTCCTGCTCGTCCAGGCGGCCGGCCACCGATGCGCCCTCGGCCTCGGCCGTCGTGTGCAGGCCGGCCGCGGCGTCGAGGCAGGAGCCCAGGTCGATCAGCGACGAGGGAAGCCCGATGATCTCGCGCCGGCGCGTGCGGGCGTCCTCGTCGGTGGCGAGCCGGCGCGCCCTGCCGATGTGGCCCTGGCCGGCCCGTGCCGCGGTCCAGGCGAGCTGCTCGGGCACGCCGGACTCCATGAGCAGCCGGACGACCGCCTCGGTCGGCGGCGTGCGCAGGACGACATGGCGGCAGCGGGACCGGATCGTGGCCAGCACGTCCTCGGGCGTCGGAGCGCACAGCATCCACACGGTCCGTTTCGCCGGCTCCTCCAGGCTCTTCAGCAGTGCGTCGGCGGCGTCCTCGGTCAGCCGGTCGGCGTCCTCGACGACGATCACCTGCCAGCGGCCGGAGCCGGGGGCGAGGGCGGCGTCGCGGACCAGCTCGCGCACCTGGTCGACGCCGATCGACAAGCCCTCGGTCGCCACCAGGGTGACGTCCGGATGCGCACCGGACAGGGCCGTACGGCAGGCGTTGCAGGCTCCACATCCGCCCTGCTCGCACTGCAATGCGGCGGCGAAGGCGCGGGCGGCGTTGGACCGGCCCGATCCCGGTGGGCCGGTGAACAGCCAGGCATGGGTCATGCCGGTCCCAGGGCCGCCGGCGACGCGGTCCTGCGCGGCAGCGACGATCGGCCGGAGCAACTCGATCAGCGGCTCCTGGCCGACCAGGTCGGACCAGACCCCGTCGGCTGCGACGGTCTCGGTCGAGGCGCTCATGGGGCATTCCCCTGGGTACGCCGGACCTCAGCGAGCATCGGCTCCAGCCGAGCCCGGATCGCGTCAGCGACGACGTCGGCGTCCTGAGCCGCGTCGACGACGACGTAATGGTCAGGATCGGCTGCGGCCAATTCGAGGAACGACGCGCGTACTCGCTCGTGGAAGGCCAGCGGCTCTGACTCGAGCCGATCCCGGCTGTCGAAGCGGCTGTGACCGACGGCCGGATCGACGTCGAGCAGCACCGTGAGATGGGGCCGCAGGTTGTGCGTCGCCCATCGCGTCACGCGCTCGAGATCGCTCCGGGTCAGGTCGCGGCCGGCGCCCTGGTAGGCCAGCGCCGAGTCGACGTAGCGGTCCGTGACGACGATCGCGCCCCGCTCCAGGGCCGGGATGACCACGGTGTCGACGTGCTCGGCCTTGTCGGCGGCGTAGATCAGCGCCTCGGTCCGCGGCGACAGCGATCCGGTCTCGGGACTGAGGACGATCCGCCGCAGGGTCGCCCCGACGTCGGTGTCGCCCGGCTCGTGAGTGAGCACGACCTCGAAGCCCTGCTCGCGCAGCCACTTCGCCAGCCGATCGGCCTGGGTCGACTTGCCGGAGCCCTCGCCGCCCTCGAGCGCGACGAACACGCCGGACTCGTGGAACCACCGGTTGCCGACCGGGCCGGCCGCACCCCGCAATTGTTCGCGCAACGACTCTCCTGACCGGTCGTTCATCTGCAGATAGGCCATCACCCCGACGGCGATCGCGAGCACGGCGCCGATCGCGAAGGTGAACTGCGCCCCACTGTAGGTGAGGCCCACGTCAGTCGTGATCTGGAACCGGTGGGCGCCGATCACGGCGGCGAGCACCGGCGCCAGGACGAGCACGAGCGCCAGGGTCAGCCGGGTCGCCGACTGGACGAAGGCGAAGGTACGGCCGCGCAGCCGCGGATCCACCTCGAGCCCGAGCAGCGTGTAGCCGGTGATCCAGGCGACTCCCCCGCAGGCGCCGAGGACGACCGCGAGGATCGCCGCCAGGACGAGGTCGCCGATGAACGAGACGAGCCCGAGGGTGATGCCCGCGGCCACGATCGACAGGCCGAACAGCTGCCGGCGCGAGACGTTCGGGAAGAGCTTCGGTCCGCGCCACATGCCGGCGCCGAGGCCGAGGAACACCGCGGCGAAGAGCACGCCGTACCCCGGATCGTCGGCACCGAGGTCACCGACGTAGACCCGGGCCAGCGCGATCACGATGCCGCCGGCCGCGAAGGCACCGACGATCCCGAAGACCAGGCCGCGCACCATCGGCGTGCGTACGACGTAGTCCCAGCCGTCGGCGATCGTCAGCCATATGTTCGCGTCGGGATTGGCCCGGCCGGCCTGGACCGGCAGGTCGTGCAGCGTACGCGCCACGAACGCGGCACCGACCACGACGACCGCGTTGATGTACATGGCCAGCGCCACCGGATCGCCGCCGAACCAGCCGGTGGTCGCGTCGATCGCCTCGGCCAGCGATGACAGCGCGGCGAAGAGGGCTGCGGCGGGCAACGCCGAGCCGTAGGTGGTCGCGAGGTTGAGCCGATTGGCGTCGGCCAACTGACGGGCCGGCACGAGGTCCGGGACGAGCGAGTCCTTGGTGGGCAGCCACACGACATTGGCCGCCTCGATCAGCAGGGTCGCCGCCAGCAGCCATTCGAGCGTCCCGACCAGCGGGATCGAGGCGAACAGCACCGCCCGGACCACGAGCCCGAGCACGAGGGTGAGGCGCCGGTCGAGCCGGTCAGCGATGTAGCCGCCGAGCGGTCCGATCAGGAGGGCGGGGAGCAGCCGGACGAACAGCACACCAGCGATCGCCGCACTGCGCTCGCCGTAGCCGGCACCGGCCAGGGCGTTGGCGTAGGCCGTGACGGCCAGCAGCCCGATCCAGTCGGCCAGCGACGCCAGGCTCAGGCAGACCCACAGCCGCCGGAACGGTCGCACCGCCAGCACCGCGCGGATATCACCATCCGGCGGCGTGGGAGCGGGCGATGAGGGGTACGCCTCCGACACCGGCTCAGCGTACGACGAGCCGGTCGTTGACCGTGGATCAGCCGGAGAACTCCGACATGTCCATGTACGTCACGGACCACCGATGCCCGTCCAGGTCGTGGAACGCCTGCATGTACATCGGGCCCTGCTCGACGAGCTCGCCGGTGCTGCCGCCGGCGGCCGCGACCTTGCTGATCAGGTCGTCGACGTCGGCTCGGCTCTCGGCGGACAACCCGACGAGCACCTCGCGAGCCGACGACGGGTCCGCGGCGGGCGCCTCGGCGTACACCTCGAAGGTGGGCTCGACGTGGAGCATGACGTACGCCTGGTCGCTGATCACCATGCAGTTGGTGTTCTCGTCGGCGAACTGGTCGTTGAACTCGAAGCCGACGGCGGTGAAGAACTCGCGGGCCTTGGCGAGGTCCTTGACGGGAAGGTTGACGAAGGTCAGTCGGGACATGCCGCTCTCCTGGTCGTACGAGATGTCTTTGCGCTACTGACTCGGCTCGCGGCCGAAACTCATCGCTCGAGCACGACCGCGAGGCCCTGGCCGACGCCGATGCAGATCGCGGCCAGGCCAACTCCGGATCCGCGACGGGCCAGCTGCCAGGCCATCGAGCCGGTGATCCGGGCCCCGGAGCAGCCGAGTGGATGGCCGAGGGCGATGGCGCCGCCGAGCGGGTTGACCAGGTCCGGATCGAGATCGGGCCACTCGGCCAGACAGGCCAGCGACTGGGCGGCGAACGCCTCGTTGAGCTCCACGCCGGCCAGATCGGTCATTCGCCGCCCAGCCTTGGCCAGGGCGCGCCCGGCAGCCTCGACCGGGCCGATGCCGAACAGTTGTGGGTCGACCCCGTGCACTCCGGATGCGACGATCCGGGCCAGCGGTTCGCGGTCGATCTCGCTCAGCCCGTCCTCGTCGGTGAGCAGCAGGGCCGCGGCGCCGTCGGACAGCTGTGAGGAGTTGCCGGCCGTGACGGTCCCGCCGGAGCGGAACACCGGCTTGAGCCGGGCCAGCGCCGCCGGGTTGCTGTCCGGGCGGATCCCCTCGTCACGATCCAGCGCGGTCTCCGGCACCGGGACGACCTCGTCGTCGAACCGACCGGCCTCCCACGCGGCCGCGGCCCAGGTGTGACTGCGCACGGCGAACTCGTCCTGCGCCTCGCGGTCGATGCCGTACTTGTCGGCCAGGATCTCCGCGCCCTCGCCGAGTGGGACGGTCCACTCGTCCGGCATCCGCGGGTTGACCATCCGCCAGCCCAGTGTCGTCGAGTGCAGCTGGGTGCTGCCGCGGTCGAACGGCCGGTCCGGCTTGAGCATCACCCACGGTGCCCGGGTCATCGACTCCACGCCGCCCGCGATCGCGATCGACATGTCCCCGACCGCGATCGCCCTCGCGGCATGGAGCACCGCGTCGAGCCCGGAGCCGCACAGCCGGTTCACCGTCGAGCCCGGAACCGATGTCGGCAGCCCGGCCAGCAGGACGGCCATCCGGGCGACGTCACGGTTGTCCTCGCCGGCCCCGTTGGCATCGCCGAGCACGACGTCGCCGACTCGGGCCGGGTCGAGTGCGGGACTGCGATCGACCAGGGCCCGGACCGCCGTGGCCGCCAGGTCGTCCGGGCGTACCTGGGCCAGACCGCCGCCGTGCTTGCCGATCGGCGTACGCACCGCGTCGACGATGTAGACGTCGCGCCCCTGCATCGATGAGCCTCCCGTCAGCCGTAGCGCTCGACCTCGGCGTCGATGTCGAGCGGGCGGATTGGCGCCGCGTCCGGATCGGGACCCCAGTCGTCTCGCGGCACGAGGAACATGATCTCGAACTCGTTCCCATCCGGATCGGCGCCGTAGACGCTCTTCGACGCGCCGTGGTCGCTCTCGCCCGTGTACGCACCCGCGGCCTGCAGGGCGTCGTGGGCGCGTTGCAGTTCGTGGATGTCGTCGACCTGCCAAGCGAGGTGATAGAGCCCGACGCTGCCACGCGGCGGCTTGACCGCACCGGCGCCGACGCCGAACAGCCCAAGGTCGTGGTGGTTGGTGCTGCCGGCGGCCCGCAGGAACGCGGCGTTGGCGGCTGGGATGCGGCTGATCACGCTCATCCCGAGGACGTCGGTGTAGAACGCCTCCGCGCGAGTCACGTCGGAGACGAAGAGCACCGCGTGGTTGAGGCGACGAACCTTGATCGGATCCATGATTCCTCCTGCCGCCACGGTAGCCGGGGACGGACCGTCAGACCGCCAACTGCGGGCTCTGCCGACGTACGGTGGCAACGCGGACACGTCGTTTCGCTCAGCGAAAGTGCCGACGTCGTCGCAGCTGGACGGCTGTGCTGTCCTGTCGGACACGAGCAGGTGCCGCTCCGCCGGGTCGCGTCGATGCCCGGCCGGCGGCTGGATGCGAGGAGGCCGATGGCCGAGCTCACGACCCTCCGCGAGGGCATCGCCGACTTGGTCCGCGACGGGGACACGGTGGCGCTCGAGGGGTTCACGCACCTTATCCCGACGCTGGCCGGACACGAGATCATCCGGCAGCGCCGCCGCGACCTCACCCTGGTCCGCATGACGCCCGACATCGTCTACGACCAGATGATCGGCATGGGCGTGGCCCGCCAGCTCGTCTTCAGCTGGGGCGGCAATCCCGGGGTCGGCTCGCTGCATCGGATGCGCGATGCCGTCGAGAACGGCTGGCCGGTGCCGCTCGAGGTCGACGAGCACAGCCATGCCGGGATGGCGAACCGCTATGTCGCGGGTGCCTCGCGGCTGCCGTTCGCCGTGCTGCGGGGCTATCGCGGCAACGACCTGGCGGCGCAGTCGGACACGATCGCGACCATCACTTGTCCGTTCACCGGCGACGAGCTGTCCGCCGTGCGGGCGATCAATCCCGACGTCACGGTGCTGCACGCCCAGCAGGCCGACCGCGACGGCAACGTCCAGCTGTGGGGCATCCTCGGCGTCCAGAAGGAAGCGGCTCTGGCGGCGAGCCGGGTGCTGGTCACCGTCGAGGAGATCGTCGACCGACTCGAGCCGCGACCCGGCGCGATCCGGCTGCCCGGCTGGGTCGTGACCGCCGTGGCGCCGGTGCCGGGCGGAGCGCATCCGTCGTACGCCCTCGACTACAGCACCAGGGACAACGCGTTCTATCAGGAGTGGGACGCGATCAGCCGGGACCGCGAGGCGTTTACCGCGTGGATGACCGAGCACGTGCTCGACCCGGCGGGAGCGGGCCGATGAGCTGGACCACCGACGAGATGATGACGGTCGCCGCGGCCCGGTCGCTGGCCGGCGCCACCACCTGCTTCGTCGGGATCGGGCTGCCCAGCACGGCGGCCAATCTGGCCCGGCGTACGAGCAATCCCGGGCTCGTGCTGATCTACGAGTCCGGAACGATCGGCGCCAAGCCGGAGGTGCTGCCCCTCTCGATCGGCGACGGCGAGCTGGTCGAGACCGCGGACACCGTCGTCGCGGTTCCGGAGATCTTCAACTACTGGCTGCAGGGCGGCCGGTGCGACGTCGGGTTCCTCGGTGCCGCGCAGCTCGACCGCTTCGCCAACATCAACACGACGACGATCGACCGCGGCGAGGGCCGGCCCCCGCTACGGTTGCCTGGCGCCGGCGGGGCACCGGAGATCGCGGCCCATGCCGGCACCGTGCTGATCGTCGTCCGCCACTCCCCTCGGGTCTTCGTCGAGCGGCTGTCCTTCGTGACCAGCGTGGGGTTCGGCTCGGGTCCCGACGACCGCAAGCGGCTGGATCAGCCGGGGTCCGGACCGCGCCGGGTCATCACGGACCTCGGCGTCCTGGAGCCCGATCCGGAGACCTGCGAGCTCACCCTGACCGCGCTGCATCCGGGGGTCGAGGTCGAGCAGGCGCGCCAGGCGACCGGCTGGCCGCTGCGGATCGCCGACGAATTCGCGACGACCGAGGCTCCGACCGACGACGAGTTGGCCGTGCTGCGTGACCTGCAGGCGCGCACGAAGGAGGCGCATCGTGCCCGGACCGCGTGAGCTGGACCCGCCGTACGCCTTCGACGACTACCGATCGACCCGGCTGCGCTCGCCGCGGCAGGCGCTGGTCGTGCCACCGCCGGGACTCACCGAGCTGACCGGCCCGCGCTTCGGCGCCGGCGACGTTCGCGACAACGACGCCGATCTGACCATGCAGAGCGACGGCGACCCGATCGGTGAGCGGATCATCGTGCACGGCCGCGTGACCGACCGCGACGGCCGGCCGATCCGTCGCAGCCTGATCGAGCTCTGGCAGGCCAATGCCGCCGGTCGCTACATCCACGCGATCGACCAGCACCCGGCACCGATTGACCCGCACTTCACCGGGACCGGCCGCTATCTGACCGACGACGACGGGCGCTACCGGTTCACGACGATCAAGCCCGGACCGTACCCGTGGCGCAACCACGACAACGCCTGGCGGCCGGCGCACATCCACTTCTCGCTGTTCGGCCGGGCGTTCACGCAGCGGCTCGTGACGCAGATGTACTTCCCGGGCGATCCGCTGTTCTTCCAGGACCCGATCTACAACTCGATCCGTGACGAGCGGGTGCGCAAGCGACTGGTTTCGGCGTACGACCACTCCGCGACCGTCCAGGAGTGGGCCACCGGCTATCGCTTCGACATCGTGCTCGACGGCGCCGACGCGACTCCGTTCGAGGACGGCGGTCCGCGATGACGTACTCGTACGAGCAGCACGACGATGTCATCGCGTCGGACGGGCCGACGCCCTCGCAGACCGTGGGACCGTTCTTCCACGACGCGCTGCCGTACGACGGGGGCCCGCGGCTCGCCGGTGTCGATCGGGCCGGTGCGATCACCCTGTCGGGTCGGGTGCTCGACGGCGAGGGCACGCCGATCCCCGATGCGCTGGTGGAGATCTGGCAGGCCGACGAGCAGGGCCGACTCGAGTCGGACGGGGTGCATGGTGAGGTCGCGGCCGGCGGGTTCCGGGGATTCGGGCGCTGCGCGACCGATGTCGATGGCGGCTACGCCTTCCGTACCGTCAAGCCCGGCGCCGTGGCGACTCGGGACGGTGCGCAGCAGGCGCCTTGTGTCGCGATGTCGGTGTTCGCCCGTGGCCTGCTGCAACGGGTCGTGACGCGGGCGTACTTCGACGACGAGCCGACGGCCAACGCGGCGGACCCACTGCTCGCCGCCGTCGCACCCGACCGTCGGGCCACGCTGATCGCAACGGGCGTCGACGGCGGCTACCGTTTCGACGTGCGGGTCCAAGGTGTCGACGAGACCGTGTTCCTCGATGTCCTCGCGCTCTGACGACGCCGATGCGGTCGCCGACGTCGGCCTGCTGACTCCGGTCGCGGCCGGGACCGCCGGTGAACGGCTCACCAGCGACCGCGCCGTCGTGGACGCCATGGTCCGGTTCGAGTCGGCGCTCCTGCAGGTGCTGGTGCAGCACGGCATCGCCCCGGCCACTGCCGTTGCGGTCGCCGACGCCATCGCGGCGACCGACGTCGATCCACGGGCGCTCGCCATCGCGGCACCGGTCGGAGGGGCGCCCGTGATCCCGCTGGTCGAGCGGCTCCGCGCGGACGCGCCTGACGAGCTGGCGTCGTGGATCCACTTCGGGGCGACGACCCAGGACGCCGTCGACACCGCGCTGATGCTGGTGGCCCAGGACGTACTGCGTCAGATCGAGAGTGATCTCGGTCGGCTGGCGGCGACGCTGGCCGAGTTGGTCCGGGCCGGCCGGGACGTTCCGCTGGTCGGCCGTACCCTCACTCAGCACGCGATGCCGACGACACTCGGCATGCGGATCGCGGGCTGGCTCGCCGGTGTCCTCGACGCGGTCGACGCGATTCGCAACGCGCCGACGCCGCCGGTCTCGCTCGGCGGCCCGGTCGGCACCGCCGCCGCCTACGGCGCCCAGGGGCCCGATGTGGTCGCGGCACTCGCGACCGAGCTCGACCTGGCCGTCCCGGAGCTGTCCTGGCATACCCGCCGGACTCCGATCGCGGCCGTCGTCCAGACCGTCCTCGCGACCGGGGCGGCCTGCGGCACGATCGCGGCCGACGTGCTCGTCATGGCGCAGAGCGAGATCGGAGAGGTGGGCGAGGCCGAAGGCGGGCCGTCCTCGGCGATGAGTCACAAGGCGAACCCGACCCAGTCGGTCCTGATCGCCTCGGCCGCCCGCGAGTTGCCGCCGTTGGCGTCGATCGTCCAGGCATCGGCGGTCGCCGAATCGGAACGGCCGGCCGGCTCCTGGCATGCCGAGTGGCAGCCCCTGCGGTGGCTGCTCCGACTCGGATCGGCGACCGCCGAGCGCACTGCCGCGATGGCAGCTGGGCTCCGCTTCGACCGCGCGGCGATGGCGCGGAACCTGGGTGAGTTGGTCGCCGCCGTCGGCGCGGACGAGTCGTGGGTGGCGACGCAGACCGAGTCGACCGGCCCCTGGATCGATCGGGTGCTGGCTCGGCACGAGGAGATGTACCCGTGACTCCGGCCCGGCGATCGGAGTCGTGGGAGACGATGGATTCGGCAACCTAGGGGGTGTGGTGGCGATGAGACACGTCGATCTCAATCACGAGGTACATGGTCCGCCCGATGGACAGCCGGTCGTGCTCGTGCATTCGCTCGGCATGGCGCTGGATCTGTGGGACCGGCTGGCGCCGGCGCTCGTCGAGCGGTATCGCGTCGTACGGCTCGACCTTCGGGGCCATGGCTGGTCGCCGGCGCCGCACGGGCCGTACACGGTCGACGTTCTCGCCGACGACGTGCTCCGGCTCGCCGATCGGCTGGGTCTCGACCGGTTCGCGTTGGTGGGCCTGTCGATCGGCGGGACCGTCGGCCAGACCATCGCGGTGCGCGAGCCCGATCGGCTGACGGCGCTCGCGGCCTGCTGCACCGGTCCGAAGCTCGGCGACCCGGATGAGTGGCGGGACCGAGCGGTCCGGGTCCGGGCCGAGGGCACGAGCTGGCTGGTCGACTCGTCGATCGCGCGCTGGTTCACCCCGGCGTTCGCGGCGCGCCATCCGGACGAGGTCGATCGGATCGTACGTATGCTGCTGACGACGTCGCCGGAGGGTTATGCCGCAAGCTGCGAGGCGCTCGCCGCGTTCGACCTGACCGACCGGATCGGCGAGATCACGGCACCGACCCGGGTCGTCATCGGGTCCGAGGATCCACTGGCGCCTCCGGACTTCGGGCAGCGGATGGCCGACGCGATTCCGCGCGCCGATCTCGTGGTGCTCGACGGCACGGCACACCTGGCGAACGTCGGGCAGCCCGATCGCTTCAACGCCGCCGTACTCGAGCATCTGGAGAAGCACCTATGACAGTCGATCCATCCGACATGACCCCTGACTTCGACCGAGGCATGGCCGTGCGGCGCGAGGTGCTCGGCGACGAGCATGTCGACCGGGCGACCGCCGGCGCGACCGATGTCACGCGCGACTTCCAGCGGTTCATCACGACGTACGCCTGGGGTGGGGTGTGGACGCGCGAGGCACTGGACCGGCGGAGTCGCTCGATCGTCACGCTGACGGCGCTCGTGGCGGGCGGGCATCTGGCCGAGCTCGAGTTGCATCTGCGCGGGGCGCTTCGCAATGGGCTGACCCGCGAGGAGATCACCGAAGTGCTGCTGCAGACCGCCGTCTACTGCGGTGTCCCGGCCGCCAACTCCGCCTTCGCCGTCGCCCAGCGCGTCCTCACCCCCGACGATCCGTCACTCGGACAGCGACCATCCGTCAGTTAGACACCGACGATCCGTCAGATAGACAGGAACCCGAGTGACGGATGGTTGCTGTCCCAGTGGCGGATGGTCACTGTCCGAGTGACGGATCGTCGTCAGTAGCCGATGGGGAGGCCGGCGTAGTTCTCGGCGAGGGCGGACGCAGCAGCGTCGGATCGGGCGACCCAGCGCAGCTGGGCCAACTGGAGCTGCGCGTCGAAGTCGTCGCCCTGTCGATGGAGCATGTTGGTCATCCACCACGAGAAGTGCGTACAGCGCCAGACCCGCCGGAGCGCCGTGTCGGAGTAGGTGTCGGCGAGCTCGGCACGCCCGTCGCGCAGCCACGCGACCAGAGCCCGCGACAACAGCGCCACGTCGGCCGCCGCCAGGTTGAGCCCCTTGGCGCCGGTCGGCGGAACGATGTGGGCGGCGTCGCCGGCGAGGAATAACCGCCCGTGCCGCATCGGCGTCGCGACGAAACTCCGCATCGGCAGAATGCCCTTGTCCAGCACCGGGCCGGACGTCAGATGCCAGCCGTGCTGCCCGTCGCCGAGCCGGGCCGCCAGCGCCGTCCAGATCCGGTCGTCCGACCAGTTCGCGATGTCGTCGTCGGCGTCAACCTGCAGATAGAGCCGGCTCACCGAGTCCGATCGCATCGAGTGCAGCGCGAACCCGTCCGGATGCCAGGCGTAAATCAACTCGTCGGTCGACGGCGCCACATCGGCCAGGATCCCGAGCCAGGAGTACGGATAGCCGTGCTCCCAGATCTGCTGCACCCGGTCCGGGATCGCCGGCCTGGACGGTCCATGGAATCCGTCGCAGCCGGCCACCGCCCGCGCCACGATCTCGCGCCGGACGCCGTCGGAGTCGACGAAGCGGACCGACGGCCGGTCGCTCTCCAGACCGTGCAGGCTGACCTCGCTGACCTCGTAGTGCGACTCCTGATCGGCCGCCTCGCGGGCTTGCATCAGGTCCTTGGTGACCTCGGTCTGGCCGTAGATCCACACCGAGCGCCCGACCAGGTCGACGAAGTCGAGATGATGCCGCTCCTCGGGCCACTGCAGATGGATGCCCCGATGCTCCATGCCCTCGCGCCGAAGCCGGTCGCCCACGCCGGCCGCATTGAGCAGTTCGACTGTGGACGACTCGAGGACGCCAGCCCGGATCCGGCCCATCACATAGTCCGCGCTTCGCGCCTCCAACAGCACCGATTCGACTCCCTCAAGGTCGAGCAGGTGCGCCAGCAAGAGCCCGGCCGGACCAGCCCCGATGATCACCACCGGGGCCGAGTCCGACACGGTCGACACCTTCGCCTCAGAACGGGTACGCCGGCGGCGTGCCCCGCATCGTGACCCAGCGGGTGTCGGTGAACGCGTCGATGTTGGCGTCGGCGCCGCCGAACCGGGCTCCGGTGCCTGAGTCGCCGACGCCGCCGAACGGTGCGGTGGCGTCGTCGTTGACGGTCTGGTCGTTGATGTGGACGATCCCGCTCGGAATCTGCTGCGCGATCTCCCAGCCCCGCATCACGTCCTGGGTCACGATGCCGACACTCAGCCCGTACGCCGAGTCCTGCGCCATGCGTAGGACGTCGTCCACCGAGCCGTACGACCGCACCGGCGCCACCGGCCCGAAGACCTCCTGGGCGTAGGCCGGACTCTGCTCGGTGACGTCGGCCAGCACCGTCGGCCGGTAGAACAGTCCCTCGTACCTGCCACCGGCGGCGAGCCGGGCACCGCCCTCGACACTGCCAGTGACCAGGGCGTGGATCTTGTCGCGCTGCCGTTCGTCGATGACCGGTCCGAGCGCAACCTGGTCGGTGTACGGGTCGCCGACCGGTAGCGCATCGGCCTTCGCGGCTAGCCGGTCCACGTAGTCGGCGGCGATGCTCTCGGGCACCAGGTGCCGCCCGGTCGTCATGCAGATCTGGCCCTGATGCAGCCACGATCCCCAGGCACCGAGGCCGACCGCCGCGTCGAGATCGGCGTCGTCGAGGATCAGCAGCGCCGAGTTGCCGCCCAGCTCCAGGTGGACTCGCTTGAGCTGCTGACTGGCGAGCTCGGCCACTCGGCGGCCGACAGCGGTCGACCCGGTGAACGAGACCACCCGAACTGCCGGGTCGCGAATGATCGCCTCGCCCACCTCGGCACCGCCCGGCAGCACGTGCAGCAACCCGTCCGGCAGCCCTGCCTCCTCGAGGATCCGGGCGATCGAGAAGCCGCCAGAGACCGCGGTGCGCGGATCCGGCTTGAGCACCACGGCGTTGCCCAGCGCCAGCGCCGGTGCGACCGACCGGATCGCCAGGATGAGCGGGAAGTTGAACGGCGCGATGACGCCGACCACGCCGACCGGCGCTCGAACTGCCATCGACAGTCGCGGCGGCTGCGGCGTACGCAGCAGTTGCCCGTACGGCAGGGCCGCCGCGGCAGCCGCCTCGTAGCACTCCTGCGCCGCGATGTCGGTCTCAACCGCTGCCTTCGGCGGGATCGACCCGGCCTCGCGGATCAGCCACTCGTGGACGTCGGCCGCGTACTGCTCCCACAGCGCGCCGGCCTTACGCAGCACGGCGGCACGCTCGTCATACGGCCGGGCCGCCCAGTCACGCTGCGCCACCATCGCAGCGGCGGTCGCGGCCGCGACGTCGGACTCGTCGGCGAGCCCGAGCTCGGCCAGCTCGTTTCCGGTGGCCGGCTCCGTCACGGCGCCGGCGCCACCCGAACCGGTCCGCCAGCCCGAGCTGTAGAGCCGGGCATTCCAGGTCGCGGGGTCGAGAAGAGACATGATCAGTGCTCCATTTCATTCGTTTCCGAGTCCTCGACGCAGCCCGGCTTGGCGGCGAACCAGCCGGCGACGAGCTGCGGGATCAGCAGGGCGATCAGCAACTCGATCGGGATCGTCCAGCCGCCGGTCGCGTCGTAGAGCGCGCCGACGGCGAGCGGGCCCGCGGCCGCGCCGACGTAGCCGATGCTCTGGGCGAAGCCGGACAGCTGCGCGGTCACCTCGGGCGTACGCGCCCGCAGCCCGATCATGGTTAGCGCCAGCGGGAAGGAGCCGCCGCCGATCCCGAGCAGCACGACCCACAGCCACGGCAGGCTCTCCGGGGACACCATCAGACCGAGGTAGCCCGCGGCGAACGCGCCGACGCAGATCACCACGTACGGCCGCTGGTCCGGTCGACGAGCGGCCAGAGCCGGCAACGCCAGCGAGACCGGGATGCCGACCGCGGTCACGACGGCCAGCAGCAGCCCGGATGTGGCAGCGCCGAAGCCGGCGTCCCGGTAGACCTGTGGCAGCCAGCCGAACGCCGCGTATGCCTGGATCGACTGGCTCCCGAAGTAAACCGCGAGGGCCCAGGCCAGCGGCGAACGCGACATCCGCAGCCCGGATGCGACGGCGCCGTTGACCCGATCCGGCACGGGTCCAGTGCGCTCGATCCGGGCGATCGACAGCCACGGGATCAGGGCGACCACGGCGGTGGCGCCCCAGACGAACAGGCCACCGCGCCAGCCCCCGGCGATCGCGCCGATCGGGACGGTCAGCGCGGCGGCGGCCGTCGTACCGACCGCCAGCGAGGTCGTGTAGAGCCCGGTCATGCGGCCGATCGCATTCGGGAAGTGCGACTTCACGATCGCGGGCAGCAACACGTTGCCGGTTGCCATGCCGGCCAGGGCGAAGGCCGTGAGGAGGAAGAACACGACCTCGTTGCCGGTCAGGGCCCGGGCCATCAGGCCGACCGCGATCGCGACGACCGAGGCCGTGATGACCTGGGACGTCCCGAAGCGGCGGGCCAGGCGTGGCGCGACGGCGCCGAAGGCCGCGAAGCAGACCACCGGAAGCGTGGTGAATACGCCGGCGGCGGTCGCGGTGAGGCCGAGCCCGCCGCGTACGTCGTCGAGGACGGCACCGAGGCTCGTGACCGCCGGCCGCAGGTTGAACGCCAGCAGCAGGACCGCCGCTCCGACCAGGAACGGACCGGCCTGGCGACGCACCGCGACATCGAGGCGCTGGCTCGTCACGCCGGACACCCTGCGTGGCCGATATCGGCTAGGGAGACACGCCCTGATAGGAACACCCGTGCGCCTCCTGCCGATGCGGATCCGGTCGGTCGCCCCGCGTCGAGTCTCGCAATCGTCGCTGGCACGATGCCTCCCGAGAGGAGCGGACTTCCGTTCAGTGAAAGAATGCGCACCGGAGGTGTCATGGCCGGAAACAACAGTCAGCCCGGACGCACCGTCGCGTCCCGGCTGCTCGCGATCCTCGACGCCTTCGACATCGGGCATCTGCGGCTGAGCCTGTCGGAGATCTCGCGGCGCACCGGCCTCTCGCTCGCCACGACACACCGGCTGGTCGCCGAGCTCACCGAGTGGCGTGGGCTCGAGCGCGACGAGGAGGGGCTCTACAGCATCGGCCTCCGGGCCTGGGAGGTCGGCCTGCTGTCCCCGCTGCACACCCGGCTGCGCGAGGTCGCCCTGCCGTACCTCCAGAGCCTGTACGAAGCCAACCGTGAGAACGTCCACCTCGCTGTGCGCGACGGCTTCGACGCGATGTACGTCGAGAAGCTCGCCGGTCATCGCTCGGTCCCGATCGTCTCGCGTACCGGCGGCCGGCTCCCGATGCACGCGACCGGCGTCGGAAAGGCACTGCTGGCCTGGGAACCGCCGGCCTTCATCGACGCGGTCCTCTCCCGGCCGCTCAATCGGGCCACCCGCTACACGATCATCGAGCCCGGACGACTCCGGCGCGAGCTCACCGAGACGCGCGATCGCGGCTACGCCGTCACCCGCGAGGAGATGACGCTCGGCACCTGTTCGGTGGCCGCGCCGGTACTGACCGCGGACGGTGCGGTCGCGGCGGTGGGCATCGTGGTCCACAGCGTCCGGGTCGAGCCGGCCAAGCTGGCGCCGCCGATCCGGCACGCCGCCGAGGGCATCGCGGCCCGGCTGGACGCGACCCGCGACGACCCACATCCGGCGTACGAACACGACTTCGGCGCCCAGCCGATCCGGCGGACCCGGCGCGTACCCGGTCGGAGCTAGCCCGGCTGCCCGGCGACTTCGCGGGCGTGGATGGTCTCGGAGAGGGCCACTAGCGCGGCACAGACCAGCCCGGTCACCAGCACCGGCTCAGGGGTGAGCGTCGCGAGCAGGATCAGCACCGAGGCGACCACAAAGCCGCGACCGTGGCCACGGGCCTTGTCGTGCAGGGCGAGGTGGGCGAACCACACACCGGCGAAGTAGAGCACCACCGGCACGGTGACGAAGGCCGCCGCCGTCCGGTCGCTGACGTGACTGTCCCCGGTGATCTGGTCGACCTGGATCGCGAGGCCGGCGCCGACCGCCGCCCCGGCGCCGAAGATGAGGTAGTGGCCGTAGCCGAACCGGAAGCCGACCCGGTTGTCGACGAGGACCTCGTGCGCATCCTTGGCGAAGTAGAGCCACCACATGCTGAACACGATCAAGACGCCGCCGACGATCATCGCGAGCAGGTCGGACAGGACTGCGCCCTCGTCGAGCGCCGTCTGGATGGCCACGGTCGCCGCGAGGATCGACTCGCCGAGCACGATGATCGTGAACAGTCCGTAGCGCTCGGCGATGTGGCGCGGATGCCACGGGATGTTGCCGGCCGACTCGGCCCACATCGGCACCGACAGCTCCGCAAGGATCAGGAAGATGACGACTGGGGCCAGCGCCTGGTGCGGCGCGAGGAGCATGAGCACCCAGCCGATCTGGCAGCAGACCACGCCGATCACGTAGCGGAGCGCGGTCTTGCGATGGTCGGGATCGGACCGCGCGACCCGCAGCCACTGGATGACCAGGCCGATCCGCATCACGACGTAACCGAGCACGGACAGGGCGTACTCGTCGTTGAACGACCGCGGGATCCCGGCGGCGAGGATGAGGACGCCGACCACCTGCAACAGCGTCAGCAGCCGATAGCCGATGTCGTTGTTGTCGTACGCCGAGGCGAACCAGGTGAAGTTGAGCCAGGCCCACCACAGCGCGAAGAACGCGAACGCGTAGTGCACCAGTCCGTCGGCCACGTGGTCGTCGACGACGTAGTGATGCAGGGTGTCCGCCGCCTGCGCCACGGCGACGACGACGCACAGATCGGTGAACAGCTCGAGCGGAGTCGCGGCCCGATAGGGCTCGTCGCGATCGCGCGCCGCCAAGGGGCGGAACAGGCGACTCACGTCGGTCATGACCGCAGCGTAATCGGCGACCGCACACGATTGCCTGAGCCGATCGCCCCGGTGTAATCTCTCGCCTGGTTGGGCAGGCAGCCAGCACACTCCGCATGTCGTGCACCGTGTTGAGCGACGGGCTGACCCACCTCCATGACTCACTTCTGGGCCCTTCTCAAGCGCCAGATCGCCGAGCTGATCCGGACAATCGACGCGCCACGGGACGGCGTACCAACTGACGGCACACGCACGGACGGGGCGCACAGTGACGAGAACACCAGCGACGACGGACCACGGCGGATGACCAGTTGAACGGGGAGATGAGCGTTCGCGAGTTCGCCGAGCTCGCGGAGGCGCTCCACGAAGCACCGACTCCGGACAGCACCGCCGAGCAGGTCGTGACGTATGCCAGTCAGCAACTCGAGGCTGACTACGGCAGCATCACCCTGATCCGGCGCGGCGGCCGGCTTGAGACCGTCGGCGCGACGGACCCGATCGTCGAGCAGGTGGACGCGCTCCAGTACGAGCTCGACGAGGGCATCTGCCGCGACGCCTCGTGGCACCGGGAGACGCTGGCCTCGGAGGATCTCGCCTCGGATCGGCGCTGGCCGCATTGGGGTCCGAAGATCGTCGGGCTGGGCATCGCGAGCATCCTGGCGGCCGAGCTGACCGCCGCCGGCGACCGGCGGATCGGCGCGATCAACCTCTACTGGACTCGGCCGCGCCGGTTCACCGCCGACGACGTCGCGTTCGCGAACATCTTCGCCCGGCATGCCGCCGTCGCGCTCGCCACCTCGTACAAGGTGGCCAGCCTCAACGTGGCGCTGGACGGCCGCAAGCTGATCGGGCAGGCCCAGGGCATCCTCATGGAGCGTCACGGCCTGGACGAGGCGAGAGCGTTCGAGGTGCTCAAGCGCTACTCCCAGGACCACAACATCAAGCTCCGCAGCGTCGCAGAGCACCTGATCGCAACCCGGAGGCTGCCGACCATCGATGAGGTGGAGCCGGCGCCTTCGGAGTGACAGCGGGATGCGGCTGTCGGCCGCCGCTGCCACGATGGCCGCATGCGAGGACGCCGCCAGTACGATCCCTCGACGCCGCGCGAGTCGCGCCACGACTACTGGGGCGTGGTGGTCGACGCCCCCGATGCTCCGGCACTCGCCAAGTTCTACGGCCAGCTGCTCGGCTGGAAGACCTACGTCGACACGCCGGAGGATGCCGGGATCAGCCCGGACGACGGCGTCACCTACCTGGCCTTCCAGACGTCACCGACCTACCAGCGCCCGGTCTGGCCCAACGCGCCCGGCGCCCAGCAGATGATGCTGCACCTCGACTTCGAGGTCGAGGACCTGGCCGTTGCGGTCGACGATGCGATCCGGCTCGGCGCGGAGCTGGCCGACTTCCAGCCGCAGGACAACGTACGCGTGCTGCTCGACCCGGCCGGGCACCCGTTCTGCCTCTACGCCGACGAGTAGCCGGGTCCACGGCCTATGTCGTGCCGGGATCGCGGGCGTACGTCGCCGGCGGCGTGCCCACCACCTGGGTGAAGACCCGGGTGAGATGCGCCTGGTCGCTGAAGCCGAGCCGCTGCGCGAGGCCGGCCCAGTCGACCGGGGCACCCGCATGCGCCGTCGCGGCGACCTCGAGGATCCGGGACCGCTGGATCACCCACTTCGGCCCGATCCCGACGTACTCGGTGAAGAGCCGCTGCAGGCTGCGCAGGCTCAGCCCCGCGTGCTCCGCCAAGTGCTCGGCGCGCACGATCTCGACCCGCTCGGCCACCGCCTCGACCAACCGGGTCGCCTCGCGGGCGGTCGGGTCGGGTGTCGGCTCCGTGCGGCGCAGGTAGGACTCCATCGCGGCGACCATCGCACCGGCGTCGTCGGTGCCGAGTACGGCGTCGGCCGACGGCCGGTCGTCCAGGCCGAACGCCTCCGCGCCAGGGCGTACCGAGTCCGAGATGGCACCGACGCTCGACCTGAGCAGCGGCCGGAAGCCGCCGGGGTGGAACGCGGTGCCCAGCGCATGTCCGTCCCCGACCAGGGTGCGGAAGAACGGCTCTCGCGACACGCCATGCACCAGAATCCGGCCGTCCTCGGCGGCGACATGGATCCGCGGCTGCGGGATGACCTGCTGCCGGTACGGCTCGGGCGTGTGCCAGCGCACCAGCCAGTGGTAGTCGACGAACTCGGCGAGGTCGGCGCTCGGCGCGATCCGCTCGACGTCGAACGCCTGCCGACCCGCCTTCGGCCGCACGATGGCCTCGGGTCGCCCCTTCGGCTCGCCCACAATTCGCCAGCGTAGTCCGCGCATGCGTCGCGTTTGTTCAAGAGCCCGGTGATCCGACCGGCCTAGCGTCGTCGGCATGAGTTACTCCCACAAGGCAACGACGACGTTCGACGTCGCGGCATGGAGCGAGACGCTCGTGACCGACATCGACGGCGAGGGCATCACCGCCGGCGACAACTACTACCCGAATCGGGGGGTGACGCGGACCGAGGTCAGCTACACCTACACCGGCGACATCGAGGGCACGAGCACGCTGGTCTACCTGATCGCGTACAAGGCCGATGCCGCTCCGGTGTTCGGCTTCGAACGGTTCGAGGGCTCGATCGACGGGCACGAGGGGAGCTGCGTCTTCCGGCATGTCGGCGAGCAGGACAAGGGCTCGGTCTCGGCGCGGATCGAGGTCGTGCCCGGGATGGGGACCGGCGGCCTCGAAGGCCTGCGCGGCGAGGCGGACCTCTCGATCGCCGGACACAGCGACGACGGCTATCCGCTGGTTCTCTCGTACGAGATCGAGTGATCCGAGTCCGCCACCAGGCTGCGCTGCATCAGGATCGTGTCCACCCAGCGGCCGTGCTTGTGGCCGACACGCGCCAGCCGCCCGGCCTCGACGAATCCGCATCGGCGATGCAGCGCGACCGATGCGGTGTCGGCGCTGTCGCCGTGGGCCGCGATGACCGCGATCACCTCGCGTACTCCCGCCAGAGCGCACCGGCGCAACAACTCCGTCAGCAGCGCCCGTCCGACGCCCTGGCCGACCGCCGTCGGATCCACGTAGACCGACTCCTCGACGGTGTGCCGGTACGCCGGGCGGGGCCGCCACGGGCTGGCGACGGCGTACCCCACGAGGGAGCTACCCGACTCGGCCACGAGAAACGGCAGGCCCTGATCGGTCATCCGGCCGAACCGCCGGACCCACTCGTCGTGATCGGGTGCCGTCTCGTCGAAGGTGGACACGCTCGCGCCGACGTAGTGGCGGTAGATCCGTTCGACCGGGCCCAGATCGTCCAGCGTCGCCGACCTCACCAGCAGGTCGATCGGCATCCCGCCGGTCCTAGCGCGGGTCGCTGACGCAGAACTCGTTGCCCTCGGGGTCCCGCATGAGCGTCCAGGTGTCGAACTCGGTGTGCACCGACCCGCCCAGCGCGACCAGCCGCTCGACCTCGGCCGGCCGATCGGCCGCGAGGACGTCGACATGCACCCGGTTCTTGGCGACCTTCTTCTCCGGCACCTGCTGGAAGCACATCGACGGTCCCGGCCCGTCGAGCAGCACGACCGGATCGGTCTCGGGCGTCAGCCCCTGCTCCGCGAGCCGGGCGATCTCCTCGTCGTCGTACGGCCGGATCGCGTAGCCGTCGAGGACCGTGGTCCAGAATCGGGCGAGCGACGGAGCGTGCTCACAGTCGACGACGATCTCGTACAGCGTCGCCATCGGGTCCCGCCTAACTGTCGGAGTCGTCGGACTGCTTGGCGGCCGCCTTCTTGCTCGCGGTCTTCTTCGCCGTGGTCTTCTTCGCCGTCGACTTCTTGGCGGCCGTCTTCTTTGCGGTCTTCTTGGTCGCCTTCTTGGCCGAGCGCTTGCGCGGAGCCGGGCCCTTGGCGCGCTTCTCCGCCAGCAGCTCCGTGGCCCGCTCGAGGGTCACCTCGTCGACCGAGTCGGCCTTGCGCAGGGTCGCGTTGGTCTCGCCGTCGGTGACGTACGGCCCGAACCGGCCGTCCTTGACCACGACCGGCTTGTCGCTGTTGGGATCGGTGCCGAGCTCGCGCAACGGCGCCGCGGCGGCCCGACGGCCACGTTGCTTCGGCTGCGCGTAGATCGCCAGCGCCTGCTCGAGCGTGATCGTGAACAGCTGCTCCTCGGACTCGAGAGAGCGGGAGTCGGTGCCCTTCTTGAGGTAGGGCCCGTAACGACCGTTCTGGGCCGTGATCGGCTCGTCCGACTCGGGGTCCTTGCCGACCGTCCGCGGCAGCGTCAGCAGGCGGAGCGCCTCGTCCAGGGTGATCGTGTCCAGCGACATCGACTTGAACAGGCTCGACGTCCGCGCCTTCGTGCCCTTCGGGGCGTCCTCCGGCAGCACCTCGGTGACGTACGGTCCGAAGCGCCCGTTCTTGGCCACGACCGGGCGGCCGGTCTGCGGGTCGTCGCCGAGCGGAATCTCCATGCCGGCCGGCTTCGCCAACAGCTCCCGGGCCAGGTCCAGCGTGAGCTCGTCCGGCGGCAGATCCTCCGGAATGTTGGCCCGCCGCTCCTCGGCGTCCTCGACGTAGGGCCCGTAGCGGCCGACCCGGACCGCGATGCCGTCGCCCAGCGGAAACGTCGACAGCGCCCTGGCGTCGATGTCACCGAGGTCGCCGGCCAGATCCCGCAGCCCCTCGATGTCGCCCTCGCCGAAGTAGAACCGCGCCAGCACGCCGGTGCGCTTGGCCCGGCCGCCTGCGATGTCGTCGAGCACGTCCTCGAGCCGCGCGGTGAACTGGTAGTCGATCAGGTTGGCGAAGTGTTCCTCGAGCAGTCGCACGACCGCGAACGCCAACCAGGCCGGCACCAGCGCAGTGCCCTTCTTGTAGACGTAGCCGCGGTTGAGGATGGTGCCGATGATCGACGCGTAGGTCGACGGCCGGCCGATCTCGCGCTCCTCGAGCTCGCGGACCAGCGTCGCCTCGGTGAACCGGGCCGGCGGTCGGGTCTCGTGGCCGGCGGGGTCGAGCGACACGACCGACACAACATCGCCCTCGGCCACGTCGGGCAGCCGGGTCTCGCGGTCGTCCTGGTCGGCGCGCGGGTCATCCCGCCCCTCTACGTAGGCCTTGAGGAACCCGTGGAACACCAGAACCCGTCCGCTCGCGGCGAATTCGCAGTCCTCTCCCGATTCCGCTCCGGCACCCAGCCTGATCGTGACCGTGCGGCCCTGCGCGTCCTTCATCTGACTCGCGACCGTGCGCATCCAGATCAGCTCGTAGAGCCGGTACTCGTCGCCCGACAGGCCGGTCTGACGCGGCGTACGGAATGACGATCCGGCCGGCCGGATCGCCTCGTGCGCCTCCTGGGCGTTCTTGACCTTGGTCGTGTACGTCCGGGGCTGCTCCGGCAGGTACTCGTTGCCGTACAGCTCACGCACCTGCGTCCGCGCCGCGGCGATCGCCGTCCCCGACAAGGTCGTGGAGTCGGTCCGCATATAGGTGATGAAGCCGTTCTCGTAGAGCCGCTGCGCCACCTGCATCGTCCGGGCGGCGCCGTAGCCGAGCTTGCGAGACGCCTCCTGCTGCAGGGTCGTGGTGCGGAACGGCGCGTAGGGCCGCCGCGTGTAGGGCTTGGCCTCGACCGACCGGACCGTGAACTGCTTGTCCCGGAGGCCCGCGGCGAGCGCCGTCGCACCCTCCTCGGACAGGTGGACGACGTCCTGCGTTTTGAGCTCGCCCTGCGCGGTGAAGTCGCGGCCCTGGGCGACTCGGCGGCCCTCGACGCTGGTCAGCTTGGCCGGGAACTGGCGCGGGTCCTTGTCCTCGCCGGCGTCGAAGCTGCCCTCGATGTCCCAGTAGGTCGCGGCGCGGAACGCCATCCGCTCGCGCTCGCGGTCGACGACGAGCCGGGTCGCGACCGATTGCACCCGGCCGGCCGACAGGCCCGACATGACCTTCTTCCACAGCACCGGGCTGACCTCGTAGCCGTAGAGCCGGTCGAGGATGCGCCGGGTCTCCTGGGCGTCGACCAGGTCCTCGTCGATGCTGCGCGGGTTGGCGACGGCGTCGGCGATGGCCTGTGGCGTGATCTCGTGGAACACCATGCGGCGGGCCGGTACGCGCGGCCGCAGCTCGGCCAGCAGGTGCCAGGCGATCGCCTCGCCCTCGCGGTCCTCATCTGTGGCGAGGTAGAGCTCGTCGGAGTCCTTGAGCAGCTTCTTGAGCTTGGTGATCTGCTGCTTCTTGTCCTTCGGCACGACGTAGACCGGCTCGAAGTCGGCCTCGACGTTGACCCCCAGCCGCGCCCACGGCTCGCCCTTGTACTTCGCCGGCACCTCGGACGCGTTGTGCGGCAGATCGCGGATGTGGCCGATCGACGACTCCACGACGTAGTCGCCCCCGAGATAGCCGGCGATCGTGCGCGCCTTGGCCGGCGACTCGACAATCACGAGTCGGCGACCTGAGGGCTCACTTGCAGCCACTGACTTCTCCTGGAGATCGGGGTTCTCGGGGTCGTTCGGGTCCATTGAACGGCCAGCCAATGGGACACGGTAACGCGCCACGTCAAATCGGAGCGTGTCCGGGCAGTGTCAGAGCGCGTACGGTCAAGGCTGTGGGGACTCGCATCGCCGCAGCGCTGGTGGCCTTGTCGGTGGTCGCGGGCGGCTGCTCGGAGGACCCCGACGACACGCCGGCGCGATCCGAGCCGTCGCCGCAGCCGAGCGCCCGAACCTCGGAGCCGTCGCCGGCCGCCGTCGGGCCGCTCGCGCTGGCGATCAACGTCCACCGGCCGACGGCCGACATCGGACGGCCTTTGGCCGGGCGCATCATCGCCGGCGAGCCGGTGCGTTGGGCCGATCTGGGCCAGGACGGTGGTCTGGTCCGAGTACGCCGCGGCCCGGGAGCACTCGGAGCGGTGGCCCGCGACCTGGCCGTACTCGCCGTCGTCCCGGCGTCGACCCTGCGGCCCATGGTGCAGCCGGTGTCCGTCGACGGGGTCGATCCGCTGCGGTCGCCTCATCGCTATCCGCTGACCACCGCCGCGGACCAGCCGGTCGGCGAGGTGACAACGGTGACCGTCGTCGGCGACATCATGCTCGGCCGCGGCGTCGGCGATCGGCATGCCGCCGATCCAGGCCGGCCGCTGCGCCCCCTGGCCGACCGGCTCCGATCGGCCGAAGTGACCGTCGGCAACCTCGAGAGCACGCTGTCCGACGACGGCGTACCGCAGCAGGGAGACGACTCGTTCGCGGCCGATCGCCAAGTCGTCGGCGCGCTGGCGGCGACCGGCTTCGACGTGCTGTCGCTGGCGAACAACCACACGGGCGACTACGGCGACGCGGCCCTCCGCGACACCCTGCGCCGGCTGGACCACTCCCCGATCCGACGCGTCGGTGCCGGTGTCGATGCCGAGGCAGCCTGGCGGCCGGTGGTGGTGCGCCGGGACGGCATGCGGATCGGGTTCGTGGCGTTCAACGCGATCGGCGAGACGCCTCGGGCCACCGCATCGCAGCCGGGCGCGGCCGAGGTCCGGATGCAGCCGCGCACCGGGCCGCTCAATCCCCGCGACCTCCGGCGGCTGACCAGCACGATCGAGGACCTGACCCAGCGGGCCGACATCGTGATCGGACTGCCGCACTGGGGCGATCAGTACACCAACCGGCCGGTGCCCGATCAGCGCCGCGTCGGCCGGGCGATGGTCGACGCGGGAGCTGACATCGTCGTCGGCGGGCATCCGCACTGGGTCCAGGGCATCCAGACGGATCAAGGCGGGCTGGTCGTCCACTCGCTCGGCAACTTCGTCTTCGACATGGACTTCTCCCGCGAGACCGAGGAGGGCGTCATGCTCGAGCTGGTCTGGTGGGACTCCGAGCTGATGGGCGCCCGGTTCGTGCCGTACGTCATCGACGACGACTACGTGCCCCGCCTCGCGAACGGGCCGCGCGCCGAGGCGACCCTCGACCGGATGTGGGCGGCGAGCGATCCGCCGTTCGGTCGCTTGGGCGGCGCCGCCTAGGACCCGGCCAGCCACTCCCACATCAGGCGGCCGACTCGCGCCAGCTGCCGCGGCTGCACGACACCGGGACGGTCGGCCGCGCTGTGGTATTCCGCGTACGGGGTGCTCCCGAGGCGCGCCGCCGGCAGGCCCGCCTTGTCGAACGACCAGTGATCGCTGGCCTGGTTCTCGCACGGCTGCGCCGGGATGTCCAGGCGACCGGCGGTCCGTAGCAGCGAGCGACGAACGGTCGGCGACTCCAGACCGCCGCTGCACACCGGCACGAAAGCGCCGACGCCGACGCGGTCCAGGGACACCATGCCGTCGAGCGATCGTCGTTGGCGTCCGGACATCTGCTCCACGTAGGCCGTCGATCCGAAGTGATGGTCGTCGTCGCCGTCGCCGCGCGGCTCCTCGCCGCCGAATGCCACGAACACCACGGGCAGTCGCGGTGGTGTGGCGGCGGCGAGCCGGGCCAGCTCGAGCAGGACCGAGATGCCGGACGCGTTGTCCTCTGCGCCCGGCGCCTGCGGAACCGTGTCGAGATGGGCACCCACGATGCGGTACGGATCGCCGGGTCGCAGCTCGGCGGTCGGCGCGATGACGTTCCAGGTCCGCCCGGCATCGACCGGGACGCCCCAGGAGACTCCGGACGGCACCCGGACCGGCTCGCGCTGGACGTCGTAGCCCAGGTCGGTGAACTGATCGGCGACCCAGTCGGCAGCCCGCTCGAACTCGGGCGACGCAGCCTCGCGCGGCCCGATCCGGCCGGCCAGCCGGTGCACCGTCTGGAGAGCGGCGTCCTGGTCGAACCGTGGCGGACCGGGCACCTGGGGCGGTGGCTCGGTCGGAGTCGTCTCCGGCCCGCTGGGCGGCGAGGCGGTCGACTCGGGCGGCGACGTGGGGCGCGCGGTCCGTTCGGTGTCAGGCTCGGCGGTCGGCTCGTCCTCGGAACAGCTGACGGCCCCGAGGGCCATGACGGCCGCCAGGGCCCACCGTCCCGGGTTCACGGCTCCACCCTCCGCCACCAAGACCCGTGGCACAACTGTCGCGAGGGCATGGAGCGGCCGCCGGATGGGTACTGAGCGGCCGTACCAACCGGAGGACAGCATGACCGATCACGGAGCGCATGACAGCTTGGTCTGGCAGGCGCTTGCACGGCTGCCGGTGCCCGTCGAGCAGCGGGTCCGGACCCAGCTCGCCCAGTACCTGGCGCGCGTCGAGGCGATGGCGGAAGCGCATGAACGCGGCGTGAGGGTCGAGCCGCGCTATCGCCGGTCGGCGGTCGAACAGTTCGAAGCCGAGGCCGACCGGCTGCGCGAGCGGGGCGACCCGGCCGCGCCGGTGTGGCAGGCCCTGGCGGAGTCGGAGCGGCTCGCCGAGCAGGTCGAGGAGCTGGAGCCGGACACCGGTCGGTGATCCTCGCTTCGGTCCGCCGAGCGAGACGGTAGCGACCTGGTCAGCTAGCGGTCCGCTCGTTCGGCCGACCACCGCTGGGGGCACGACCGCCACCCGCCTAGCGTGTACGCATGGCGACGACGACCGTGCACACGACCTACCTCGAGCAGACCGACCCGAGCGACCTGCATCCGGCGCGGCCGCCGTATGCCGTCGACGTCATCCGGGCCGAGATCCCTTCGCCGGCGTTCAACCGCTACCTGTTCACCGCCGTCGGAGGCGACTGGCACTGGACCAGCCGGATCGACTGGACGTTCGACCGGTGGCGCGAGTACCTCGAGCGCCCGGGGGTCGAGACCTGGGTCGCCTGGCACAGGGGCACGCCCGCGGGTTACGTCGAGCTCGACGCCCAGCCGGACGGGGTCGTCGAGATCGCGTTCTTCGGCCTGCTCGCCGACTTCATCGGCCGCGGCATCGGCGGCCATCTACTAACCGTCGGCACGGCACGGGCCTGGGACCTGGAGAGCCGCTGGCCGCAGCGCGACGCCACCAGGCGGGTGTGGGTCCACACCTGCAACCTCGACGGGCCGCACGCGCTCGCCAACTACCGGGCACGTGGCTTTCGGATCTACCAGGAGACCGACAAGGACGAGGAAGTCGCAGCCACGCCGCCCGGCCCGTGGCCCGGCGCTCGGGCGTCGGAGTAGCCATGTCGACCAACGCCGTGCATCACCCCTGGTTCGCCCGCTGCTACGCCCGGATGAGCGTCAAGATGGAGCCCGAGGTCGAGCCGCACCGCCGGCGGCTGCTGGTCGGGCTCAGTGGGCGGGTGATCGAGATCGGCGCCGGCAACGGACTCAACTTCGCGCACTACCCGCCCGAGGTCAGTCAGGTGTACGCCGTCGAGCCGGAGCCGCATCTGCGCGCCCTCGCGGCCGAGCAGGCGGCTGACGCCGAGGCCGACATCGAGATCGTCGACGGCGTCGCCGACCGGCTGCCCGCCGAGGTCGCCGCCTTCGACGCCGCCGTGTTCTCGCTGGTGCTCTGCTCGGTGCCCGATCAGGCGGCAGCGCTCGCCGAGGCCCACCGGGTGCTGCGTCCCGCCGGCGAGTTGCGCTTCTACGAGCACGTACGAGCCGAGACGCCGGGGCTGCGCCGGGTTCAGCGGGCGCTCGACGCCACCGTCTGGCCATGGTTCGTCGGCGGCTGCCATCTGGTCCGCGACACCACGACCGCGATCGAGCAGGCCGGGTTCACGATCACGACGCTCGAGCGGCTGCGGGTGCCGGCGACCGGGATCTCGATGCCGGCGTCGCCGCACATCCTCGGGACCGCCGTCCGGCGCTGACGCCGCCGTGGCCGCGATCTCAGTCGAGCGCCACGAGGTCGGCGTACTCCGCGTGGTTGTCGAGCCACCCCCGGACGTAGGGGCAGTAGGCCACCACGGTGCGCTGGTGCGCGCGGGCCTCGTCGAGCACATGCCGGACGAGCACGCTCTCCAGCCCGTTGCCCTCGTACGGCGAATCGATCTCGGTGTGGATCAGCACCAGCCGATCACCCGTCAGCCGGTACGAGAGGACACCCGCCGGAATGTCGTCCGCATAGACCTCATATCGCCGTCGATTGGCCCGTTCGAGCACCGCCACGTCCACCTGACGCGTCCCTCCTCCCGACCGCCCTCCCGCGGAGCACACCCGTGCACCCCGGCGGCCGAGTGTGGCCAACAATAGGATCACCGTATGCCGCGGATCTACCTCCATATCGGAGCGCCGAAGACCGGCACGACCTATCTGCAGGGCGTGCTGTTCGACCACCGCGCGCAATTGGCCGACGCGGGCGTCCTCTACCCCGGCCGCTATGCCGAAGCACACTTCGAAGCCGTCGTCGATCTGCGCGACCTGGCCTTCGGCGGCCATCGCGACGAGACCTGGCGCGGCCGCTGGCGCCGATTGGTCGACGAGGCCCTGAGCTGGCCCGGCGAGAGCGTCGTCATCTCCCACGAGTTGCTCGGCGGCGCCAACGAGGAGACCGTCGCCGAGGCGATCGGATCCTTCGGCGACCGCGAGGTGCACGCCCTCTGCACCGCGCGCGACCTCGGCCGGCAGGTGCCGGCGATGTGGCAGGAGTACGTCAAGAACCACGCCACCGTGCCCTTCGAGCGCTACGTACGCCGCCTCACGCAGCAGCCCCGCAAGGGCCGGGTCGCCAACACGTTCTGGCGGCAGCAGCAGGCCGCTGAGGTGGCCGCACGCTGGTGCCCGCCGCTGCCGCCGGAGCGGTTCCACCTGATCACGGTGCCACCGGCCGGAACGTCGCCGACGCTGCTGTGGGAGCGGTTCGGCTCGGTGCTCGGCATCAAGCCCGACCAGGTCGAGGCCGAACGCCAGTCCGCCAACACCTCGATGGGGTACGTCGAGGCCGAACTGCTGCGCCGGGTCAACCGCTCGCTCGGCGACTCGATGCCCTGGCCCGCCTACGAGACGACCGTGAAGGGCTGGTTCGCCGAGGAGTTCCTCGTCGAGTTCGGCTCGGACAGCCGGCCCACAGTCCCGGAGGCGGCCCGGGAGTGGCTGCTCACCGAGTCGGAGCGGATGATCGCCGCGCTCGACAAGTCCGGCATCGACGTCGTCGGCGACCTGAGTGAGCTCCGTCCCGAGTTCGGGCCGACCACGCCGCACCCGGTCGACGCCGCCGTACTCGATGCGGCCGCCGACGCGGTCGCTGCGCTGCTCACCGAGCGGGCCGGCCGGCACTGGACCGGGCGCGGCAGTCCGATCGTCGCCCGGGCCCGACGCAGCGGCCTGGTCCGGGCCCTGCCGCGCGGCGTCCAGGAGTGGCTCAAGCGCCGGGTCAACGACTGACGGATCCGCGATCTCCGACCGCGGTCAGGCCAACCGGACCCGGGGATCGAGTGCGGCGTAGGCGAAGTCGACGACGATGTTCGCGATGACGACGGCCGCGGCCGCGATGAGGACCACGCCGATGATGACCGGCAGGTCCTGCTGGTTGATCGCGTCGACCGCGGTCTTGCCGAGTCCGGGCAGGCTGAAGACCGTCTCGACCACGACGACCCCGCCGATCAGCTGGCCGATGTCGATGCCGAACTGCGTCACCACCGGCGTCAGCGCGCTGCGAAGCGCGTGGCGGTAGATGACCCGGCGCTCCTTCAGACCCTTCGCCCGAGCGGTACGGATGTAGTCCTCACCGAGCACGTCGAGCATCGAGCTCCGGGTGAGCCGGGTGTACGTCGCGGCCAGCAGCAGGGCGAGCGTGAACCACGGCAGGATCATGTGCTGGGCCCAGCTCTTCGGATCCTGCGAGAACGGGACGTAGTCGCCGGCCGGGAACCAGGTGATACCCGCCAGCGTGAGCCGGTAGTAGAGCAGGTAGATCATCATGATGCCGAGCAGGAAGGACGGCATGGAGTAGAAGAACAGCGCGAAGCCGGTGACGCTGCGATCGGCGACCGACCGCGGATGCACGGCGGAGAGCACACCGGAGAAGACGCCCAGCACCATCCAGATGACGGCGGCGCCGAGTGCCAGCGACAGCGTGATCGGAAACGCCTGACCGATGACATGCGTCACCGGGACCTGGTGGTAGTAGTCGTAGCCGAGATTGCCGTGAATCGCGTTGTTGAGGAACGTGAGGTACTGCTTCCACGCGGGCTGGTCGAGTCCGAGCCGATGCTCGACGATGGCGATCGTCTTCGGGGTCGCCTGGCGGCCGGCCAGGGTGCGGGCGACGTTGTTGGGAACGAGGAAGAACAGCGCGAACACGGCGACCGTGATCAGCCAGAGCACGAAGACTCCCTGGAGGATCCGCCGGAGGAGGTAGCCCCACATCGTCGCTCACTCCCCCCAGCTCTCGACCAGCTGCTCGGCGCGCGGGTCGAAGG
>Ga0209382_10000436_pt1 | contig 68799 bp, 50 predicted proteins | sample SoiMetdeltSBSDD5_FD_187599 | JGI IMG/M metagenome (GOLD analysis project Ga0209382, IMG submission 187599) | Bulk soil microbial communities from a Populus tree surrounding site in Tennessee, USA - Soil MetaG P. deltoides SBSDD5 (SPAdes) (version 2) | ecosystem: Environmental > Terrestrial >...
AAGCTGCCTCTTCAATCCTTCCAAATCAAAATACAGCCGCTCGCCTAAAATCTCGCCGGCCTGCATCGGAAAGATGATGACGAGCGGCAGGCGGATCGGTTGGCCCGTCGGTGGAATGCCAAACAGCGGGCCGGTGTGCGTGCCCACCAGCACCGACTCTTCCACCACGCCGGTCTCACTCACAAATTGCCCGACCAACTCAAAGGTCACGTCCGGTAGTCCATCGAAAAGGCCGCGGTAAAAAGCAGCCACGGCCTCGCGCCCGCGATGAATTTCGCCGGTCGCCATGATTTCGTAGACCGGCTCGGTGCACAGCGTTTCCAGCAGGCCCTCAATCGAGCGCCGGTTCTCCGCCAGGACGTGCTTTTGCCACAGACGTTTGTTGGAATGGAGGGACATGGCAAGTGGAAGTGGGAGGTGGCAAGTGGCAGGTGATTCGTGACACGTGACTCGTGAGGCGTGACTTCACGCCTCACGAGTCACGCCTCACGTGCTACCTGCCACTTAACCCCCACCCTCCCCCATTTCGGCGAAAAGTTATTTGGAAAATCCAATTCGTTGGTTGCCGAAATGGCGCGCAAGCGGGGTGTGGGAGGGGGTTATTGCAATCCGTTATACACGGCACTCATCAATTCACCATTGGCAGTATCGGCGGCGAGTTCCCATACCATTGCGCCCGCCATGCCCTTGGTCTTGACGTAGTTCATCTTCACGCCCAAGGAGGTCGGGTCGTCGTAGCTCCACCAAATTCCGGCGGAGGGGCTGTAGACCCAAACGGCTTTCGTTTCCGCATGCGTATATTTGGTGTAGCCAGCGGTCGTCTCGAAAGCTTTGAGATACCGATAGAAATCCATCCCGGCTTCGGCGTTCACGCCGCCCGCTTGCGCCGGCGCGCCGCCGGTTCCGGTCTGATACAAGCCATTGTTGTTCGGGCCGGGCGGCACACCTTGCCAGCCGCGACCATAGAACGGCACGCCCATGATCAACTTGCTGCCGGGCACGCCCGCGGCCAGGTAAGCGTTCACCGCGTAGTCCGCATAGTATTTCGTCTGGATCGAGCCGGGCGGATAAGGCGGATTGGAGGCCGCATACAACGGCGCGAGGAAATCGGTGATCGGATCCCAGGCGCCGTGGAAGTCGTAGGTCATCAGGTTGATGTAATCCAGCGATTGAGCGACCGGGCTGAGTTGAATCTTGGTGTACTTGTCCTCCCCGGCGGGCGCGGCGATGGTGAGCAGATAGTGCTTGCCGTCAATCGCGCCTTGCGCATCCAACTGGCTGCGGAACTCGGCCAGCAGCGCGGTGAAATTCTGAGTGTCTTCGGGCCGGAAGATGTTGCCGACGTTCCCCGGCGCGGCCGGATATTCCCAGTCAATATCAATTCCATCGAAGACGCCCAGCGCTGCGCCCGGACCGCCCGCGCCGTTCGCCACCGGAATATTGCCTCGAATGAAAGCGTCCACACACGAAGCGACGAACGCCTGCCGATTCGCGGGCAGCGCGGCATCCGAGAAGTATTTGGAATAGGTCCAGCCGCCGACGGACATCATCACCTTAAGGCCGGGATGCATCGCCTTAAGTTTCTTGAGTTGGTTCCAGTGCCCCTTGAGGGCTTGGCCCGCTTGATCCGCGACTCCGTCCACACTGTGCGCGGCATCTATCGCCAACTGGTAATCCGCCCACGCATCGCCCACGCCAAGTTGCGTGACGCCGACGACGCATTGGTTATTCTGAACATTGGTGAACGCATAGTTGATGATCGTCAGTTTCGCAGCCTGACCACTCGTCTCGACGTCTTTGAGATAGTGATACGGTGGGTTGTAGAATCCCCATTGCGAGAAGTAGCCGACGATCTGCCGTCCGCCCGGTGGGGGCACCGGCGTGTTCGTCTTTGTCGGCGTTGGGCCGCTGGGCGTGTTCGTCGGGGTATTCGTTGCAACGGGCGTATTCGTCGGTGTGTTGGTTGGGCCAACCGAGGTATTGGTTGGCGTGGGCTGAGGCGTCGAACCACCGCCGCCGGTGCTCAACCAATTCAAATATGCGTAACAATCCATCTTGTAGACTAACACTAACGTCTGCGTTCCGCTGGTTGAAGTAATCCCGCAGGCGATGGTTTGGAAGGTGCTCCAGCCGCCGGTTAATGGTAGGGAGCACGTTCCCAGCAAGGTCCCGGTCGCGCTGTTGAGTCGGATTTCGACGGTGGTCGCCGCGTACGCATTCGAATAACGCAGGTTGATACTCGTCACGCCGGTCAAGGCGACGTTGGCGTAACTCGTCCATTCGTTGGGGCGGGAGGCGAGGCCGGTCTGTGAGGGATCGCCCGCATCCGTGATGGCGACCGCGCCCACATTCGTGCTGCTACGCGCGGTGTAGTTTTCCGCTTCAATCCGGACACCGCTCGCGGGTGTATTTGTCGGCGTGTTGGTTGGGCCAACCGAGGTATTCGTTGGGGTGTTGGTCGGCGGGACCGATGTATTCGTCGGCGTATTTGTCGGTGGAACGGATGTGTTCGTGGGTGTGCTCGTTGGACCGACAGGTGTATTCGTTGGGGTGTTAGTTGGGCCAATAGGCGTATTCGTGGGCGTGTTCGTTGGTGGAGCGGACGTGTTCGTCGGCGTCGGTGTGGAACCGCCCCCGTTGGTGCTGAACCAATTTAGATATGCGTAACAATCCGTCTTGTAGACCAAGACCACTGTTTGGATTCCGCTCGCCGGAGTAATGCCGCACGATAACGTCGTGAAAGTATTCCAGCCACCGGTCATGGGTAAGGAACAGGTCCCCAAGAGAGTTCCGGTCGCACTGTTGAGTCGAACCTCGAGGCTGGTCACTGCATACGCATTGGAATAGCGGAGATCAATACTTGTGACGCCGGTTAAGTCGAGGCTGGCGTAACTCGTCCATTCATTCGGGCGGGAGGCGAGGCCGGTCTGCGATGGATCGCCGGCATCCGTGATGGCGACCGGGCCGACGGCGTTACTGCTGCGCGCGGTGTAACTTTCGGCTTGAACTTGGGTAGCGCCGAGAACGGGCAGGGCGCTCGGGAATAAAACGCCTGCCACAATCGCTAGCAGACTGAAGCCGATCAAAAATTTCTTATGTATTTTTGCGGACATAGGAAACCCTTCCTTTGGATTTGATGGTGGTCTGGCGGAATGGATACTGTTAGGCCTGATTTTACCGATTCTATTGAAGCAAATCCCGCACAGAAGCGACCAGTTTTAGCAAAAAAGGGGAGTCGTACACGGATTACACGGAAAAGGCGGATGCCACGGAAACCAAGAAAAAATCCGTGGTATCTGTGGCATCCGTGCAATCCGTGTACGTCAGGGTTTTAGTTAATCGTGATCAAGTCTTTCATCTGGTTGAACGTCGCCGGGCCGATGCCTTTGACGTTTTGGATGTCCTCGATCTGGGCGAACGGCCCATGCGCCGTGCGGTAATCAATAATCCGTTGGGCGATGGCCGGGCCAACGCGGGGTAGTCGGTCGAGTTCCGCTGCGGTCGCTGTGTTGATATTGACCTTGCCTCCGGTGGAAGCGGAAGTCGTGTTTCCGGAATCCGAGGCGGCTACCGGCTTTACTGGAGTCGGCGAGGGTGTGCTGGGGCCGGTGGTCGAAGTAGGTGGCGCGGGAGTCGCGGTCGGAATCAGTTCGGGCACATTTACCTGATCCCCATCCACGACGAGTTGTGCCAGATTAATGCGGTTCAAGTCCGCCACGGAGGTAACGCCGCCGGCGGTGTTGATGGCATCCTGCCAGATGCTCCCGCGCGGGAGCGCATATACCCCCGGTGCCGTGACCGCGCCGACGACATGAACGCGCAGCAAAGTAGGAGTGGGTGGCTCTTTGAGGAGGACCGGATGTCCCGGTGGCTGGCGCGCGACGACGAGGATGATTCCGGTCGCGAGTAATCCGAGCAGGAGGCCATAGAGTAATTGTTGATAACGGCGCAGCATGGTTGCGGATTATAATGCAGAAAGCTTTAAAGCAACCACGGATTTCACGGATTACACTGATTGGGGAGGCTCTTCAAAATCCGTGGTCTCCGCCCGCCCCGGCTGCGCCGAGCAGGCTGGGGTGTAATCCGTGGTTAAAAAACTTTATGATTGGCACACTCCTCAATGTAATCACCGTCCTCATCGGCGGTAGCCTGGGAACGCTTTTCGGCGCGCGGTTGCCGGAACGGGTGCGCGCGTCCGTGCTGACCGCACTCGGCCTGTTCACCCTCGCGTTGGGCGTGAAATTGACTCTCGAATCGCAAAACGTGCTCATCATTTTAGGGAGTGTGCTGATCGGTGGGGTGTTGGGCGAATGGTGGCAAATTGATGAAGCGCTGCAGCGCCTGGGTGGCTGGTTGGAGGCGCACTTCGCGCACAGCGCCGATTCCGCCGGGGCCGCGCGCTTCATTCGGGGTTTCGTCTCCTCTAGCTTAATCTTTTGCGTCGGGCCGCTGGCGATTCTCGGTTCCATTCAAGATGGGTTGCGGGGTGATTATCAATTGTTGGCGATTAAAGCAGTGATGGATGGTTTCGTGGCGCTGGCGTTCTCGGCCTCGCTGGGAGTCGGCGTTTTGTTCTCGGTCATTGTCATTCTGGTGTATCAAGGCGGGTTGAGTCTTTTAGCGGCGCAGGCGCAAAGTCTGCTGACCGCGCCGATGATTGCGGAGATGACGGCGGCCGGTGGGTTGTTGATTATGGGGATTGGGGTGGGCGCGCTGCTTGAACTGCGCCCGATCCGCGTGGCGAACTATCTGCCCGCGCTGGTGATCGCGCCGGGGATCGTGGCGGTGTTGCGCGTTTTAGGGGTGGCGGGGTTTTGAGAAGAAGATGTGATTAATCATCGGTAAAAGCAGCATTGACAACCCAATTAGGATAACGTACATTTTTTTATATCCAATGACAGAACCAGATGACGCCTCCTTGATGAGGTTAATTGCCCAGGCGCAAATGGATGCCTTTGGTGAATTGTATGACCGATACAAGCGCCTCGTGTTCAGCGTCGCCTACGCTATTGTGGGCGACCGCGCCATCGCCGAAGAAGTTACCCTGGATGTCTTTATGCGTGTCTGGCAGCGCGCGCAGACCTACCGGCCGGAACGCGCGAAGGTGAGTACCTGGCTGGTCGCCATCACTCGGCATCAGGCGATTGATATTGTGCGCTGGAGAAAATCACATCCAGAAGCAGACAGCCTGGGCTGGGACGAAATAAGTTTGCATGAGAGGCCGGCCCACCATGACCCCCGCGAACAAGTAGAGCTTTCCCAGGAACGGGAGCGAATCCACAAGGCGCTTGCCCAACTGCCGGCCAACCAGCGCGAGGCCCTCGCCCTGGCTTATTTTCGAGGCTACTCGCAGGTGCAGATTGCCGAAGCCCTGCAAGAACCCCTGGGGACCATCAAAACCCGTATCCGGACGGCGCTCCAGAAACTTCGTCAAATGCTCCAAGAGGACTAATGGTTGATAAATCCAAAAGTTAGTATCTACGTAAGTATTAATCGGGGTAAACAGTGAAAGGTCTTTTGGATGCCAGAAAGTACTCACGTTCTTGAATCACTACCGGCGTATGTGCTGGGCTGCCTGGATGAAGCGGAAGACCAGCTCGTGTCCCAGCACTTGGCCGGCTGCCATCTGTGTCGAACAGAGTTAGGCAGCTTCCAGGCAGTTACGGACCAACTGGCGCTGGCTGTCCCGGAGGCTGAGCCGCCGGCCGAATTGAAGCAGCGCCTGATGGAACGGGTTCAAGGCCTGCAGCCGGTACGGCCCCAACCGGTGCGCGGGCGCTTTTCCCTGGCAGGTATGCAGCGCTTTTTACCGTTGGGGGGACTCGCCAGCCTGCTAGTGATCCTGGTTCTCATTGTCGCCACGGTGTCCCTCTGGCAGCGGGTCAATCAGTTGGAGGTCCTCACCGCGCCTCAAGGCATGCGGGCGATTGCCCTACACAGTTCTGATCTGACCCCGGACGCCAGCGGTTTTGTTGTCATCAGCGCCGACGGTCAGAATGGCGTGTTGATTGTGGACCAAATGCCGACGCTCGATACAGAAAGCACGTATCAATTATGGTTGACCCGCAACGGGCAGAGCATCAGCGGCGCACTCTTCTCGGTAGATGAAACTGGATATCGGGGCGTACGGATCGTCGCCCCAGAATCTTTGCTCTTATACTCCTCAATTCGCATCACAATCGAGCCAGTTGGAGGCAGTCCCTCTCCCACTGGAGAACAGATATTGGGCGGTTCCCTGTTCAATTCCTAAGTGAAGTCGGCAAATAGGAGTGGGGGATCTGGCATTTTCGCGAATTAATAACAACCTCCCTTCCCAGTGCTGGGAAGGGAGGTTGTCTATTTTCAGTAACGAAGCCGGGGAGTCTTATATTCCACAGCGCCTTTTACCGCTATGCGGTACTCTGTGCTATCAAATCTATTGGACGAAGAACGTCATACTGGCAGGCACCGACCGGTTGCCGGCGTTGTCGACCGCGATGAGCGTGATCGTGTTGTCGCCAGTCTGGGTGGTATATAAGACGGCTCGATCCCCGGTCGTGGTGTGGTCTAGAACGCCATTCAGGTAAATCTCATACGCGATGGACGCTTGAGCAGTCTGGTTGTCGAAGGAGTGCCCCCAGAATATATTCAATGAGTCTTTTGGCCGCGCAGGCGCAAAGCTGACTGGCCGTGCCGATGAGCGCCGAGAGGCAGATTACTGATTATGGGGTTGGAGTGGATGTGCTGATCGAACTGCGTGGCGGGGTTTTATAAAGAAAGAGTACACTGATTACACGGACAAGACGGATACCACGGATTTTCTACTAACTCAACGCCTCACCAATATCAAATCGGCAGGCAGGATCGCCCTTGGCCCGGCAGCTCATCTCGGATACATCGTGTTCCAGGCCGGTACACCATTTGAGCGCTTCCTGGATTTCTCCCAAAGTCACCCAACAAATCTCGGTCTCGCGTGTCCGGCCAAAGGTCGCGTCGCTCTGCTGATCTACAAAGGCGATATGCCGGTCGTCCAGATGCACCGTCACGAGTCCCTCGGGGGCGTACATCTCCCGCGCCAACCATTCCAACGTCATCATCTTCCGGCTCTGGAGTGGCAACAGGCGAAACAACAGTTGATAGATTTGCGCTTGGAGCTTCTGGCTTTGGACAAGTTTGTGGAACGAGGCATGCCCAATGCGGTTGAGAGTGCCGCGCGCGCCCCGGCCATAATAATTCTCAATCGCCTGGATGATTGCGGCGTACTCAGCCGCGTGCAGTTGGCTTTCTTTGTTGTTGGGCGGCAGCGCCGCACCGTAGCGCTGCAGACCGGCCTGACGCAGAATAGTCATCAGGCCGCTGAGTCCCATCACTTCCTGAATAGCGAGCATAAAACGCCGCAGGCGGCTGTTGGCCAAAGCGCGTCCGGCGCTGACACTCATGCGGCCCCTCCAACCACAAACTGGCAGTAGGGATCGCCCTTTGCTTTGCACATCGTTTCTTCTACTTGAATATCTGCGCCGGTGGCCCACTTGAGCGCTTCTTCCAGTGAGCCCCAGTAGACGTAGCAGATCGGTTTATCGGCGTGCCGGGTGTGACAGATCGCGCAGCCATAGTCGGTGTAGATAAGCTGATCGCCTTTTTCTTCTACGGTGATCAGCCCTTCTGGATTTGTATCCATCAGGGCCTTGGCCATGTTCGTCAGGATAAATTTTTTCTGCTGTTTCTGTGGCATCAGCTTTAACGCCACTCCGGCAATCCCGAGCAGCGCCGCCTGCTCTTTGACGCCCCATTGGAAAGAAGCTTTGCCCACGCGTTTCAACATGCCCTTGCTGGCGCGTCCGGCAAAGTTCTCTAGCGCCTGGTTGAGCCGCGCGTATTCCACGGCCTGCGCCCCGGTTTCCAAGTTGTTGGGTGGCGGATTGTCCACATACCGCTCCAACCCGGCTTCGCGCAGGATAATGTTCAGGCCATTTTTCCCCATCACTTCTTCAATGGCCTGCAGCGCCTGCCGCATGAGCGCGTTGACAAAGGGCGAGTCATCCCGCATCCCCTTCCAATTCGCAACATCCATAGGCATCGTTGCTTTTCCTTTTCTTGACCTCACCCCCGACCCCTCTCCTGAAGCGAAAGTTCCCGCTTCAGGAGAGGGGTGAAATACAGAGGGCTTTGCTCCCCCTCTCCTGACGACGGTCTTTGTCGTCAGGAGAGGGGGCTGGGGGGTGAGGCGAAGTAGTTATCAAGTAAATCGGGGAGATTATAGCATCATCTCAAAAGCAACTGAAACACGGGGAAGCGCACGCCGCTTAAGGTGAAGCCCAGCCGCTGGTAAACGCGGATGGAGGCCGTATTAGAATCCTGCGTATTGATCGTGATCGTGCGCGCGCCGAACTTCCGGTAATGTTCAAGGACATGCACGACCAACGCGCTGCCGATGCCGTGCCCTTGCCACTCCGGCCGCACGGCCAGCCGCGCCAGATGCGCGCCGCTGGAGCTGGGCGTGCTGAGTTGATAGCCGACGATCTGCCGATCTACTTCCGCGACGGTTACGAAGTTGGCTTGCGCCATCGCCAACCGGAGCAGTTCCGGGGTCATTTGCCAGGGCGCGATAAACGCGGCGGTATCTATCGCGCCGATCACCAAGTATTCTTCGGGCCGCGCAATGCGAATCGTCGCCGGACTCTGAGTTCGGGCAGTGCTGCTCTCCGGTTGGCTGAAACTGAAGGGGAATGAGAATTTTGAAGCGCCGGTTCGCTCGGTTCGTTCATAGAGGCGGCTGAGGACGACCACGTTGTGCGTCTGCTCGAAGCCGGACGCTCGATAGAGTGGGTCCAACCGGCCATCCAGACTTAGAGCGGCCGCACCTTTGACCTCCAACGTTTCCAGCCTCTTCTGCGCTTGGGGCCAGAGCAGGTGCCAGACTTCTTCGCTGGAGACCTCGCGGAGGACGGCAAAAAACCGCAGCCAAGCCGTATCGGCAGGGGCCGGCGGACAGGCCAAAGCGCCGAGGCTCCGGGTTTCGCGCTCGGCCACCAGAAAAGGCTGGTCTCCCAGCCAATCCTCCACCGGTTTCCAATCCAAGTGCGTGTGGATATATGCCTCCGAACGCATCAGGGATCGAATGAGTTGTCGGTCGTTAGGAGTCGCCGGGCGTACGAGCAGGCGACTCTGATCCACGGTCATGGCGGGGTTATAACATGACGTGAGGAAATTGAGAAGAAGCGATGCGGTGGCAAGTAGCAAGTGGCTGGTAACTTGCCATCGGCCATCTCCTACTTGTCATCCCGCTCCGCTACGCTTCGGGGACTATAGCTTTCCACTTGCCACCTGCTTGCTTTTTGTTTTTGGCTAAGGTACACTCCCGCGCGGTTACCAAAGACCCTAAAGGTCTCGCGTAGCGGACCTTTAGGGTCTTTCTAGAGGAGAAACCTATGGCGACCAGCGGCAAAGAGAAAGCCCTGGATGCAGCCCTCTCGCAAATCAAGAAACAGTTCGGCGATGGCGCGCTGATGCGCCTCGGCGAGGCGACGCATTTGGCGGTAGATTCCATTCCCACCGGTTCCCTGGCGTTGGATATTGCCTTGGGCGTTGGCGGCGTCCCGCGGGGACGAGTCTCCGAGATTTATGGGCCGGAGTCGGCGGGGAAAACCACGCTTTGCCAGCATATTGTGGCGGAAGCGCAACGCAAAGGGGGCGTATGCGCCTACGTGGATATGGAACATGCGCTGGACCCGGCCTATGCGGCGCGCTGCGGTGTTGATGTAGACAACTTATACATCGCCCAGCCGGACACTGGCGAGCAAGCGCTAGAGATTGCGGAAGCACTCGTCCGTTCCGGAGCCATCGAGGTCGTCGTCGTAGACTCGGTGGCGGCGCTGGTGCCGCGGGCGGAAATCGAGGGCGAGATGGGGGACGCCTCGATGGGCATGCAAGCCCGGCTTATGTCTCAGGCGCTGCGCAAACTCTCCGGCGCGATCAAACAGTCTAACACCGCCATGATCTTCACCAACCAACTGCGGCAGAAGATCGGCATCATGTTTGGCAACCCGGAGACTACCACCGGCGGCATGGCGCTCAAGTTTTATGCCAGTGTCCGTCTGGATGTGCGCCGGATTCAGGCCATCAAGAGCGGCGCGGAGGTTGTCGGCTCACGCACGCGCGTCCGGGTGACCAAAAACAAGGTCGCGCCGCCGTTCCACGAGGCTGAATTTGACATCATGTATAATGAAGGCATCTCCCGCGAGGGCGATATTGTGGACCTGGGGGTTCAAATGGAGATTATTACCAAGCGCGGGGCGTTCTTGTCTTATCATGACCACCGGATCGGCCAGGGTCGAGAGAACGCTAAAGCTTATCTGAAAGAACACCCGGAAATGGCGGCCACGCTGGAAGCTGCCATCCGCGAGCAGGCCGGCGTCGGAAAAGCTCCGCTCACCGCGCCGGTGGAAGCAGACGCAGAAGAAGTCGAAGAGTAAATCACGCGGGCCTCGCCCGTTGGTGGGACGAGTGTGACACCGCTAGCCCTTGGGACGGGCGGCGGCCACGGCTGAATGAAATTCCGATCTCAGTTGAGAGTGACACCTGCCGGCCAAAGCGCCGGTGGCTATCAGGTTCAAGACTTCTTAGGGCAGAAACGGCTGGATGATTAGGATCAATGAGCGTTGTAAATTTAGCGCCGATTTCTGCGGGGTGATGAGTTACTCGGGGGTGACTATTTAGCTTCGCCCTCATCCTGACGTTGGGAGCCTGAGGATCTGGTAGGTGTTCGTCAACTGAGCTTGGATGATTTTTTCACTCATGGGCAGCCGTGCCGCGCTGAGAGCCAGCGTGTGGACGGCTGTTTTTCTTTGTAAAAGAAAGTGAAACTCACCTCTCTCAAAGCGCATCCCCGCCGTAAAGGGCGGGTCAGGGTTTATCTGGACGGCCAATTCGCTTTTGAGTTGACGGAGATTCAAGCGGCGCGTCTGCATCTGGGTCAGGAGTTCGATGAAGCCGCCGTGGCCCGCCTGCGGGAGACAGACTCCGTCGAACAGGCCTACGAACGGGCTTTGAGACTGCTCACTTCCCGGCCACGCTCGGAGGCCGAGATCAAGCGCAAGCTGCATGAGCACAAAATCCCCGAGCCGGTGATCGAAGCGGCCTTGGAGCGCTTGCGTCGAAATGATTTGTTGAATGATCAAGCGTTTGCTGCTTACTGGGTTGAGAATCGCGGAACTTTCCGCCCGCGGAGCAAGCGCGTGCTAAAAGCGGAGCTAAAGCAGAAGGGGGTGGTAGACGACGGCGTTTTGGGGGAGGCGCTGGCCGCGGCCAACGACGCCGAAGCCGCTTATAGCGTGGCGGCCCGCCGGGCCCGGATCGCGCGCTTGCAAGCGTTGCCCTATAAAGATTTTCGCCGTCGGCTCGGTGAGTTCCTGGCCCGCCGTGGTTTTGACTATGATCTAATTGAAACGGTCGTGGAGCGGGTGTGGAAAGAACTGACCGCTACGCGAGACGAAGGACTGAAGACGGACGAATAATGAATGCAAAATGGCAAATGAAAAATGATGACAACGAGTCCTTCTGAATTCTGGCTCCTGACTCCTGGCTTCTGAATTCAGATGGAAAGAGAGATATTAGTTAATGGATATTATTCCCTTAGTTCTAACAGCCCTCATCGCCCTGGCCTTGGGCGGCGTGGCGGGGTATTACTACCATCGCCGGCAAGCGGAGGCCAAAGCGCGCGAGTTGCAATCGCAGGCCGACAATGTCTTGCAGCGCGCTGAGCGAGAAGCGCGCGAGATTCAGCTTAAGGCCAAAGACGAAGCGTTGAAGCTGCGAGATCAGGCGGAGGTGGAGGCGGCCCGCCGCCTGGCGGAGTTTAACAAGGAAGATCAGCGGCTGGCTCGCCGCCGCGATGATCTGGATAAAAAGATTGAGCAGGTGGATCAGCGCCGGTCGCAGTTGGACAAACGCCAAAGTTCGTTGGACAAGCGCGAAAATGACTTGAACAAAATACAGTCCGAGCGCCTCGCCGAACTTCAGCGCATCTCCGGGATGACGCAGGAGGAAGCGCGGGCCACGTTGATCGCCGCCGTAGAAAAGGATGCCCGCGCCGACATGGCTCGCACCATCCGTCAAGTGGAAGACGAAGCCCGGGTGGAAGGTGATCGCCGGGCGCGCGAATTGATCGCCTTAGCCATCCAACGCATTGCTTCGGATCATGTCGCTGAAATCAGCGTTTCCGTCGTGCCCTTGCCCTCGGATGAAATGAAGGGGCGGATTATCGGGCGCAACGGGCGCAACATTCGCGCTTTTGAACAGGCCGCCGGGGTGGATGTGGTCGTGGATGATACACCCGAGGCGGTCACGGTCTCCTCCTTCGATCCCATCCGGCGCGAGGTCGCCAAGCGCGCGATGGCGAAACTGATTCTGGATGGGCGCATTCACCCGGCGCACATTGAGAAGCTTGTCGCCGATGCGCAGAAGGAAGTCGAGCAGGTCATCAAGGAAGCGGGCGAGGAAGCCGCCTTTGAAGCCGGCGTGCCGGGGCTGCATCCGGAAGTCCAACGGCTGGTGGGTCGGTTGAAATTCCGCACTTCTTATGGACAGAACCAACATGCGCATGCGATTGAAACGTCATTGATTGCCGGTGTGATTGCGGCCGAGCTAGGCGCGGATGTCGCGCTGGCTAAAGCGGGCGGGCTGCTGCACGATATTGGCAAGGCCATTGATCACGAGGTGGAAGGCACGCATGCCGCCATCGGCGCGGAATATGCCCGGCGGTACGGCATCGGGGCCAAAGTGGTGAACGCCGTCGCGGCGCATCATCACGAGGTGGAGCAAGAGTCGGTTGAAGCCGTCATCGTGGAAGCCGCGGACGCCATTTCCGGCGCCCGACCTGGCGCCCGGCGTGAATCGCTGGAGCAATACGTCAAACGGGTTAGGGCGCTGGAAGAAATCGCCAACTCCTTCCAGGGCGTGCAGCAGAGTTATGCGTTGCAGGCCGGACGCGAGATTAGGATTTTTGTGCGCCCTGAGACGGTGGATGATTTGGCGTCGGTGCAGTTAAGCCGGGACATTGCCAAGAAGATCGAAGAGACGATGACGTACCCCGGCCAGATTCGGGTGACGGTCATCCGCGAAACCCGCGCGACGGAAATTGCGAAATAGAGTTATTTACAGCTTGGGTTAGAGCGTACACGGATGGCACGGAAAACCCCGGATGCCACGGAGAATCAAAAGAAAAATCCGTGACATCCGGTTTTCTTTCTGTGCCATCCGTGTACTCCTCACAAGGCCGGACTTACCAACTTTTCTAGCTTCATCCCGATCTCGCGCCATTGGATTTTTGACAGCCCCAGCTTTTGCCTGATCTTATCTCGCTCCATCCCGGCGCGCGCATCGCGGACGGCGCACGTCCAGCGGCACATATCGAAGGAAATTCGTTTGCTCAAGTCGGCAGCCTTGCTAATGTCCTCCAGCAGGTATTCCAGTCGGCGCGCCGACCAGGGGAAGAGCCGATCGCGCGGCTCGAACTGAGCTAAGTATTCGCGATACGTCGGAATCCAACTTGGATCAAGCCGCAGCTTGCGTTCTTTATAGCGGTGACGCGGATCGGGATAGCGCACCCACAGCACCGGCTCGTCGGGATTGGAAAGGTCCACGTGATTGGGAACGAGGGCGAGACATTCGCCCTTTTTGATTCCAGTCTGCAAGAGGAGTGTGAAGAGGACGTAAGGCCGCAGGTCCGGCTTGCTTTCCCGTGGTTTGTCGCTTGGTTTGTCGTCGGAGGCAGTTGAGACTGTGCCGTTCCGAAGGGCTTGCGCTCCGGCGAGCGCGCTCTGCACTTCGGCCTCGGACAAGACCTCCGGGAGTGGGCTGATAACCGTTTGTTGAATCACCGGCGCGGCTGGATCGCTGCCGACGACATTCGCTTGATGCAGCCAGCGAAAAAACGATTTGAGGGACGTGACGCGGCGCGAATAAGTCTTGGGGCTGCAATGCTGATTTGTGCGTTGCCATTGCAGCCAGTTGTCGAGATCGCGGGTCGTGATCTGGCCCACATTCTGGCCCGCGCCGATGAAGCGGGCAAACAACCGTAAGTCGCCCCCAAAGGCTTTGACGGTATGCGGCGACGCCTGCTCCTTCGTCAAATAATCGCACCAGGCGACAATCGCGGCTTTGAGCGGCGAATTGGCGCTCAACTGGCTGGCCGGAAGCGCTGGGGAGGCCGGCGCGGGAGCGGGCGGCGGCGCTAGCGTCTCTTCGTCTGAATTTGAGAAAAGGGGTAGTTGCTCGACCATGAGGCCGATATGCTATTCCTAATAGGTGGTGAAGTCAAATGAGATGGTGGCTGGTCGCTAGTAGCTGGTTGCTTGTTTTGAGAGAAGTCGAAGGATTGGTCACTCATAACCAGCGACCAGCGACCAGCAACTAAACTATCGGCTTTGATTGCGCGATGACTTCCTCCGCCGTGACTTCGCGGCCCAATTGATCCGACAGGTAAATCCCTTCTGAGATGAGCATCGTGTTCAAGGCGAGTTCGGCAGTCGGCAGCGGCTCAACGCGGCCTTGCAGGGCTGCGATCCAATGGCGTGGGGAATCCTCGTATGCGTCGCCATCGGGATGGAGGGTGTTCCAGCGAAAGTGAGCGGCGTCCAAATCCACGGTACTGCTCAAATCCAGATCGCCGACGTTGTGATAGAAGCCAAAGGGATGTAGGCGGATGCCTCCCAGGGTGCCGACGAGGCTGGAGCCTTCAAAATTGTTCAGGTGAATTGCCCAGGATTCAATGATGTCCAGCGTCACATCGTCGCTGAAGCGGATGAAGCCCAGACCAAGTTCCTCGACATCGTAGCCGCTCAATTTTTCGCGTTCCGGGTTCATGGCTACTTTTTGATAAGTCTTGCCGGTAATCCGCGTGACTTTCGGGTTGTCCAAAAGGTAAAGCAATTGGGCGATGTGATAGATGCCCATGTCATATAGCGCGCCGCCCGCCGCGTGACGTTTCTGGACGAATGGGGGCGCGCCGTAACCGTCTACGTACGGCCGCCCACGCCGCCGAAAGCCGGTGGAGCGCGCGTGATAAATCTGGCCGAGTTGACCGGCGTCAATCAGCGTTTTGGCCGCCCGCGTTTCTTTGGTGAAGAGTGTGCCGAGTTGAATGGCGAGCTGCAGGCCGGTGGATTGGGCGGCGTCATACATGACTTTGGCGTCCGCGTAAGAGCCGGCCATCGGCTTTTCGCAGTATACCGGTTTGCCCGCCTCCAGCGCGGCGATGGTGGCGGGGCGATGCAAGTTGTTGTGCAAACAAATGTCCACCGCCTCGACATCCGCGTGTTTGATTAGATCGTGGTAATCAGCGTAGACGTGAGGAATATTGAACTCGGTAGCGACCTGTTGGGCTTGCGTTTCGGCGATGTCGGCCAGGGCGACGACTTCCGCTCCGTCAATTTTTTGATACGAGCGCAGGTGTTGCTGTCCACGCTGTCCGCCGCCGATCAGACCGATGCGGATTCGTCGGGCTTTGGTTGTCTGAGTCATAGAGTCTCCTCAAATGGTTTCTATACGAAAAGGAGCCAGCACCCTGAGCGGAGCCCTGCGGGTCCTGAGCGAAGTCAAAGGATGGCAGGGCGCAGTCGAAGGGTGCGTTTCCCTACCTGGGTCTGGCTTGGAATCGCATCCTTCGACTGCGCGCGAAAGAACATCGCGCTCCGCTCAGGATGCTTGCGTGAAATATTGATAATAATCAAGCCAGCACGCGGCGAATCAAATCAATGGTCTTGCGAGCGCCCGTGTATTCATCTTCCTGGCGCGGGCAGCTTTCGATGCCCCACACGCCTCGGTAGCCGGTGTCAATCAATCGGCGCATCACCTGAGGAATATCGGTCGTGGTTTCATTCCCTGCCTCATCAAAGACAAAGGTTTTGACATGGGTGGCCTTCGCGTACCGGGCGCACAACTCCCAACCTTGTTGTTGTGTTCCCGGCGCCCAGTTGTGAGTGTCAAAGAGCAGACCTAATCCTGGCGCGGCCTCCAGAATCCGGACCACATTTTCCGGGCGATTAGAAGCGCCCCAGTGGTTTTCAATCAACAGTTCGATCCCTTTAGCCTGCGCGCGCTTCACCAAGTCGTGATAGCCTTCGATGATGATTTGAAACATCTCCTCTGGCATCTCCGGAGTTCCGCCCGCATCAATGCGTATCTGCCGCGCCCCCAGCTTCTCCCCGATGGCCAGCCAGCGGTGGGCCTCAATCCGGGTGGCTTTTCTTTTTTCCGGGTCGGCTTCGTAAATGTGCGCGCCGTCCACCGCCAGCCCACCAATGGGTAGCCCCACTTCATCCGCGGCGGCTTTGATTCGCTTCAAATAGGCTTCTTCCTCTGACGACAACTTTTCACCTTTAGCGCCCGGTTGGCCATTTGGTAACAATGAAGGCAGATGGCCGTTCCAGGGATCAAGCAGCGTGCAGCCCAGTTCTTTACAATCGGTGATGTAGCGGAAGATGTCCTGCTGGCCGACTTCCAGCAGCCGGTGAAAACTGTATGAACAAATACTCAGGTCCACGTTTTTTTCTCCTCTTTCAATATGGATCAGGCCTCACAGGCCCAGCTAATTACCGTCGCCAATCTTACTCGAAAATTTCAAATGTTGGGGTGGGTGGGACGCTAAGCGCTAGCGTCGTATCGCGCAATGACAATCACCTGGAGTTAGTAGTCACGTTTGGCCTCAATCGAACGTTCTAGAATAGGCAGCAGTCTTTCTAACTTTTTAGTTTGATTGGTTTCTTAGCTCCACTCAAGCAAGCACTTACACATCACCTGACTGACCGATTTGTACGAAAAGAGGTCACTTTTGTGCGTATAAGCATTCAATTTATATCCTATACTTCCTGAAAGCGCTTTCGTAATTGCTTACCAATAGTCAAGATGTTTCGCCAATCATACGACATGGGGAAGGAGGGCTTCATATTTTCAGACCCTTGGCGCACACCTACGGATCGTTGATCCAAATCCGGATAACAGATTTTATTTCTAGAAAGGGATAACAACACTATGAACCGCAAAGCCGCTTCACTTCTCGCTGTATTGATGTCAATGATTCTGTTCGTTTTGCCGGTCGTCTCTAGCTCCACCACGGAGGTCTGGGCCAAGCCACCAACGGCCACCCCCGCGCCGCCCCCACTCACCATCAACAGCATCATCCCCAAGCCGGTCTCAGTCACCTCGACCGGTGGAACTTTCACGCTGCCCTCTACAGCGGATATTTACGTCAATCCCAACAACGCGACCATGATCGCCATCGGCCAATACTTGGCGAACAAGCTCAATCCCTCCACTGGCTACGGGTTGACCGTCATCGGGACGACCAGCGCGCCGCCGAGTGGCAACCTCTATCTCACGACGGTTGGCGGAAGCTCTGCCTTAGGAACCGAAGGCTATGATTTGAGTGTCACGACGGGTTTGATTACTTTGACGGCCTTTCAGCCGACAGGTGTGTTCCGCGGCATCCAGACCATTCGCCAGTTGTTCCCGCCGGCGATTGAAAAGTCGACGGTTCAAGCCGGCCCGTGGACCTCGCCCACCGGCACCGTCCATGACCTGCCGCGCTTTGGTTATCGCGGCCATATGCTGGATGTCGTCCGGCACTTCTTCACCGTGGCCGAAGTCAAACGCGAGATTGATAACATGGCTTACTACAAGCTGAATTACTTCCACATCCATCTGGGCGACGATCAGGGCTATCGGATTGTGATCAACGGTTGGCCGAACCTGACCGACTTTGGCAGCCTGACCGAAGTCAACATTTCCGGTCGAACCGGCGATGAAAGCTGCGTTACGGCAAACGACGGTGGGCCGTGCTATTACACCCAGGCCCAATACAGCGACATCGCGAATTATGCGGCCGCCCGCTATATCACCGTTGTCCCCGAAGTTGATTCGCCCGGGCACACGAATGCCGCGCTGGCCTCGTATGCCTCGCTCAACTGCAACGGCATTTCCCCAGCGCCCCGCACGGATACTGCCGTGGGTTACAGCACCTTATGCGTGACTCAGCCGATCCCCGCCGCCGTTATGAACTATAACAACGCGGTGATTGATCAGTTGTCGGCGCTGACGCCTGGGCCTTACATCCATATCGGCGGCGACGAGTCGAACGCGACCGCGCTGGCCGATTACAAGAACTTTGTCTCGATCACCCAGGCGCGCGTGATTGCGAACGGGAAGCAAATGCTTGGATGGGAAGAGTCCGCCCAAATCGCGGACTACTCCAGCACTTCCGTCGCGCAGCACTGGAATACCGGCGCGAGCTTCGCCCCGACCGCCGTCAGCAAAGGCGCGAAGGTGCTCATGTCCCCCTGTCCTTACTCTTATCTGGACATCAAGTACTCCAAGAGTGGTGGCCCCTCTGGCCTGGGGTTGAGCTGGTGCGGGACGGATAGCGTTCAGAACTCCTACAGTGGCTGGGACCCGGCGACATTGGTGTCCGGAGTTCCGGAAGCCAGCATCATCGGCGTGGAAGGCCCCTTGTGGAGCGAGACGGTGATGACGACCTCGGATATTGACCAGATGGCCTGGCCGCGTTTGGCGGGCCTGGCTGAAATCGGCTGGTCGCCGGCCGCTGGAAAAAGTTGGACCGAGTATAAAGTCCGGCTAGGGAGTCATGGTCCGCGCCTGACGAACATGGGTATTAACTTCTTCCACTCTACGGAGGTAATCTGGCAGTAACTTCGGGACGAAGACGCTATAAGAACTTCCTGCGTGTTCGCATGTTGAGAAAGGGCCACCCTCGGGTGGCTCTTTCGTTTTATAATGGCGCGAGAAAGTAGCTAAAGGTCAATGTCGGCAATCATTGAAGTTCACGATCTAGTCAAGCGTTATCGGCGAGCGACTGTCAACGCGGTAGATGGCATTTCCTTTACCGTGGAGGCCGGCGAGTTTTTTACGCTCCTTGGCCCGAACGGCGCCGGGAAAACGACGACGATCTCGATCCTCACCACCACGCTCGTGCCCACCTCGGGCACGGCGGTGATCGCGGGACATGATCTGAGGCGGGCGGCCAGTTCCGTGCGCAGGAACATCGGCATTATCTTTCAACAGCCGAGCCTCGACTTCAATTTGTCGGCGGAGGAGAACATTCGCTTTCACGCCGTTCTCTATGGCTTGTATCCCTTCCGCCCAACCTTCTTGCTGATGCCTCGCTCGTACCGGCAGCAAGTTCAGGAGTTGACGGCGTTGCTGGAAATTGAGCGCGAGATGTTCAGGCCGGTTAAGACCTTCTCCGGCGGGATGCGACGGAAACTGGAAATTATCCGCAGCCTGCTCCACCGGCCGCGCGTGTTGTTTCTGGACGAGCCGACCTCCGGCCTGGACCCGGCCAGCCGGCGCAACGTGTGGGAATATCTGAGAAAAGTGCGGGCCGAGAGCGGGACGACGATCTTTCTTACCACCCACCAGTTGGATGAAGCCGAAGAGGCCGACACGATTTGCATTATTGATCACGGGCGGATCGTATCGTATGGCTCACCGGATGAGGTGAAAGCGGATCTGGTGGAGTGGTATGTGCTGATTGACGCCGAAGAGCGTGACCGCCTGCGGGCTGAACTAAAGCAGTTGGGCTTTCCATTTACCGAGACGCCTTTGTTCAAAATTGACTTGAATGGGCGGAGCGTTCAGCAAATTATTCAGGCGATCCGCACACCGCTGACGCTGGTCAAGACGCATGTGCCGACGCTCGAGGACGCTTATTTGGAAATTGTCCGGAGGGAAGAAGAGAGGACGCTAGAGAAATGACGAATGACAAATGACGAAGGACGAATGCAAAATGACAAATGACCAGCCACCAGCAACCAGCGACCAGCAACCAACTACCAGCAACCAATAATGACAGAAATCTACGCGGTTTTGACGATTGCTTATCGTGACCTGGCGAAGCTGCTGCGCGATCCGATGCGCCTGGTCTCCACGTTCATCCTGCCGCTGCTGTTCATCCTGATTCTAGGGGGCAGTATGCAGATGAATCTGGGGGATAAGGTGGGCTACAACTTTTTACCCTTCACCTTTACCGGCATCTTCGCGCAGACGTTGTTTCAATCCGCGGCGATGGGCCTGATCTCCTTGATTGAAGACCGGGAAAGCGATTTCAGCCAGGAGATTTTCGTCTCTCCGATCTCACGGTATACGATCGTCATCGGTAAAATTATCGGGGAGACGCTCGTCGCGCTGACGCAGGGCTTTGGGATCATTGTCTTTGGAGCTATCGCCGGCATTCCGTTCTCGGTGTTCCAACTGGTGAGCCTGCTGCCGGTGGGCATCCTGGTGTGTCTCTTCGGCGCTTCATTCGGCGTCATCGTTCTTTCGAATCTCAACAGCCAGCGCGCGGCGAACCAAATCTTTCCCTTCGTGATGCTGCCGCAGTTTTTCCTCGCCGGCGTTTTTAACCCGGTGCGGGTGCTGCCGTGGTATTTAGATATTCTCTCGCGGCTTTCGCCCATGCGTTACGCGGTGGATTTTGTGCGCGGCGTGTTTTACGCCGGTCAGCCCGAATATTCACAGGTGATTTTGCAAGGGCCGCTGTTTAACTTTGGACTGATGGTCGTGCTGTTTGGGGTGTTCCTGGTGGTTGGCACGTTTCTCTTTGTCCGCGGCGAACGGAATCGCTGAATTCAATTGACACTTCCCGCTTAGGCTAGGTATAATGCGGGCCACGCTTCGCGCGAACGGGCCACTAGCTCAATTGGCAGAGCAGCTGCCTCTTAAGCAGCGGGTTGAGGGTTCGAGTCCCCCGTGGCTCACAAAACGAAAGGTCCAGCAATGGGCCTTTTCGATTAATGACTATTCACTCGCGGAAAGGCTAACCAGTGCAGACCTGCGGCCAATGCAATACTCAATCCAATGATGGGGTTTTGACCTGCGCTAAATGTGGATCAGATTTGCGGGCAAACTCGCTGACGGCTCGCTCACGGGCGAAACTCCAGCAAAACGATCGGGTCAGCTTGATTCGGATTTCCGTGGCGAATGATTGCTGCCCGGCCTGCGCGGCGGTTCAGGGTGCTCATCCGAAAGCGACTGTTCCAGTTCTGCCAGTTGAGGGCTGTTCGCACGGGTTGGGGTGTCGCTGCTACTATGAGCCGGTGCTGACTGAGATTTATCCTTAACGTGCTTTTTGACTTTAATACAAAAACCCTTTTTACCGCGGAGAGCGCTGAGTTCGCAGAGAAAAAGAAAGAGAAAGAGAAAGAAAACTCTCCGCGAACTCTGCGTGCTCTGCGGTTAAATTAACTCTGATTACTTGCTTTCCCTAAATGCTGCCGGGCATAATCCAGCGCGGCGGCGCGGTCGGTAATCTCGCCGGCCGCTTGCGCCTCCCGAATCGCCTCCAACAGTTTTCCCACTTCCGGCCCGGCTTCCATTCCAAATTCAGTAATCAGATCATGGCCGTTGATCAGGGGGGGAGGCAAAATCGTCTCAGCCGGACTTTCAAAGTAAGCCCCTAAGAGTTTCGCGCACACCTCCACCTGCCTGGCCCACTCGTCTTGGGGCGGCGGGCCATCCCCGTACGTGGCCAAAACGTCGGCGAGCGAGAGCAACACAATATCCACCCCGGCTTCGCCCGTGTCGCGGAAGAAACGATAAATCGCGCGTCGCGTGAGTTCGGGTTCTTGGGCTAATAAAAGCGGCCGCAAATGGTGGGCGACAATCGTTTGGGTGCGCTTCACTTCATCCCCGCTGAAGTGCAGCCGGTTGAGGCGGCGCGCGGCCATTTCGGCTCCGAGTAAGTCGTGATTGAAAAAGCGAATCCGGCCCCGCGGCGCGGGTTCAACGCTGCGCGTCCCTGGTTTGCCGATGTCGTGCAGCAGGGCGGCCAACATCAATAGCCAACGGGCGGGGCGGTCGCTGCTAATCAAGTTGTTCAAGTGCTGGGCGAGAACTTGCCGGTGCCGGCCCAATTGAACGGAGACCAGGCCGAGGGTGAGTTCCGAGGCAGCGTCTACATCATGCCTGGGTGCGAGCACGGTTAGCACTTCCTCCAGACGCGTGATGACGGCTAACGTATGCTCCCAAACATCAAAGACATGCGGCGGCGATTGAGTCTCGCCTTTGAGCGGGGAAGTCTCTGGCGCGAGTTTGTCGAGCAAGCCGAGCATTTCCAGCGCCCGCAGCGCTGCGCCGGGACGCGGCCCACCCAGACAGCGGATGAACTCATCGCGTTGACGCTCGACGGAGGTTTGGGTAAGTTTCGCCGCTTGAGCGCGAATCGCCGTCCGAGTTTCTTTCTCGATCCGAAAATTGAGTTGGGCGGCGAGGCGGATGGCGCGCACGCCGCGAACCGGGTCGTCGGCGATGGCGTGCGGGGAGCAGGCGCGGATGACTTTGCCGCGCAGATCAGCTTCGCCGCCCAGTGGGTCGAGCAGTTCTTCCAAATCGGTGAGGGGCGCGGCGAGCGCGTTGAGGGTGAAATCACGGGCGGCCAAGTCGGCGGTCAGGTCGGTTCCGCGCAGGCGGGCAAAATCCAACGTGAAACGCGTCCCCTCGCGAGTGAAAAGGACGCGGCCCACATCGCGTTCGTTGTCGAGCGGATAGAAGGCGGCCTGCAGCGCGGCGGCGACGGCGCGCGCCGCGGCGAGTGCATCCCCCTCTACCGCGAAATCCAAATCACGCAGACGGCAGCCGAGCAGCGCATCCCGGATCGCGCCGCCTACCAGCCAGATGGGTAGATTTACCGGAAGCGCCTGGCGGATCTCGGCGATGAAGTCAGGAAATTCCAGTGGGGGATGGTTGGGCACGAAGATGACCTGTGATTTTTCTTTAGGCCGAGAGAGCTGCGCCGCGGTCCGAGCGGCTTCGGCGGTGAGGCCCACCCCGGCCACTCGGTTTTGCACCAGGGCGATCCAGCGTCCGGCGTACGGGCGCAAATGGCTCGGAGGTTTCACTAGACTGCGCCTTAATGGGCTTCGACAAGCTCAGCCCGCGCCCTGAGCTTGTCGAAGGGTGCGGGTGTGATCGGCTGATGATAGGGCGTCACTACTCGCTTGTCAAATTTGCGGCGGGTTTCAGGAAGACGTTCGGCTTGGCGGTGGCGATGAAGGGCAGGTTCCGAAAGAATTCATCTATGTCCAGCCCATAGCCGAAAAGGTATTGATTGGGAACATCGAACCCGATGTAGTGAATGGGGATGTCTACCTCCCGCGCGGCGCTTTTGTCCAAGAGCGTGCAGACTTTGAGCGAGGCCGGGTGGCGCGCGGCGAGTAGGTCTAACACGGCGGCCAGCGTGTGGCCGCTATCTACAATATCCTCTACGACCAGGACGTGCCGGCCTTCGAGGCTTTGGTTAACATCAAACAGAATCCGCACCTGGCCGGAGGAGGACCGTGCTCCGACGCCATACGAAGAGACCGCCATGAAATCAATGGTGGGCGAGAGAGTCAGGCTACGCATGAGATCGGTGAGGAAGACGACCGCGCCGCGTAGGATGCCTAGGAGCAGCAGGTCCTGATTGGCGTAGTCCCGGCTGATGGCGGCGCCTAATTCTTTGACGCGCGATTGGAGTTTATCTTCCGGGATGATGATTTCTTCCATAAAGTTGTGGTAGTCCATCATCTAAGTTCTCCTGAGTCAACGGATGAAGTTGAAAAAATTCATCAGCGCGGCACCTGATGATGCTCCGCGCAGCGGGCTTCGTATAACTCACTCGCGCCGACCGCAATGACTGGCTCCGCATAATGAGCGGGTTGGCCGTTGATCAGGCGCTGCGTGCGCGAGGCTTCGCCGCCGCACACGGCGCAAATGGCGTGGAGCTTGTCAACGTGTTCGGCGATAGCGAGAAGTTGTGGCATGGGACCAAACGGTTCGCCGCGAAAGTCTTGATCCAGCCCGGCGACCATCACGCGCATTCCGTGCGCCGCCAAGGCCTGGCAAATCTCAATGACGTTGGCTTCAAAGAATTGCGCTTCGTCGAGCGCCACGACGGTTGTTTCCGGTTTAATCAAGCGCGGAATCTGGGAGGCGTGGGCCACGGGCGTGGCCTCGAACTCGATGCCGGCGTGGGAGGTGACTTTTTCGAGGAGATAGCGATTGTCAATCGCCGGCTTGAAGACCTGCACCGTTTGCCGAGCGATGCGCGCGCGCCGGAGACGTCGGATTAATTCTTCAGTTTTGCCGCTGAACATGGAGCCGGTGATGACTTCGATGGAGCCGGGCGACGGTGGCATGCGCTGCCTGCTTGAAAAAGAAAAGGCAGATGTAGAGAACATCTGCCCAAAGTGTGAGGTGGGATGGAGGTAACTACCTAATGCATCATGCCGCGGCTTCGGGCGTCGTCTCGGCCACGGTGAACCCGCGCGCGCGCAGGCGTTTCTTCAACTCAATCAGACTCATGTGACCGACGCCTTCAATGGCGAGCATCCCTTCATCGCCTTCCTTGAGTTTGTCCAAGACCTGAGCGACGGTGGTCAATCCGACGTTGGTTAGCGACGCTTCCAAGCGACTGCCCAATTCCAGCGCGCTGAGCGGTTGATCGGGTGACGCTTTGGAGGTTTCGCGAGCGGTCACCGCCGCCTTGTGGTGATCGCGGGCTTCCAACTTCTTGTAGAAGCGATCCACTTGTCCTTCCGTGTCCACGATGCGCTGCTCGCCCGTGTAAAAGGGATGGCAGTTCGAGCACATGTCCGTGTGGATGACTTCACGGGTGGAGCCGGTGGTCCAGGTGTTGCCGCAGGCGCAGATGACCTTGGCGGCGGGGAAATACTTGGGATGAATGCCTTCTCGCATGTGTTTGCCTCTGCCCCATAAGCCACGGGGTGTTCCGTCGGTGATGTGATTTAGGGGCGGGAAGTCACAACACTCGGGGGAACAGTGGCAACGGATCTAAACTAAGTGGACACTGGCAGCGGTTCGATGCTGACGCGCTTACGCCCGCTGGGCAGCGTTTCGTATTTGACGATGCCATCCATCACGGCGAAGAGCGTATCGTCCCGGCCGATCATGACGTTGACGCCGGGGTGAATGCGTGTGCCGTGCTGGCGGACGAGGATGTGGCCGGAGCGCACGCGCTCACCGCCAAATTTCTTAACACCCAGGCGCTGGGAATTGCTATCGCGACCGTTGCGGCTGGAGCCGCCACCTTTTTTGTGAGCCATAGTTTTTTACCCTTCGATCTTTTCGATTTTGAGCCGAGTGAGCTTTTGCCGATGGCCGGTCTTGGTGCGCTGACGTTCTTTGGCTTTGTAATGGAAGATGGTCAGCTTGGGGCCTTTGATTTGCTCGACCTTGGTCTGGACCTGGATCCCCTTGAGGAAGGGGGTGCCAACGGTAATGTTGTCGCCGTCGGCCAAGAGCAACACTTCTTGGAGGATGTGGGTCGTTCCATCCTCCAGCGGGAGGCGGTTTACCTCGATCGCGCCGCCTTCTTCGCAGCGGTATTGTTTGCCGCCGCTTTGAATAATTGCGTACTTCATATGTAAATTCTCCAATCTTCTCTTCGCCGCCATCGGTGTGAAGGGCTGGGTGCCGATCAGCGGGGAAGGTTGGTTAAGATGAGACGTTGCCCCATCACGTTCTGAGGCAACGTTGGCGATTATACCAGGGCAGGACTTTTTGTCAACGAAAAATTTGTCCAGGGGCGGGGAGCGCGTTACATCGAAGTTGAAATGCGCCCTTGTCTAGGGAATTCCCATCGCGCCATTAGAGCAAATTGTTGTCGGATGGCTGGCAGCGTCCTTCGACTACGCGTGGCTCCTTCGACTGCGCTTCGCTCCGGAGGCTGCCATCAACAGATTAGCAAACCACTATAGTAGTTAAATATGCTAAAAGAGGTCACCTGTGTGCGAGAAAATAAAACAAGGCCGCATATACTAGCCTCATAAGATTAACACGCTCCACAATCATGACCGCGCCGAAGCGCGCGGCCTGAATGTCCTACCAGAATTAGGATCGCACAAAAAGAGACTCAATCGCACAAAAAGAGACTCGGAACGGAGCTAGTCAAATCAGCTTACTAATAAATACTCAGCCAGTCTGACTATGTTCAGACTGTGCTTGTACTCTATCCAAGAAACTTTCCTATACACTGGACGTGGCCTATTTAGGCCAGACTATTTGCTAATTCATCTGAAACTTCAGAAAAAAAGGAGACAAGCTCATGTTATCCACATTAAGGCATTCCAGAAAATGGCAATCCTTACTTTGCCTGATAGTAATGATGGGATTGTTGGTCCCGTACGGCACCTTCGGAACCGCGGTCGCGGTCGCGGGACAGGTGGACGCCAACAACGTCGGGACCGCGCCGACGATTGACGGCAACCTGAGCGAATCCGGGTGGAACTTAGCCCAGACGGTCAACAAGACCACCATCGGCACGCCCAACAATACCGTCACCATGGGCGCGATGTGGAACAGCACGTACTTGTTCGTGGGGGTCCGGGTCTTGGACGGCAACTTGTTCAACGACTCGGCTAACACCTGGGAAGACGACAGCGTCGAAGTCTACATTGACGCGAACAACAACAAAGGCACGACCTACGACTCCTTTGATCGGCAGTACGTCAAAGGCTACAACGACACCGGGCTGAGCGGCATTGGCAGCCAGACCGGCGTCGTGCATTCCTGGGCAGCCATCACGGGCGGCTACAGTGTGGAGATGGCGATCCCGTGGAGCAACCTGGGCGTGACCGGCGCGGCAGGCCTGACGATGGGCTTCGACGTGGGCTACAACGACGATGACAACGCCGGCACACGCGACTCGCAGGCCGTGTGGTGGGGGACAATCAACAACTACAACAACACCTCCGCCTTTGGCAGTGTGGTGCTGATGGGTTCCGGCCCGACCAACACGCCGACGAATACCTCGGTTGGCCCCACCAACACGCCCACCAACACGCCCGTCAGCGGGCAGGGCGCTTATCCCTCCGGCACACCGTGGGCCATTCCCGGCACGATCCAAGCCGAAGACTACGACACCGGCGGCGAGAATGTCGCTTATCACGATCTCGAGACTGCCAACCAAGGCGGGCAATACCGCACGGCTGAGGGCGTGGACGTCGAAACGACCGGCGACACCGGCGGTGGCTTCAACGTCGGTTGGACGCGCACGAACGAGTGGATAGAGTACACCGTCAACGTTGCGAGCGCTGGCAACTACACCCTGTTGGAGCGCGTCGCATCGGGTACCACCACCGGCAACTTCCGCGTTGAGTTCAACGGCGTGGACAAGACGGGTGCGGTCGCGGTGCCGAACACCGGTGGCTTCCAGACGTATCAGAACCTGAGCCAGACGGTCAACTTGAGCGCTGGCGTGCAGGTCATGCGCATCTTCTTTAATGGGAACGATGCCAACTTTAACTACTTCACCCTGACGGCGGCGGGTGCGACGAATACGCCGACCAATACTTCACCGCCCACTAACACTCCAACGAATACCCCGATCGGCCCGACGAATACGCCAACCAATACACCGGTTGCCAGCAACACACCGACCAACACTCAGCCGCCGACTAATACCCCAACGAATACCCCCATCGGCCCGACGAATACGCCGACGAATACTCCGGCTGGCAGCAGCAATCTGGCGCTCGGCAAGCCGATCAGCGCCTCGTCCTCAGTCTTCACCTTCGTGGCGGCCAACGGCAATGACAACAGCGTGACGACCTACTGGGAAGGTGGCGGCCAACCCGCGACTCTGACGATTGATCTGGGCGCGAATGCGAACATCACCTCGATCGTGATTAAGCTCGATCCGAGCACGGCCTGGTCAACTCGCACGCAGACGTTCCAAGTGCTCTCGCATCCCCAGACCACGAGCACCTTCTCGAACCTGGTTTCTTCCGCGGGCTACGTCTTCAACCCAGCGACGAATGCCAACACGGTGACCATTCCGGTCTCCGCGCTGGCCAGCGCCGTTCAACTGAACTTCACGGGCAACACCGGCGCTCCCGCCGGACAGGTCGCCGAGTTCCAGATCTTCGGCACAATGGCGCCGAACCCCGACCTGATCATCACCGCCTTGAACTGGACTCCGGCCTCGCCTAACGAAGCGAACGCGATCACGCTCAATGCGACAGTGCAGAACGCCGGCAGTGCCTCCTCCGCTGCCACGACGGTTGACTTTACCCTGAATGGCTCGCCTGCCGGGAGCGCGAATGTGGGTGCGCTGAATGCGGGCGCCTCCGTGGTTGTCCCACTCAACATCGGCAATAAAGCGATGGGCACCTACACCGTCGCGGCCACGGTTGACCCGGCCAACACGGTCATCGAAACGAACAATGGCAACAACAGCTTCACGGCTGGCTCGTCCATGGTCGTCACCCAGGCCCCCGGCCCCGACCTGGAGATACTGGGCGTCACCATGAACCCGCCGAATCCGCTCGCCGGCGCCTCGGTCTCGTTCATCGTCTCGGTGCACAACCGTGGCACCACCAACGTGGCCTCCGGCACGACGACGCGGGTCCTGATCAATTCGACCACACTCAACAATACGAATAGCCCGGCGATCAATGCCGGCGCGACGGTGCAAGTCACCGTTGGCAATTGGACGGCCGTGAATGGCTCCAACCCGCTGGTCGCCACCGCGGATGCGACGAACATCATCGCTGAGACGATTGAGAACAACAATACGTTCTCCGCGTCAATGGGAGTTGGGCGCGGCGCGATCATGCCGTATGTCCGGATCGAGGCCGAGTCCCCGGCCGTCACCAAGAACGGCACCACGCTTGCCCCGAACTTCAATCTCTCCGACTATGCAGGTGAGGCCTCCGGCCGCTCCGCCGTCTTCCTTGACGCCACCGGCGAGTACGTGCAGTTCACGCTCACTTCTTCGGCGAACGCCATCGTCGTGCGCAACGCCATCCCCAACTCGGCGGACGGCGTGGGCATTGACGCTCCCATCAGCCTCTACGTCGGCGGTGTGGACAAGGGTAACCTGACGGTCTCGTCCAAGTACTCGTATGTCTATGCCTCACCCACGACCTTGGGCCAGTTGGGCTACAACAACACGCCCGGCGGCACGCCGTACTGGATCTATGAAGAAGCCAGTATGATGCTTGACCAGACCTATCCGGCCGGCACCACGATCAAGCTCCAGAAGGACAGTGGCGACGTGCAATGGATTTACATTGACTTCGCCGAGTTTGAGAACGTTGCGCCCGCGGCGAGCAATCCTGACCCGACGAAATACGTCCAGGTCTCCGCGACGAAGACGATTGACCAGGCCCTGACCGAGTTCCGCGCCGATGTGAACAAGCTCGGCATCTTCATCCCGGCCGGCAACTGGGACCTGAGCAATAAGATCTTCGTCTATGGCCGTCCCACCCAGATCATCGGCGCCGGGCCGTGGCACACGCGCCTCGTCGCGCCGCAGGGGATGTCGAACACCGACATGGGCTTCAACATCGCCTCCACGGCGAACGGCTCCACCATCAAGAATCTCTCGGCCTGGGGCAACTACCACTACCGCGTGGACGGGCCGGGCAAGTTCATTGACGGCAACGGCATGCAGAATGTAACGGTTGACAACCTGTGGGTCGAGCACTTCATCTGCTTGTACTGGGGCGTCAACTCGTCGAACAACACGTTCAAGAACCTGCGCATCCGCAATACCTTTGCCGATGGCATCAATATGACGAACAGCTCGTCCAACAACATCATCACGAACTCGGAAGCGCGCGGCACGGGTGATGACTCGTTCGCGGAGTTCAGCGCGGTGGACGCGGGCGGTTCGTATAACGTCGGCAATCAGTACACCAACCTCACCGCGATCCTGGTGCGGCGCGCAGCGGCCTTCGCGGCCTATGGCGGCCATGGCAACACGTTCCAAAACCTGTACGGGGCCGACACGCTCACCTATCCGGGCATCACCATCAGCAGCTTGAGCTTCGGGCTGAACACGCTCGGCTTCGGCTCGACGGATACTGTGTTCGACGGCATCACGCTCGACCGGACCGGCGGTGATTTCTGGACAAGCGTCGGCAGCGACGACCACATCAACGACTACCAGAACTTCGCCGGGATTTGGTTCTTTGCGGGTGATAAGCCGTTCCAGAACATCCTCGTCAAGAACGTGGACATCAACGACTCGGTCTACTTCGGCGTGATGTTCCAGACCAAGTACCCGGAGCAGCCGCCGATGACGAATGTCCGGCTTCAGAACATCAACATCAATAACGCGCCGCGCTACGGCATCAAGCTGGTCATCCGGGCCGAAGGCAGCCAGAATACGCCGCCGATTGGCTCCGCGTCGTTCACCAATGTCTTGGTCAACAACGCGGGTATCGCCAAGATCTACGGCGAGGCCGGGTCTCCCGGGTTCACGGTGAACCGGGTGAGTGGTAACAACTGGTAGTTCGAGTTCCTCGAAGGCACGTGAAGGGGGGGCGACACCGCCCCCCCTTAGTTTCTCTTTAGTCTTTTCCAAAGACTTTTCCAAATCAGGCTAGACCTCTCAGCGAGTGTTTCTTAAAACGCCCCTGAGCCTTTCACCACCTGCCCCGCGATCCTTCGACAAGCTTCATCCCGCGAAGTTCGCGGGACAGGTGACGCGGGGTGCAGCGCAGCGAAGGGTCTCGCCCTATAAATCAAAGGGAATGCCAGGCCACAAGCGATGCTTCGCTGCGCTCAGCCTGACAATGAAGAAACAGGGTTTATGGCTGCGCCGATCATGTAACGCTCCCAGCGTGACCTACCGCTGGGTGAGACCTGACAGGCTGACTAAAAGGAAGAAATAATCATGCGATCAACATCCAAGGGTTACCGGCATTGGCAAAGATTATTAGGTCCCTTGCTGATGATCGGATTAATACTTCCAGGCGGTATCTTCGGGACCGCAGTAGCGGTGGCGGGGCAGGTGGATGCCAACAACGTCTCCACCGCTCCCACCATTGACGGCAACCTGAATGAGTCGAGTTGGAACCTGGCCCAGACGGTCAACAAGACCACCATCGGCACGCCCAACAACACCGTCACCATGGGGGCCTCGTGGAATAGCACCTACCTATTCGTGGGTGTCCGGGTGTTGGACAGTAATCTGTTCAACGACTCGGCCAACACCTGGGAAGATGACAGCGTCGAAATCTACATTGACGCCAACAACAACAAAGGCACCACCTACGACTCCTTTGATCGGCAATTCACCAAGGGCTATAACGACAGCGGGCTGGCAGGCACGGGTAGCCAGACGGGCGTGGTGCATGCCTGGGCAGCTATTAGCGGGGGCTACAGTGTGGAGATGGCCATCCCGTGGAGTAACCTGGGGGTGACGGGCGCGGCGGGGCTGACGATGGGCTTTGATGTCGGCTACAACGATGACGACAACGCCGGCACGCGCGACTCGCAGGCGGTCTGGTGGGGGACGATCAACAACTACAACAACACCTCGGCGTTTGGCAGCGTCGTGCTGCAGCCCGCGGGTGGCACGGCGACATTCACACCTACGAACACATCGGTCCCGCCGACCAATACCCCGACGAACACACCGGTTGGCCCGACGAACACACCCACCAATACGTCGGTTGCAACCCTGACCGGCACACCGACCAACACCTCGGTAGCGACGAACACACCCACCAACACACCCAGCGGTGGGCAGGGGGCTTATCCCTCCGGCACACCGTGGGCGATCCCCGGCACGATTCAAGCCGAGAATTACGATACCGGCGGCGAGAATGTCGCGTATCACGATCTAGAGACCGCCAATCAGGGCGGGCAGTATCGCCCCACCGAGGGGGTGGACATTGAAACGACCAGCGACACCGGCGGCGGCTTCAACGTCGGCTGGACACGTACGAACGAATGGATTGAATACACCGTCAACGTCGCTTCAGCGGGCAACTACACGCTCGTGGAGCGCGTGGCTTCGGGCGCGACGACCGGCCAGTTCCGCGTGGAGTTCAATGGCGTGGATAAGACGGGCGTGGTGAGTGTGCCAAACACCGGCGGCTGGCAGACGTATCAGAACCTGAGCCAGACGGTCAGCTTGAGCGCCGGGGTGCAGGTGATGCGGATCTTCTTCACTGGCAACGACACGAACCTGAACTACTTTACCCTGACGTCCGGTGGTGCGACGAGCACCCCGACCAACACGGCGGTAATGCCAACCGCCACCCCGACCGTCACCCGGACACCGACGGCCGGTCCTTCACCCACGCCGCCCTCGGGCACCGGCGTGAAAGGAAGAACATTCGCCGGCTATCAGGCCTGGTTTGCAACGGTTGGGGATGGATCAACGTTCAACCAATGGTTCCACTGGTCAAATGGCGGAGTGCCCGGCCCCGGGAATCTGAAATTCGAACTGTATCCGGATGTCCGCGAATATCCCATCCTATTCCAAACTAATTTCGCCAACCTGGGCAATGGCAGCCCGTCTAAGCTGTTCTCAGCCTACACCACTGAAACGATCAATCTGCATTTCAAATGGATGAAGGATAACAACATTGATGGCGTCGGGCTGCAGCGCTTTGGCACGGATATCGCCAATCCGTCAATGAAAACTTTTCGTGACAGTGTCACCACGAAAGTGCGCACGGCGGCCGAAGCCAACGGACGAAACTTCTATATCATGTACGATGTTTCGGGCATGAGCGGCGATTGGGTCGGACAGATACAAACCGATTGGACGAATACGATGATGGGCACGCTGGCGATCACCACGTCCCCCATGTACTCGCGGGAAAACGGCAAGCCGGTGGTCTCTTTGTGGGGCATTGGTTTCACAGATCGGCCAGGCACCGCGCAAGAATGGACGACCCTGATCACTTGGTTCAAAAACCAGAACATCTATGTGATTGGCGGAACGACGCGCGAGTGGCGCACGGGCGCCAATACCAAACCGGGCTTCTTGAGCGTCTTTACGTCGCTCAATATGATCTCGCCCTGGACGGTCGGAGCGTACAGTACGGATGCGGATGTAGACAGCTACAAAAACAACCTGCTCATTCCGGACCGGGATTTCACCGCGGCCAACGGGATAGACTACCAGCCGGTCATCTTCCCCGGCTTTGCTTGGTCGAACTGGAACGGCGGCGTCCGAAACCAGATCCCCAGACGACAAGGGAATTTGTTCTGGCGGCAGGCCTACAATCTGAAGAGTTCAAACATTTCCACCGCGTATATCGCCATGTTTGATGAATACGATGAAGGGACGGCGATTGCTAAAGCCGCAGAAGACAGTTCGATGATCCCGACAAACCAATATTTCCTAACGCTCGATGCGGATGGTGTACATCTGTCTTCGGATTTCTACCTGCGTTTGGCGGGGGCCGCCAATCAGATGTTAAAGGGACAAGCACCTCTGACACTGACCATACCGATTGCGCCTTGAGTTAAGTTTGTTACTCAATCTAATGAATTCCAAAGGAGAAACGCACATGATCTCAATCTTAAAACATCACCGGCCTTGGCAAAAATTCTTGGTTTTCTTGCTGCTGATCGGATTGATGATCCCCTACGGCGCTCTCGGGACCGCGGTCGCGGTGGCGGGGCAGGTGGACGCCAACAACGTCTCAACTGCACCCACCATTGACGGCAACCTGAGTGAATCTGGCTGGAACCTGGCCCAGACAGTCAACAAAACCACCATCGGCACGCCCAACAACACCGTCACCATGGGGGCGATGTGGAACAGCACGTACTTGTTTGTGGGTGTCAGAGTCTTGGACGGCAACTTGTTCAACGACTCGGCTAACACCTGGGAAGACGACAGCGTCGAAATCTACATTGACGCTAACAACAACAAAGGCACCACCTACGACTCCTTTGACCGGCAGTATGTCAAAGGCTACAACGACACCGGGCTGAGTGGCATTGGCAGCCAGACCGGCGTCGTGCATTCCTGGGCAGCCATCACGGGCGGCTACAGTGTGGAGATGGCCATCCCGTGGAGCAACCTGGGCGTGACCGGCGCGGCGGGCCTGACGATGGGCTTCGACGTGGGCTACAACGACGACGACAACGGCGGCACGCGCGACTCGCAGGCCGTGTGGTGGGGGACGATCAACAACTACAACAACACCTCCGCCTTTGGTAGTGTGGTGCTGCAGCCCGCGGGCGGCACGAACACGCCCACGAATACCCCGGTAGCTACCAATACACCCACGAATACTTCAGTCGGTCCGACGAACACACCGACCAACACGCTGGTGGCGACGAATACACCCACCAACACACCCGTCAGTGGGCAGGGGGCTTATCCCTCCGGCACGCCATGGGCGATTCCGGGGACGATCCAAGCCGAAGACTTCGACACCGGCGGCGAGGGCGTTGCTTATCACGATCTTGAGACCGCCAACCAAGGGGGTCAATACCGCACAACCGAAGGCGTTGATATTCAAGCCTGCACGGATACAGGTGGTGGCTTCAACGTCGGTTGGACGCGCACGGATGAATGGATCGAGTACACCGTCAACGTCGCGACCGCCGGCAACTACACGCTGTTGGAGCGCGTGGCTTCCGGCGCGACGACCGGCCAGTTCCGCGTCGAATTCAACGGCGTGGACAAGACCGGCGTGGTGACTGTGCCGAACACCGGCGGCTGGCAGACGTTCCAGAACCTGAGCCAGACGGTCAACTTGAGCGCCGGCGTGCAGGTGATGCGTATCTACTTCACCGGCAATGACACCAACTTGAATTACTTTACCCTGACAGCGGCGGGTGCGACGAACACCCCAACGAATACCCCGCCACCGACCAATACACCCACCAACACCCCAGTCGGCCCGACCAATACGCCGACGAATACTCCACCGCCGACCAACACTCCAACAAACACCCCGGTCGGCCCAACCAACACGCCAACCAATACTCCGGCTGGCAGCAGCAATCTGGCGCTCGGCAAGCCGATCAGCGCCTCGTCATCAGTCTTCACGTTCGTGGCGACGAATGCCAACGACAACAGCGTGACGACCTACTGGGAAGGTGGTGGGCAACCCGCGACCCTGACGGTTGATCTGGGCGCGAATGCCAACCTCACCTCGATCGTGATCAAGCTCGATCCGAGCACAGCCTGGGCGACCCGCACGCAGACCTTCCAGGTGCTGTCGCACGATCAGACGACGGGCACTTTCTCGAACCTGGTGTCCTCCGCCGGCTACGTCTTCAACCCGTCCACGAACGCCAACACCGTGACCATTCCGGTCTCCGCACTGGCGAGCGCGGTCCAGTTGAACTTCACGGGCAACACTGGCGCTCCCGCCGGACAGGTCGCCGAGTTCCAGATCTTCGGCACGATGGCGCCCAATCCTGATCTGACGATCACGGCGTTGAACTGGACCCCGGCCTCGCCGAGCGAAGTTAACGCGATCACGCTCAACGCCACAGTCCAGAACATCGGGACAGCCGGCTCCGCTGCGACGACGGTCAACTTTAACTTGAACAGCACATTGGTCGGGAGTGCGAACGTGGGCGCGCTGGGCGCTGGGGCCTCGGTCGTCGTCCCGCTCAACATCGGTACGCGCCCGATGGGCACGTACACGGTCTCGGCCACGGTTGATCCGACCAACACCATCGTTGAGCAGAACAATAATAACAACAGCTTCACCGCTCCGTCATCCATGGTTGTGGTCCAAGCGCCCGGTCCGGACTTGCAGGTGCTCGGCATTACTCCCAACCCGCAGAGTCCCGCTGTCGGCGCGGCCGTCACGTTTGTGGTGGCGGTTAATAATCGCGGCACCACCGGTGTGGCCGCTGGCACGACGACGCGCGTCGTCGTCGGCTCGACCACACTCAACAACACGAACAGCCCGGCCATCGCCGCCGGCGCGACCGTCAACGTTTCTATCAGCGGCAGTTGGACCGCAGTCGCCGGCCTGAGCAACGTGACGGCCACCGCCGACGCGACGAACATCATCGCTGAGACGAACGAGAGCAACAATGCCATGTCGCAGACGATTGTGGTCGGGCGCGGCGCGGCAGTACCCTACACCGAACTGGAAGCCGAAAACGCTACTTATAATGGCACACTGGTGGTCGCAGATGCTTTACGCACCTTCGGCCATACGAACTTCGGGACCGAGTCTTCCGGGCGCAAGTCGGTGCGCTTAGATAGCACCGGCCAGTTCGTGGAATTCACTTCCACCGCCGCAGCCAATTCCATCGTCGTCCGCAACAGTATTCCAGATTCGGCGAGCGGCGGCGGCATCCAGGCGACCATCAGCCTGTATATCAACGGCACTTTCTTGCAGAAGATCACGCTGTCTTCGCGGCATAGCTGGTTGTATGGCCTCACCGATGACACTGAAAGTCTGAGCAATACACCTCAGGCGAATGCGCGGCGGCTGTTCGATGAATCGAATGCGCTGCTCACCCAGAGTTACCCGGCTGGCACTCGCTTCAAGCTGCAACGCGACTCGGGTGACACCGCCTCGTTCTACTACATTGACTTCATTGACCTGGAGCAGGTGGCGCCGCCGCTGAGCATGCCCGCCGGCTGTACCTCGATCACGGCCTATGGCGCGGTGCCGAACGATGGCCTGGACGATACGGCTGCTATTCAGGCGGCCGTCATGGCCGACCAGAACGGCACGATCAGTTGTGTCTGGATCCCCGCCGGCCAGTGGCGCCAGGAACAGAAGATCCTGACCCCCGACCCGACGCGCGGACTCTACAATCAGAAGGGCATCCGGGATGTCGTGATCCGTGGCGCAGGCATGTGGTACTCAGTGCTCTACACGACCACGGAGCCACAGAACGTCGTCGGCAACATCAACCATCCGCACGAGGGCAATGTCGGCTTCGACATTGACAACAATGTCCAACTCTCCGACCTGGCGATCTTCGGCTTGACGACTAATCGCGCCAATCGTGGACACGGGTTGAACGGGCGGTTCGGCCAGAACACTGTGATCTCGAATGTCTGGATCGAGCACACCAACGTGGGCGCCTGGGTGGGCCGCGACTACTCCGACACACCGGCGTACTGGAACCCCGCCATCAGTCTGCAGTTCAGCGGGATGCGCATCCGCGACACCTATGCCGACGGCATCAACTTTTCCAACGGCAGCCGGCTTTCCACCGTGTTCAACTCCTCGTTCCGCACCAACGGCGACGACGGCCTGGCGGTTTGGTCCAGCACGTTCGTGAAAGACCAGTCGGTGGACATCGGGCATGACAATCACTTCCGCAACAACACGGTCCAGCTTCCCTGGCGCGCGAACGGTATCGCCATCTATGGCGGCTATGGGAACACGATTGAGAACAACCTGATCTTTGACACGATGAACTATCCCGGCATCATGCTGGCGACCGATCACAGCCCCATCCCGTTCTCGGGGACGACGCTGATCGCCAACAACGGGCTCTATCGCACCGGCGGCGTCTTCTGGAATGAGGCGCAGGAGTTTGGCGCGATCACGCTCTTCCCGTCCACTTCCGCCATCGTCGGCGTCACCATTCGGGATACGGACATCAACGACTCGACCTACGACGGCATCCAGTTCAAGAACGGCGGCGGTCAGATGCCCAATATCCAGATCATCAATGTCAACATAGATGACTCGAACAATGGCGCCGGTATCCTGGCTATGGCGGGTGCTCAAGGCAGCGCCACGCTGACGAACGTCACGATTACCAACTCGGCTGACGGCAACATCGTCATCCAGCCAGGCTCGTCGTTCACCATCAATTAGCGGGCCGGTAGTAACTTCGTTCTTCTCGAACTCAAGGTGCGGCGCACTTCGTAATATAGGAGTGCGCCGCACCTATTTAAGTGACTGAAAAAAAGGGTGATTCCACCGTGGAGCGCGCTGAGTGCGCTGAGTCTTTTCCTGAGGTTCTCTGCGGTCTCTGCGTGCTCCGCGGTAAAAAAGTTTTTTGCAACTGAGTAATACCTTTTCTGCTAGAATTACAATCTCATACTCATCAGGCGGAGTAAAACCGTGTCCAAGTTGAAATGGTGGCAAACAGCCGTCTTCTACCAAATCTATCCCCGCTCGTTTGCCGATGGCAATGGCGACGGGATCGGCGATTTCCAGGGCATGCTCGAGGAACTCGATTACCTCGCCCGCCTGGGCATTGACGCCCTCTGGCTCTCGCCGCATTTTCCCTCTCCCAATTGGGACTGCGGCTACGATGTCTCCGATTACACCGATGTGGCTCCGGAGTATGGCACGCTGGAGGATTTCAAAACGTTTCTGCGCGAAGCGCATGCCCGCAACATCCGCGTCATCCTCGACTTGGTACTTAATCACACCTCCGACGAACACGCCTGGTTCCTCGAGTCACGCTCCAGCCGTGACAATCCCAAAGCCGATTGGTACATGTGGGTTGACACGCCGAACAACTGGCAATCCTGCTTTGGCGGCGAAGCCTGGACGTACGCGCCCGAGCGCGGCCAATATTATTATCACTATTTCATGAAGCAGCAGCCCGACCTGAACTGGCACAACCCCGAGGTCAAGCAGGCTATGTGGGACATCGTCCGTTTCTGGCTGGATATGGGCGTGGATGGCTTCCGGCTGGATGCGATCGGCACCATTTACGAAGACCCCGAACTGACACCGCATACGATTCCCATGACTCTGGCCGAACTGAACCGGGCCGCGGATTTAGCGGAATCGCCGCAGGAGAAGAAAAAAGTCGCCGAGCTTTGGAACGAAATGTTCCATCACCAATGGGGCCAGGCGGGCCTGCACGAGTTGATGAAAGAACTCCGCGCCGTGGTGGATGAATACGACGATCGCCTGTTGATTGGCGAGGATGACGACCCCGAGTTTCTGGGAAATGGCGAAGACGAACTGCACCTGGTTTTCAACTTTCCACTCATGCGCATTGAAAGGCCACTCACTCCCAACTGGATTCGGGACAACCAAAAGAAGCGCCTCGCCGCGCTGAAGAAAATTTCGCCCAACGTCTGGCCGTGCAACACGCTCGGCAATCACGACACCCCGCGCGTTTACACTCGCTACGCCGATGGCCTCCACGATACCGAACGGGCGCGCCTTTCTCTGGCGTTGATGTTGACCTTGAGGGGTACCCCGTTCCTGTACAACGGCGAAGAGATTGGCATGACCGATTACTTGATCACCGATCCGGCCCAACTGCGGGATACCGTGGCGATCTGGTATTACACCAGCCTGGTCAATGAACTGAATGTGGATCCAGCGGAGGCGGCCCAGCGCGTCGCTAGCCTAACGCGCGACAAAAACCGCACGCCCATGCAATGGGCTAACCAACCGAACGGCGGTTTCTCACCGGCTAACGTGCAGACCTGGCTGCCGGTGAATCCAAATTATGCGCAAGGCCTCAACGTCGCCGAACAGGACGCCGATCCCAATTCGATGCTCAATTTCTATGGGCGGATGATCCAGGTGCGCCGCTCAACGCCGGCGTTGGTCGAGGGTGATTATCAATCCCTGCACGAAAAGGCCATTGAGTATGTGGTCTTTGTGCGTTCAACGCCGAAACAGCGCGTGCTGGTGGCGTTGAGCTTTTCTGAAAAAAAACACGCGCTCAATTTTTCGAAACTCCCTGATAAGGCCGCTCACCTGCTCTTCTCCAACGCCGTGCGGGCGCACAGCCAGGAAAGCTTGAAGGAAATTCTTCTAGGCCCCTTCGAAATCTATATTGCCGAATTGCATTAATGACTCTGCTGCAAAAAGCTTTTTTTACCGCTGAGAGCGCAGAGTGCGCCGAGTTTTTTCTCAAGATTCTCTGCGGTCTCGGCGCACTCCACGGTTAAATCTTTTATTCGTGCTATTCGCTCATTCGTGGCATTCGTGATTAAAAACAGATTGATAAACGACCCCTTGTTATTGCAGTCAAAATAGGTTTAATGTAAACTGCGACAACCAAGGAATCGAAAATGCCCGGCGTGTCTGAGCTACTTTCAGCAAGAAAGAACCCGCTTCACTCTAAAGGCTCAAGGGCAACCCCCTACAAATTATTCCTGGCGGACGATGAGAGTGTCTTCCGGGAAAGCATCCGCGACACGCTTAACTGGTCGGAGGCCGGGTTTGAGTTTTGCGGCGAAGCGGCCAACGAAGAAACGGCGCTCCCGCTCATCCAGTCCGCCCAGCCCGACGTTTTGATTACCGAGATCAAAAAGCCGTTTAGCGGCGGGCTGCAACTCATCCCGGTCATCCGCCAGAGCCTGCCGGATCTCAAAATTATCATCCTCAGCCAACATGGAGAATTCGACTATGTTCAGGAGGCCATCCGGTTGGGGATCACCGAGTATTTATTAAAGCCCATCACGTCGGAAAAGTTGACGGCCGTCTTGCATCGCGTGGCCGCCCAGTTGGATGAAGAGCGCCAGGCGCGTGAAAATCTACAAGGCCTTAAAAACCAGGTGGAAGATAGCCTGGCGATTCTGCGAGAAAAATTTTTGCTCAAGGTCGTTTTGGGCGATATCCCCCCGGAGGAAATTGTTGAAAAAGGTCACCGGCTGAAACTGGACCTGCTGGCCCGCGCCTATCAAGTCATGGTCGTCAAGGCCGAGTTATCCATGGGCGCCATCAACCAGATCAGCGTCGCCCAACTGGAATACATCGAGGCCCTGATCTCGCGGGTGACCCAAGATCACACCAGTATCATCTCCTTTCATAAGGACATCGAGGAATTGGTGCTGATCATTAAAGGCGATTCCACCAAGCAGCTTGAACAACGCACCTATTTTCTGGCGCGACTGCTCAAGGAAGATGTGGAGAGCCAGATGGAATGTTTGCTCACGATCGGCATCGGTTCTCCGAAAGACCGCCTGCGCAATGTGCCCGAGTCCTTTACCGAGGCCTACCGGAATACCCTCAACCTGAACGGCCAAATCAGCCTGAATGGATTGACCGATCAGTTGGGCAGTTCCGATCTGCAGAAGCTGGATGGAACCCTGATTGAGCAATTTCTGAAAACCGGCCGCCAAGCTGATGTGGACAGGTTCTATGAAAGTAATCTCAGCTCGTTGAGCAAATCGTTGCTCAAGCTGCCCATTTTCCTACATTACTATATCGTCGGCTTGCTCATTACTACCTCCCGGTTTATCACCGGACTGGGCGGCAACCCCGGCGACATTCTCTCTCAATGGCAACAACCCGAGACCGTCATCCGTCTCACCAAAACCCCGGAACAACTCAAGGAACAGACCTGTAAGTTTCTGCTGGCCGCCCTGGACTTCAGGGATAAACAGGCCAGTAAGCAATCTCCTTATAGTGATATAACCCGCAAGGCACAATCCTACGTGGATGAGCATTTTGCGGACGCGGAAATTTCTCTCAACCAGGTGGCGGCGTATGTTTCCCTGAGCAGCAGCCACTTCAGTATGATCTTTAGCCGCGAGACCGGGGAAACGTTTATCGAGTATCTCACCCGCCGGCGCATCCAGAAAGCCATGGAATTACTGCGCACCACCAGCCTGCCGGCCAAAGAAGTCGCTTTCGATGTCGGCTACAACAACCAACACTATTTTTATCTGGTCTTCAAAAAGGTGAACGGAGTTTCGCCGACAGAGTTCCGGTTAACCACGAGGCCGAATACATAAGATTATAAGAACTTCTATCGAAATGACATCAGAAACCCGGTTTCTTGCTAAGAAACACCAGAGCGGCATTAAGGACGAGAAACCGGGTTTCTTTTTGTTAGATAAGATTAAGGGAATAAAATTGACCCCTATCGGCGAATGCACCCCGCGTGACTCCAGGAATCTCCATTTGACACGCTTCTTGTTCTAGTTTTATAATCCCGCCAGTTTCCCTCCCCTTTTTAGACTGCTCTTTCTCTAGTATTGTTGGCTCTACAACTTGTTGTTGGTGACATGGGGTTGTTGCCGCACTGCTCAATGTAAAGGTGCTGTAGGCTTTTACGGCAGTCTCTTTTGTTTAATGCAGGCTTCCAGCCTGTACGAGTTACAAATAGCTCTCATTCTCCTGGCATCCACAACTCTATCCAGAAAGGGGAATACACTTCAATGACTCGAAATCGAACATTGCCTGCTTTGCATTTAGCAATTGCCATCGCTTTGGCTTCAATCTTTATTCTCTCCAGCACAGAACAAAAAGTTGATGCTTCTGTTTCAAATGCTTCAACAGATGCAACTGCCGCTAACCACTGTGCCTGTACCCACAATGCCTTGCAGAAGAAAGATGTTACCGCCTGGGGAGTCAGAGGCTATATCTCGTGGACAAACCCCAACCTAAACAACGGAACTGCCAGCTATCATCGAGTTGGCATCGTGCAAAATTCGCCGTGGCGATTTGTTGAATTCGGGTGGGTCAAGACGGTTCTGTTTGGCAACTGCGCCTGGAACAGCACTTTTTGTGGGCTGGTTTCCTATGACAATGGGAGTGGGGGACAAAATGTGCCTATCTCAGGCCTCACCCAAGCGCTCCACCGCTACAGTATGCAATATGATCCCAATACGAATAAATACTGGTTCTATGTGGATGGCGCCAACATCTATAATATCAATGCCAACTTTAGTTCCGGCAATTTCGTTGTGGGTGGCGGTGAAGTGAGCAACGGGGTCGAGCAAATGAACGGCACAATGCTGAGTGATTTACGCTATATCGCTAGCCTGGGTGGGAGCTATGTCTCTTGGAACGGTCACACAAATTATGTTGTTGAGGCCCCATACTTCAACACCAACATCAGTTCCAATTCTTTCAGCGATAACCCGTAGGGAGAGCCAACATGAATAACTCCAAATTCATGAACACCAACACTGGTCGAGTCCTACTAGGAATCCTGATTAGTCTTGTCTTAGTTTTAGCCTTTTGGTTATCCAGCCAGAACACCGCCAAAGCTTCATCTCTATTGGATGATAAAACCTTGGAGTCCCATGCAATGGCAGCGGCTCAGTATTATGGGATGCAAGGCACGCCGAGCGCTAAGCAGGCAGTTATGATGACTTACGCTCAATGGCTGGCGCTTAATGATGCCGAGTTAGGAAAAGATGCAGCCCAATTTGGTTTAACGCCTGACTTGCCGGTCTACGTGTTTGCGATCCGTGGATCGGTTGAATGGCAAGGCTTAGGCATGCCCCAACCGGGCCAAACTGCGCCGGAACACTACGATAACATTACGGTCGTGATCAACGCCCGGAACGGTGATCTCCTATGGGTAGGCGCTAATCGCGTAGGGTTCCCAATGCCTGTTCCGGTCCCATAAGTTTATCCACTAATTCAGGAGAAAATAAAATGGCAAAATTAATTCAAGCTGTTGGCGCTTATGGCCCGCGCGTCGAAGTGGCGCGCACCGTGCAAACCCGGCAGATCGCCGAGTACATTGCGAGCCGGACCTCGCTCAACCGGGGCGAGATAGAAGGCATCTTGCGCGAACTGAACGAGACGATTGTCTTCTTCACCAAACAGGGGGATGCCGTCAAACTGGAAAACGTCGGCACCTTCACCCCGACCATTGATCTGGGCGGCGTGCTGGATGTCGGCTTCCGGTTGGACACCGGCATTGACGGAGCGCTGAATGCGCCCGGGGCCTTTACCGGCGAAGTGGCTAACCGGGAAAACGTCGGCAAGAGCAGCGCGGATTTGAAGCAGTTGTGGAACACCGCCCACCCAGACGACCTGATCCCATAACGCCGTATCCGTTTGAAAACGGAAAAGGCAGCTCTTCCAGCGTGCCGCAGGATTTACATAAGAGTGCGGCACGCTTGGGTAAAGCGTGCCGCACGGATTTCAATCCATAATGCATGGATTGGTAAAGCGTGCTGCACGGATTTCAATCCGTGCAGCATGGATTGAAAAATCCTTTGGCACGCTTATGTAAATCATATGGCACGCTTGGGCAAAGCCGGCTCTGTGTTATTTTACGCGTTTGCCGGTGCTGGCGGCCTAATTACCTAAATTAATTTCGGCGTTTAGCCCGCGCAAGCCGAAAAGGTTTTAGGGCGTGGGCGGGTGATACAGTAGTTAGGCGTGTCATCGCGTCTCGCCACGGCAACCGAACGCGATGCGAGATATGACGGTGGCCGACCAGCCGTAGACTCAAGGGAGTCGATTGACAACGTATTGGAAACCCGGAGGTGTTGCATGAAAGCGAAGCCGAAGCCTGGCACGACCGCACAAAACGTGAGCATTGGCTCTGTGACCTTCTCACCAGCGACCCCCCGCGCCGGCGAGAGCGTCAAGATCGAAGTCCACACGGACCCGCCCAACTCGCCCATGCAAGTGTCGATCAACGGGGTGCCGGGTGCCGTTCGGTACGTAGTCTGGGAACGACCCGGGAAGAAGCATGTCTTCATTGTTGCGACCATGCCGCAAGGCAAGGTGATCGATCGCCGGCGCGAGATTGTCGAGGTCTTAGCGGCTCCAAGCGGATACCCGAGATTGCGGTCGGAAAGGCTCCTCGAGTCGCCAACGACACTCCGCTTCTCCGTCGAGATTCCCACACAGCGACTTCAGCGGACGACCGGCACGCTCAACTCTTTTCGGGGAATTCGCCAGCCAAAGCTGGGGCGCGTCCAGGGGCACGGCCTGGCCAAGTCGCTCCCCGGCGGGGAGAGTTTGCCGCCAACCTTCGAATGGGATTTCGGCGAAGGCTTCGTGGTTGGGACCACGCTTCCCTCGTTCGCGCACGACTTTGGTCCCGATCTCAGTAGGTCACAGGAGCGAGAGAGCTTTCATGTGGCTGTGCGCGTGGTGGCTCCTGGGAAACCCATGATCGAGATACGCCGAACGATCTCCGTGGTCAACCCCTACGCGATTGCCAAGAGGCGCGGTTTCCTCCAGCCGCCCGTGCAGCAGGATCTCAATGCCCACTTAGAGAATGGCGCATTCCGCGGTAAGCTCACCGTGCAGAACCCGGAATCGTTCGAAATCACTTTGAGCTCGCGCCGCGTTGAGGTCTTCTTCGCCAGCGGCCACCGCGCTTCGCTGCTGTACCCGAAGCAGCCAACGAATCGAAAGCTCAAGGCACAGACGGAGACGGTGTTCACGACTCATGCGACTGCGAGCCAGATTCCGAAAGACGCCGTCGGCTTCGCCGTGCATTACGGAGGCACAGCTAACAAGATGCCCGTGCGTGTCTCCGCGTATTTTGACATCCCTAGCCGCTGGTGGCGCGCCGCTCCCCTCCTGCCGGAGGGTTTCCAGGTTCTCCTCCGCAGCGTCGCGGCACGCAAGATGACACCCAACCCTAAGCAGATCGCGTTCCGGCATCTCGAAGACCTTGTCCGCCGAGGCGAGCTTGCCCTGCCGCAGATCGAATCAGGCGACCTCCGCGCTAGTGCTTTAGGTTGTCTCGCCAGTGTGGCCCGGACCGGACCGGTCCAGAAACCGCTTTCGGGCCACATCGAGCCCTCTCTTGCGAAGGAAGGCGCAGAATGCGATCCCACGAATCTTCCCGACGATATTCCCGAGGGCTTTGTCTGTCAGGCGACCAGCGAGACGCGCTTTGTCCCAATGCCTGGCCGCTTCATGAACGCGAAGAAGGGCGATGCGGTGCTCAGTCCCGGAGGTACTGGCCTTATCGGCGGTCTGCTCCGCCAAGTCGAGCCCGGGCAGAACTACTCTCACTCAGGTATCATGACCCGCAACCACGACGAGATCACCCACTCGACTGCCTCGGAAGACCGCCTACTCGACTACCCCATCGGCTCTTTCCTCGGCGAGCCGGCGCCAACAGACGGCCATCGCCCCGACGTCCTCAAGTATCAATGGCCGGGCGTGATCACCCAGACTGTCGAAGCGGCTGTCCATGGGGAGGAGTTCGCGGATCCAGAGAGCAATAAGACTTATAAGATCTCTGGCTTCGAACCGAACAATAAGAAGATTCCAGACAGCGGCGAACTGATTCCACCGTTGGTCGTCAAACCGGATCCCATGATCGAGACTCCAGAGCATCGAAGCCGGCTTCACGAAGCCGCGAATGTTGCCCTCGACCAGCAGGGCAACGCCCATTACCGCTTCTTCTGTTATACAGATCCCACGATCGGTCTCGACGAGACGGCACCCGATGAGGCAGGTTGGGCTGCCGGCACGCACCCGACTGTCTGCTCGTCCTTCGTCTGGATGTGTCTGCGCGAGGCGGACTTCTCGTTCGAGGGCGGGCACATCGAGGAGGCCGACAAGCAGAAGGGCGCCGAGTTCGGGCCCGATCATGAAGACGGTCTCTACCTCTACACCGCTGAAGAGAGGCTTACAGCTGGCGAATGGCTGTACGGCGCCCTCTATGACATGGTCGTGGAGCAAGCCGAGATCGCGGGACCGGAGGGCCTGATGACCGCCCTCACCGACATGCCCGACGACGTCGCCAACCAGATCCTCAACACGTTCGCCTCAGACTGGTCCGACACTGAAGCCAAGGACTCCGAAGCTTGGAAATCGACCGCTGAGGCTCGTGCCGTGAGCCCGGACAACATCCTCTTCTGGGACCCGCCGGACAAGGGCGGTCCCTACGGGTACCTCGAGACGTTGGTCTATCGTCCGCCCCGCTACGAGCTTGTGACAGTCCACCGCTGGAAGCACGTGCAGTTTACCGGCACGCTCAAAGGTCTCGTGCGCTTCAACGGACAGCCGGTCGAAGGCGCACAGGTACAGATCTATGACGGAAAGTTCGCTGCGACTGGTTCCAATGGCCGGTTTGTGCTGAAGACAGTTCCTGTAGGGGACTACATCCTTCAGGTAGCGAAGTTCCAGGACGGCCTCTATCTCACGGCGTCCATTCCGGTAACGGTCAAGAAGGATGAGGACACCGCCGTCACTCTGGATATGAAGCCCCCGGAGGACTTGTATCGCGCCGTGACAGTCGAAGGATGGATGCTCACGGTCGACGACGAGTGGAATGCCGCGGCCAATCCGTATTCGTACAAGGACTTCTATGCAGTGATGCGTGTGAATCCGTTCGACACCCATGACGAGGTGACGTTCTCGGATGTGTGCGACGGAGACGTGCGAAGTGAGTTCCACGTCGAGGCCGACTGGAACCTCGACAAGTCCGTCACGCTCGCATTCACCGCTCGGATCTTCGAGAGCGCAGACCCGGCGGATGGCATCGACTCCGAGATCACCCGGTCGATGACCGTGTCTCCCGGCGGCACCGGCCATTGGGAGGGGATGAAAGTCTACAACGACGACGACGACAGCCTGGGGATCACGTTCGATGCCAAGAACGATGTGCAGGTAACGTAACGGATGAGTTCGGGGAGGCCGGATTAACGCCTAACGCTCGCGGTGAGCCGCGAGTGTTAGGCGGCTAAGATGAACTGCTTTGATCAAAATCATGATGAATTATTTCTGGCGGTGATCGAGGGTGTCGTTGAAATGCAACCTGCTTTTGAGTTTAGATTGTGGCATCAAGGCTAGGCGGTGTAACGCCGCCTAACACGGCGTGAAGCGGACGGCGGGGACTTCAGGCGCAATTTTGGCACTTTCTGCGCCCTGGTAGAATTCTGGCGAAGCGGGTCCCCGGTCCGCCCCACCGCCGCTTACGCAAACCGTTAGAGGGTTTGTCAAGTATGTTATCGCCTTAATTAAGGTGACTGTCACGGGGCGGCAGCGAAGCTGAAAATAGTAGCTTTTTGTCGCCCCGTGACAGTCACCTGATGTCATCCGCGCGCGCTTCAGGCCAGACAACAAAAACGGCTTACCTCAAGCCGTTTTTTGTTGCCTGGCGGCGTGGTGATGTGCTGGGCCCAGCCGGGGCAGGCGAAAACCAATTAAAAAAATCCGCCGAAGGATCCGAGTTCGTCAGTGCAATCCGTGTACAGATTACAGCTTATTCCCATCAAACCCGGTAGAGCCCAAAAAGAGCATGAATTTTAGACTGTCACCCAAAAAATAATGTACCGAGCCGCTCCGCCAAAATTGCTACAATAACCTTGAGGCTATTCTAAGCGGATTTTGTATCGGCCAATTCCATTGGACAACTCCTTTGCGGAGCTTTAGAGAGAAGAAAGGGTCGAGCATTATGGTTACTTTCATGAGATCTATTCAAAAAGCCAACCTAATATTCTTTACAATATTAATAAGCATCATCTCGCTGATAGCGGTCGGGGTCGTAAGCTCGCCGCCCAGTGCCAGCGCCAGGACTTCTGCTTCAGGCGCTACACTTCCTTATGTTGAACTGGAAGCTGAGAATGCCTCCACCAACGGAACCATCCTCGCTTCCAATCGAGCTTTGTACACGATCGCCGCCGAATCATCGGGACGGCGGGCGGTCACGCTCAGCGCCACCGGGCAGTATGTAGAATTCACGTTGCCGCAATCGGCGAACTCGATCGTCGTTCGCTATAGCATTCCCGATAATGCGGCGGGCACGGGCAACACGAATCCCTTGAGCCTCTACATCAACGGCGTGCGCCAGGCGGATTTGAGCCTCACTTCGAAATATAGCTGGGTGTATGGCGCTTATCCGTTTACCAATAACCCGGGTGAAGGTCTCGCACATCGTTTCTACGATGAGACGCGCAAGCTCTTACCTCAGATGGCAGCCGGCAGCACCGTGCGTTTACAGAAGGATGCCACCAGCACGGCTGCCTCGTACACGATTGACTTTGCCGACTTTGAACAGGTTCCCGCGGCGATTGCCCAACCGGCCGGCTCCTTAAATGTGGTGACGAACTATGGCGCCGACCCGACAGGCGTAAACGATTCGACCGCCGCCATCCAGAATGCGGTGAATGCCGGGATCGCTCAAGCGAAAACAGTCTTTATCCCGACGGGAACTTATAAGGTTCCCGGCCATATCATGGTTGGCAACAATGGAATTTTGCGCGGCGCCGGCATTTGGTACTCGACCCTGAGCGGCTATGGCGCCGGAGTCTTTGGAAATGGCCCGAGCACGAACGTCCAACTCTCGGATTTCGCCATTTTTGGAGACAGCGTCGTCCGCGAAGACAGTCAGGCGCACGAGGCGCTAGGTGGCGCGCTCAGTGGCGGCTCTGTTATTTCAAACATCTGGATCGAACACACCAAAGTCGGGCTGTGGTTCAACGGCCCGATGAGCGGGACAACGGTCACCGGGCTGCGCATCCGTGATACTTATGCGGATGGAGTCAACCTGCACACCGCCGTAAGTAATGTGACCATCCAGCAGTCGAACGTCCGCAATACCGGCGACGATGGCATGGCGATGTGGTCGGGGGGAACGGCCAATCACGATAATGTCTTCAAGTTCAACACCGTGCAAATGCCGAACCTGGCGAATAATCTTGCCGTCTATGGCGGATTCAGCAACAACATTACGGATAATTACGCGGCGGATACGCTGTGGCAGGGCAGTGGTGTCAATTATGGGAATCAATACGGGTCCGGCCCGGTCACTGGGACTAACCTGATTGCCAACAATGAGTTGGTCCGCACCGGCTCGTATGATATCTGGGCGGCTTACGGTCTGGGCGCTATCGCGTTCCGGGCAGTTGACTCCAACATGACGGGAACGATTAACGTCAACAACAACACGATCACCGACAGCAATTACTCCGCGATCCAGTTCCGGGATTCGAATGTAAATGGCGTGACCTTTAATACCAATACGATTAACGGGACGGGAACGTTCGTATTGCAAATCCAATCCCCCGGCGGGGCGGCGACGTTCAACGGGGTGACCGCCACCGGAGTCGGTTCCTCGACCTCGGTCGGGAGCGCCATCTATCGCTGCGGCACCAGTTTCACCATCACCAACGGAACGGGCAATGGCAGTTGGATTACCAACACACCCTACTGCGGTTCCTGGCCGGCTCCCATCTATGCGCCGGTAGCGACCAGCACCCCCACGCGCACCGCTACGCCCTGTGGTGGACCTTGCCCGACGAATACCCCCACGCCCTTGGCTACGAACACACCGACCCTCACGCCCACGCCTTCGCCGATCCCCGGCACGGTCGTGAAAGCCATCAACTCGGGCGGCGGGGCCACGGGTAATTGGCTGGCGGATACGAACTTCGACTCGGGCAACATGTACGAGGACACGTCCACCGCGATTGATACGAGTGGCTGGCTCGATCCCAATATTGCGCCGCAGATTGTTTATCAGAACGTGCGCTGGAATGCTGCCTTCACCTACAACGTCAATGGCCTGTCGCCCAACACCAGTTATGTAGTGCTCCTGCACTTCGCTGAACTATCCCTCAATGCGGTGGGGGCGCGCAAGTTCAACGTCGCGATCAATGGCACGACGGTCTTGAGCGCCTTTGATGTCGTGGCGGCTGCCGGTTTCAAGCACGCCATCGGCAAATGGTTCAATGCCACCTCCAACGGGAGCGGGGTGATCGCGATTGCCTTTACCAATGGCGGCGCAGATAATCCGATGGTTAGCGGCATTGAAATTATCCAGCCCCCGGGCGCGACGAATACGCCCACACGCACGAACACGCCGACTGGTCCGACTAACACTCCGACTCAGACGAACACCCCCACCGGCCCGACTAACACGCCGACGAATACGCCGGTTGGGCCAACCAATACCCCAACCAATACGCCGACCCGAACCAATACGCCGGTCGCGACCGCGACGCCCACCAACACGGCTGTCACAAGTAGTGGAAACTTGGCGTTAGGCAAGCCGATTACGGATAGTGGACACACGGGAACGTTCGTCGCGACGAATGCGAATGACGGCAACACCGGTACCTATTGGGAAGGAAGCGGGTATCCCAATTTGCTGACGGTTGATCTGGGCAGCAACCAGACGGTTGCCGCCGTGATCCTCAAGCTGAATTCTACTTGGCCCACGCGCACTCAGACGCTCTCGATCCTGGGCAGCACGGATAACGTGAACTTCTCTACGCTGAAAGCTTCGGCGGCCTATACCTTTGACCCGGCGACGGCTAATCAGGTAACTATCTCGTTCACGGCGGCTACGGCGCGCTATGTGCGCTTGAGCTTCACCGCCAACACCGGCGCGCCCAATGGCCAAGTAGCCGAGTTTGAAGTCTACAGTGCCATACCGGTCAACCGGGCGCTCAACAAGCCGGTAACCTCCAGTAGCGACCTCAGCTCGTTGTACGCGAAGGGCTATTCGGTTGACGGCAATCAGGGCAGTTACTGGGAGAGCGCCGGCGGCTTCCCGCAGACGCTGACGGTGGACATGGGCAGCAACTTCACGGTCAACCAGGTCGTGCTGAAGCTGCCCGTCGGCTGGACGCAGCGCACGGAGACGCTCTCAATCTTGGGCAGCACGGACAACGTAAACTTCACCACGATCGTCGGCTCGACGGTCTACACCTTCGTGCCGAGCGCCAACACGGTGACGATCAACTTCAGCGGCACGAGTCGGCGTTACATCCGTCTGAACGTCACGACCAACAGCGGCGCGGGTGGCGCGCAGATCGCCGAGTTCGAAGTTTATTAAAGCTACTTCTGCAATCGGATGGTCTATACAGCGGCGGCGCATCGCAAGATGCGCCGCCGTTGCCTCATAGGCGGGGAGGATGTTTGCGCTCTATCAGAGTAAGCCCTACTCAGTACATCACGTAAGCGTCCTGAGCGGAGCGCGGTGCTCTTCCGCGCGCAGTCGAAGGACGCGATTCCAAACCAGATTCTGTTAGGGAAACGCACCCTTCGACTGCGCCCCGCTAAGAGCGCGGGGCTCCGCTTAGGGTGCTCGCTCTTTTCAGTAATCTACTGATACTAATTCGTGTGGGCTACGCCCTCGCTCTTCAACTCAAGATAAGAAAGGTTGATTCCGAACTATGCCAGTCATCCTAAAGCGCGTTCAAAGAGCCAGCCTCCTATTATTTGCAATCGTTGCTCTGACGGCCTGCAACCCGCCCATCCCGATCAGCACCGTCGTGCCGGCCACAGTCGGCGCGACGCTTCCCTATGTTGAATTGGAAGCGGAGGCTGCCTCCACCAATGGAACCGTGATTGGCCCAGATCGAACGTTCAAAACGTTGGCCGCCGAAGCCTCGGGGCGGCAGGCGGTCACGCTCAGCGCGACGGGACAGTATGTGGAGTTCACGTTGCCGCAACCGGCTAATTCAATCGTCGTTCGCTATAGCATTCCTGATTCTGCGGATGGCGCGGGCCTCACCGCACCTCTGAGCCTGTATATCAACGATAAACGCCAGTCCGATCTGAGCCTGACCTCGAAGTATGCCTGGGTGTATGGCGCTTATCCCTTCAACAACGATCCAGGCACCCATAGCGCGCATCGTTTCTATGATGAGACGCGCCTATTGTTAAGCCAGATGAAGGCCGGTAGCAAGGTGCGTTTGCAGAAAGACGAGACCAGCACCGCCGCCTCGTATACGATTGACTTTGCCGACTTTGAGCAAGTTCCTGCGCCGATTGCCCAACCCGCTGGCTCCTTGTCCATCATCACTTATGGCGCTGATCCCACCGGCGCAGCCGATTCGACGACTGCCATCCAAGACGCCGTGAATGCTGGAATAGCTCAGGCGAAAACGGTCTTCATCCCGCCGGGGACTTATCTGGTGACGGATCACATCCTAGTGGGCAACAACGGCATCCTGCGGGGTGCCGGCCCGTGGTATTCGATCTTGCATGGCTATGGGGTGGGGGTATTTGGAAATACTCCGAGCACCAATGTTCAACTCTCGGATTTCGCCATTTTTGGAGAGAACGTCGTGCGGATTGACAACTTGGCACACGAAGCCTTGGGGGGCGCGATGGGTGGCGGCTCCATGATTCAGAATATCTGGATCGAACATACCAAAGTTGGGCTGTGGTTCAACGGCCCGATGGATGGCGCCACAGTCACCGGGCTGCGCATCCGGAATACGTATGCGGATGGCGTCAATTTACACGGTCCCGTCAGCCATCTGATCTTCCAGCAGTCGAACATCCGTAATACTGGCGACGATGGCATGGCGATGTGGTCGGCGGATGAGGCGGGTCACGATAATGTCTTCAAGTTCAACACCGTGCAGATGCCGAACCTGGCGAATAATATTGGGATCTATGGCGGCTACAACAATGACGTGACCGATAACTACCTGGCCGACACGCTCTGGCAGGGCAGTGGCGTTAATTATGGGAATCAATACAAGGCGGTGGCGATGTCCGGGACTAACCTGATTGCCCGCAACACGCTGATGCGCACCGGCTCGCTGGATGTCAATGCGGGCATCGGTGTTGGCGCGATTGCGTTCCGGGCAGTTGACAAGGCTATGAACGCAACGATTAACGTCAACGATAACCAAATCACCGATAGCTCTTATGCGGCGATCCAATTCTTCGGAATAAAGGTGAGTGAGGTGACCTTTAATGCCAATACGATTACCGGAGCGGGAACGTTCGGGGTACAGATACAATCGGCCGGGGAGGCCACGTTCAATGCGCTGACCGCATCCGCGCTGGGTGTATCCGGTATCTATCAATGCAGCAAGACTTTTACGATTACGCAAGGGGCCGATAACGCCGGTTGGAATACGGAGCCTTATTGTGGCGCCTGGCCGACTCGCGTGAGTACGCCAATACCCACCAAGATACCCTGAAAGTATTGAAAAGCCCCGGAAGGCTGAGATGCCTTCCGGAACTTTTGCGTCGAGTGTCAACGGATGCGCAGCGGATCATCGGATTCGGTGCACATTATCCGATGATCCGCTGCGCATCCGTTGACGCAATACCAAAATCAGTTTCTTAACTTCTGTAGTTCCTGTCGGGAAAGATCAAGGTGCGGCGCACTTTCCGAAGTGCGCCGCACCTGCTTATGAACGGTGTGACAAGTGTTCAGAGAGCTTGCATGAACTTTTACTGCTGCCGCAGCGCCGTCATCGGAATCGGAATGTTGAAGGTCTTAGCCGCGACGCCCATTCCGCCTTCGCAGGTGTTCGGAGGCGTGGAACAAGTGGCTCGCGTGTTGGGGCATTCCGCGGCCCAGAACATGTAGCCGAGCATGCCGTGACTGACTCCCGCGCCATTGGGCGCTGCTGTTTGGACAAAGGTCGCATAAGAATTCTGGAGTGAAGCAGCGAAGTCATCGCAATTCGCCATCGCTCCCTTAAGCCACAAGCCGCCGGTGAACTTGGCCGGTGCCAATGGCGGGACGGGTGGGTTATAGTTGTCCTTACCGTCAAGGTGTTCCTGCCAATCGGAGGGTCCACCGGTTACCATCGCATTCGAGTAATCCAAGACGGGCGGGATGCCGGTGTCGCTGGTCTGCAGCCAGTATTGCGTGGCGTAGCGATTCAGGCCAATCAACCAACGATCCCCGGCGGCGACGTCAATCGTCAGGCGCGCGGTGGGGTCATTGCCGCTCGCGTCGTATGGGTGTACCGAACGGTAAGCATTAATGAACGTCTCCACACCCGCGATATTTGCGTTGTTACCCTGCTCGTAGTCAATTTCAATCCCCACGCCGAATTGCGTGGCCACGTCGGCGGCGTTAAGGCCGAGCTGGGTGGCGTTCGCTGTCATGGCGGCTTCCCATTCATCGGTATACGTGATGCCGCCGATGGACATCATGACGCGGATGCCCTTGCTCTTGAAGTAGTTGACGACGTTCGCGTCTATGCCGCGCGGAATACCGTTCACGAAATTGGCATCGGTCGTTCGGTTGAGCAGCTTCAGCGGTTCGAGGAAGCTCAGGACAACGATGTTGACCGAAGGCTTGCCGGAACCATCGCCACGATCAATGATCCAGTGATTCGCCAGATCAAACTCCCCACCCGGCGAAGTGTCCCGCACCAGGCTCCAGTCGCAGTAATGGTTGCCGCAGTGCCAGACACCGAAGATCGTGATGGGGCTGCTGCCGGCGCTAGGTGTGTTCGTTGGGCCGGGGGTATTGGTCTTCGTCGGCGTGTTGGTGGGTGGAACTGCTGTGTTGGTTCGGGTGGCCGTCGGGCTGGGGCCGGGGGTTGAGGTATTGGTCGGGAGTGGCGTGTTCGTCCGGGTCGGGGTATTCGTCGGCGGCGCGGATGTGTTCGTCGGCCCGGTCGAAGTATTGGTGGCCGTCGCGGATGTCCCGTTGTAGTAGACCTTGACCGCGGCCCAGTCGAGTGAAAAGTCGCGCACGGTAGCTGTGGCGATATCAACGACACGGACGCGGAAGTTCACATCCGCGAGGTCGGTCGTGGTCCACGTTCGTCCCCAGGTATCGGTCGAGCCGCCCAGGAGGTAGGTTGCCTCGGTGACGGTCAGGCCAGGTGTGGTCTTGGCTGCGGTCCATGACGTTCCGCCATCCCAAGAAAGTTGTACGCACATCGCCGCGCCGTTCTTTACCAAATCCACAAAGGCATCCAACCGAACTTCGATGCCGTTGATGGTCGAGCCGCTCGGCACGCCCAGGGCGTAGTTGTAGAAGTCATGTTTATCGCGCGCGGGATCGGTGCAGATCAACGTGCCGACTGTGCCACTGTCGAGGTCGAAGGCGACGCCGCCGGCATCGGCGAAGGCATTGGTTGGGATGCTCTCAAAGCCGTTGCCGTCCCCACCCGGCCCGGTCGCTTGCGCGGTTGGGCTTTTGTAGCCGGTGTCTAACGCGAAGACGGGCAGGGGCATTAAGAAAGAGACGGCCAAGATGCTAACCGCCGCGATCAGTCCTAAAGATTTATTAAGTTTGTGTCGGAACATGAGTGGGGCTCCTTATTGCTTCGCAAGAAACCGGGTTTCTTTTGGAGAAACCCGGTTTCAAGTGACCAGTAAAACTAATTTGGATTTGTGTTCATTCACTTACTGCTGCCGCAGGGCCGGCATCGGGATCGGGATGTTGAACGTCTTGGCCGCGACGCCCATGCCGCCTTCGCAGGTGTTCGGCGGGGTGGTGCAGGTGTTGTGTACGGAGGGGCACTCGGCGGCCCAGAACATATAGCCGAGCATACCGGCCGTGGTTCCCTCACCCGCGGGCTGCACGGTCTCAACATAGCTTTCATACGCCTTCTGCTTTGAGCTGGCGAAGTTCGTGCATTCCGGGATCGGATTAGCGCCGCTGGTCAGCCACAGACTGCCCGCGACTTTGGCCGGCGCTTTGGGTGGAACCGGCGGGTTGTATTGCGGCATGCCGGTGATGTGTTCCTGCCATTGGGACGTGCTGGGCTGACCGGTGCCGGGCACCATCGCATTGGCGTAATCCAATACACCCGGGTTTGATGGGTCGAGCCAGTTGATGGTCGCATGGCGGCTCAGGGTCGTCAGCCAGCGATTGCCGACGCCCAAGTCAATGGTCAAGCGAGCTTTGTGGTTGTTGCCGCTCGCATCGTAGGCATGCACAGCGCGATAGGCCGTAATGAACTGCTGCAACTGCGGGATAAATGGATCGGTGCTGCGCTCGTAGTCAATTTCAATCCCCACATCAAACTGCGTGGCGACCGCGGCGGCTCGTTGGCCGAGGAGCGTGGCATTGGCGGCTAGCGCGGCTTCCCATTCATCGGTATAGGTGATACCGCCGATGGAAATATCCACGCGGATGCCCTTGCTCTTGAAGTAATTCATGACATCGGCTGTCATGCCGCGCGGTACGCCGTTCAAGAACGCCGCATCGGTCGTCTGGTTGAGCAGTTTCAGTGGTTCAAGGAAAGCCAGCACCACCAGGTTGACGGACGGCTTGCCGGTGCCATCGCCTCGGTCAATGATCCAGTGGTTAGCGACGTCAAACTCGCCGCCGGGGGCCGTGTTGCGCACCAGGCTCCAGTCGCAGTAATGGTTGCCGCAGTGCCAAACCCCATAGACGGAAATCTGGTTGCCGGGAAGCGGGGTGGGGCCGCCGGCCGGTGTGGCCGTGGGGGGTTTGGCGGCGACGCTGGCAACGGCCGTGGTAGAAGTCGTCAGGGCAATACTCACCATGAGAACGCCTAACAGCATAATGTTTCCCAGAATAGCTAGTTTTTTTGACATGTTTGACTCCTTCTAAGTCTTTCGCTTTATTGTTTTAGTGGATAAGGGTCAATGGCCGATGGGGTCGGCCCGACTCAACGTTACAAATTTCATTCCACTTGGTTTTCGATTTCCAGCAGCTTGCCTCCTTTCAAGATGCTATTTCTCAAGATGCTATTTCGCTCCAGAGTGCCGGTACACACTTAGGGCGCGGGCCAGTTCATATTCCAGGCGTGTACTTTGAAAGTGCATTGCCTTTACAAGATCAAGTAGAAAAAAAATCGTGCGGATGTAAATTTTTAGAATCATTGGTCTGAACTGGAATTGGATCATGTCAGACAAACGATGCCTCGGAGCGTACCGGCGAGCACGCTGTGGGCTTCAAACCGATGACGGTTTTTATCGAGACCAGGATAACATTTGCAAACGCCGAAAATCTAGCACATAAGAGGCCGTTTTCAGCTCGCAAGAGGATAAAAGTGTCAGAATTCAGAACAGGTGTCCAGGTGAGATGAGCCGGCCGTTCCTAATGATTATTCGCAAATGCTCCCGGCCCGCGTCCCTTCGGCATCCTTGGACTTTCCCGTGAGGAGCGCGGGACGGGGCTCTCAGGGCAAGCCCCGCGGGCCATCCGCATCTCGCGGACGGAGAGCAATGGAAAACAGAAACTAATTACATCTCACGACCAACGCCCCTTCTGCACCTACGCTGATCGTGACAATTCCTCCCCCATCGCTGGTGATCTTGCCGGCGCAGCTTTGGCCTTTCCCGGCGGCATTTTCAAATTCCTTCATCCGCGCCGCAATGTCTTTCAGCCGCCGAACCACCTCGAGCAGTTGGTCCCCCATCAGATTATCCGCATTCGCCAACTGCTCATTCAAAGCCTTTCGGGTCAGTTTGGCATACTCGATCCACTCCGCATCGGGGAGGACGGCGACGGTGTAGGAACCTTCTTCCGCGTCGGCCACCGAGCTTTCGCCGGGCGAGGGAGAGACCACTTGCCGATTTCCGGCGGAGTTGACCAGCGCGCGCACTGGGATGCTGGTTTTGTTCTCAACAATGATGGCCGGGCCGCAGCCGGCGATTAACCCGGCGGCGATGAGGCAGATGATGAAGGGGGTGAGGCGTTTCATTTCCTTTTCTCCATATTAACTTGGAACCACAGATTACACTGATGAGGAGACTCTTTAAAAAATCCGTGCAATCTGTGTAATCGGTGGTTACAGTCCGGTTTTTATTGGCACAGCGTTGAAGTCTCGACGATCAAATCTCGCCCGTTGTCCGGTGGATGGTTCACCCGGTTGACGACGATCTTGTCCGGGAGCGCGACGAATTGATAGAGATCGCCTGACCGGAGTGTTAGGATACATGTGCCTAAATCTGCTGCGCCGCTCGTCGTTCCGAAGTCCACTTGATACCGGCCCGGCTGTTGTACGCGGGAGGTGCGGATATCAAACGCTTCGATTTCTAAAGAATCTTGCGTCGGAGTTTTGTCCTGCTTGACCTCGAGCTGCAAAATAGTGACTTCAATTGTATCGTCGCGGAAGTTGTCCACTTCAATATCCGCCGGGCCAAGGCCGACGAGATTGAGCAGCATGTTCGGCGTGATCAGTCCACCCATATAAGCCAGAACCCCGCCGCCGCTAATTACTCCGCAACCCAGCAGCGTGACGAGACAGCCGGCGACTAGCCATCCGGCGCAGCCGCCGCGACTTTTCTTCGCTGGTCTGCCCGCCGAAGGTGGTGTGCCGATTGAGGTGGCCGTGGGCGTGAAGACTGTTACTGGCTCAGGTATCGGCTGCGTCCCACGCGCCTGAGCAACGACGAGCACCGTGGTCCCGATGCGAATTTGATCGCCGGGATTTAGCTTTAGTGGGACTGCCTGAACCCGAGTGCCGCTGACGAAGGTGCCGTTCCGACTGTTCTCGTCGCGCAGATATAAGACCCCTTGCTCTTCCCAGACGGTGGCGTGGAGGCGCGAGGCCTGCGCTTCGTCTAAGACAATCGCGTTGGTGGCTTCGCGACCAATGCGTGTTGGCCCGCTGATGGGGTATTCGCGACCGTGAACATCACGCAGAATGTAGGGCATTCAACCTCCTAGAAACTTGGGCGGCCAGGATTGGGGCTTAGCGCTGAGAGCCAAAAAATCCACGAACTCGCAGCCAGGCTAAACCGCCGACGATGACCACAAAAGCCGTGATAAAAATTATAACCGGAAGCCACGGGATTGTCTGGCGCTTGGGTGACGTTGAAACTCCGATGGTGGGTGTAGAAGGAACGGGCTGTAAGGCTGGAGTGGGGGTGAACTCTTTTGCCGTCGCTATGTCTGGTGAGGGCGCAGGCTGCGTAAAAGCCGGGCTGGGGGTTTCCAGCAGGGCGGAGAAAGTTGGGATTTGCGTCAAGGCCGCAGAAATATCCGTCGGCAGGCTGCGACCGGCTTGGCCCGTAAGGTAACGCTGATATTCCTGTCGCAAATCCGGATTCCCAGGCTCCAACGCCATCGCTTTGAGATATTGGGCTTGGGCAATTTGGCCTAGCAGAGGACTACAGAAACTCCACACGCTCCCTTCGGTTGCTTCCGGGTCGCACTCTGACACAATATCGGCGTAAGCTTTGGCGAGAGTCCAATAATTGGAGGCACTGGCGTCCGCTCCAACCGCTTTGCGGGCGGTCAGCACGTTACGCCAATCGTCAGGATGGACAAACGTTACGATCAGATCATCCGCCTCGGTCGGATCAAGGTTTTCAAAATGCCAGTGGAGTTCATTGCCTGAAGCCTGGTAGCCCGGTAGGGTACTTTTTGGATTGATAAATGTCTCCTCGGCGGGATAGGGGAAACGAACGATCAAGTCGCCTTGCCCAATGGAGTCGGCCCAGGCCGCGCCCGTATGCAAGATATATTTCAACCGCGCCCCAGGTTGAAAGGAAACTGCCGGAACATCATAAGTCACGCGTAGCAGTGTGTTACCGGGTGGAAAACTCATATCCCAGATTGACCAGGGGCGGCTGCTGATATCCTTCTCGCGGGTAGCCGCTTCGGTCCCCTCAACGAAAGCGCGCAAGCCGACGATTTCTGGATAGAAGTGTCGCGCTAATGAAGAAAGGAAAAGTGGAAACCCAACCGGCATGCTTTCAATTTGGGCGCTTGGGTTGTTAAATAAAAAGTCAATGGTCACATGCGCGCCCCAAAGTTGATAATCCGGCGCGCCCTCAAAAGGAAAGTTGATGGTGCTCACTTCCATGAGCACCGTTTCACTGACCATTTGAATATGGGTGATATCGGTTGGCTGGACGTTGCGACCATCCCCGCCAATGCTTTCAGGATTAGGAATGGCGTCGGCTTGGGCGAGGCGCGCTAATCCAAAAAGAAAGAGCAGCGCCAGCCCGAGACCAAACGGGAGGGACAACCCGAAGGGATGATGTAAGCGTTTGTGATTAAGTGATCGGCTCATTTTTATTCTCCCGTGGCCGGAGGCTAAACCAGAATAGCAAAGCGGAGACGGCGATCATCAGACTCAGGATAGGTGGTGAACCCATTTGCAGGCTCCACCCGCTGAATCCGGGAAGGCCTCCCAAGGCGATCGCCAATCCCAGCGTTAATCCCGCGGCTAACGCGGGTCGTCGAGGCATCAAGCGCGCCGCCGCGGCCAAACCGGCCGGAGTGGCCGATTGTAATAACGCCGTCCCCAGCATGAGTCCGGCAATGCTTCTGGGAGTAAACATCAGCACCATCGCCGATCCGATGAGCGCGGCAGTGACCCAACGCCGCCAACCTAACCAGTCCGCCAGAAAACCGCCCAGAACCTTTCCGCTTGCCGCCGCGACGGCGAGGAGCAAGAGTATTTTCACATTGCCTTGAAGTAAATATTGGAGTGTGCTCCAAACAGCGGAGCGCAAAGCAATCGCGGCGAGCAGCGTTAACATGATCCAATCATGACTTTCAAAAACAGGCTCCGGCTTCCGTTGGGTGTAGGGTAAGGCCGGTAAATTTAAAACTGCGAGCGCGCCGCCGCTGAGGATCAGCAAGCATAGAAATGGTATCAGGACTTGAGTATGCGTGATGGCGAGCGCGCCGCCGAGCGCCAGCCCCAACACACCGGGCGCAGCAAAAATCCCCGGCCCACTGGCGCGGTCACGCGTAGCGCAGATCGCCAACACGCCGCCGCCCACATGGAAAATCGCCGAGCCTATCCCGGCCAGGACGACGGCGAAAGTTGGTTGCCACGCGGCGCACAGTAGCGCCAATCCCATTAAAGGCAGCCCGATCAACGCGACGAGGCGCGGACGTTGTAAACGGTCAACCAGCCAGCCCGCCAACGGTTGGCCGCCAAAGGCTAACACGTTATAGAGCAAGACGAGGGTGCTAACTTGCGAGAGGTTGAGCGTATGTGCGAGGCTCGCGAGTAAAAATCCCGCCGCGCCATCACCTATGCCATGTGTGAGGCCCAGAAGAAGAGGCAGTGATAGTCGTCGCATGATGAGGCCTCCGGTTTGAACGGGGGGAGTATAGAGCAAATTTGGGGGAGGGCAAAGGCTAGCAGCGGATTTGTTAGCGGATGTAGCGGATGGCGTGGGGGCATCCGTTACATCCGCTAAAAAAATCCGTTGCCGATCACCACCTCTCCACAATCCCCTCCGCCGTCCGGAAAGAAAGTGCCATAATCGTCAGCACGGGATTGAAGCCGCCATTCGTCACATGAACGGAAGCATCGGCGATGAAGAGATTGTCGTGGCCGTGGACGCGGCCCCAGTCATCCACGACGGAGGTGCGGGGATCATCGCCCATCCGGCACGTCCCGGCTTGATGCTGTCCGGCGCTGAGATGCAGTCCGGGTGCGTGGCCCCAAACGCGGACTGCGCCGCTCGTCCGAAGCCATTCTTGCGCGCGTTCCAATATAAAGGCCGCAGTGCGCACGGTTTCGGGATGCGTGGTCCCGGAGAGGCGGGCAACGGGCAATCCCCAACGGTCGCGGACGGTCGGGTCAACGGTCACGCGCGCGTCGGGTGAGGGAATCTCCTGCACCGGGCCGGTCACGTGCAGCAGGCGCGTGTAGTTCTCGCGCATGAAATCTTTGTTGCGTCGTCCCCAGCGCGGCAGGTCGGGCGGCAGATAACGCTTCCAAAAAATAATCGGCAGGACGATGAAATCATCCGCGAGCATTCCGCCGCCGATCACGTTGGGATTGCCGTGATTGAAGTGGCAGGTAGCGGTGGAGACGCCGGGGCCTTCGCCGTCGTAAACGGTCTCCTCCATTAAGCCAAAAGCGCCGGGGTAGTAGTGGCCTTGCAAGTGGCGGCCCACTTGATCAAAGTCATTGCCCAAGCCGTGCGGATGTTTGGGAGATGTGGAATTCAATAACAAGCGCGCGGTCTCAATCGCTCCGGCGGAACAGATGACGACTTCCGCGCGCGCGTGTCGGCGCTGCCCTTCGTCATCAAAATAAGTGACGCCGATGATGTGTCCGGCCTCGTCGGTATCAATCTGCGCGACCGTCGCTTCGGTGATCAGATCGCAGCGACCGGTGGCGAGCGCGCGAGGGATCAGTGTGTTGTGCGTCCCGTTTTTAGCGTTCACGGGACACGCAAAGCCAACACAGTGTTGGCAATGAATACACGCCGGTCGCTGTTGATAGGGCACAGTGTTAACCAACACCGGCACCGGCAGCGTCCGCCAGCCTAACTTGGCTGCGGCTTCGCGGAGCACTCGGCCATGAAGGTTAACCGGCAATGGGGGCATCGGGTAAGTGGTGCGGCGCGGCCAGAAATCACGGTACACAGAATCATCGCCGGCGACGCCGACTTCCTGCTCGGCGCGTTCGTAATACGGTTCTAGATCGGCATAGCGAATGGGCCAATCCGCCATCGAACTGCCAGTGGGGATGCCGTACTGACTCGCCATTTGAAAATCTTGCGGAAGAAAACGCCAAGCCTGCCCGCCGTAGACGAGCGTCCCGCCGCCGACACACGCCGCGTTGTTTTGATACGCGCCTTCGTGGGGTCGAACGATTTGCGTTTGACCGTTGGGATGGACGAAGACGCGCGGATTGCCATCGAGTTCCGGGCCGGTGTTGTGACCGTGTTGCGATAGACGATGATTCCGCAGATGATCGCGCCCGACTTCCTTGAAAGAAAGCTTCCGCCCGCGCTCCAGCAGCAACACGCGTTTCCCGGCCTCGGCCAGCACGCCGGCGACGACGCCTCCGCCCGCGCCCGAACCGATGATGATTGCGTCGTAGTGAGTCATGGCTCTACTGTTATCAAGCCTTTTTTAATCACGAATGTCACGAATGGACGAATAACACGAATTTTCTTTTGTTTTATTCGCTAAATTCGGTCTATTCGTGCTATTCGTGATAAGAATCCTTCTGAATTGCGTAAGTCCGTTTTATTCATTCACGCACCTCGAAGCCGATCATTTTCCAGGCGATGGCGTCCCGGTTGCCGCCGTTGCCCGGATCGCCGTAGTAGCCTTCCATCGCGTGATCCACCAATTGTCTGAAGAAATCTGCCGGGGCGATGGGCCAATCGGTGATGACTTTGCCTTGCTCAATTTGTTCAAGGAGAGTTGTCTGCGCTTCGGGCGTCAACTCCGCAAATGGCTGGCCGGTGCGGGCTTGCGCTTCTTGATCAAGCGCGTCCAGTCCGGCGCGGTACATTTCCAGTTGAGGGCGCAGGTCGCGCTCAAACTGCCGCAGCAGATAATCGCCAACGCCGGCCTCCCAACCACCGGGAAACTCATCAGGCGGAATAACGCAATCAATGACGGAACGTAGAGTTTGGATTTGCTTGGGGGTTAACATTCAGGTTGAGTAGGACGCTTGTGTGATGTACTGATACTGTCTATTCACCGCTTCGGCCGGATTTGCTGATAGTAATCTTCCCACTGAGTTCGCACTTGATCTTCCGTGACCTCGCCGTCGTAGGCCGGTGAGATGAGCGGTAAAGCCCGCTGCACCTCGACCATGACAACAGTTTGTATTCGGCGGGGAGCGTCAAATAAACCTCGTTTCTCGAAGAAGGCAACGAGTTCGTCAAAGAGCGCGCCGGAGACCATCACTTGAGCGCTGCCTTTGAAGCGGTATCCCTTACGCGTGAACCAATCCACAACATTTATCTCAATCGCAGGATTCTGTTGCAGATTCGCAATGGTTCTGGGCGAGCGAATGTCGGCAAAAACCAAGTGGTCAGCGTCCCAGACAGTGGTCGTCCCTTTCGGAGATAAGTTGGGAGTTCCATCGGGACAGACGGTGGCCACAAAGCCCAGCCTTTGTTCGCGAATGACTCGCTGCATGTCTTCAGTTAGGATTGCCATACGCGTTTTCTCCTACAGGTTGTGAAGGGCTTCAATTAGGTATGGCTGCGTTGAGAAGATTCATTTTCTATTCATTTGCCAGAGGGTTCCAAGCCCATTGTTTTCAGCGCCCGCCCGACACTTTCCGTAGGACTGACTTGCACTTGTACATCTTCGAGTAGGCCCTGCTCATTCACCACAAAATGGCTGCGCAGGATGCCCATACGGGTTATCCCGCCTGACTCCTTTTGCCCCCAGGCTCCATACGCTTCAGCCACGCGATGATCGGCATCTACCAAGAGTAGAAAGGGAAGGTTGTACTTGGTTTTGAACTTCCGATGTGATTCCAGGTCATCCGGGCTGATGCCCAAGACGACTCCCTGGCGTTCTTCGATTTGGAGATATTCATCCCGAAAGCCGCACGCCTGGGTGGTGCAACCCGGCGTATCGTCTTTAGGGTAAAAGTATAGAATGACGCGCTTCCCACGGAAATCGGACAACTTCACCGTCCGGCCGGTGTCGCTCATTAATTCAAAGTCAGGAGCCGGATCGCCGATCTTGAGCATTTCAGAGGGCATAAGTTATTTCCTTTCTGATGGAGAAATAAGCAGGAGGTAGATTTATCTGGCTTGTTGGATTTGCTTCTCAAGAACATGGAGAAAGCTGTCAATGTCACTTCCCAAGTAAAACGAAAATGTATGGGTCGAAGCGTCGTCGAGGTGAACGACCAATTTTTTTCCGGCGGCGCCTACTAATGTTCCACCCTGAAACCGACCTAGCTGCTCGACTTGCCTGATGCGAGATAACGCGACTTCCCAATGCTTCCCAAACCCTAATGAGGCCAGTTGATTCGGCTCTAAAACTAAGCGATGACTGGTCAAGTACAAATCACCGGCCGTCTGCGGAAAACCTTCCGCCAGTTGTGCTTGCGCGGCCGCCACAAACTTTTCTCCCGGTTGCAGAGTGAGTTCGCCCATCGAGGGTTTTCCTTTCTCAAGTCTATTTTCAACAGATGGCTTCGCAAAGCCGCATCCGCGAAAGCGGATGCGCCATCTACACCAGTTTTCGCGGAGCGGTTTAACTATCCGTTGGAAGTTCCCTTTGTCCAAAAGGGGCGCACATTTGGTATTTCCGTCTGTGGTTAGCAACGGATGTGGTAACCGCTACGCGTGTAGCGGATGTCCCCCATCTGTTACATCCGCTACAAAATCCGCTGCCGATTGAATGCCAAAGCTGGGAAGTTCATGCGCTCGTTTTATGGAGAGAGTAGTAGACGAATGGTTTGTGTTAGTGGCGGACAGGGGAGTTGGCGCACTCGGACTCGGCGCGGACACCTTTGTTTATGGGAGACGATGATGCCGACGAACTGTTAGGCCTTCGCTAACGCACATCAGACTGATAGGTCGGTGAGTGTTCTTCAATTTTCCGAATAGCTACCTTTATGAAAGTTCTGCAAAGACTTCAGGCTTTTGCTCGGCGATTCGCAATAAGGCAGCCGCCGGACCGCTGGGTTTGCGCCGCCCCTGTTCCCAATCCTGAACGGTGCGTAGACTGACGCCCATGAGACCCGCAAAAGCCGATTGAGACAACTTCAACTTCGCGCGAATGACCTGCGGCGGCGCGGGTTCTTTGAGCGTGTGGGTGCGCAAAGATTTCCCACCCGCCTTGTGAGCCTTCACCTCTCGAATACCCTCAAGGATTTCTTGACCAATATCACGCTTAGACATTTTCGATTTCCTTTGCAATTTGACGTAGAACATGCGCAGGGATATTTTCTAGTTCATTTTTGCTGTAAATGGTCAAAAACCAGATTTCATCATCTTGTCTTTTGAAGTAGTAGATTATTCGCACGCCGCCGCTTTTGCCTTTGCCTGACATGGCCCAACGTATTTTTCTGACACCACCTGAACCTGGGACAACCTTGCCTGACTCTGGATACAGGAGGAGAAAACTTTGCAGGCCCAAGTACTCATCGTCAGACAAATAATCATAAACGTACTTGGTAAAAGCTTTGGCTTCAATAAATTCCATTGTAATCATTATACGGCTATGCCGTATATCGTGCAACTCCCATCGCTAAAGTTTTCTGCCGAGCATTTTGTTTGCAAAGAGCCAAATTTCTGTCTGTGGTTGGCAACGGATGTGGTAACAGATGTAGCGGATGCCACCTTTATCCGCTACATCCGCTACAAAATCCGCTGCGAGTTAAAGCTGAAGAGTTCATGCGCTTGTTTTATGCGGAAGTAGCTAACTAACAGTTTGCATTAGGCTCTCGGCGGATTGCATCAGCTACCCGTGAATTCAGGAGGTCGCCTGCACGCCCTTTTTGTTGCCTCATGCCATAAATGAAATCTAATTTATGACAAAAGGCAAGTACAAAAATTGATTAGCATCAGCTGGGGCAATACATTCCGTTGCGCCAATACCAATATCTGGCCGATATTGCAAGGAGATGTTATCCACCATGATATCGGGTGTGCTATCAGCGGGGTTTGGGTAGATGGCTAACCGGGTATTTGGAAACGGAATAGTTGCCAACCCGCGCATGACATACCGCCGCAACGGGGTGTGAGGTAGGAGTGTGAAGTCACATTGAAAAGCGCCGGTCCACGACATCGGCTGCACGGCAACTTTGACTTGTTTCACCACATTGCTGGTGTTGCCCAAGTCCAAACTCAGATCAATGGGCGAGTTGGCATTCAGACTATAGTTCAGGTCTTGATAAGCCGCCGCATAGTTGGGACTGTTCGTATTTCTGATCAAATACAAAATGCCATTTCTGACTTCATAGGCTACTTCTCCCGGAACAACAAACGTCCATTGGCTGTGGCCCGCGCTAAAATTCCCATTGCGAACCAGATTTCGATTTGCATCAGCTGGGGCAATACATTCGGTTGCGCCAACGCCAATGTCGGGCCGATATTGCAACGAGATGTTGTCTACCATGATATCAGGCGTGCTATCAGCCGGGTTTGGGTAGATGGCTAACCGGGTATTGGGAAAGGGGACGGTTGCCAAACCACGAATGACATACCGCCGCAACGGGGTGTGAGGCAGCAGTGTGAAGTCGCACTGAAAAGCGCCGGTCCACGACATTGGCTGCACCGCAACTTTGACTTGCTTGACCACATTGCTGGTGTTGCCCAAGTCTAAAGTAAGCTCAATAGGCGAGTTGGCATTCAGGCTATAGTTCAGGTCTTGATAGGCCGCCGCATAGTTGGGGCTGTTCGTATTTCTGATCAAATACAAAATGCCATTTCTGACTTCATAGGCTACTTCTCCCGGAACAACAAACGTCCATTGGCTATGGCCTGCGCTAAAATTCCCATTTCGAACCAGATTTTGATTCGCATCAGCTGGGGCAATACATTCGGTTGCGCCAATACCAATATCTGGCCGATATTGCAACGAGACGTTATCCACCATAATATCGGGCGTGCTATCGGCAGGATTGGGATAGATGGCTAATCGCGTATTTGGAAATGGGACAGTTGCCAAACCGCGCATGACATACCGCCGCAACGGGGTGTGAGGCAGAAGCGTGAAGTCGCATTGAAAAGCGCCGGTCCACGACATCGGCTGAACCGCAACTTTGACTTGCTTGACCACATTGCTGGTGTTGCCCAAGTCCAAACTCAGCTCAATGGGTGAATTTGCACTCAGGCTGTAGTTCAGGTCTTGATAGGCCGCCGCATAGTTGGGACTGTTCGTATTTCTGATCAAATACAAAATGCCATTCCTGACTTCATAAGCCACTTCTCCAGGAACAGCAAAAGTCCATTGGCTGTGGCCCGCGCTAAAATTCGGGTTGCCTACAAGGTTTTGATTGGCAGGCGCAGAGGGTACTAGGTAAGATGGGTAAGAAGGAGGATTTGTTGTCCAGTAGTGGTTAGCCCCCGCAAATGGCGGGCCTGATTGTCCTGGTTGGGGATAACTGTAATCATATCCATGAATGTAGTATGGATCGCGAGCTATAAAAGATGAATCTCGAATTTCAAAATGCAGGTGAATGCCCGTACTGTTGCCAGTTGTACCCGCTGAGCCAATTCTTTCTCCACGTTGAATAGTACGACTTGTGAATTCGCAATTGGGCAAGTGTCCATATATAGTTGAGTATCCTCCTCCCGCGCCTGTATGATCTATTTGGATTAAATTGCCATAATGCCAGCTTAGTACGGGATGTGTTCCTTGTAAATAACAAGTTGCATTGCCGTCGGCAGCGGCTACAATGTCAAATGTTTGAAATACGCCGCCTAAATCTTTTGCGTAATCTATACCGTAATGGATGCTTCCCCAGTCATAAATCCAACCTTGGGTTATATAAACCGCCGAATCAATGAATGGCAAAGTTAAGAATTTTGGTGTATCTGATAGTGATTGTTCATCAGGCCCATCTTCGTGTGCAACAGCCGGAGTATCTATACTTAGCACAAAGATTAATAGGAAAAGCATTTTGCAAGTATTGTGGCTAATGTTTAGCATATTCATTTTGTTTTACCGACTCCGTTATTGAAAATTTGAAGGCCATTTGGAATTGAGTGCCCGACGATTAAGGATTCGTGTGGTAGGGAGACGCCGTATAATCCTAAGTTGAATTAAGCCAAGCGCAGCTCAGGGCTCGCGTGGATGGGACTTGGAATTTAAGGGAAAGGTTGAGTTAAACTCCGCTCGGGCCGTGAGTCACTAAGGCTGATTCTAATCGGGCAAGGCAATTTTGGACAACTTGTACCCAATAAGATCTAATTGGGGAAGATGGTACAACTGAACTTAGTTTTATCAGGTCAACGCTTAAAGAACGCTTAAAAAATGTTCTATATGATTTGCAACTGTTTTTGAGGGCTTGAAATATCTAAAACCCGGCGACTTTAGCACCGGGCAGCAGAGGCTGTGTAAATCTTTCAACCGAAAAAAGTTTTTGCC
>Ga0209382_10000438_pt1 | contig 68692 bp, 37 predicted proteins | sample SoiMetdeltSBSDD5_FD_187599 | JGI IMG/M metagenome (GOLD analysis project Ga0209382, IMG submission 187599) | Bulk soil microbial communities from a Populus tree surrounding site in Tennessee, USA - Soil MetaG P. deltoides SBSDD5 (SPAdes) (version 2) | ecosystem: Environmental > Terrestrial >...
GGAAGCTGCCGACGCCATAGGTGCGCTCGGAGAACGTCGAGTCGAGCTGCAGCAGCGTGCTCTTGAGCAGGCCGAGCTGCGGCGAGACCTCGCGATCGCTCAGCACCTTCAGCGCCCTCCGCACCAGTGGCACCGCCTGATCGATCGGCACCTGCGCCGAGACCGGCCCCTGCTGGCGGCCGCGATCGGCGCCCCGCCGGGAGCTGACCAGGTTCTCATAGGCGATGAACTCGTGGCAGTTGCGTTGCATCACCACGCTGGTGAAGGCGCGGCCACCGACGACGAAGGTCTGCTTGTCGTACTGCTTCAGTTTCTCGACGAGGGTGATGAAGTCGCTGTCACCGCCGACGATGACGTAGGCGTTGATGTGGGTGTGGGTGAAGGCCATCTCGAGCGCGTCGAGCGCGAGATTGATGTCGGCCCCGTTCTTGTCGCCGCCCGGCGTCAGGTTCCGCTGAACCAGCTTCGTCGCGTGCTGGGTCAATGACCGGCTGTAGTCGCCGGCACGCGTCCAGTCGCCGTAGGCGATCTTCGATACGACCTCGCCGCGCTCTTTCAGAGCCTCGAGCACGACGCCGATGTCGAACTGTGTTCCGAGTGTGCTTTTGACCCCGATCTCGATGTTGTCGAAGTCGATGAAAACTGCCAGCTTGAGTCGTGTGTCCGGCAAACCCTTGCGTTCCTTTGAAATGTGCGTGGGCTCCTCCCACGCGAGAAACCCCCGGCCCTTCGACTTCGCTCAGGGTCGTCCCGAGCCGCATCGCGGAGCGTGATCGAGGGTCGTGGCGGCGGCTCCGTGATGGGCGTCATTGCCGATCGAGCCGCGCGTGCTGGCCCAGTAACTGACGGCGGCGGGGACGCGGCCGTCGGGCCAGCTACCGATTATGCCCGAATCGGGGGACTGAAGTACGGGTCACTTCGCGGCGACGTCGTACGCGTAGAGGGTGTCCTGGTCCCGGATGAAGAGCTTGCCCCCCGACACCACGGGGTGACTCCAGGTGGGCAGGTTGCCGGTACGAAGCTGAAATCGGCCCTGTTCGACGTATTTCTGGGGATTGGCCTCGGCCAGGCCCACTATCCCGTTCTCGCTGAAGAGGTAGAGCCGGTCGTCGGCGAAAACCAGCGAGCCCTTCCCCACACTGCGATCCCGCCAGGCGACCTTGCCTGTCTCGAAGTGCATCGCGGTCAGGATGCTCGACGAGAAGCCGTAAAGGTAATCACCAACCAGCACGGAGCTCGCGTGATGATTCCGCATCTCGTTGGTGAAGTAGACCTCCGAGGCCTTGATGCCGTTGCCGCTGGGGGTCAGCGCCAGCAGGCCCGCGCCGGTGCCGTAGTCCGACGACAGGAAGACGTGGTTGCCGCGGGCGATTGGCGTCGCGATGTTCGCGGTGCGGTTGGCCACGCGGTTGTAGCTCCAGAGCACCCGGCCATCGTTGACGTCCACGCCGAGGGCCCGTTCGGCCGTGAAGATCACGGCCTGCTGAATGGTCCCGATCGGGTGAAGCAGCGCCGACGAATAACCCGGCTCGTCGCTCTGCGACTTCCAGATCAGCGATCCATCCGTCTTCCGCAGCGCAACAATCGAAGCGCCGCGGCCGCCGGGGGTCACGATGATCCGATCGCTCAACACGAGCGGGGATTCGCTGAGCCCCCAATTGATGTTCGAGCCGCCGTACTTCTGGAGCAGGTTCTGGGTCCAGAACACCTTGCCACTCGCCGCGTCGAGGACGGTCAGGTCGCCGCTCGAGCCGAACACGTAGACACGATCGCCTTCGATAGTCGGAGTACTGCGCGGGCCGTCGCCACGATCGTTGTTGAAACGCCTCCCGTTGGCGACCTCCCAGAGCTTCTTGCCCGACGCCGCATCGAACGCGAAGACGTATTCCGTGTTCTGCCGGGCCCCCAGCGTGAACAGCCGCCCGCCCGCCACCGCGAAGGACGAGTAGCCCTCACCCGTCCCGCTGATTCGCCAGGCCAGCCGGGGCCCGTTCGCCGGCCAGTTCTTCAACAATCCCGCTTCTTTCGACACCCCGTCACGGCGCGGGCCGCGCCACTGGGGCCAGTCGTCCCTCGGCTCCGCTGCAACTGGGGTCTCTCGGGACGACCCTGAGCTTGTCGAAGGGTCGTCAGCGGCCATACCGGCCACTCCGGAGGTCAGAGACAATGTGACGAGCAGCGGGGCGAGCGGATTGAGAGGTATGCGGGACATGCGGTTGTTTACGCCTCTGGATCGAATGATGTTTCTGGCGAAGGGGTTGTTAGCCGCGACTCGCAGTTGGCGGTTACTTCACGATCTTCACCTGCTTGAGCTCGATCCGGGCCACCGGCGCATCCCCCTGGACCGGCGTCTGCTCAATCGCATCGACGACGGCCATGCCGTCAACGACGCGGCCGAAGACCGTGTACTTGCCGTCGAGCGAGCTCGCGTCGCCCGTGACGATGAAGAACGACGTCGTCGCGCTGGCGAGTTCGTCGCCGCGCGCCATTGAGATGATCCCGCGGGTGTGCTTCGTATCGTTGAACTCCGGCTGCAGCGGGCGGACGAGCTTCTGCTGCTTCTCGGTGAGCGGTCCCCGCGTGCTGAGGAACCCGGTCTGGACAACGAAGCCCTTCACGACGCGATGGAAGGTGGTGCCGTCGAGCACACCGGCGCTGGCCAGCCGCAGGAAGGCACGGACGTGTTCCGGTGCCTTGGCTGGCACGAACTCGATGGTGATCGATCCCGCGGAGGTCTCGAGCACCGCGCGATACGATGCGAGTGTCTCGGCCGTCTCCGTGCTGAACGGCTCCGGCTCCGGCGGCGGCGTATCCCGGATCTCCACCGACTCGATGCCAACCCGCTCTGTCGTCATCCCTTCGGGTGTGGCCGGCGTCTCCGAGATGGCCTGGACGACGTCCATGCCTTCTGAGACTCGCCCGAAGACGGTGTACTTGCCGGACAGCGATGGCTGATCGGTCACGCACACGAAGAACTGGGCCCCGCCACTGTCAGGCTTGTTCGGCTGCAGGACCGCCGCCACGGCCCCGCGCGTTGCCGGCTCGCTGCCGATTTCCGCCTTGAGCACGCCAAGCCCCCCGGTGCCGTACAACTTCGCTTTCGCCGGATCCTTCGACAACGGATCGCCGCCCTGGATGATCCCCAGCCTGATCACGCGATGAAAAGTCGTCCCGTTGTAGGAACCGTCACGGGCGAGCTTCATGAAATACCCGACATGATTCGGCGCGAGATCGGGGCGCAGGTCGATCACGAACGTTCCCTTTGTCGTCGAGACCACCGCCTGCTTGTTGGTCATCTCGGCAGGGGTCAGTGGGTTCTTGAACTGGGGCGACGGTTTGGCGGTCTGGGCGAGAAACAGTGCGATCAGGAACGGGTGCATGGGCGTACTTTACTCACTTCGCGGGTTCGCGGGTTCGCGGGTTCGCGGGTTCGCGGGCTCGCGGGTTCGCGGGTTCGCGGGTTCGGGAAGACGGTGGCAATTAGAGGTAACTGGCCGCTTGTCTTTGCCCCGGTTGCCTCTGAGTACAAGGCTGCCGAATCGCGAACAGCGAACCCGCGGCTGTCTCAGATCGTTGACCCCGCCTGTCACCGACACGTGCTATCGTCCTCGCAACACTCGCGTGGCGCGAGTGTAGACAGTTACCCGGCACGGCGCCCGGGGCAGGAACAGCGCAATGGCATCTCTCACATCCCAGCTTCGCATCGTCGAATCCTCCGAAGCCGCGCTCCGGATCCAGGCCGCGCACGAGTGGCTGCTCACGCATGCCGCTGATGGCGCCGTTATCGCAGCGGCATCGCGTGGCGCCGCAGACGACCTCGCCCGGTCGGTCGCGAAAGCCCGGGGCGGGGCGATCGGCCTGCACCGATTCAGCTTCACGCAGCTGGCGGCGCACCTCGCTGCACCGGTGCTGGCGGCGCGCGGGGCAGTGCCGGTGACGCGGGTCGGAACCGAGGCGGTCGCGGCGCGAGCGACGTTCGAGGCCCGGCACGACGGCGAACTCGAGTACTTCGCGCCGGTGGCGTCGACGCCGGGGTTTCCGCGTGCGCTGGCGCGAACGCTGAATGAGCTGGCGCTCGCCCGGGTTGGCCCTGACGCCCTGCGCCGGCTGCCCCTCGGAGGCCCCGATCTCGCGGCGTTGCTCGAACGGTTCGATGCGCAATTCGATGCTGCGGCGGCGACGGATCGCGCGACGCTTTTCGAGGCCGCGGGGGAAGCCGCCGGCACCTTCCGTGGCCTGCCGCTCCTGCTGCTCGATATTCCGCTCGAGAGTGCCGTCGAGTTCACGCTTGCCAGGCGCCTCCTCGAGCATGCCGGCCCGTCGCTCGTGCTGGTGCCGTTTGGCGATCTCGCGGCGCTCAATCACCTGAAAACGCTCGGCGTGGAACCGGAAGTGCTCGAACCGACGGCCGTGTCCGATCTCACCGCCCTGCGGCGAAATCTCTTCGCGCGCCGGGAGCCTCCGAACCGGGAACAGACCGGAGAGGTCCGCGTGTTCTCGGCGCCGGGCGAGAGTCGCGAGTGTGTGGAAATTTCGCGACGCATCCTGCAGGAGGCACGCGGCGGCATTCGCTTCGACGAGATCGCCGTCGTACTGCGCGCCCCGGCGAACTACGTCGGTCTCGTCGAGGACGCTTTCGATCGGGCAGGCATTCCCGGCTGGTTCGAACGGGACGCCCGCCGTCCGCATCCGGCCGGCCGGGCCTTCCTTGCGATGCTCGGCTGCGCCGTGGAGCGGTTGTCGGCAATCAGGTTTGCCGAGTACCTGTCGCTCGGACAGGTACCTGATGCCCAAGAGGCCACGCGCACGCCGGATACCGCGCTGCCGGCGGACGATGCCGTCACCGGGTTCGCGCGGGTCGATCCGCAACCGGACGAGACCGAAGGGGAAGAGCGTGCGCAGGCCGCGGCGGATGACGTGGACAAGCCGGTCGTCGCCGGCGCGCTGCGGGCACCCTGGCGGTGGGAAAAGCTGATTGTCGACTCGGCGGTGATCGGCGGCGACCCCGAACGCTGGCGCCGCCGGCTGCGGGGCCTTCGCGGCGAATACGAGGAACAGCTGCGCGAGGCGCAGCGCGAGGATCCGGAATCAGCGCGCGCGGGTCAGCTCGAACGCGATCTCACCAACCTCACCCACCTGACCGGCTTCGCGCTGCCGATCATCGAGACCCTCGCCTCGTGGCCGCCGACCGCCACCTGGGGCGAGTGGCTCGCGCATTTCAACGACCTGGCCCCGCGCGTGCTGCGCCGGCCCGGACGCGTGCTGCGCGTACTCGGCGAGCTCAGGCCGATGGCGGCGATCGGGCCGGTCACGCTCGAGGAGGCGCGCGGCATTCTCGCCGAGCGGCTCCGCACGCTCGACCAGCACCCGCCCGCGAATCGCTTCGGCTGCGTGTTCGTCGGCACTCCGCAGCAGTTGCGCGGCCGCGTGTTCAAGGTCGTGTTCGTGCCGTCGCTGGCCGAACGGCTGTTTCCTCAGACACCGCGTGAAGACCCGATGCTGCTCGACGTCGAGATGCGCAAGCCGCTCGACGCCGGGCTGTTCACCCAGGACGACCGCCTCAAGAACGAGCGCCTGATGCTGCGGCTTGCAATTGGAGCCGCAACCGGGCGTCTCTGGCTCTCGTATCCGCGGCTCGACGTGAGCGGCGCGCGTCCGCGCGTGCCATCGTTCTACATGCTCGACGTCATGCGCGCGGTCACCGGCCGCATTCCGAATCACGAAACGCTGCAGCGTGAGGCCGCGGTCGAGGGTGGCGCAAGGCTCGACTGGCCGGCGCCTTCGGACGCCTCGCTCGCGATCGACGAGGTCGAGCACGATCTCTCGACCTTGCGCGAGCTGATCGGTCGAACCGATCGCCACGCGGTGCGCGGTCACGCGAACTACCTGCTGGGGCTGAACGATGCGCTGCGTCGAACCGTGGTCCGCCGCTGGGCGCGTGCTCAATCCCGCTGGCGCTCACAGGATGGCCTCGTCGTTCTCAATGATGCGATCAGGCCGATGCTGGCGACCCAGCGCCTGGGCGCACGGCCGTATTCCGTGTCGGCACTCCAGAAGTTCACCGTCTGCCCGTACCAGTTCGCGCTCTCGGCGATCTATCGACTGCAGCCGAACCAGGAGCCTGAGCCCCTGCAGCGGCTCGATCCCCTGACCAGGGGGTCAATCTTCCATGAAGTCCAGGCGGTGTTCTTTCGCGCGATGCGCGACCGCGGACGACTGCCCCTGAGCGCGGCCGGAGTCACAGACGCGCTGGCCGTGCTCGAGCGCGTGCTCGACGACGTGGCGGCGAAATACGAAGAGAACCTGGCCCCTGCCATCCCGCGGGTGTGGTCCGACGAGATCGCGGCGATTGGCCGCGACCTGCGCGTCTGGGTCAGGAAACTGCCGGAAGCGGAAGAGTGGACACCGGAGTACTTCGAGCTCAGCTTCGGCCTGTCGGACGAAGGCCGCGACGAACGCAGCGTAGCTGACCCCGTGACGATCGATAAGCGTTTCGTCCTGCGCGGCTCGATCGACGTCGTCGAGTCCAGGAATGACTCGACGGCGCTCCGCATCACGGACCACAAGACCGGCCGCAATCGGACGACTCCACGGACGGTCATCGGTGGCGGCGCCACGCTTCAGCCCGTGATCTATGGGCTGGCAGTAGAGCAACTGCTGGGGAGACCTGTGAGCGGCGGACGGCTCTTTTACTGCACCGCCGCGGGCGGCTTCACCGACCACCGGGTGCCGTTGTCCGACGCCAGCCGGCGCGCCGGCCTGGAAGCGCTCGAAATCATCGACCGCGCCATCGAGCTCGGATTCCTGCCACCCGCCCCGGCGGAGCGCGCGTGCACGTGGTGCGACTTCCGCCCCGTCTGCGGACCGGACGAGCCGTTGCATCTGCGGCGCAAACCGGCCGACTCGATCGCCGATCTGGCGGCGCTGAGGGGGATGCCATGAGCCTCCTTCGCCCGGGAGCTTCGACGACGGGCTTCGGCCCTTCGGCAGGCTCAGGGCCGTCCCGAGCACCGTCGAGGGACAGCGCGCCAGGCTCAGACCCGAATGGGATCGCCGACGCCGAGGCGCGCCACGTTATTGCTACCGCTCTCGATGACACGCTCGTCGTCGAAGCCGCGGCGGGCACGGGGAAGACGACCGAGCTGGTGGGACGGATCGTGCGGATCCTGGCCGAAGGCCGTACGAGCGTAGACAAGATCGTGGCGGTCACATTCACTGAGAAAGCCGCGGGTGAATTGAAGCTGCGTTTGCGGGAGCGGTTGGATCGCGAGCGCACCGCGATCCAGGCCCAGAACGCAAGACAGCATCTGGACCTCGCGCTCACGAGGCTCGAAGAAGCACATGTCAGCACGATCCACGGTTTCTGCGCCGATCTGCTTCGCGAGCGGCCGGTCGAAGCGCGCATCGATCCGTTGTTCGAGGTCCTGACCGAGGATGCAGCGTTCAGGACCTTCGACGATGCATTCGGACGATGGCTGCAGGAGCAGCTGGCCGGCCCTCCGGAAGGGGTGCGGCGGGCGCTCCGTCGGACGGCGTTCGGCGGAGACGACGGCCCGATCGATCGGCTGCGAAACGCCGCGTGGGAGCTGACCGGGTGGCGCGACTTCACCGGCGACTGGACCAGGAATCCGTTCGAGCGCGAGCGCGCCATCAATGAAACCGTTGACCTGTTGCACGAAGTGGCCGACCTGACGCGGACCCCTTCGTCCCGTAACGATCCGTTGTGCACCAGCACGGAGCCCGCGCGGAGGCTCAGCGACGAGATCAGGCTGCAGCAGGAATTCGGGGACAGCGGCAGGCACGACTACGACGGCTGGGAAGCGGGCCTGGTCGATCTGTCGCGCGATCGCGTGCTCGGGAACATCCGGCATGGCCGGGGGGCCTTGTACAAGGACGGCGTGCGGCGGGACATGGTCCTCAACGCCGTCGACGAGCTGCGCTCGCGGCTGGATCAGTTCCGCATGGATGCGGACGCGGACCTCGCCGCGCTGCTGCAGAGCGAGCTGCGCGGGGCGACGGCGCGATACGAGACGCTGAAGAGCGCCGCCGGCGCGCTCGACTTCCTCGATCTGCTGGTCCGCGCCCGGGATCTCGTGCGCGGCAACCCGCTCGTCCGTCGCGGATTCCAGGAGCGCTTCACCCACATCTTCGTCGACGAGTTCCAGGACACCGATCCGTTGCAGGCGGAGATTCTCCTGCTGCTCGCCGCGGACGACACGACCGAGACCGACTGGCGCCGCGTCCGGCCCGTACCTGGCCGGCTGTTCCTGGTTGGCGATCCAAAGCAGTCGATCTACCGCTTCAGGCGCGCCGATGTCGGGATCTATCGCGAGGTCTCGCAGCAACTGGAAAGGCACGGCGCCCGCCTGTTGCGCCTCAACACCAGCTTTCGCAGCGTGCCGGAGATCCAGGCCTGCGTGAACACGGCGTTCGCACCGGTGATGACCGGGGACGAGCTCACGCTTCAGGCGCCCTACGTGCCGCTCGCGCCGTTCCGTCCGGAGTTGGCCAGCCAGCCGGCGGTCGTGGTGCTGCCCGTGCCATCGCCATACGCGACCAGGTATATCGCCGGATCGGCGATCGACAAGTCGCTGCCCGGCGCGGTCGGCGCGATGGTCGACTGGATCATCAGTCAGAGCGGCTGGAAGGTGACCGAGCGCACCGGGACCGAACCGATTCCCGTGACGGCCAAGCACATCTGCCTGCTCTTCCGGCGCTTCGTCAGCTGGCAGACGGATGTCACCCGGCCGTACGTCGATGCGCTCGAGGCTCGCGGCATCCCGCACGTCCTCGTCGGCGGACGGGCCTTCCACGAGCGCGAGGAAATCGAGGCCATCCGCGCCGCGCTCGCCGCGGTCGAGTGGCCCGACGATGAGCTGTCGGTGTTTGCGACGCTGCGCGGTCCCTTCTTCGCCATCACGGATGAACACCTGCTCGAGTGGGCGTATCGCTTCGGCCGCAAGACCGAGAAGGGATTCCGGCGGTTTGCCTTCCATCCGCACCGGATTCCAGAAGTCTTCGCCCGCGACACACCATCGGAAGTCGAGCATCTCCGGCCGATTGCCGGTGCGCTGCAGCTGCTGAAGCGGCTCCATCGCCATCGCAACAGCGTCTTTGGCGACAGCAGCGACACCCGCGAGTGGGGCGGTGCCTCGGGCGTCCTGCACGAGCTGTTGCGCGCGACGCGCGCGCATGTCGGCTTCGCGCTTCGCATCGGCGGTGAACAGGCGCTTGCCAACGTCCTGCACGTCGCGGAGCTCGCGCGTCAATACGAGCTCGGAGGCGGTCTCTCGTTCCGCGGCTTCGTCGAAGAGCTGCGAACTGCTGCCGAGACCGCACAGGCGGCCGAGGCACCGATCCTGGAAGAGGACAGCGACGGTGTCCGGATGATGACGGTACACAAGGCCAAGGGCCTCGAGTTCCCGATCGTCATCCTGGTCGATCTCACGTGCAGGCTGTCGCGCGCGGAGGCGGGCCGCTGGATCGATCCATCGGGAAACCTCTGCGCGATCAAGCTGGGAGGATGGGCTCCGACGGACCTGCTGCTCAATGGTGCCGTCGAAGCGGCGCGCGACCGCGCCGAGGGAGAACGGCTCGCCTACGTCGCGGCGACCCGTGCGCGCGATGTGCTCATCGTCCCAGCCATCGGCGACGAGGTGTATGAAGGCGGCTGGCTCGATCCGCTGATGCCCGCGATGTATCCGCCGGTGTCCGACCGTCGCAGCCCCGCCTCGGCTGCCGGCTGTCCCGCATTCCCGTCGAAGGACACGGTCATGAATCGCCCTGACGGCGATCCGGCAAGGACGACAACCGTCGCGCCCGGCCGCTATACGTTCAACACTGCCGTGCAACCGCCTGCCATGAGCGAGCCTCCGGTCACCGAGTCAGCGCCCTTCGACTCGGGTGCGCCTCGCTCAGGGCGCCATTCGACTCTCCTGGACGATGGCGAGTCGAATGGCGGATCCCGGTATCACGTCATCTGGTGGGATCCGCATGCGCTCGCGCTCGATGGCGGCAGCTCGTTCGGTCTGCGCCGCGACGATCTCATTGCGAAGGATGGTGACGTAGCGGGCTCGGCGCATCGGCTGGCGGCCTATCAGCAGTGGGAGTCCGGGCGCGCCGCGGCGATTGCGGACGCACGCCGGCCGTCAATCGCCTCGCGCACGGTCACCCAGATTGCGGCCGACAGGGAACGGCCGCTCGTCGACGGCGAAGGCATCCAGATTGACGTGGTCGAGGTCGGACGTGTCGTCGGTCGTCCGTACGGTCCACAGTTTGGCTCGCTCGTGCACACCACGCTTGCGACGGTGTCGCTCGACGCCGACGAGTCGATCGTCCGGCGAGTCGCGTCCACGCAGGCGCGAATCCTCCTCGGTTCCGGTTCCGGCGTCGAAGAGGAGGCGTACGCCGTTGCCGAAGCGGTGATGGCGGTGCTCCGGCATCCGCTGTTCGATCAGGTTCGCACCGCCAGCAGGTCCGGACGCTGCTACCGCGAGCTCCCCCTGATCTGGCAGGTGCCCGACGGCACGCTGATCGAGGGCACCATCGACCTCGCGTTCGAAGAGCCGGACCCGATCTCGAACGAACGACGATTCGTGGTGCTGGATTTCAAGACCGATCGAGAGCTGGACGTCGAGGGCGAGCGCTACAGGCGACAGCTCGCCATCTACTGCAGAGCGCTGACGTCACTCAGGGGCGGCTCCGCGCGAGGAATTCTGATGCGCGTCTGACCGCGTCACGATGCCAGGACCCCATCCCGGCGCGCCAACTCGATTCATGGCTCGCCGCCGCGGTCGTCGGGCGCCGCCCATCCCATCTGGTAAGGTATCCCCGTGTGAAACTCGTCCTTCTGTTCGTGCTGTGCCTGCTCGCTGCACGATCGAGCCTGGCGCAGGTACCCGCAGGCACCGTCAGCGGTGTCGTGCGCGATCAAGCAGGTGCGGCAATCGCTGGCGTGGAAGTGCAAGCCATCAGCCGCGCGACCGGCCACGTGCGGAGGGCCACGACAGGGCAGCTGGGCGAGTACAGCATTCCTGCCCTGTTACCCGGCGAGTACGAGCTGGTGATCGAGGCAGGGGGTTTCAAACGGACAGACGGCGCGGCAACCGTTGCCGCCGGCGTCACCACCACGGCCGACCTGACGCTACGCGTGGGCGAGGTGACCGAGTCGGTACGTGTCGTGGCGGCGACGCCGCAGCTCCGCTTCGATGCGGCCGCCGTGAGCGGCTCCGTGACCCGTGATCAGATTGAGCGGCTGCCATTGAACGGGCGCAGCTTCCTCGAGCTGAGCAAGCTCGAACCGGGCGTGCAGCAACCGGGCGCGGCGAATCGCAATCGGACCGTCGTTCCGGTTCTGGGCGCCCCTGCCGCCAACGTCGGTGGTCCGCGTTTCACCGTGGATGGAGGCAGCGTCACGGCGATGGCGCTTGGCGGCTCACAAATGGGCTTTTCGCAGGAGATGGTCCAGGAATTCCAGGTGTCGACGGTGAATTTCGACCTCGCGGCCGGGATGACCGACTCCGGTTCGATCAACGTCGTCACGCGCGGCGGCGGTAACCGCCCTCAAGGCAGCGCCTTCTATTTCTTCCGCGACCACAACCTCGCGGCCTATCCGGTGCTCGCCCGCGACCCGGCCAATCCGCATCCGTTCTTCCAGCGGCAGCAGTTCGGGTTCGCCGGCGGTGGACCGGTCCGCCGCGACCGGGCGTTCTACTTCGGCAGTTGGGAGCGCAACGATCAGCGCGCTGTGGCGGGCACGACCCTGCTGGCGCCGGAGTTCGCCCATCTGAGCCGCGTCACCGGCAGCCCCTTCGCCGGCGGTCTGTTCACGGCACGGCTCGATGCCAAGATCACTGCCAGCCACACGATGTTCGCACGCTACTCGCGCGACGCCAGCGGCGCGTTTGGACCGGCCGCGGCCGTGGGCGGCGGTTCAGCCAACGCCTATCCCTCGAACTGGAACCGGATTGACACCGCAGCGGATCAGGGTCTTGTCGCGTTGACGAGCGTGCTGGGGCCGACGCTGGTCAACGACCTGCGGTTGTCCTACTTCGTCTTGAGCTCGGTCAGTGGCAACGCCCCGGAGAAGGATTGTCCACGGTGCCTGGGACTGGGCCTGCCGGCGGTCGCCGTGGCCGGCACCGGACTGGTGATTGGGAACGCGACGACCACCGACAACCTCGCGCGCCGGTGGCATCTCACCGATTCGATCATCTGGCAGGCGTCCACCCATCGCGTCCGCGCCGGTGTCGACTGGGAGCACAACGGCGATCGCAATCTGATCTGGAGCAACGAGCCGGTGACGATGACGCTGTTCGCGCCGAGCCGGGTGCGCACCTACAACGCCCAGCCGGTCGTCCCGCCGGAGCAGAAAATCCCGCTGCCGCCGGCGTTCCATACGCTCGACGACATCCTTCAGCTGCCTCTGCAGAGCATGACCATCGGCATCGGCGATCCCGGCGTGCCGCAGGAGAACGGCGGCGCCGTCAGGAGCTGGAACACGCTGTGGCTCTACGCCGAGGACACCTGGCGGATACACGAGCGTGTCACGCTGACCGGCGGGGCGGGCTGGGGCTTCGACAGCGCGCTCAATCGTGACCTGCACAAGCCGGCGCTCCTGGCCCCCTTGCTCGGCAGCGGGAACCTGGGACCGACCCGGCGCAGCTTCAATGTCTCACCATCGGCAGGCGTGATCTGGAGCCCTTCATCGAATCGACAGACGGTCGTTCGCGCCGCCGCCGGCCGTTATTTCCGGCCCCATGGGCTGACGTCGGCCATGGACGCCGAGCGGGTTGCGCTCGGCCCGCCCGGTCTGGGCCGGCAATCCGTGCCGGGGAGCGCCATTCTCAATCCGGTGCCGGGAATTCCCGGCGTCCCCGTCGGCACACCGCTGGAATTTCGCACCGTCCCGACACTGTTCACCGGCGCGGATCTGCTGGCGATCCTTCCCGCGATCAGGGCCGCGCAATCACGGAGCCTGGCCAACGCCGATCCGACGGTGCAGCAAATTCAGATCACCAAGCAGGCGGGTCCGGCGATTTTCCCGACGCACGTACAGAACCCGTCGGCAGTGCACGTGAACGCCGGTGTGCAACGGGAGCTCGTTCGCGACATGGTCGTGAGCGCCGACGTCGTGTACAGGCGATTCGTCAACGTGCCGCAGAACGGTGGATCGTTTGACGTGAACCACTTCAACAGCGTCCGCGGTCCGGCGATTCGGCGCTGCGAGGCGCCGGAACAGACCGATCCTGCGGTATCGTGCTCGCGCGGCGCGATCAACGTCTACGTGGCGCCGTATCGTTTCACCTATCGGGGTCTGCTCCTGCGGGCGGACAAGCGGTTCGGTCGCGGTTGGCAGCTGCTCGGCTCGTACGCGTTGTCCAGGAACTCCGGAACCAATGCGGGGAGCGGATTCGATCTCGAGAACTGGCTGCTGAATACCGGCCCCTCGTCCAGCGACGTCACGCACGTCCTGAACATCGCCGGTGTGGCGCAGCTGCCGTGGCGGTTCGAGCTTGGTCTCAACTATTCGTACTCGAGTGCGCCGCCGTTCACCGCATTCCTCGGCGGGATCGATCTCAACGGTGATGGCACGCCGCCCGCGGCCGGTTCGGCGGGCGACCTGCTGCCGGGGACGACCGTGAACGGGTTCAACCGCGGCCTGGGACGCCCCGATCTCGAACGCCTCGTTGCCGACTTCAACCGGTCGTACACGGGCGCCGGTGTCCCGGCGCTGACGCTGCCGCCCGGCTATGCCTTCGGGGACGACTTTCACGCACTCGACCTGCGCCTCAGTCGATCGCTGGCGGTTGGACCGCGGCTGCGGATGACGCTGATCGGCGAGGTGTTCAACGTCTTCAACGCATCGAACCTGTCGGGTTTTAGCGGCGATCTCACGACCGCCGGCTTCGGCCAGCCGACGAGCCGCGTCACCCAGGCATTCGGCTCGGGGGGACCGCGAGCGTTTCAGATCGCGGCGAGGGTCAGCTATTGAAGGTTCAGTCGCTTTCGGAGGGCCACGAACCGCGCATCCGAGCGCAGGGAATCCAGTTCCGGCGAATGGAGCAGCTCGAGTAGCCGCCGCTGGCTGTTCCCCACGGCCTTGTCGAGCAGCGCGAACGCCTGCTCCGTATCGCCGAGACACGCATGGGCTCTGGCGAGGCGCGAAGGCACACCTCCTCCCGCCGGCCAAGGAGCGTTGCGCATCTCGTCGAGGAGTGCCCGCCCTTCTTCGCGCCGGCCGGCGCGGACCTCCAGGCAGGGCATCCAATCGAACGCGATCGATGACAGCAGGCCCCACCCGACGCTGGTAGCAGACAGTTTGAGGCTCTCGTCGCGTGCTGCCACCGCCTCGGCGAGCTTCCCCTGCAGATACAGGGCGCGCGCCATCAGGTTGTACGGCCGGTTCCTGCTCGGATCGAGCGCAATGGCCTTGCGAAACTGCTGCACGGCCTCTTCATAGCGGCGTGCGATCATCATCGCCTCGCCGGCCTCGGTGTTGACGTACGGCGACAGCGGATCGAGCGCGAGGGCCTGGCGGACCTCGTTCAGGCCGTCGTCGAATCGTCCCTGGACGACGAGCACGCCGGCGCCGAGCTCCAGGTGCGCAAGGGCGTTGTTCGGGTTCAGATCGATTGCGGTACGGAACCCCTGCTCGGCATCCTGCCAGGCATATTCGCGCGCGCGGATGGACGCCATCGCGCTCTGCGCTTCGGACAGCAGGGGGTCGAGTTCGACCGCGTGGGCGGCGGCGGCCCTGGCCTTCGGCCAGGTGTCGACCGGAGCTGCGGATCCTATATTTCGATCGATGGCGATGTACGCATCGGCCATCCCGGCATAGGCGATGGCGTAATTCGGATCCTTCTCCACGGCGCGTTCGAAGTACTCAATCGCCGGCAGCGCGACCGGCCGGAGCCGCGAGGGGAACTGCGCCATGATTTGCCGGCCGCGCAGGTACAAATCGTAGGCTTCGAGGTTCGCCTCGTACCGCCTTCGGCCACGCAGTGTCAGCCGCAGCGCGTTGGCAATGCCGCGCGAAGTCTCGTCCTGAATCGCAAAGATATCGGTGAGCGTGCGATCGTAGCGGTTCGACCACATCTGCGATCCGTCGCGGGCGCCGACCAGCGCCGCGTTGACGCGCAGCTGGTCGCCCGCGAGCAGCACAGACCCTTCCACCAGGTAATCCACGCCAAGCTGTCTTCCGGCCTCAACCGCGCTCAGGTCCCTGCCCTTCAGCGCGAACGAGGTTGTCCGCGAGCGGACGGTCAGCCCGTCGATCACCGAAAGATTTCGGATGATTTCGTCGGTCAGGCCGTCCGCGAAGTAGTCGGTGCCCTCGTCTTTGCTGAGGTTATCGAACGGCAATACGGCGATGGTGACGGGACGACTGGCGCGCGTGGCCCACCAGGTGGTGCCGACAGCGACAAGGGTGACTGCCGCGGCGGCGGCAATCCACCAGGACCGCCTGCCGAGGGCACGAGCCCCAACTGGAACGGGCGGCGCGCTGGGCTCCGGTTCGGCCGGTGCGCGTTCGCGAAAGACTGGCCGGTAGCCGCCCTTCGGCAGTTCGATGACCAGGGGATCCTGGCTGCCCTCGGCCTGGTAGTACTTTTCCAGCCGCGCCCTCAGCCGGATCGCCTCGGTCCGCACGATGGCGTCCACCTTCGGGTCGTAGCCTGCCTGCCGCCCGAACACCTCGTGGGCGATGACCGACTCCTTGATCTCGCTGTCCCTGCCCTCCAGGTGTTTCTCGACGAGGAAGCGGAGAAAGCCGGACAGGCGCTCGTTCCGTGAAAAGCCGGGGCTCGCCAGGACGCGCTCCAGCGCCCGGCGAATCGTGTCCTCTTTGGCGGCGTCGGTCTGCACGGCTTTGAAAGAATACGCTGCTTTTCGTCGCGTCCACGGGTGTGCAACCCCTCTCCAACCCCTTCCTACCTTTCACAGGGTCATGCCGCGGCCCATTGTTGCCGGCAACGAACGCACTTCGGCGGCGACGCGGAAAGGGCAAATGTCCAAAACTCACCACCTTCGGACCAGGCGCGCACCTGGATCCTTCATTTGGGTGCTCACCCTCCTCGCCGTCGGGTGCGGAGACCGGCCCTCTCCTTCACCTGTCGCTCCCGGCGGACAGTCAGCAGGGGAGTACCACATCCAGGGCACGGTGTCGGACACAGGCTTTCACGGCCTACCCGACGCCGCCGTGACCATTGTCGACGGGCCGCTCGCCGGGACGACCACGCTGACCAACGAGGCGGGCAGGTTCGAGTTGAGAGGCGGCTCCCCGGGGACGGTCACTCTCCGCGTCAGCCGGGACGGTTTTCAGACCCGGACGGGAACGGCCACGTGGCTGAGAGTCGGCGGAGTGGAGGCCGGCGTCGGGACGGTTTTCAGGCTGGACTCCCTGGAGTCGGCAATCGGTCTCGAACCTGGACTGTACACGCTCACGGTGACCGTCGACCTCGCGAACGCCCGCGACTGGAAGGACAGACCAGACGCTCCGTGCGCTGGCTTTCCGGGCGCGCTTGCGTCGCGCAGCTACCGGGCGGAGATCAAGGCTCCGCAACTGGACAACTACCGCGTCGTGACGGCCGAGGATCCCACGCTGCGCTCGCATGACCTCTTCGCGTTCTACCTCTCCGGAAGTTACGTCGGGTTCTGGATGGATGGATACGTTGGCGAAGGAATCCTCGAGGACTTCCCAGCCTTTCGCTATCTCGAGATCGGCGGCGGATCCACCAGCAGCAGGCAGCCCGCGGTCCGCAATGGGTCGTCGGTCTCGATCCCCTTCGAAGGCGCTATTTCGTACTGTCATCTGAAATCCGCACGCGGTCCGAACAACTACTGCTTCCAGATGCCGGCCGACCAGATTCTCGAACACCATGTGTGCTTCTTTGATCGGGCGACGCTGGTCTTTACGGAGCGGTGACCGGTGACCAGACCAATCGCAACCGTTGCCCTGATACCTGTTGCGCTGTTGACCATCACGTGCCACAAGAGTTCGAGTCCGGCTCCCACTGCCCCCTCATCGGCGCCGGCCGCCGCGGTCACTTCCATCGTGATCCAGGGACCGTCGCGGATTGCGCCAGGGGACACCGTCCAGTTCACGGCCGTCGCGACACTCTCGGACCGCACGACACGGAATTACACAAGAGACGTGAAGTGGGTGGTGTCTCCCAAGGGCGTGCTCACCATCAGCGAGACCGGCGAAGCCGTGGCGCTGGCGCGGGGCGAAGCCCACGTCTTCGCCTACATACCATCAGGTTGTAGGCAGGGCTGTTCCGGGGAGACCGTGGTGGTGGTACTGCCGCCGGATACCTACAGGCTCACCGGGAAGGTGCTGGAGTCGGGCCTTCCGGTCCAGGGCGCAACGGCTACCGTGATTGGCGGAAGCGACAGCGGGCTGTCCGCGACGACCGATTACGAGGGGCAATACAGGCTCTACGGCGTCGCCGGCCGCGTGCAGATCAAAGTCGCAAAGCCAGGCTACGAGGATATGGCGAAGGCGGTCACGGTTACGGTCGATGACGTGCTCGACTTCCCGGAGGCCCGTCAGACCGGTGCGATACCCCTCGTGTCCGGTACTTACGTGCTGACACTGCAAGCGGATAACGACTGTTCGACGGCGCCGTCCGCCTACAACGTGCCGCCACTGCCGCCTGACTTTCGCCAGCGACGAACTTACTCGGCGCAGCTCGCGCAGGACGGTCCGTCGCTATCCGTCTCGCTCCCACCACCGCAGTTTGCTGCGCCCTCGAATCTTTTTTCCGGACGCATTCATCCCGGGACGGTCGAGTTCGTGTTCGGCAACGGTTATCTCTACTATGGGCCCGAAAACGCCATCACCGAACGCCTGTCGGCGACGCAAGCGATCTCGTTCGAGGGGTTCGTCCGTGCCGAGCGATCGGGAAGTGCGCTCATCGGTCCACTGGACGGAGCAATACAGGTCTTCGAGATATCCGATAGCGGATCGGGCAGGCCGATCCCTAAGCTCATCGGTCAGTGTCGCGCGCCAAATCACCGGTTCACGATGACGCCTTCGACGGGACGCCTTCGATGAGCCGGCAGCTCCTCCAGGTGATCGTCCTGGTTGCGGCCTGTGTGGGGGCAGGCCAGCCAATCCATCCCGTGGCGCCCTCGGGTCTGGTGATGATCACGCTCGACACGACGCGGGCCGACCGTCTGCCGGCGTACGGATTCGCCGGAGTCGCCACGCCCGCGATCGATCGGCTGGCCGGCGAAGGCGTCGTGTTCGACAACGTCGAGTCGGTGGCGCCGCTCACCTTACCCGCTCATGCGTCGCTCTTCACCGGCTTGTATCCCCACCACCATGGCGTCCGCGACAATGCCTCGCCGGCCCTGGCCCCGGCGCACAGAACGCTGGCCCAGACTCTCCGCACGCGCGGCTTCCGCACGGCGGCGTTCGTTGGCTCCATCGTGCTCGGCCGCGATCGGGGGTTGGCCTCTGGATTCGCGGTCTATGGCGACGGCGGCCGCGCCGGCAGCCCGCCCCCACACCGGCGACCGGCGCGCGACGTCGTCGACGATGCGTGCGCGTGGATCAAGGACATCGATGACGGGCCATTCTTTCTCTGGGTGCATCTCTACGATGCGCACGCTTCCCAGACGCTTCCACTCGAGTACCGACGGGCCTACGGTGACAACTACGAAGGTGCGATCGCGTACATGGACAGCCAAATTGCCCGGCTGCTGGACGCGATGCGGGAACAGCGCCTGCTCGCACGATCGGCGATCGTTGTCGCCGGCGATCACGGGGAGTCGCTCGGCGAGCACGGCGAACGCGAGCACGGCATCTTCGTCTACGAAAGCGCTACACACGTGCCGCTGATCGTCCATGGGGCCGGCGTGACCGCGAAGCGGGTCAACGCTGTCACCAGTCTCGTGGACGTCCTGCCAACCGTTCTCGACCTGCTTGGCATCACTCTCCGGGGCCCCATCGATGGGAGGAGCCTGGCACCGGCGCTTCGTGGAGTGGAAGTGCCCGACCGCGCCGTCTACGCGGAATCGATGTATGCGAAGCGGTTCGGTTGGGCGCCGCTGCGCATGATTCGGGACGGCAATCTCAAGTACATCGATGCGCCACGCCAGGAACTCTACGATTTGCGTACCGATCCCCTGGAAGAGCGTGACCTCGCCAATGCTCTTCCCGCGACGGTTGCTGACATGCGGGCGCGGCTGGCGGACCTCGCAGCCGAGGCAGGCCAACCAGCCGCGCACGCCGCGCTCGCGCCCGAGACCCTGCGCGGCCTCGCAGCGCTCGGCTACATTTCACCGGGCCGCGCTGCGGTGACGATTCCACCAGACGAGGGCGGCGCCGATCCGAAAGACCACATACGCCTGTTCAACCGTCTTCGAGCCCGCGCCCCGCGATGAGGAGGAAGGCGCTGTTCTTGGGCACTTATGCTTACTGTCAACCGCGGCGGCGCCGTTCTGCTTCTCACGTTGGCCTGGACGTCGGGGTGCCACGACAGCAACGGGACCGCGACATCCCCCACCTCGTCGCCGAGTCTCACCCCAACGTTCTCGTTGAGCGGACAGGTCCGCAGCAGCGACACGGGAGCCTCGGTTGCCGGCGCAATTCTTTCCATCATTGACGGCCCGAATTCGGGCACATCGGGGATGACCGATATGTCCGGAAACTACATGTTCGCCGCATTGCAGGGATCCGGGTTCACCATCAATGTGTCCGCTGCCAGTCACATCTCGCAGTCTCTCGGCGTGACGCTCACGTCGAACCGCACGCTGAACTTTTCGCTCCGGCCTCAACCGGGGGCGATCACCCTGACCGGCAGAGTCACGAATGCCGCGACTGACGGACCAATCGCCGGGGCCGTCGTTTCCATCAACGGTAGGTACCGGGGAACCACGGACAATTCGGGACACTACACCGTCGCTGGCTTGCTCGACTATGGCAGGAGTTACGACTACACCTACGTGTCTGCCGAGAACTATTTCCCCGACTACCGCTATATCAAGGGGAGGACGGTTCAGAACGTTCGCCTGCAGCGCATCGAGCGAATTGTCGCAGGGCAGTCGAAGCTTGTGACGATTGCGCCCGACGATACCCTGTGCGTCAACAACGTCCAGGACACGCCCGGCATCGGTCAGGATTATCTGTGCAGCAGCGTGTTGGTCCTGGCGCCGAACGACGGAGTCGTGACGATTGAAGCCGTCTCCACCCAGGACGGAGGGTACCCGCCTCTTGAAGTTGAAACCGTTGGCGTCTCGCCGTGCTGTTCCGAACGAATGGGCAACCCGACAACGATTCGCGTCACGGCCGGAACGGTGATCGTCGTGAATGTGGAGATGCTTGCGAACTCGACCTCGGCGCAGTCGTTCGTGGTGAACACGACGCCGCCCTTGCCACCGTAGGCAGTCGCTACTCGTAATGCAGCGCCTTGACCGGATCGAGACCCGCGGCGCGAGCCGCCGGATACAGTCCGAAGATCAGGCCAATCGCGACGGACACGAAGAACGCGAGCACGATCGACCAGGTCGTGACGATGGTCGACCAGCCGGCCAGATAGCCGATCAGCTGCGACAGCCCGACGCCGAGCAGCACGCCCATGACGCCGCCAGCGAGTGAGATGATCGTCGTTTCGATCAGGAACTGACGGATCACGTCGCGCCGCTTGGCGCCGATCGCGCGGCGGACGCCAATCTCGCGCGTGCGCTCCATCACGCTGGCGAGCATGATGTTCATGATGCCGATGCCGCCGACCAGCAGCGAGATCGAGGCGATGGCGACCATGACCATCTCGAAGATGCGCTGGGTGCGGCGCTGCTCGGCGAGGAGCTCGGCCGGCGAGACAATCGTGAAGTCCCCTGCCTCGCGGTGGGCGACATTCAGCAGACCGCGCAACAGCGCAGCGGAGGAGGGGATGGCGTCCGACGACTGCAGCTGCAGGTAGATCCCGTCAATCTCGTCCTTGAAACCGCTCTGGCCGTCCTCGAGCCGGAAGATGGCGGAGTAGAGCGGAACGTAGATCAGGTTGTTGCGGTCCTGCGCCGGCAGGCCCGCGACGTCGGTCTGCACGGTCAGCTGCGGGCCGGCCACGCCGACCACCTGAAACCACTGCTCGTTCACTTTCAGATGACGCCCGATCGGATCGTCGGTGCCGAAGAGAGCCGCCGCCGCGCCTTCCCCGAGCACCGCGATTGGCGCACCCGCCACCGTTTCCGGATCGTCGAAGAACCGGCCGCTGGCAATGTGGAGGTTGGCGATGGTCTGGTACGACGGACTGACCCCGTACACGATCGGCGCATCCCCCTGCGGCTTCGGCAGGAGCTTGGTCGGCGTGAACCGCTTGCGCGCAGTGGAGGCAGTGATACCTTCCACGTTCGCCTGGATGATCCGGAAATCCTGGAATGTGAGGCCGGCGGAGATCTTCCGCATCTTCTGGTGCGATTGCCAGTCGGTCGCTTCGCGCGCCTCGACGATCAGGTTGCGGACGCCGAGCTGCTCGATGAACGCCATCACTTCCTGCTGCGCGCCGGCGCCGATCGACAGCATGGCGACCACGGCCGCCACGCCGAAGATCATCCCCATCATCGTGAGGAGCGATCGCAGCTTGTGGGCGCGGAGGTTGTCGAGGCCCATCCGGAGATCGGGCAGGAAATCGGCGTATTTGCCGATCGCCGGGATGCGCGCCGTGGTCATCGGGCGGGTCCGGCGGCGGGAACCGGGGGAGCGGACGGCGAGGCGGCGCCGGGTTGTCGCACGGTTGGATCGACGAGCGCGATCTCGACGCCTTCCGAGAGGCCTTCAACGACAACCCGGCTCTCGGTGCGCTGCGTCACCTTGACCTCGCGCTGCTCGAACCTGTCGCCAATGCGCACGAACACGTGATTCTTGCCGCTGCGCGCGAACACCGCCTGGCGCGGCACGTGCAGCGCGCCCTCGAGCGTGTTGCCTTCAACGTTCACCCGTGCCGACGAGCCGGCTCGCAGGCGCGGCTCCGTCTTGTCGAACTGAAAGGTGACGTCGAAGAGACGGGTGGCGCTCGACTCCCAGAAGGCGCGGTTCGCGAGACCCGCCAGCTGACCAACTTTCGCCTGAAAGACTTCCCCCGGCAGCGCATCGACAGAGACGGAAGCTCGCTGGCCTTCCGTCAGGTTGCCGCGATCGTTCTCGTCGACCTTGGCGCGAACCTCCATGCGGCCCGACTCGATCACATCGGAGACCGGCCGGCCGGGTCCGACCTGATCGCCCTCGCGGTACTCGGGCAGCTGCTGGCCGAAGAACATGCCGCCGGCGGCGTCGCGATTCTCCTTGATCGAGACCACACCGTCGAGTGGAGCACGCAATATCAGGCTGTCGATCACCTGCTTCACGCGCTCGGTCGCGATGAGCGCCTTGTTCCTTTTCTCCTCGACCACGAGGAGCGATGCCTTGTTGGTTTCGGCACGGGACTGCACGTCCTCTTCGAGCTGCGCCAGGCGACGCCTCGCTTCTTCAAGCGAGAGAACGTTCTTCCTGGCGTCGATCGCGGCGATGAACTCGTTGGCGGTCGTATCGAGCTCGCCCCGGCGTACGTCGAACCGCGCGGTCAGCAGCGCCACGTCGTCCTGGGCCTTCTGGACCGCCGCGTCGGCCTTCATCTTGACGATTTCCTGCTCCGCCTCGGCGAGCTCGGATTGCGCCTGCGCGAGCGCATACAGCTGGTCCGCCGGGTCGAACTCGACCACCGGATCGTCCTTCTTGACGGCGACACCCGTAGGCACGAGCTTCACGATGCGCAGGCTTCCGCCGCCAACCGGCGGGGCCACGAGCGTGATCGTGCGGCCTGCGCGGAGGTCGCCGATGGCATGGACGGCCAGCTTGAGCGGAGCCTTGGCGACCCGCGTGGTCGGGACCGACGACCGGCCGTCAGGCAGGCTCGGGACGGCAATCGTCAACGCGGCGCCGGCACCCACGAGGGCGATCAGGATGACGGCGATGAGCGTGCGGCGGCGCTTCTTCAATTCGCTCTCCTGATCATCTCGGCCGCGGGACGTCGCGTGGCGATGCGATCCCCGGGTTCGACGCCCGACGAGAGGATGGTCTGCTCCCGGCCGCGCCGCTTCACCTCGACGCGCGTCGGCACGAACTCGGAGCCAACCAGGCGGTAGACGTTCGGCGCGCCGTCCTGCTGGAAGATGGCTTCGGAAGGCACCAGGACGACGTCGGGGATGCGCTCGGTCGCGATTCGGGCGACCGCGGTCATTCCAGGACGGATCTTCGGGTCGACGTCAATCAGGACGAGATTGAGGTTGAAGTTCTTCGGCGGCGGCCAGCCCGAGGTGAAATCGATCTTGGCCAGCACCGAAATGTCGTTGATGCGCGCCTTGAACTCGCGGCCGGGTATCGCCTCGATCCTGACGATCGCGTCCTGCCCCGCCTGGAGCCGCCCGCGATCCGACTCGTCGAGCCGGGCTTCAAGGTGCACCGAGGAGAGATCGGGAAGCTCCAGGATCGACGCGCCGGGCCAGGCGCGGTCGCCTTCGCGGAACTCCTGCTCGCTGCCCCAGGTGCTCGCCGCGCGGAAGTTCGGGAGAATGTTGACGAGCCCGGCCGCCGGCGCCCTCAATTCGAGACTCTGCAGCCCGCGCTCGGCGCGCTGCAGGTCGGCAGTCGCCTTCTCACGCTTGCGCTGGCGCGCCGCGACGTCGGCCTCGGCCGAGGTCCGATCGGACTTGATCTTCTCCTCGAGCTCGCGCAGCTTGTATTCCGCGTCCGCGAGCGCGAGCTTGGCCTTCTCGTTGTCGATCCGCGAGACGGTGTCCCCCTTGTTCACGTCGAGCTTCGCGCGCTCGATGTCGTAGCGCGCCTTCATCAACGCGGTCGAGTTCTGCTCCTCGGTGATTTTGCCCTGCGCCCGCGCCTGCTCGATCTCGGCGTCGGCCTGGCGCAGCTCGGTCTGTTTCTCCTGGATCGTCTTCTTCAGCAGCGATCCGTCGAACTGGACGACGACGTCGCCGGCCTTGACGGTGGAGCCGTTCTTCGCCAGCTTCACGATCTGCAGGTCGCCGGACTGCATGGGCGAGGTCAGCACGATCGAGCGCAGCGGCCTGATGTCGCCGCGGATCTCGAGCGTGTCCACGAACTCGCCTTTCTTCACCTCAGTCGTCGGAAGATCAGGCGGCGCGCTCCCGCGCACGGCGAATGCGCCAGCGCCGATGACCGCGATCGTCATGACGACAAGGACGACGACGTTCCGCGGCCGGCGAAGAACGGCTTTGAGGCGCTTCATCTCGTGCCCCGTGCCACGTTCCTCGCCAACACGGCGCCGGCATCGATGCCTGACGCGACCACGACCTCGTGCGCACTCTTCGCGCCGAGCGTGACTTGCCGCTCCTCGAACGACGAACCCCGCTGCACGCTGACGAACGCACGCTCCCCGTCCTGGCGGACGGCATCGAGCGGGACGACGAGCGCACCTGGCGAGCGCGCCAGCTCGACGTCGAGCGATGCGGTGAGATCGGGCATCAGGTTCGGATGAGATCCCTCGATGTCGATGAGGACGACGAACGCGCGAACCTTGTTGGACAGATTCGACATCACGCCCAGAGGCGAGATCTGCGCGATCTTCCCTGGGAAGTGCAGATCGGGATACGCGTCGAGCCCCACCCGCACCGACTGACCCGTCAGCAGTTCGTTGATGTCCCCCTGGTTGACCCTGGCGCGGACCCGCATCGAATTCGGGTCGACGATGTCCACGATCGGCACGCCGGCGCGGATCTCCTCGCCTTCCTGGACTTCCGCCATCGTGTTCGACTTCCAGATCGACTTGAGGACGGCCATGCCGCCGAGCGGGGAGAGGACTGCCATCCGTTCGGCGTTGGTCTCGGCCATCTTCATCGCGTTTTCAGCGCGGTCGCGCCGGATCTTCAGGATGCGGATGTCGGCCTCCGCCGCCTTCCGCTTCAGTTCGTAGGTCGTCTTCAGCTGTTTGAGGGTGGCCTGGGCCTGCTCGAGCGTCAGCGTGTTCTTCTCGGCATTGATCTTGGGGATCATGTCGTTCTTGACCATCTCGAGCTCGGCACGGGTGACCGAGCTCTCGGCGACCTTGATCTCGCTCTCGTCCTTCGCCGCGGCGGCATTCTCCTGAGCCTCGCGCTTGCGGATCTGCTGCTCCAGGTCCTGCAATTCGGCCCGGCGATCCAGGGCGTTGGTCAGCTGCTGCTGCCGGTCGAACTCGACGATGAGGTCGCCGGGCTTCACGGCGCTCCCCGGACGGATCAGCCGGGTAATCACGAGCGATTGCGTGTTCGGCCCCGAGAGTCTGGGCGCGGAAATCGTGGTGGACTGCACCGCTTCGACCGTGCCGCTCAACCGGACGGACCGCACGAAGTCGCGGCGGGCTACGGTAACGCTGCTCTGGCGCCCTTGCGACTCAGCCGTACGTGCCTGGGCATCGACGGGCGTCGCCCGGCAGGCCGGCAGACACAGAACGCCCAGAGTGAGGGATGCCACCAAACCGGCGGCGCCAGCCGGCCAGCGGCAGTGTGCGAACAACATGAGGGGCCCCGTTTCCCCGATATCAGACGGCCAGACGACGCGCGTGGTTGGTTTGTTCTTTTGGCAGTTTCCGTACCCGTGTCGGGACGGCGCGGGCTCGCATCAGATATTTGACACCGAAACCGAGGGGATGGAGCCACATCGACATTGCCAACATCGCCAGGAATGGCAACACTGCCAACATTGAAACCGTCCGAAGCCGGACAATCAGTCCCACTTTCGGGTACGAGAGTCCCGCCAATGTTGGCAATCTTGGCAATGTTGGCAGTCAACAAGGGGGCGAGAGCGCCCCTTATTCATGCCTGAGTGCCACCAGCGGGTCGATGCGCGTCGCGCGGCGAGCTGGGATGGCGCCGGCGGCCAGAGCGGCAGTGAACATCGTGCCGGCGACCGCCGCGAACGTCGCCAGGTCGGTGGGCGTCGTTTCGAACAGGAAAGGTACGAGCAGCCGCGTCATCGCGAAGGCGCCCGCGCTGCCGAGCACCACCCCTGCGGCGCCCATCCAGAGCGTGCTGCGGAACACCATCCACACGACCGCGGTCGCCCGGGCGCCGAGCGCCATGCGGACGCCTATCTCGTGGGTGCGCTGGGCGACGGAATACGCCAGGACGCCGTAAACGCCGACGGCGGCAAGAATCAGGGCGAGAACCGCGAACGTGCCGAGCAGACGCGTGTGGAACCGCGGTTCGGCGGTGGCGAGAAACATCACATCGTCCATCAGCGCAATAGACGAAGCGGCCTGGTTCCGGTCCGTATCGCGGAGCGCACTCCGCAGCGCCGGGATGGTCCCGCGTGGATCGGACGACGTCCTGAGCACGTACGAGACGTGGCTCAGGAAGAATCGCTGGCTCACCTGCTCGAACGGCCTGTAGATCGCCGGCCGCGACGCTTGTGACGGTCCATATTGCCTGACGTCGTCCACGACGCCGACCACGGTCAGCCAGTCTTCCGCGCGCGGTTGCGATTGCAGGGTCACGCGGCGGCCGAGCACGTTTTCGGACGGGTCGAGGTATCTGGCAACAGTTCGGCTGACGATCGCGACGCGTGCACCGGTCCCGTTGTCGCGGCTGTCGAACTCGCGGCCTCGGGCGAGGCGAATCCCCATGGCCGCGAAATAGCCGCCGCTCACGGTCGGCTTGTCCACAACGAACTCCGCCTCGCCCCGGCCCTCGACACTGAAATCGCCGTTCATATGCATAGTGCCGAGCGGACGCCAGTTCACCAGCCCGACCGCTGTGACGTCTGAAACCTTCTTCAGGCGATCGAGCAGATCCCGGTGAAAGACATGCAGCCGTGGTGCTTCCGAATAGGTGGCTTCCGGCAGGTCGAGGTTGAGGGTCACCACGTGTCTGGTATCGAACCCTGTTTCCACGGCCTGGAGCCGGAGAAAGCTCTTGAGCAGCAATCCTGCGCCCGCAAGCAGGACGAGCGCGATGGCGATCTCGCCGATCACGAGCGTGCGCCGGAAGCGCTCCTGGCCGGCACCGAACGTGCGCCCGGCGGTGGGCAGCAACGACTCCGGTGTGCAGGCCCTGGTCGCGCGCAGCGCGGGGATGAGCCCACAGGTGAGCGCCGTCAGCAGCGACGCGCCGAACGCGAACGCCAGCACCCATGCGTCGATCCGAATCATCTCGAGGCGCGGGATGCGTCCACCGGGGGCGAGCGCGAGCAGCGCCGGCACGGTCCAGTGGGCGACGAGCAGGCCAGCGACACCTCCGGCCAGAGCGAGAATCGCACTCTCGACGAGCAGCTGCCGCACGAGGCGCGACCGCGTCGCCCCGAGGGCGACACGCACGGCGAGCTCACGGCGCCGATGCGATCCCCGCGCGAGCAACAGATGCGCCACGTTGGCGCATGCCACGAGCAGAACGAAGATCACGGCGCCCGCGAAGATCGACAGCGGCTGTCGCACGTTTCTTACCAGGAGCTCCTTGAGCGGAATGAGCCCGATCGTCCAGGCGGACGCGTCGGCGGGCGGCTGCTGCGGCAAGTCGCGGCGGACGCTCTCGAACTGCGCGCGTGCCTGGGCACTCGTGACGCCGGGCTTCAACCGCCCGATCACCGGAAACATCAGGCTGTTCCCGGCCGACAGGCGCACCACTTGCGGCGTCCAGGCCTCGACACCGGCGGGGAACTGGAAGCCCGGCGGCATGATGCCGATCACCATGCGGCGCACTCCGTTCAAGGTCACGTCCCGGCCCAGCACCGAGAGGTCGCCAGCGTAGTGCTCTCTCCACAAGGCATCGCTCAACACGATCGTCGGCTCGACACCGGCCTTGCCGTCGTCGGCGTTGAAGGTGCGCCCGTACACGGGCGGAACTCCCAGCACGTCGAAGAATTCCGTCGTGACGCTGCCCGCTTTGACGACGACCGGATCGCCGGGGCCGACGAGGCCGCCATCGAACGTGCCGAAAGTCGCCAGCCGGGTGAAGGGGTTGTCGCGCCCGTGCAAGGCCGCGTAGTTGTGATCCGCGAGGGCAGGTGGGATACCGAAGCGACTCGGCGGCGACATCGCCACGAGGTAGAGCCGATCCGGCTGCGGGAACGGAAGCGGTCGCAGCAGGACGCCGTTGACGACCGCGAACACCGCGACGCTCGCGCCGATGCCGAGCGTCAGCGTCGCGATCGCCGCAAGGGTGAACCCGCGGGCATGGCTGAGGCTGCGTATCGCGTAGCGGACGTCCTGCGCGCATTCATCGATCAGCCTCATCCGGCGAGACTCGCGGCATTCCTCCCTGCGCTGCTGCACGCCGCCCATGGCGACGAGCGCCGCGCGGCGTGCCGCCTCTGGCGACATCCCCCGGTCGATATTGGCTTCGATGAGATGGTCGACGTGCCATCTCAACTCCTCGTCGAGGTCGTCGTCCATTGCGCGGCTTCGAAACAGCGCGCGCACCCGCATCGTGAGGACATGGAACAAGCGTTCGAACGGCATCGTGGACGCCTTTCTTCTCGATCCGGAATCCGGGGTCCGGGGTCCGGGGTCCGGACGTCCGTGCTAGTTAGAGGCAACCTGACCTGATTCAAGCGGCTCGTTGCCCCTGACTACCACCACCTGCGGACCCCGGATCCCGGATCCCGGACCCCGGATCTATGCCTCGTCGAGGCGCATGACTCCGGTGATCGCCGACGACAGCCGATCCCAGTTCGCGGCTTCCCTCTCGAGATGCCTGCGGCCCGGGCGAGTCAGCGAATAGAATTTGGCCCGGCGGTTGTTCTCCGTTGGTTTCCACTCGGCGGTGATCCAGCCCTCGTTCTCGAGCTTGTGGAGCGCTGGATAGAGCGACCCTTCGCTGACCTGGAGGACCTCGCCCGACACCTGACGGAGCCGGATGCCGATAGCCCAGCCGTGCAGCGGCTCGAGCGCGAGAATCTTCAGGATCAGAACGTCGAGTGTGCCTTGAACGAGATCCGACGGTTTGCTCATAGCTTCCCTCGGTTACCGAGAGACGACTATATGCTTCTTCCTCTCGGTAAGCAAGGGAAGGCTTTCGGGAGGTCGCGGGTTCGCGGATTCGCGGATTCGCGGGTTCGCGGGTTCGCGGGTTCGCGGGTTCGGAGACGGTGATAACCAGAGGCAACAGGCCGTTTGGAGTTGCCTCGTTGATCCTGGTTACCACCGACGGCGAGCCCGCGAACCCGCGGGCCCGCGAACCCCCGGCCGTTTCTATCCGCACGAATACGCGATGACGATGATGAACAGGGCGAGCACGCCGAGCGCGATCGCGCCGTTTGTCCAGGTCAGTGCGATGACCTGTAACGAGGCGGGTGGTGTGTCCGGCACGGGCATCTTGACCGGTGCTGGAGTTGGTCGCGGTGCCGCCGCCGGCTCGGCATGAGGCCTGTGGACAGGAGCCGGGCGTTCTTCGCGCGGAGCGGGCGGCTGAGGATCCGGACCGGATGGTGACGGCGGCGGCGGCGCGTCGACGGTCCCGCGCGCGCGAATGGCGGTTTCTTCCCGGCGCCGTTTGAGGCGACGCAGCTCCGTTTCCAGCTCGGCGATCACCGGCGCGACCAGCTCCTGCGGAGAGAATGCGTGGAGCGTGGCCAGCGCTGCCTGGTGGTCGCCCGCGACGAACTGGCGGCGTGCCTGCATCGCGACGGCGGCGGCCCGCCGCCGGACGTCTCCCTCGAGCCGGCGCGGGGCGTTCGGATCGCGCTGGCCCTCGCGCGGCGGAATGGCGTCCGGCTGCACGGCCGGCTGCACGACGGTCGGCTCCACCGAATCGTTGTCGGGCGGCGCCGGCCGCCGCTGCGCGTCATCTCTCAGGCGTTGACGGACGAGCGCCTCGTGCGCACGGCGCTGGCGATCCGCTTCTTCCTGTGCACGACGCTGCCGCTCGGCCTCTTCGCGGTTGTGGCGCTCGAGCTCCTGCCGGCGCCGTTCCTCGATGGCCGCCGACGCGCGCGCCTTCAGATCGAGGGCTTCCTGCTGCTCAGGATCCTGATCGAGCGCTTCGGTGGCCGCTTTCACTGCCGAATCGAACTCTCCCTTTTCAAGCCGCTGGCGTGCCCGTTCGACCGCACCTGCGACCGCGCGCGCCCGTTCCTGCGCGCTGCGTTGTTCATCGCGCCGCGCCGCGATCTCCTGCTGGAGCGCCTGCGCGTCGCCTGCGTCCGGGCGGACCTGGAGCGATTGGGCCACCAGGTGCTCGGCCGCGGAGAGCGAGCCGCGCGACAACGCGGAGCGCGCGTCCGCGAGCCAGTGCTGAATCTGCTGGTCTTCGAGCGCGGCATGCGCGGTGTGCAGCGTCTCGAGGGCGCGCGCCTCGGCGGTGTCGAGAATCAGCGCGAGCTCACATTGTTCGATGGCCGCTTCATACCGGCCGGCCTGCAGATAATTCCGGGCCTCTGTGATGTAACGGTCGATCTGGTCGGCGCGGCGCCGCGCCAGCGCTTCGCGCGATGGCAGGCGCACGCCGCCGGCAGGCGTCTTTCGCTCCGGCGAGCTGCCGCTGTCGGCACTCTTGCTGCCCGAGCCGGGCGTATGTAAGTCGGCAGCGGCGTTCGGCGGAGCCGGGCGCTCCACGCGGACGGTCGTCGAGTCCGCCAGCGCGACCATGGTGTCTTTCGCCCTCACACACGCGGCCGCGAAGGCGCTGAGGCTCTGGAACCGCTTGTCCGCATCGCGGTCGAGCGCGGTGTTGACGATTCCCTCGAGCTGCGGATCGATCATCGGGAACAGCTGACGGATCGGGCGCGGACTCTCGTGCGCGATCCTGTGCATGACCACGTGCGGAGAGTCGCCGGAGAACGCCTTCTGCCACGTCAGCAGCTCGTACATCACGAGGCCGACCGCAAAGATGTCGCTGCGATGATCAGCCGGGAGTCCCATCGCCTGCTCGGGCGACATGTAGTGGGGCGTTCCCAGCATCGCCCCGGCGCGGGTCAAACCGCTGGTCGCGGCGTCGGCAACGATGCGCGCGAGACCGAAGTCGAGGATCTTGAGCACCCCGTCCGCGGTCAGCATCAGGTTCGCCGGCTTGATGTCGCGATGGATGATCCCCATCTTGTGCGCGTGGCCCAGCCCCGAGCACAGCTGGAGGATCAGTTCCAGCCGGCGGATCAGCCGCAGCGGCGCCCGGCGGCGAATGACCTCGCTGAGCGTCTCGCCGTCGATGTACTCCATCGCGATGAAGGGTTGAGTCTGTTCCTCGCCGACGTCGTAGATGGTGATGATGTTGGGATGGGTCAGGCGCGCCGCCGAGCGGGCTTCACCGGCGAACCGCTGCTTGATCTCGTCGTTGAAGACCGTGAGGACTTTGATCGCCACGGTGCGATCGAGCACCGGATCGCGGGCCAGGTAGAGCAACCCCATGCCGCCTTCACCGAGGCGGTCGAGGACTTCATACCGGCCGATGCGCTGCGGAAGAGGAGGTTTCACGCGCCGCTCGGGCAACTACAGCAAAGCCCGCACCGGTCAGATGTCCGGACGCGGCCGGCTGTCAGGCAGGGGCCCGGAAGGGAGCTCACGCCGAACGAGCCAGTTCTGAGGCGTCATTCTTACACGGATGCCGGCAGCCGCGGGTGTGCACCCGTCGCGCGGTCGCGGAAAGTCTGCAGGGGGTGGGCTTTTCGTCTCCCCAGAGAAACCCCGACCGCCGAAAACTCCGTGGTAACGTGAGGGCAACCGCCGGGGCGCGGTCCTCGTTCTCAATGTCGGTGACGCACATTCCGCGACGGATCGGCCGCTACGACATCCTCGACCGTATCGGTTACGGCGGGATGGGGATGGTGTTCCGCGGCCGCGACCCCCATATCGGCCGGGAGGTCGCGATCAAGCTGCTGCGAATCAGCGACGAGGATCTCCACGATCGCTTCCTCCGCGAAGCGCAGTCGGCCGGCAGTCTCAAACACCCCAACATCGTCACGATCTATGACTTCGGCGAACACGATGGGGCCCCCTTCATCGTCATGGAGTACGTCGAAGGGACCACACTCGCCGAACACATCAAGCAGAACATCCCACTGAGCATCGGCCGCAAGCTGGAGCTCCTGGAGGAGCTGGCGGCCGGGCTGGAGTACGCCCACAACAAGGGGGTCGTTCATCGCGACGTGAAGCCGGCGAACGTCATGGTGGACCGCGACGGCATTCTCCGCATCCTGGATTTCGGCATCGCGCGCGTCACCGATTCGGGCCTGACGCAGACCGGCATGATCATGGGGACGCCGAACTACATGTCCCCGGAGCAGGTGGAAGGCAAGGCCAGCGACCGCCGCAGCGACATTTTTGCGGCGGGCCTGGTGATGTACGAGCTGCTGTCGTATCACCAGGCGTTCCCCGGCGACACGATGCACCAGGTGATGAACGCGATCGTGCGTCATGCACCGGTGCCGCTGCGAACGCTGGCGCCGGATCTCGATCCCGCGCTCGAGACCATCGTCAATCGCGCCATCGAGAAGGACCCGGTGCGCCGGTACCAGACCATGGCGGCGATGGGCACCCACATCGCGCGCCTGCGATCCAGACTCGAGCCCGGGACGCCGGCCTTCGATGAAACCCTCGTCATCGGCGGTCCGAGCGCGCCGCCTCCGCCGAGGACCGATCGCCACGTCCTCGAACAGCGCCGGGCTGAACGGATACAGACGCTCCTCAGGACGGCAGAACAGGCGCTCGACAGTCGCCGGTTCGTGGAGGCCCTCGACGCGTGCGAGCAGGTCGTCCTGATCAGTCCCGAGGACGCCGAGGCCGCCGCGCTGATGGACCGGGCGCGCCACGCGCTCGACGAGCAGCAGGTCGAACAGCTCATCGCCGAAGCGCGCACCTGTATCGACGAAGGCCACCTGGCGGAAGGCGCCGAGCTGGCGCGGCGGGCACTGGGGATCCGGCCGGATAACGCCGCCGCCAGTGCGCTGCTGGACGAAATCACCGCGATCGAACGCGGCGAACGGGACCGGGCCCTCAAGGCACGGGCGATCGCACTCGCGATCGACAAGTGCCGCGACGCCGCGCTCGCCGGAGATGCCGAGGGCGTGGTCGCTGCGGCCCAGGAAGTGCTGGCACTCGACAGCACGCACGCCGAAGCACGCGATCTGATGGCCGAGGCGCGGTCACTGATCGAGGCCCGCGACCGCGAGCGTCAAGCCGAACGGCGCGCTCGCGAGGCTGTCGATCAGGCGCGGCGAGCGTTCCACGACGGCCTTCACGACGACAGCATCGCACGGCTCGAACGGTATACACCCTCGCACCCGATCGTGTCGCGCGCACTCGACGAGCTGCGCGCCGAACGCGCGGAGTTCGAGCGGCTCAAACGGGAAGCCGAGCGCCAGCGCCAGCGCGACGCCGAGGAGGCGGCAGCGGAGCGGCAGCTGTTGATGGCGGTCGGTCTGTCCCGGGCGGCGATCGCACTTGCCGAACAGCGTTTCGCGGATGCGTCCGCGGCGGTCGACGCCGTGTTGGCGCTCGATCCTGAACATCCGCGCGCGCTGGCGCTCCAGGGAGACATCGCCGCCGCGGTCGAAGCCCGTCAGCGCCAGGAGGAGGCCGAACGTCGGGCGGACGACGCCATCAAGTCAGCGGAGGCGCTGTTCGACGCGGGGGATCCCGTTGCAGCCATGGACCTGCTGAACAACCACCCCGGGGACCTGCCACGGGTGGCCGCAGCGCTGGCACGGCTTCAGCAGCGGCATCGGGCGACCGGCGAGCGGGAGGTGGAAGCGCGGCGCGCCGAATACGATCGCCGTGCGGCGGAAGCGATCGCGTCGGCACAAACGCGCATCGGCGCCGGTGAGCACCGGGAAGCGCTCGAGGAGCTCGAGCAGTTCGCCCCGTCCCACCCCGACGTCGACCGCGTGCTCCGTGATCTGCGCCGGGAGATCGAGCGGCGGCGCGAAGCTCAATGGGTCGCCGAACAGACGGCCGCGGCGGCCGCCGAGATCGACGCGGCACGCTTCGAGGATGCGCTCACCCGGCTCAATCGCCTGCCGCAGACGAGCAGAGATCACGCCAGCGTTTCAGCGCTCTTTGCGCGTGCCGAGGCGGGCGCGGCTGCTGCGGGCGAGGCGCAACGCGAGCGACAGACCGCGGCCGCGCAGCTGGCCGATGCCGAGGCCGCGGCCAACGGCTGGGAGCCGGGGCGCACGCTGGCGATTCTCGAGACGCTCGAAACACGCGTGAAGGCGCGCGCCGATCTTCAGGATCTGACGCCGAGGATCGATCAGCTCTCGGCCTTCGCGCGCCGGCGTCAGGATCTCGTCCGCCTGCTCCGGGAGTCGAGCGCACAGCTGCGATCGGGAGCCCTGCAAAGTGCGCTCGCGACGGTTGATCGCGCACTCGCCGAGGAGCCGCAGCTGCCGGGAGCTGCCGAACTGCGTGGCCGGATCGAGGCGGCGATCGCGGAGGAAGGCCAGCAGCGGGCGCGTGACGATGCGGCGGAGTCGGCGGTCACGGCCGCGCGCAAGCTCGCACTCGATGGCCGCCTCGATGCCGGGATCAGGCTGCTGGAGCAGGCCGACACTGGCCACGCGGCGGTGGCCGGGGCGCTGACCGACTTGCGCCGCGAACGCGCCGACCTGCAACGCCGTGAGCGGGACCTGCGCGAGCAGGATGAAAAGCGCGTCCAGGCGAGGCGCGCGGAGATTGGGGCGCTGCTGAAGCGCGCGCGCAAGGCGAAGTCGGCCGAGGCTGCCATCGCGCTCTTCCGAAGCGCACTCGAGCTCGATCCCGAGAACGCCGACGCGCAGGAAGCGCTGGCGAAGTACCAGGAACAGCGGCGGGATCGGTCCCCCGCTGCGGCAGCGGGGACCGCAGCGGCGGGAGCGAAGACGCTCTGGCGGGTCGGCGGGGTTGCGTCCGCGATCGTTGCGCTGATAGTCGTCGGCTATGTGATCCGTCAGCGACAATCGGAGCCGGCGAATCCTCCGGCGTCGGTCGGCGTGCCCCCGGCGGTCACTGCACCGACCACGGTCACTCCTGCTCCTCCGACAACGACGATTCCGGCTCCTCCGCCATTGACGCCGTCGACGGCTCCCCCGACGACGATTCCGGCGCGTGGAGAGCGGTCCGGACAAACCGCGTCCCAGACAAGCCGCGGACGGAGTACGGCACCGCAGCTTCCTCCTTCAACCGTGCCGGGGACCCAGCTGCCCCCGTCAACGGTGCCCGCACCTACGACGACAGTTCAAGCCACGACCACCAGCACCACGACGACTACCGTTCCTCCAACGACGACCGCCGCGCCGGTTGCGTCAATCAGCGAATCGGCCGCACGACAGGTGATCGACGCCTACTACGCGGCGTACCGCGCCAGGGACTTCAATGCGTTGCGCGCGATCTTCCCCGCGGCACCCGACCTCGATCGGAAGAGGATCGACGCGCTGCGCAAGGACTTCGAGCCCTGCGATTACAGCCTGCGGAGACTGGACGTGACGGCGGTCACCGCGTCGCGCGCCTTCGTGACGGTCGACGTGACATCGAACTGCAGGCCGCGAATCAGGGCGCCCTCACAGCCGATCAACGCCTCGCCGACGTTCGAGCTTGGCAAGAGCGCTGACGGACGGTGGATTATCGTCAACGGGCCCTAAGAGTCGCGGGTTCGCGGTTCGCGGGTTCGCGGCTCGAAAACGGGGGGAATCAGCGGCAACTAGCCGCTTGGATTTCTCCCGGTTACCCCTGATTACTGCAACCCGCGAACCCGCGAACCCGCGACAACTTACGGATCAAGCGGGATCAGAACGACCAGTCAATCCCCGCGACCGGCGTGAAATTGGCGCGCAGACCGTCGCTGGCGAGAGACGTGAGCAGGCTGGCGGTCAACAGGACCCGGCGCCACACGTTCCACTTGGCGCCCGGCACGATCCACACGCTGCTGATCCCCTCGGCCTGGCCGACCAGCGCGTCGACCGTCCCCGTGCCGCCCGGGGCCGTGAACGTCTGGTACGCGAGTTTGCCGCCGCCGAGGAGCTGACGACCGACGAAATCCACCAGCACGGTGAGCTGTGGATGCGCGTCGATTTCCAGGCCGGCCGCGTACTTGAACTGGTGGCGGATGGAGACGTCGCCGCTGGCAGAAATCGGCACTTCCTTGGACCAGAACTCGAAGCCGACGTTCGCGTGCGGGGATATTCGGCCGCCTTTCGACCAGACCAGCGACGCGGTCGTCCTCGTGATGCCGAGCCCGCGCAATTCGTCTTCGTCGCCGGTCGGCAGCCGCACGTCGAAGGCGGCCGCGAGCCCGCCGTCCGACTCCCGCCACAACAGGTACTTGCCAAAGATTCCCATGTCGCCGATCCCCCAGGCCCGCGCGTGGGGCACGGTGACACGCCCCTCCGTCGAGCCGGACGGTCCGAGGAAGAGCCCGTCGGCCGAGAGAGACACGCTCACCCACGGCACGATCGCTCCGATGTCGAAGTTGTCGGTGACGCCGACCTGCACGAACCCGGCGATCGTCTGGGTATCCAGGTTCACGTTGAACGCCGTGGAGGCCACTCGCGGCAATCCCGGGTCGTTGACGTTTTTCGCCAGCTGGAGCTCGTTGCCTTCGAGATCGAAGCCGCCGAGCGAGTCGTACGACGAATGGACCCAGTTGCCGCCCAGGCTGACTTTCGTGCGCCCGGCCGTCAATGCGCGTTCCGCGAACGCGGGGCCGAAGCTCGACGCGGACCGTTTGTAGACCTGCAGCAAGGGATCGAACGTGAACGTGAAGCCGCCGGTGGACGTGCCGAGCGGTGCGGTCGCGACTTCGATACTGGTGAGGGCGACAATCGTGGACGCCGACTGTTGGCTACCGAGCAGTTGCGCGGCTCGACCAAGGGCCTGCCTGAGGGAGTCGAACTCGATCGTTTCCTGCACCGTCTGCGCATGCGCCAACCCGGTGTTCAGACCGATAACGATAACAAGGACGGTCGCGAGGGTTGCCGGAAGCAGCGGATGTCTGGTTCGCACGGAGACCTCGTACTGCAAAGCGTCGAACGGGCGCAGCACCGTCTGGCGACGGCGAAATGTGTAATTTGGAGGCGCGGAGTCTATCAACGGTGACCCGGAGGGTCAAGCCGGATGCCGCCTGGAAGAGGTTGGTTTGCCGCGGTTTCCTGGGCCTCCGCGCGCAAACGATTCTTGCCTTGCCAGCGGGTTTGCCCGTAGAATCCGCGCCTCTGCTTCACAAGACCAGCGCGCGCTCCCTCGCACGACGCGTGAGTCCCGAACGCGAGCGCGGCAGGGTGATATCGGGGAATCTCATGCGGCGCTACCTTCCGCTGTGTCTTCTGGTCGCACTGCTTCCGCTCGTGACCGGGTGCGGTGAATCGCCGAACCGTCCATCGGTGGTGACCGAGACGCCGAGGAACCCACCGAAGACGAACGCGCGCTTCATCCAGACGCCCTGGGACATCTCGCTGTTCTTCAATCTCCCGGGCGGCGCCGTGGTGGCCGGCGCCACCACCGCTGCAACCAGCGGTGCGGCAGCGCCCGGCGACAACCTGACCGGCACCTTCGTCAACAGCAACGGGTTTGCCGGCGCCATTTCCGGCGTCCTCACCGGCACTCTGGAAAGTGGCAATTTCGACGGGACGTTGTCGACCATCACCCGAACCGGCTGCACGGCCGAACGCCGCTTCAGCGGTCCCATCACCACGCAGGGCCTGAACTGGTCGCCGGGGACGCAGGTCAATGACTGCGGCGGCACTTCCCCGCTGACGTCGGGAATCCAGGCGGCTGCCGCGGCGCCCACCGCCCCCCCGCCGTGTACCTACACCGCCACGGCGACCGGGACCAGCGTGCCGGCGGCCGGAGGCACCGGAGCCGTCAGCGTGGAGGCCGGTACCGGCTGTGCGTGGTTCGCGACGTCGAGCGAGAGCTTCGTCACGCTCAGCGCCAGCCAGGGCACCGCCGCCGGCAGCGTCCAGTTCACGGTGGCGGCCAACACGTCCACCACGCAGCGCACTGCCGTCCTCGTGGTCGCTGGCTCGAGCTTCACGGTGACGCAGGCGGCTGCGCCGGTGTGCACCTATAGGTTGAACGGCAGGGAGAGAACGTTCGACGCCAGTGGCGCCCTCGGCGGTGTCGACATGCGCGTGGCGGCCGGCTGCGCCTGGCAGGCCCAGAGCGACGCGCCATGGCTGACGATCACCAGCGGGGCGTCGGGCTCAGGCGACGGCACCATCAGCTATACCGTCGCCGCCAATCCTGGTCTCACGCAACGCGTTGGCCGGATTACCGCGACGAGAGATGAGCTGCTCACCGTGACGCAGCTGGGCATCGTCTGTCAGTTCACGGTGACGCCGTCCACGACCGCTGTTCCGTTCAGCGGCGGAAGCGGAACGATCCAGATCGCCCCGAACGCAGCCGCCTGTCCCTGGACAGCCACGGTCAGTCCTGCCGCGCCGTGGATCACCCTCTCCCCGCCGTCGGGGGCGGGCCAGGGATCGGTCGCGTTTACTCTCGCCGCGAACCCCGATCCGGTAGCGCGGACTGGCATCGTGACCGTCGCCGGGCAGCAAATCGCGATCGCACAGGCGGCGGCGCCATGTGTCTTCACGCTGACGCCGTCGTCGACGTCTATTCCGTTTAGTGGTGGAACCGCGACCATCGGGGTCGCCACGCACGCGGCCTGCGCCTGGACTGCGACTGTCAGTCCCAACGCGCCCTGGATCACCGTCGCTAGCGGCGGATCCGGCCCCGGCCCCGGCACCGTGACCTTGAACTTCGCGGCCAACCCGACCGCGCTGCAGCGAACGGGTCCCGTGACGATTGGCACCGCGACCGTGACGTTCACACAGGCGCCGACGACCCAAGGGTCGGTCACCGGGGTGATCACGAACTCCCTCAATGGCCAGGCGATTTCCGGGGCGACCGTCACTCTCTTCACCGTTGCCGGGGCAGCCGCGCGGACCGCGACAACGAATGCGGCCGGCAGTTACACCATGTCGAATGTTGATCAGGGTGCCTACAGAATTCAGGTTCAGCTGCCAGGCTTCGGAGGCGCGGGCGGCCCGGTGACGATCACCGCGGGGCAGACGACGACGTTCGATGCCGCGCTGCCTCCTAATGTGGTCAACCTCGTCATCACCTGGAATCCGAATCCGACGTCGGTCAATGCCACCAACCCCACGTGCGGTCTGCCGAACGTCTCCTTCTGTTGGCAGTCCAGTACGGCCATTACGGAGACCAGCGGGACTGCCGCGCAAGTGGCGACATTGACCCTTCACTTCTTTGACCCTGCCGGAGTGCAGGCTCCACCGGTAGCCGGATCGTGGACACCCACAACCATTCAGGGAGGAGGCACCTTTACAGGCACCAGCACGGTTACATTGCCCACTGGTGCAGGAGGCGGGGTGGAGTTCGAGTACGCGGGAACCGATGGCTTCGGCCGGGCGTTCTCGTTCAGGTCTCCACGGCTCATCCTCAACCCGGTCCAAATCATTGGGTTGACCGCTCGCGAGGGGCAGCCGAACGTCACCGGAGTGATTCGGGGAGGAACAGTCGCCGGGCCGTCGGCTGGAACGATTCGCCGACAACGGTAGCCGGCCGTCACTTCTCGTTCGGCAGGAACTCCACCGCGACGACCCGCGACGTCTTGCGATCGGCGCTGACTGCCTGTGTCACGTAGACCTTCATCGGGCCGCCGAGCAGCGCGCCGCAGCCGATCGATCCTCTCAAGTCGTCACGGTAAGTAATGAACTCGATCTGATCGAGCGCCGATGCGTTGAGGCGCGCCGTTCCCTCGGGAACCTTGAGCACCAGTGCGACCTTCGCGCCACATTCGATCCGCTCCAGCTCGCCTTCGACTCTTTCCTCGCCGGGTCCGACAGGTCTGAAGGATGCGACGAGCCTGCCTCCGGGCGAGCCCCGCGTGGAGATGAAGTCCGGAGGCATGTCGCCGGGCGCCGCGGGTGATTTTCCGCGGGCCGCAGCGCGAGCTGCCGATTCGGCCCGCATCTTCTGATACCCCTCGATCTGCCGGAGAACATTTGTTGCCGACTCGCGTACCTCGGGGCGGGAGGTGCTCACGGCGAGCGATCGCAGGAGCGTGGCTGCTTCCGGATACCTGTCCATCTGCGCAAGCACCTGCGCATTCAGAAACACGTAGTCTTCACGGCCGGGCGCCAGGGCGCGGGCGCGCTCGGCTGCCTTGAGCGCCTCGGGCGATGGCGTTGGCGTGCTCCGTAATTCCAGTGCGACGGTGCGCGCGATCGCGTTCGGGATCTCGCCGTGGGTCTTCAGGACCGCGTCAAAATACGCGCGCGCAGCCTGATATCCCTGGCCCGACACCGGCTCGCGCCCCTGTGAGACCAGATCGGCGAGCGCGACGCCGGCAAAATACGACGTCAGCCAGTCCGAATTGGAGGGAAGGCCGGCCAGCGCTTTCTCTGCGGCCGCCCGGTCCTTCTGCGCCACCGCGATGCCGGCCCGGACCACGGCCGGCCAGCCTGGCGCTCCCTGAGCACCACGATCCAGCCGTTCGATCGCTTCGTCGTAACGCTGCTGCTGTACGAGGAAGTGCGCGAGGAACGCTTCCGCATCGGCCGCCGCCAGTGGCAGCACCGATCCCTCGAAGGACGTCGTTTTGTTCGTGAACCGGAACCTGAACGCATTGAAGACGCTGCGCCGGACGTAGTTCTGCAGCTCGCGGTCGATTCGGTCCGCGGCGAAGGCGCGCTGCCACGCGTCGAGCGGCGGCGTACCGGTATCGACGCTGGCGACGTAAGCGCCGAGCTTGTCCCGCCGCGAGGGTTGGGCCACCAGCAGCAGGTGGGTCAGCGCCCACGACTGCGCGTAGAAGATCGACCGGCGGTCGCCTTCGTTGTAGAGCGGTGAGTCGTGCTTCACGCTCAGCAGCTCTTCGAGCGACAGCAACGTGTGCTCGTTCAGCCGCTGGAGGTGCCCGGGGACCGGCCGGCCGATCATGGCCTCGCGATCGCCCACCAGCTGGAACGTGCTGTAGAACTCCGCCAGCCCTTCGTTGAGCCACACGGGGATCGACCCGGCCATGTTCGAGGTGACGAGGTGCGAGTACTCGTGGAACACGATCCTCATCGTGTCCTCGTCCCAGTCCCGCACCATGGCGATGTAGTTGACGTCCCGTCGCGGCAGGAACAGGCCGCTCAGCTCGACGGGCTTCCCGTTGAACTTCGGCTTGAACGGGACGAACGCCCGATCCGATGGAAACACGACGACCACGGTCGGCACCGCCGTGGCGATGACCTTTTCCGTGAGGACACGGGCAAGAACCTCGCGAAAGCTCTCGAACCGCCGCGCGATCTCACGCAGCTCGCCGGCGCTGACGTCGCCGACGACCATGAAATTCGGGCTCTCGATGCGGCGCCATTCGGCGAACACCGGACGGGCCAGGCCGCCGGCCAGGACAAGGGCCGCGAGGAACGACGCAACCATCCGGTGCCGTGGCATCACAGGGCCCTCCCGGGACGAGCGAAGGATACGCGATCAGCAGCGATTCGCCGCGATGGCCGCGGCGTCGTAGGCGAGGTTCGACGCGAGCCAGCGCTCCGTGTCTTCGACCGACCCACCTTTCCGTTTCGCGTAGGATTCGAGCTGATCCCGGTCGATTCGCCCGACGTTGAAATACTTCGCCTGCGGGTGCGAGAAATACAGGCCGCTGACGCTGGCCGCCGGCAGCATCGCCGCGCTCTCGGTCAGCGTGATGCCTTGGCGCCCGGCATCCAGCAGATCGAACAGCTTGAATTTCTCGCTGTGATCCGGGCACGCGGGATAGCCGTAGGCCGGGCGAATGCCGCGATACTTCTCGGCGATCAGGTCCTCGCCGGTCAACGCCTCGCCCTCGCCGTAGCCCCAGTCCTTCCGCGCCTGCGCGTGCAGGTATTCCGCGAACGCCTCGGCCAGGCGATCCGCCAACGCTTTCACCATGATCGCGTGATAGTCGTCGTGGTCGGCCTCGAAGTGGCGCACCAGCTCGTCGGCGCCGATCCCGGCGGTCACGGCGAACATCCCCAGGTAGTCCGGGACACCGCTTTCGAGCGGCGCGATGAAGTCGGCAAGCGATCGGTTCGGCTTCTGGTCTGCGATCACCTCCTGCTGCCGCAGCATCGGGAACCGCGCGAGCTCGACCCGTCGCGAGTCGTCCGTAAAGACGACGATGTCGTCGCCGACGCTGTTCGCCGGCCAGAACCCGTAACTGGCGCGCGCCGTCAGCAGCTTGCCGTCGACGATCTGCCGCAGCAGCGCCTGCGCGTTGTCGAACAGCTCACGGGCCGCAGCACCGTACTGCATGTGCGTCAGGATGGCCGGATAGCGGCCCTTGAGCTCCCACGCGGAAAAGAAGAACGTCCAGTCGATGAACTTCGCCAGCTCCTCGAGCGGCACGTCGTCCAGGTACCGGCGTCCGACGAACCACGGCGACGCAATGTCGTGATCATCCCAGTCGATCCGGAGCCGGTTGGCCCTGGCGCGCTCGTAGGAGAGGAGCGGCTTCTCGGCGCGCGCGGCGTACTTATCACGGGTCTCGGCCTGGGCGGCGCGGTTCAGCCGGTCGAGCTCGTCCCGCCTGGCCCCGAGCAGGCCCGAGACGACATCCACCGCGCGCGAGGCATCCAGCACGTGAAGGACGGGCCCGCCGTACTCTGGTGCGATCTTGACCGCGGTGTGCTGCTTGCTGGTCGTGGCCCCGCCGATCAGCAGCGGCATCGTCATCCCGCGCCGGGTCATCTCGCGGGCCACCGTCACCATCTCGTCGAGCGACGGCGTGATCAGGCCGCTCAACCCGACGATGTCGGCCTTCTGCTCGACGGCCGCGTCGAGGATCTTCGCGCCCGGCACCATCACGCCGAGGTCGATGACCTCGTAGTTGTTGCAGCCGAGCACCACGCCGACGATGTTCTTGCCGATGTCGTGGACGTCGCCCTTCACCGTGGCCATGACGATGCGGCCCTGGGCCGATGGCGAGCCGGAGCGTCGCTTCTCTTCCTCCATGTACGGCAACAGGTAGGCGACGGCCTTCTTCATCGCCCGCGCGCTCTTGACGACCTGCGGCAGGAACATCTTGCCCGCGCCGAACAGGTCGCCGACGATCTTCATGCCGTCCATCAGCGGGCCCTCGATGACCTCGAGCGGCTTCGCGTACTGATGGCGCGCTTCTTCGACGTCCTGCTCGATGAAGTCGACCACGCCATGGACGAGCGCGTGGCTGAGACGCTGCTGCACGGTGCCTTCGCGCCAGCCGAGATCCTCTTCCCGCTTCTTGCCGGATCCCTTCACGGTGTCGGCGAACTGCACGAGCCGCTCGGTGGCGTCGGGCCGGCGGTTGAAGATGACGTCCTCGACGTGTTCCAGCAGGTCCTTGCGGATGTCCTCGTAGACCACCAGCTGGCCGGCATTGACGATCCCCATGTCCATGCCCGCCTTGATGGCGTGGAACAGGAACGCCGAGTGCATCGCTTCGCGGACGATGTCGTTGCCGCGGAACGAGAACGAGAGATTGCTCACGCCGCCGCTGACCTTCACCCCGGGACAGTTCGCCTTGATGATCCGGGTCGCCTCGATGAAGTTCACGGCGTAGTCGTTGTGCTCCTCGAGGCCAGTGGCGATCGCCAGGATGTTGGGGTCGAAGATGATGTCCGCGGGATCGAACCCGGCCTGCTCGACGAGCAGCTTGTAGGCACGCTGGCAGATCTCGACCTTCCGCTGAATGGTGTCTGCCTGGCCCACCTCGTCGAAGGCCATGACGACCACGCCGGCGCCGTACCGCCGGATCAGCTTCGCCTTGTGCAGGAAGTCCGCTTCCCCTTCCTTCAGGCTGATCGAGTTCACGACGCTCTTGCCCTGCACGCACTTGAGGCCTGCCTCGATGACCGACCACTTCGAGCTGTCGACCATCACCGGCACGCGCGCGATCTCGGGCTCGGTGGCGATGTAGTTGAGGAACGTGGTCATCGCCTGCTCGGAATCGAGCATGCCCTCGTCCATGTTCACGTCGATCAGGTTGGCGCCGCCGCGGACCTGCTCCGCCGCGACCTGCACCGCCCCGGCGTAGTTGCCGCTCTTGATCAATCGGGCAAACCGGGCCGATCCGGTGACGTTGGTCCGCTCGCCGATCATCTGGAAGTTGCTGTCGGGCCGGATGGTGAGCGTTTCGAGACCGGAAAACTGCGAGAAGTGCTCAACTTGGGAGTTGGAAGTTGCCCCTCGACGAAGGCTCGGGGCACCCTGAGCAGGGTCGAAGGGTGGCAGTTGGGAGTTGACAGCGAGCCATGAGCCCGAAGGGAGGGCTCGCGGGGCCAAACCCTCCACCGCCTTCCGCACCGCCGCGATGTGATCCGGCGTCGTCCCGCAACACCCGCCGACGATGTTCGCGAAGCCGCTGGCGACGAAGTCCTTGAGCAGGTGGCCGGTTTCGGCGGGCAGCTCATCGTACTGGCCGAATGCGTTCGGCAACCCGGCATTCGGATAGACGCTCACGTAGCACTCGGCCATGGCGGCGAGCTCGGCGAGATACGGCCGCATGTCGCGGGCGCCGAGCGCGCAGTTGATGCCGACGCTGAACGGCCGGGCGTGCCGGATGGAGACGTAGAACGCGTCGAGCGTCTGCCCGGAGAGCGTGCGGCCGCTCTTGTCGGTGATCGTGACCGAGATCATCAACGGGATGCGGACACCGCGCTCTTCGAACACGTTCTCGATTGCCACGATCGCTGCCTTCGAATTGAGCGTATCGAAGATGGTCTCGAGCAGCAGCAGATCGACCCCGCCATCCATGAGGCCGCGCACCTGCTCTTCATAAGCCTCGCGCGCCTGATCGAAAGTCATGCCGCGAAACGATGGATCGTTCACGTCCGGCGAGATCGAGAGCGTGCGGTTCATCGGGCCCATCGAGCCGGCGGCGAAACGCGGCTGATCCGGCGTCTTCGCGGTCCATTCGGACGCGGCAGCCTTGGCGAGGCGGGCGCCTTCGAGGTTCAGCTCGTAGACGTACGGCTCGAGCGCGTAGTCCGACTGCGCGATCGCGGTACTCGAGAACGTGTTCGTCTCGATGATGTCCGCGCCGGCGGCAAGGTACTCGTGATGGATGCTGCTGATGACGTCGGGCCGCGTCAGGATGAGAACGTCGCTGTTGCCGCGCTGATCCTTCGGATGGTTCTTCAGCCGCTCGCCGCGGAAGTCCGCCTCGGTCAGCTTGTGCCGCTGGATCATCGTGCCCATGGCGCCGTCGAGCATGAGGATGCGGTCCCGCAGCAGGCGGTGGAGGAGAGGGACTGTCCCCATTTCCCGGGGATCGGATGGCAATGGGGACGGTCCCCCGTTCGGATGGTTGCGTTCGGTGCTCATCTGGATGTTCGTGTTCGTGTGGCGGCAGGCTTGACGCCGCTGGCTATGAGAACTGTGAATGGATCGCCGGCACGGCGCGCCCCGACAGAGACGTTCACGTCGGAGAGTCCGGCCTGCTTCAGGAGCCGCGTCAGCACGGCATCCGGGAACCCGCGCCACTGATCACCGAACTGTTCGGTGACCCATTCCTGGTCGTGCTCGCGAAGATCGAGGACGAGGACCCGGCCGCCCGGCGCGACGATGCGGGTGGCCTCGTTGACCGCGGCCGCCGGATCGGCGGCGTGGTGCAGCGCCTGCGACAGGATCGCGAGATCGACCGACGCATCCCGCAGCGGGATGCGCTCGATTTCACCTTGCCGCCAGGTGACGTTCCGGACCCCGCGGCGGCGCGCCAGCGCACGCGCACGCTCGAGGACCGTCCTGGAGCGATCGATGGCGATCACTCTCGACGCCCACCGGCTCGCCTCCATTGTCAGGTAGCCGTCGCCGCACCCCAGATCCGCGACGCGCCAGGGCGGCAACAGGTGCCCGAGCGCGCGGGCCCATGCCGCCCAGCTCCGCCCCGGGACGAGCTGCCGCTCGCGCGCGTCCGGGCCGCTGTGCTGGTCGAAATTCTCCTTGCGCAGGCGCCGGACCTCTTCCAGCTTCGCATCGTCCGCGCGTCCGTCGGGCGTTGCGGCGGTCTGCTCGAAATGGGCCTGCAGCAGCGGCCAGAGCGGCCCGAACCCGTTGTCGGCTTCCTGGAGTCTCGGGGCGAGGCGGTACCAGGTGTAGACCCCTTCCCGCTGCTCGGCGATGAGGCCGGCCTCCTTGAGCATGCCAAGGTGCCTCGACACCCCCGACTGCGCCAGGCCGAGGATGCCTGTGAGCTCCGACACGTTCAGCCGCTCGGCCGCCAGGAGCCGCAGGATACGCAACCGGGCATCGTCGCCCAGCAGGCGGAACAGCGAGGTGCCCAACAACACATCTATGAATCTATATCGATTGATGTGTTCTTGGCAACCGTAGACGTGGAGTCCGGGATCCGGGGTCCGGGAATCCGCGGTCCGCGGAGCCGGTGCTACCCAGAGGCAACCAGCCGCTCGGATCGGTACCGGTTGCCTCTGATTACCACCGGCTCCGCGGACCCCGGACCCCGGATCCCGGACCCCGGACCTATCGGCCAGCCACCTTGAGCCACTCCGCGAGCTTCGGCCCCTGGATCGCCGTCGTCGCTGCACACGACTGAATGCGCTCGATTGACTGCTGCAGCGTGCGTGCGGCGTCAGGAACTTTGTTCGTGCTGAAGAAAGTCTTCACCTCGGCGGCGGTGGCGGCATCGCAGAAGCCGGCCAGGGCACCGACGACGACGGTGTTGCCGACGAATTCCCCGGTCTTCTTCTGGATTTCCGGCCACCGCTCGCGCGTGAGCTGCCACGCGAGCCGCCGGGCGTCGGGATTCTCGAGCAGGGCGCCGACGACATACTTCGCGTCCTGGGAACGGATTGCGTCGGAAAGGGCGAGGTCAATGGTCCGCCTGATGAAGAGCGGGTCGGTGAACGACGTGAGCGCGTACATATAGCGATCGTGTTCTTCCGGATCGGCGGCGGTTTTCATCTTTGCCAGGTAGCGATCGTAGAGCGCCGCATCCCCGTCGATCGCGGCGAGGCCGATCAGCACGCCGAGCAGCGTCGGCTCGATCGAGCCCGGCTTGTCGAGCTCCTGCAGCACCAGGGTCCGCGACTTCGCCAGTACCTGTTTCTCGCGCGCCGTCTGGCCGGCGAGATTCACGACGGTTGCGCGGAGAGCTTTCGCTTCATCGGTGTCGCCACCGCGCGCTTCCAGCCCGACGTCGGCCAGCGCGGGAGCGATGAACTTCCCCGCCCAGGCCCGATAGGCGCTCCGGGTTGCGCCGGTCGCAAATTGGTCATCGATGGTGGCCAGCACCGAGGCGAAGGTGGTCATGACGCCGGCCGTGCGCTCATCGCGGAATCCCGAGACGAGATCGAGGAATGTACCGACCTCGTGGCGGCCGGAGCGGACCAGGGCCCATTCATCCGAGAGGACGGCGATCCGTTCCGTGGCCGACAGCGTCTCGACCTTTTCGGCCATCGTGCGCACGATCGCGGGCGGTGCGGCCGCGCGGTAGTAGCCGCGTGCCCCGGCGTTTCCCACCACCCAGGCCGGGCAGCTGTCGAAGCTCACTTCCTTGCGGCGCTCCTGCAGCAGCTCGCAGTGCGCATCGCCGGTTGGCGATCGAAGGCACACCGGGATTTGCCAGAGTTGGGGGGTCGCCGGGGCGGCCCGCTCCGAAGGGTCGCTGAAATACCGTTCCTGCGACAGGATGGCGCGGCCTCGGCCCTTGGCGCACTGCAGATCCAGGGCGATCAGCGGCAAGCCGGGCTGATCCACGAACGTGGTCATCACGCGGTCGACCGGCTTGCCCGAGGCCGTCGTCAGCGTGTTCCAGAAGTCTTCGGCGCGGGCGTTTCCGTACTGGAATTTCTCAATGTAGGCGTTCACCCCTTTTCGAAAGCCCTCCTCACCGACCCACTGCTCGATCATCCGGAGAACCGCTGCACCCTTCTCGTACGCGATGGGATCGAAAAGCTCGCTGATCTCGGCGGGCGTCGACGCCTTCGCACGGATCGGACGCGTCGCCCGCAGGGAATCGCGATTCATCGCCTTCTGGTTGTCGCTGACCTCGTCGAGTTCCGCCTTCCAGTCGGGCCGCCACGCGACGAGCGGCTTGGTCATCATCCAGTTGGCGAAGCCCTCGTTCAGCCAGATGTCGTCCCACCACTGCATCGTGACCAAATCGCCAAACCACTGATGCGCGATCTCGTGCGCGAGCACGACCGCGATGGCCTTGCGGACGGAAACCGCGGCGTCCGGGGTCGCGAGCAACAGCGTCTCCCGGTAGAAGATCGCGGCGGTGTTCTCCATCGCCCCGGCGGCAAAGTCGGGCACCGCGACAATGTCGAGCTTCTTGAAGGGGTATTTGATCGAGTAATAGCGGTTGTAGTACTCGACGATCTTCTGGGTCGACTCCAGGGCGAAGCCGGTCAGCTGCTTCTTGTCGGGCGTCGAGCAAATGCGCACCGGGATGCCGTCGGCGCTGCCGCCGTTACACTCGAAGTCGCCGACCGCGAGCGCCACGAGGTAGGTGGACATCTTCGGCGTGGTCTCGAACTTGACCGTGTGCTTGCCGGCTCCGGGTCCCGGCGTATCGGAGACGACGGCGCCGTTCGAGATGGCGTGATCCTTCTCGTCGATGATCGCGGTCAACGCGAAGGTCGCCTTGAACGCCGGCTCGTCGAACGACGGGAACATCCGGCGTGCATCGGTCGCTTCGAGCTGCGTCACGGCGTAGCGCCGGTTGTTCGCTTTGCTGAGATAGAGACCGCGCAGATCGTCGTTGAGGATGCCTTCGTAGACGATGTCCAGATCGGCCTCGCCGGCAGGTAGCTGAGCCGGGACCGTGAACGTGACCTGTTCCTTGGAGGCGTCGACGGAGACCTCGGCGGGCTGACGGCGGCCGGCGGCACTGATCGACGCCGCGCCGAACTTGATCTCCGCGGCGTTGAGGACAATCGTGGACGATGGGCTGGCGAGTCGAACGCGGATGGTGACGTGACCACCGAAGGTTGCGTCCGCAAGCCTGGGGGCGACGGTGATGTCGTAGTGCAGCGGGGTGACGTTCGCCGGCAGTCGCTGCGCGGACGCCAGGCTGCTGCAGAGAAGGAAAAATACCGCAGAAAAGGAAGCGATTCGCATGGAACTAAAAGTGTACCGCAGCAGATCTCCGGTGGCGGGCCTGGTGGTGGCACACGGCGCGGGAGGGGGACAGAAGACCGCGTTCATGGTACGAACGGCCGAGGGCCTGGCCGCCCGCGGGATCGTCGCGGCAACATTCGACTTCCCCTACATGAGCGCCGGCAAGAGTGTCCCGGACAAGGCTCCTGTGCTCGAAGCGGCCTGGCGCGTTGCGATCGACAACGCGCGCCAGCGAGTGCCTGGCGTCCCGTTGTTCATCGGCGGCAAGTCGATGGGCGGGCGGATCGCCTCTCACGTCGCGTCGCAGGGGTGTCCCGGCCTTTCAGGTCTCGTCTTTCTCGGCTACCCGCTCCATCCTCCGGGAAGGCTCGATCAGCGCCGAGACGCGCACCTGCCCGCAATCGCCGAACCGATGCTGTTCGTGCAGGGCTCCCGCGACGCCTTCGGCACGTCGGAAGAGATTCGCGCGCTGCTCCCGAAACTCCAGCACGCGACGCTGCATGAGGTGCCTGGCGGCGACCACTCGTTCAAGGTGTCCGGCCGCGGGGCGCCGAAGCCCGACGCGGTGCTCGAGGGGATTCTGGACGTTGTCAAAGACTGGATCGCTAAGCGGACATAAGGGTCAACTCCGAAACGCGGTCCGCAGTCCGCGATCCGGGGTCCGCGGGCTGCGGGCTGCGGGGTGCGGGCTGCGACGTTCCGCCGTCCCCGATTGTTATAGTTGCAGACAATGACCTCGATCCCGCAGCCCCCCGCCCGCACGCGAAACCGTCTCGAGATTCCGGACCGCTTCAAATGGAACCTGCTCGATATCTTTCAGAACTGGGATGAGTGGGAAGCCACCTATGCCACTCTGGAGAAAGGCATCGAGCGTTACGCCGCGTTCAAGGGAACCCTGGCGCAGGGGCCGGGTCGTCTGCTCGAAGCGTTCAAGCTCTCCGAACAGCTCGGGCAACTCGCCTACCGGGTGTGGTACTTCCCGTCGCTGCGATACGACGAGGATCAGCGTGACAACTCGGTGAACGCACGACGGCAGCAGGTGCAGCTGCTGTTTGCGCGCTGGAAGCAGGCCGAGTCCTGGTTCAACCCCGAGCTGCTCAGCATTCCACTGGAAACGGTGCGCGGCTGGATGGAGGATGCCGAAGACCTCCGCCTCTACCGGTTCGCCATCGAGGACCTCTATCGCCAGCAGGAGCACGTCCTCGATGAAGCGGGTGAGCGGCTGATGTCGCTTTCGAGCCGGCTCTCGTCGGCGCCAAACGAAGCCTATTCAGCGCTCTCCACCGCCGACGTGAAGTATCCGACGATCACGCTGTCAACCGGAGAGGAAGCGATCATCTCGTACGGCCAGTACCGGGCGATTCTCGCGACACGGCGCGAGCAGTCGGACCGCGCCAGGGCATTCGAGGCGCTGCACGGCACCTACAAGGGGTCGATCAACACCTACGCGACGCTCTATAACGGCGTGTGCCAGCGGGACTGGTTCCAGGCGCGTGCGCGGGGCTACGCCAGCACGCTCGAGGGCGCGCTTCACGGCGACAACATTCCTCCCGCGGTGGTCGAGAACCTGATCGCCTCGACGCGCGCCGGGGTCGAACCGCTCCGCCGCTATCACCGCCTGCGCCGCCGATCCCTCGGCGTGCCGACCTACCAGGTCTACGACTTTTCGATCCCCCTGGTAACCTTCGACAAGAAGTACGAGTACGACGATGTGCTCGCGTGGGTCGTCGAATCAGTCGCGCCGCTCGGGGATGACTATCAGGCGCGGATGCGGACGGCGTTCGAAGGCGGCTGGATCGACGTCTACGAGAACGACGGCAAACGCTCGGGCGCGTATTCGGCGCCGGTCTACGGCACACACCCGTACATGCTGCTGAACTACACCGACACGCTCGACGACGTGTTCACGCTGGCGCACGAGATGGGGCACTCGATGCACACCATCCTGTCGCACGAGACGCAGCCGTTCATCTATTCGAGCTACACGATCTTCGTGGCGGAGGTCCCGTCGACTCTCAGCGAGACGCTGCTGCTCGACCACATGCTGGAGCGTTCGACGGATCCGGTCGAGCGGGTGGTGCTGCTGCAGCACGCGATCGACAACATCGCGGGGACGTTCTACACGCAGGTCATGTTCGCCGACTACGAGCTGCGCGCGCATCGCCTGGTCGAGAGCGATCAGCCGATCACCGCCGACGCGCTGTCGCAGACCTACATGCAGCTGGTGAACGATTACTACGGGGACGCCGTGGACGTGAACCCGCTGACCGGGCTCACATGGGCGCGGATTCCCCACTTTTTCAATTCACCGTACTACGTGTATCAGTACGCCACGTGCTTCGCGTCAGCGGCACGGCTCGCACGCGAGATCGGCCAGGGAAAGACCTCCACTGAACGTGCGGCGCGGGACCGCTACCTGGCGCTGCTGCGGTCGGGCGGCAACGACTATCCGATGGAACAGCTGAAGAAGGCTGGCGTGGATCTGGGCCAGCCGGACACGGTCGAAGCGATTGTCAGCCAGATGGATGATCTGGTGAGCCGCTTGGAGTCCGAGCTCACAAAGGGAGCTTCCGCCTGAAGTAAGAGGACTTCGGGCTTCAGCGCGGCAGGCTCGTTCGCTCCGCGTTACAGCGAAGCAGACGCGCCGACTCCAGTCTCCTTCGGGTGGCTTCCGGCTTTGGGCGGAAGATCCGTGTCCGTCCCCCTCGCCGCCAGACCGGCGGCGGCCAGGAGCAGGGCGGCGGCGGCGCCGTAGGCGGTGCCTTCTCCTACCTTCTGTAGTAGCGCGTTGCCCCAAATCGGGCCCAGCGTGCGCCCGAGACTTTCGAGCGCCCCAGCGGCGCCCTGGATGCGCCCCTGCTCGCCGCGATCGGCGGCGTTGCTCACCAGCGCGCTGAGCGTCGCGTTGCACAGCCCGATGCCGATCGCGGCCGGCGCCAATAGCAGGACGAAGATCGGAATGCTGTAAGTCAGGGCGCTGCCGCCCCAGCCGACCGCCGTGCAGACCAGCCCGATCACCAGCGTCCGCCGGGTGCCGAGCAAGCGAACGACCGGACCGACGAGCCCTCCCTGCACCACGACGCCGACGACGCCGAATGCGCTGAACAGGTAGCCGGTGTGCGTGGCGTCGAAACCGAACCGCCGCGCACCGAACAGCGCAAACGTCGTCTGGTAGACCGCGAACGACATCCAGTAGATGAAGTCGATCGCGAGCAGCTGCCGCAGACCACGACGGTGCCCGAGGTGCCGCAGCGCGCGCCAGAACGGACCACTGCCCGCATGCGCACGGTGCACGGTTTCGGGCAGCCACCACCACGCCAGCACAGTCGCGACCAGCGTGATGAGCGCCGCCGCCCAGATCGGCGCCGTGTAACTGACTTGTGACAACGCCGCTCCCAGCGCCGGCCCGACGATGAAGCCCAGGCCGAAGCCGGCGCCGAGGATCCCATAGGCCTTCGCACGGTTGTCCTCGGTGGTGATGTCGGCAATGTAGGCGCGGGCTGTCGTGATGTTGCCGCCCGACAGCCCGTCCACGATCCGGGCGGCAAACAGCATCGCCAGGCTCTGGGCGACCGCCAGCATCGCGAAACTGACCGCCGTGCCTATCAGGCTCAGGATGAGGACCGGCCGCCGGCCCCAGCGATCGGAGAGCTCGCCGAGGAGTGGCGACGCCAGCAGCTGGGCGAGCGAAAACGACGCGAAGAGCAGACCGATGGCGATCGGCGAGGCGCCGAACGTGCGGGCGTAGAACGGCAGCAGCGGAATGATGATTCCGAAGCCGACCAGGTTGACGAAGATCGTAAGAAAAATTACCAGCAGTGGTCGGGACATGCGGGACAACGCCTAAGGCATCACCCGCACGGCCTTGATCACGACCGGCTCCACCGGCAGGTCCTCGTGGGGCCCGCTGGTGCGAGTCTTCACCGCCGCAATCCGATCGCAGACGTCGAGTCCGCTCAAAACACGACCAAAGACTGCGTATCCGAAGTCTTCCGGCGAAAAGCCGTGGTGATCGAGCTTGGGGCGGTTGTCGGCGACGTTGATGAAGAACTGCGCGGTTGCGCTGCGAAGCGCTTCCGTGCGCGCCATCGCCAGGGTGCCCCGGACGTTGGTCAGGCCGTTGGTGGCTTCGTTCCGGATGGGGGGACGGGTCGGCTTCTCCACCATATCGGCGGTGAATCCACCGCCTTGGATCATGAATCCGGAAATGACCCGGTGAAAGATGGTGCCGGGGTAGAACCCGTCATTGACGTACTGGAGAAAGTTCTGGACCGAGACCGGGGCGCGGTCGTTGTACAGCTCCACGGTGATGTCGCCGAGCGAGGTCGAAATGAGCACGGTAGGGTTGCCTGGAGCCGGGGTCGCAGGCTGTGGCTGGGTGCCCCCAACCGTCTGAAAAAGGACGAGAAACGCGAGAGCCGTGAGCGCGGTCATAAGGATCCGATCCTATCAGCGGCGTCCGGCCGGGATGTGGCTGAAATGCCTGTGCGGGGATCCGGTAGAGCCCCGGCGGATTCAATTGGATGGATCGTTTATGGCAACTGTGACGGTTCGAGCGTAGCATTCCCTGATACCGCCGCGGCTTTTCAGGCCGCCGGTGTGCGGCAAACATTTTGCGAGGTGCGCACACATCTGCGATTCCCTCGCGGGAGATCCTCATGGCGACAGGCCTCAAAAACGAGCAGAAGGAACTGGCGCAGTACATCCGCCAGGGGTCGAGCCGTGGACCGCAGTGCTTCGGGAGCTACTTCGACGAGAAGGGGGGATCGTGCGCGCTCGGCGCCGTATACGAGGGGGTGTACCACCTCCCGCGGGAACACGGAAAGCTGATCCCCGATCATCTCGAACGCCTGTTCCGGTGCCTGGACGAGGTGACGAAGCCATGCCCCCAGGGATGCCAGAAGCGGCTCCCGCTCGCCTCGATGATCGTTCACCTGAACGATGACCACCGGATGACGCGCGAGCAGATCGCTGAATGGCTGACGCAGGAATCGAACGGCTGATTTGAACGAGGGCACCTGAGCTCGCTGATGTCTTTCCTGGATCGATTCAAGCCGCAACCGCGCTGGAGACACAGCGATGCCACCATCAGGGCGGCGGCGATCGCCGAGATCCCGGATGACGCGGAGTCGCTCGCGACGATTCGCGAGCTGGCGGCGAGCGACGAGGACGTCCGGGTCCGGCGGGCGGCAGCCGAGCGGCTCGAGCGCGCGGCCGACCTCCTGCCGCTGGCCCGTGCCGAGCGGGACGAGGAACTGCGGCGCACCCTGCTCGAGCGGCTCGTGACCATCGCCAGCGCCGCCGACGGCGTCGGCGACGCGGCGGTGGCGCTCGAAGGACTCGAGGACCAACGACATCTCGCAACGATCGCGAAGAGCTCTCCGCACGACACGATTCGCACCGTGGCGCTGAGCCGCGTGCACGAGACCAGGGCGCTCGGCAGCGTGGCGCGGCATGCCGCACACGGATCGACGGCGCTCGAGGCGGTCCTGCGTCTCGGGGATCGCGCGGAGCTCCTCAACGTCGCGCTCAAGACGGATCACAAGGACGCTGGGATCGCCGCGCTCGAGCGCGCGGTGGAGGCCGGCGACGCCACCAACGGGCTGCGCGACACGCTCGAATCGGTGACGTCGCGGGCGAGGAACAAATCGGTCGCAAAGAAGGCGCGGGGCATGATGCAGGCACTGGACGAAGCCGAGGCCGCCAAAAAACTGGCACTCGAAACATTTCAGCAACGAGTGGCGAGCCTGGTCGCCCGGGTCGAGACCATGATGCCGCAGTCGGCAGACGCGGCAGGAGAGCTGGACGCCGTCGAAGCGGAGTGGGCTGCGCTCGCGACCGAGCCGGCCTTCGAGCTCGATGCGGCTTCGGTCGCGCGGTTCGAGGCGGGCGCGGGCGCCGCGCGGGCGGCGATCGTAGAACAACAGCGGATCGAGGCCGAACGCCGCGCCGAGGACGAAATGCGCGCCGCGCGGCGCGCCAGCCGCCGGGCGCTCCTCGAGCGCGTCAACGGCCTCCGTGGCGACGACATCCTCGATGAGATCGAACGCGCACCTGAAGAGTGGGCAGCCATCCGATCGACCCCTGAGGATCCCGACGCCGCCGAGATGCAGGCGGCCTTCGACGCGGCAGTCGCGAGCGCGCGGCAGCGTCACCAGAACCGCCTCGATCTGCAGCAGACGCATGCGCGACTCCAGGAGCTCGCGGCAGAAGCTGAACGCCTGAGCGGAGAGGAAGCGCTGCAGCGTGAGGCATGGACCGCGGTGGCATCCGAATGGGACCAGCTGCTGCTTCGATCGGATGATCTGGATGCGGCCGTTCGGGAACAGTTCGAACAGGCGCAGGGACGCGTGCGTCAGAAGGACGAGGAGCGGCAGGCCGCGGCCGAGCGGGCGCGCCGCCAGCAGCTGCAGCGGGTCGAACAGCTGATCGAGCGTGCGCAGAAGCGCAGCAGCGCCGAGGATCTCACGCTGCGTGAGGCCGACCGGCTGTCGAGGGATCTGCGCTCGGTGATCGAGGCCCCGCCCGAGACCGAACGCGACGTGCAGCAGGCCCTGATCGAGCGGGTCCGTGCGGCTGCGGCGGTCGTGGCACCGCGCGTCCACGATCTCCGCGAGATGGACGAGTGGAAGCGCTTTGCCAACGCCGCGGTCCAGGAGGAGCTGATCGCCAAGGCCGAGGCGCTCCGTGTGAAGTACGGCTTCGACGCGCCCGAGGGTCCGAAGGAGGACGATCTCGACAAGGCCGCGCGCGAGCTGCACGACATCCAGGAGCGCTGGAAGAGCGTGGCGGAAGCGCCGCGCGCGCAGGCGCAGGCGCTCTGGCATCGCTATCGTCAGGCCGCCGATCCGGTGCAGGCCAGGCTGCGCGAGTTCTTCTCGCATCGCAACGAGGAGCGCAAGGTCAACCTCGACAAGAAGCTCGCGCTGATTGCGCGGGCCGAGCAGATCGCCGACTCCACCGACTGGATCAAGACCGCCGACGAGCTGAAGAAGCTGCAGGCCGAGTGGCAGCAGATCGGGCCAGTGCCACGCCAGGACACGAAAACGACCTGGAAGCAGTTCCGCGATGCGTGCGATCGGTTCTTCACACGGCGCAACGCCGATCTGGCGGAGCGCAAGGAAACCTGGTCGGCGAACCTCGCCCGCAAGGAAGCGCTCTGCGCGCGCGCCGAGGAGCTGGCCGCGTCCAGGGAGTGGGATCGCGCGGCCGCCGAGATCCGGCGGCTGCAGACCGAGTGGAAGACGATTGGCCCGGTCCGCCGGAACAAGTCCGAGGCGGTCTGGCAGCGATTCCGCTCGGCGTGCGACACATTCTTCGATCGCTACAAGCGGCGGGATGAGATCGAGCTGGAGTCCAAGCAGGCCGATCGCGAACAGCTCGTCGCCGAGCTCGAGGCGCTCGCGCCGGTCGAAGGGAGCGGCATGAATGGCGCCGACCCGTCCAGCCTGCTCGAACAGGTCCGCTCGCTCCGCAGCCGCTGGAACCAGTCGACTCCGGTCGTCCGCCACGGCGCCGACCCGCTCAGCGCGCGCTTCGTGGGCGCGCTCGAGCGCACGCTGCTGACGCATCCCGACGCGTTCAAGGGCACGGAGCTCGACATCGAGCCGAACCGGCAGAAGATGGAGAAGCTCGTGTCGCGGGTGGAAGCCTTCCTGACCGAAGCCGCGCCGGCGGCGAATTCCTCACAAGCGCTTGCCGACATGCTGCGCGAGGCGCTTGCCTCGAACACGATCGGGGGCCGCGCCGGTGAGGAGAGTAAGTGGCGCGCGATGGCCGAGGACGTACGTCAGGCCCAGGCCTCGTTCAGCCGTCTCGGTCCCGTCCCGGGCGAGACCGGCAGGGCGCTCAACGAGCGGTTCCACAAGGCGATCACGAAGTTCTTCGATCAGTACCGCCGCAAGGTGCCGCCGCAGCAGACCTCGTCGCGCGGCGCCAGGCCGGTCGGCACACGCTGAAAGCGTATTCAAACAGGAGGGCCAAGAGTTCAGGAGAAAGCTTCATTTTCTCTTGAGCCCCTGGCCCTCTTGCTTTCCAGCGTTTCTATTTGCTCCCGGGCGCCCGGTACTTCACCTTGCCACCAACGATCGTGTAACGGACATCTGTCGACGGAATCTCTGACTCCGCCACCGTCAGGATGTCCTTCGAGAGCACGACGACGTCGGCGTACTTGCCGACTTTCAGAGTTCCCTTGGACTCCTCTTCGAAGGCGGCGAAGGCGGGGTTGATGGTGTACGACTTCAACGCCTCGAGTCGGCTCAAACGCTGATCGGGATAGAACACCGAGCCGTCGCTCAGCTTGCGGCTGACGGTCGAGGAGTAGCTGGCGATCGGGCTCACATCCTCGACCGGCGCGTCGGTGCCGTTGGTCACGAGCGCCCCCGACTGCATCAGTTTCTGCCAGACGTACGCGCCTTCCTCGGCGCGCTTCGGGCCGAGGCGGGCCAGGACGTACGGCGCGTCTGACGTACAGTGCACGCCCTGCATCGACGCGATCACGCCAAGCGCTCCGAAGCGGGGAATGTCGGCAGCGTTCAGGTGCTGTGCGTGCTCGACGCGCCACCGCAGGCTGCGGCCGTCGCGGCCCTTGAACGCGTCCTCGAAGATGTTCAGGGTCTCGCGGTTGGCACGGTCGCCGATCGCGTGGACGCACAATTGATAGCCGTGTTCGAGCGCGAGCTTTGCGGTCTCCGCGATTTCGGAAACCGGGGTCGTGTTGCGCCCGGTGTCGCCAGGCTTGTCCGCGTAAGGCTCGAGCAGCCACGCACCGCGCGGCCCGAGGGCGCCGTCAATCGCTTTCTTGATCGCCCGCACCGTCAGGTAACCGTCGCCGTAGCCGATGGTCTTGTACTTCGCGAGGTTCGCGGCAAGCACCTGGTTGCTGACGCGCAGCATCACCCATAGCCGGTTCGACATCCTTCCTTCGTCGATCATCTGCTTCATCAGATCGACGTCGGAGAGGCTCGACCCCGCGTCCTGGAACGATGTGATTCCTTTCGACACGACCTCGGCCGAGGCCAGCTCCAGGATGCGCCGGGCACGCGCGACCGCTTCGGCCGGGGAGGGATCGGGTTCGCCGGTGCCGGTACGAATCAGCCGGGACGCGGTCTCGCGGAACATGCCGGTGGGCTTTCCGGACGCGTCTTTCAGAAAGTCACCGCCGGGAGGACTCGGCGTGGCGCCGTCCACGTCGGACAGCTGCATGGCTTTCGCATTGGCAAAGCTCGCATGACCGCTCGCGTGGGTGAGCAGGACCGGGTTGTCGGGCGACACCCGGGTCAGCGACTCGTGCGTCGGAAATCCTTCGACGTTCGGCTCCGGCACCGACGTCCATTTCTCCTGGTGCCAGCCGCGGCCGTAGATCCACTGCCCCGGCTTCGCGTTCTTCGCGGCGTCGGCCACCATCGCCACGATCTCGTCCCAGCTGGCGGCCTTCATCAGATTGAGCTGCAGCTGCGCCTGGCCGACGCCGGTGAAGTGGCCGTGCCCCTCGATGAACCCGGGGATCACCAGCTGACCGTTGGCGTCGATCACCTCGGTGTTCTGCCCGGCGAGACGCTTGATGTCGGGGTTCGATCCGAGTGCGACGATGCGGCCGCCGCGCGCGGCGAGCGCCTGCACCTCGGCGGGCGTCTCGAGCGTGACGATCTTGCCGTTGAGGATCACGAGGTCCGCCGGCGGCTCTTGCCCGACCTGTGACGTCAGCGCGGCCGCGCTGGCAAGCGCGGCAACAGTCACGGTGAACACACCGATGAGCAGGTTTCGAATCACGCAACCCCCGTATCAACGACCGGGCGGTTAACGGCCGCCGCTAACCATCCGTACGCGCGAACAACCTCTCAAAGTTCTCCGAGAAGATCTTCTCCTGCGACTCCGCCGACACGCCGATCGTGTCCAGCGTGGCCTTCTGCTGCTCGAAGATCTGCCGCTGCCAGCCTCTCGGAAAGAAGGACGAATCGGTGCCGAAGATCAGGCGATCCGGACCGACGACCTCCAGCGCCTGCCGGAACACGGCCTCGAGGGTGAGCCCCGGATGGTACTTGATCCAGGAGTTGGAGCTCGACGTGTCGAGGTGGATGTTCGGGCACTGATCGGCGGCCATCAGCGTCTCGCGCAGGAAACCGGCGCCGAAGTGCGGGATGATCACCGGCACTTTCGGAAACTTCGCAGCGACCGTCGAGAGCGTCAGCGGATCGCCGAGCCGCAGGTTGAACGATGAGGCGAGGCCGAGACGCTTGCGGACGCCGACGGTCAGCACGCCGCAGTGGACGAACACGGCCGCGCCTCGTGCGGCCGCCGCTTCGAACGTCGCCGTCACCCGCTCGTCGTCCAGGCGGTAGTGGTGCATGGCCGGGAACAGGCAGATCCCGCGGAGCTTCCAGTCGCCGAGCGCGCGCGACAGCCGTTCGGCGGCGTCGGCGGTCGACGGATTGAGCATGAAGAATCCGACCAGGCGCGCCGGGTGCCTGGCGATCGCGGTCGCGACCGACTCCTCGTCGCCCGGAATGCTGGCGATGACCGCCGCCCGCGCGATCTGATGACGATCGAGCTCGGCGATCCAGCGATCGGCGAGCGCATCGGGCGGTCCCGGCGGGTCCCAGCCGAGCAGCGTCGAGATCACGGCCGCGTGATCGCCGGGGGCGATGTCACGGCGATCCTTGGCGAGGATCTCCAGGAAACGTGAGGAGAAAAAGTGGCAATGAACGTCGCAGACCTGCATCAGAGGATCTTAGGGCAGTCCTCGGTGTCAAGGGAGGAGTAAGAAGGGAAAAGGGACCCTTCTCCCTTGTCGGCGTCAGCCCCAGTACGCTCACCCGGTGAACTTGTAGCCGAGTCCGTGGACGGTGAGGATGTATTGCGGGTGCTTCGGTGTCGGTTCGAGCTTCTGGCGCAGCCACGCGACGTGCACGTCCACGGTCCGGGTCGAAGGCATCGCGTTGTAGCCCCAGACCTCGTTGAGCAGCTGCTCGCGGGTCAGCGTCGCGCCCCGATGCTCGATGAAGTAGCGCAGCAGCTGGAACTCGCGCGCCGCGAGGTCGAGCGGCTGCCCGTCCCGGGTGACCTCCGCCTTGCGGAAATCGATGGCGACGGCGCCGAACCGATAGCCATCGGCCAGGCGTGCCGCAGCGGGCGCGCGCCGCAGCTTGGCCTCGATGCGCGCCAGCAGCTCCATCATTTCGAAAGGCTTGGTCACGTAGTCGTCGGCGCCGAGCTTCAGACCGACCACCTTGTCGATGACCTGCCCACGTGCGGTGAGGACGATCACCGGGGTTTCGTTGCCGGTGCCTCTGAGCTCGCGCAGGACGTCGAGGCCATTCATTCTGGGCAGCATCACGTCGAGCACGATCAGATCGAAGGCGCCGGACGAGGCCCGCTCGAGACCACGCTCGCCGTCGGCGGCGGCCTCGACCACGTATCCCTCACGTGAGAGGCGATCGGTGAGGGTCAGGACGAGACCGGGCTCGTCCTCGACGAGCAACACGCGTCTCACGACAGGGGCGGCGCGGAGGCCGCGGCCCTGGTGCCAACACTGCGTGTCTTCGCCTGATCGGCGGTCTGCTCGCGGCCCACGGGAAGATGGACCGTGAACTGGCTGCCGGCGGCCTTGGCACTCTTGACGACCACCCGGCCGCCGTGTGCCCGGACGATTCGCTGCACGAGGCTGAGGCCCAGTCCCGCTCCCTGCACCTGTGCGGCAACGACGTCGGCGGCGCGATAGAAGGGCTCAAAGATTCGTTCCTGATCGCCCGGCGCGATTCCGATCCCGCGATCGCTGACCGTAATGCTCACCTCGTCTCCGGACCGGCGCGCGTCGATGCCAATCCATCCACCGCCGGCGCCGTACTTGATGGCATTGCCGACCAGATTCTGGAACACGCGCTGCAGCGCGGGCTCGTCTCCGGCGACCGGCGGGAGATCGGGCGGGAGATCGACCTGGACCTCGAGACCCGCGCTGTCGACGAGCGGCGCGGTGCCCTGCAGCACGCGCTCCATCAGCGCATCGAGCCTGACCGGCGCGATGTTCAAGATTCGCTGTCCCGAATGGATGCCGGCGAACTCGAGAATCTGTTCGACCATTTCCGTCAGCCGGCGGCCTTCGCTCCGTACCAGTTCACCGTATTTCCTGACCCGATCGTCGTCTGTGATGACACCGTCGGCGAGGTTGTCGCCGGCCGCGCGAACGACGGCGAGCGGCGTGCGCAGCTCATGGGAGACGGTGGCGACGAATTCCATCTGCTGTCGCGCCAGTTCCTGTGACCGCCGCATCGAGGCGACCATCAGCAGCACGCTCGCCGCGAGCACGCCGAGGATGCTCATGCTGACCATCAGGTTCCGGCGGCGCGCGCTGCCGATCGCCGCTTCGAGCGACCCGGCAGGGTGCTTGACGAGGAGCCGCCACTTCGCCGCAGCCGGCCGACCCGCCAGCGCTGCCACCCATGCACGGTCGCGATTCTGGCCGGCCCTGGCGACGACCGTCGACAGCGATTCCCGCACGATCACCCCCGCCGCCGTCCTGCCGCTGGCTCGTCCGCCGTGCTCGACCGGTACCGAGAAAGTCGTCAGAGTTTGCGTGCCCGCTGCGCCGGCGGGAAGCCCGAGGGCGGTGAAGCGACGGACATCGGCGGCCATCTGGGGGAATTCCTGCGGCCGCACCTGGAAGAGGTCCGCGCTCGCGTCGGTCTTCGCACCGGCGCCGGGAGCGAACTCCGGCGTCGACTGATACACGGGCGATGCCGCAGGTTCCTCGACGACTGCCAGCTGGTACCGGATATCGTCGCTCGTCTCACGGAAGTGGTGCGAGGCCAGCGCGGGAAGGATCTCTCCGGTCATCACCTGTCGATCGAGCAGGAGCACGGTAAACGAGAGCGGGGAGGCCGGCGAGAGGCGCGCGCCAGGAGCAGGGAGTTTGTTGATCAAGAGCAGCGGCGCCGGCGCGTAGGGCACCACAATCGCCGGCACCTGTTCCCACAGCGCGGAAGGAATGGTCCGGACGACCATCGATCCATCCGCCGATTTCTCCTCGTGCGCCTCACCGAGCTGCGCGCGGATCGGGCTCAGCGCGTTCGGCCACTCGACCGCCTCGAACGAACGTGCCGTGGCATCGAACCGCTGCAGCGTCACGGGACTGGCATCACTCTCCCGGCTGGCCACGTAGACGTCACGGATCAATCTGGGGTATCGGGCCGTCGCTTGCCAGCGGTCGTAGCGGCCGCCGATCTTCTCGGCCAGGGACTGATCCGCCAGGTTCGCGGCGGGAAGTACCGGCTCGACCTGGAAGAGCATGTAGGCGAGCGTCAGCTCGCGATCGAAGTCCTGCGCGAACGCATTTGCGCGGGCACCCAGCGTGGCGGTCATCCGCTCGCGCTCTGCGTCGCTGATCCGGCCAAGCCAGCGGTACTGCAGCGACGCGAGCACCCCGATCAATCCGAGCAGAGCGACCGCGACGGCCAGCGCCGGCGGTCTGAACCGGCCTCCCATCGGTCGAGTCTAGCATGCACATTCAGCCCGAAAACCGGGCCGAACCGCAGGTTTTACGTCCTTAACAATTTCTTTTCCCACCCTTGACGACTCGTCACGCCGGCTTGCATTCGACGTTCACCCGGCTCGCTGCAGCGGCTCTCGTTCGATCGTTGGATCGCCGGGTCGTTGGGAGCTGTCTCCGTGCACACGATCGATCGCGAGAAAGTACGGCAATGCGAGCGCCGACAACCCCGCGGCCACAGCAAAGGCGGTTCGAAAGCCAAACCGCTGAATGAGCCAGCCGATCGAGGTGGAGCCGGTGCCGATGCCGGTGTCGAACGCCGCGAGGATCGCGCCGAATGCCGCGCCTCGCCGCTCGGCTGACACGCCGCGCATCACGTAGCCGACATAGTTCGGATACGCGGTGCCGAATCCCAGGCCGAAGATCAGCGCCGAGGTCAACATCCAGAAGCGCGTGCCGCCGGCAGCGAGGCACGCGAGGCCGACGCTGATCATGACCAGGCACGGAACGAACACCCGCTTGTAACCAATCCGATCGCCCAGGTGACCGGTGAAGGGCCGTGTGCACAGCACGACGATCGCCAGCGCCGTCAGGTAGATCCCCTTCGGCGTCGTCCCGCTCGCATCGGCGTACATCGCCGCGAAGCTGGTGATCCCGCCGTAGCCGAACGAATAGAGGAACAGCGTCAGCGAGGTGACCAGCACGCGCCACTCGAGAAGTGGACCGCTCTTCTTCGCCTCTGCGCGGGTCACCGTCGGCTGTTCTTCGAGGCTGAGCGCAATGCCGAGCATCACGAGGTTCAGCACGCCGGCCAGCACGCAGAGCCAGACCCATCCATACCTGTAGATGATGAACCCGACGCTCGGCGCCACCGACAGCGCCGCCATGGTCGACAGCCCCCAATAACCGATGCCCTCTGCCCGCCGGCGCTCCGGCAGCATCTGGGTCATGTAAGCCGCGGAAGCCGAGAGCAGGCCGGACCAGAACACGCCCTGAACGATCGCAAGCGCGAGCACCAGCCGATAGTCGGTGATGACGGCATACGCCGCCGCGAACACGGCCAGGGCCACGCTGCTGATGATCAGCATCCGCCGATGCCCGATCCGATCGGCGTAGGCGCCGGTGAGCGGAGCGGAAAACGCGGAGGAGTACGTCAGGAACCCGAGAAAGAGACCGGACGCGAACGTGGAGCCACCCAGATCAACGACATGAAATGGCGCCGTTGGCAGCAGCTGAAACGCTGAAAGGAAGACAGTGAACGTAAAGCCGCACATCACGAAGAAGCGCGGGGTAAAGAGACGATCCGATGACATCTTACGGATCGTACTTCATCGCGGTTCGCGGGTTCGCGGGTTCGCGGGTTCGCGGGCTCGCGGGTTCGCGGGTCGGCAAAGCGGTGGCAATCACGATCGCCAGGGCAGATCCAAGCGACACGTTGCCTCTGAGTACCACCGGCTCTGCCGAACCCGCGAGCCCGCGAACCGCGAACCCGCGACCTATTCCGCTTTCAGCGCTCGTACCGGATCCACCCGCGTCGCGCGCCACGCGGGGACCAGGCTCGCGGCAATCGCCACCGCGGTCAGCGACAGGGCGACGGCGATAAAGGTTGGCGGATCCAGTGGCTTGACGTCGTGCAGCAGCGTGCTCATCGCCTTCGAAAACAGGGCGGCGGCGGCCAGGCCGATGGCGATGCCGATCAGTGCCAGCGCGACGCCGCTACCGAGGACGAGTTTCAGCACCTGTCCGCGGCCGGCGCCGATGGCGACGCGGATGCCAATCTCGCGTGTCCGCCGACTGACGACGTACGACAGAACGCCATAGATCCCAATCGCTGAGAGGATGAGCGCGAGGCCGGCGAACACTCCGAGCAACATGCCCGTGAACCGCGGGGCCGACATCGTCGCCGCGACGACATCGTCCATTGTCCGGATGTCGGCAACCGGAAGATTGGGATCGAGCGAGCGAATCGCCTGACGGATGGGAGCGACCAACGTGTTCGGATCGGCTTGCGCCTTCACCACCAGCGTCATGCCGCGAATCGGATTGCCGATCGACTTGTGCCACTGCGTGTGCGCCACATAGAACTTCTCCTTGACCGCGCCGGTGATGCCGTTGTGGCGCACGTTGCCCACGATCCCGACCACGGTGACCCACGGGCGGTCCTGGGCGCCTCCGCCGATCTTGATACGGCCGCCAATCGGGTCCCGGCCGTTCCAGTAGAGCCTCGCCATCTCTTCGTTGATCAGGGCCACGAGCATCGTGTCGGACTTGTCGTCGGCCGTGATCGGCCGGCCACGGACGACCCGTTCGCCCATGCTCTCGAGGTATCCGGGAGTCGCGATCTGCCAGTCACCCTTGGCGCCGGTGCCAGGAGTGGGAGTGTAGCCTTCGACCCGCAGGCCGAAATCGCCAATCGTCGAGCCAAGCGGCAGAGCGCGGACGGCGCCGGCACTGGCGACACCCGGAAGACTCCGCACGTTGTCGAGCAGCCGCGAGAAGAAGTCGACGACCTGCTCGGGGGAGCCATAGCTGCTCTGGGGCAGCGACAGCCGCATCGTGAGCACGCGTGACGGATCGAGCCCGAGCGGCACGTGCTGGAGCGACCACAGGCTTCGCAGCATCAAGCCCGCACCCACCAGCAGGACGACGGCAAGCGCCATCTCGAACACCACCAGGCCGCTGCGGAACCGCTGGCGCGCCCCGCCGCTCGACGCACCCTGCGCGCCGTCTTTCAGAGACTCCGTCAGATCGACGCGCAGCGCCCGCAAGGCAGGTGCGAGACCGAACACGATGCTGGTCATCACGGCGACGATCGCCGTGAAGACGAGGACGGTCATGTCGAGGCGCACGCCTGCCACGCGCGGAACGCTGGCGGGGTTCCACCAGGCCACGAATCTCACACCCGCGAACGCCAGCGCGAGACCGAGCACCGTGGCAACGCCGGTCAGGACGAGACTCTCGGTGAGCAGTTGACGCATCACGCGCAGGCCGCTCGCCCCGAGGGCCGCACGGACCGCAATCTCGCGCTGCCGCCCCTCGGCGCGCGCGAGCAGCAGGTTGGCGACGTTGGCGCACGCGATCAGCAGCAGGAACGCGACTGCGCCGAAGAGCAGCCAGATTGCAGGCCGGACCGATCCGACCACTTCGTCCTCGAGGGACAGCACGACAGTGTCGAACTTCATCGGGCGGGGATAGAGACCCTCGTTGGTCATCGCAACAGCGATTCCGTGGAGCTCCTCTGCGGCCTGCTGCACTGTCGCACCAGGCTTCAGCCGGGCGGCAGCGTAAAACCCGTGACTGCCGTGGTCCATGCTCGCCGGATCCATCTGCAACGGCAGCCAGAGCTGAGAGGGTGACGGATTCTGATAATCCGTCGGAAGGACGAAATCCGGAGGCATCACCCCGGTGACTTCGTAGGCGCGGCCGTTGATCTGGATGGTGCGGCCGGCGATGTTCGGATCGGCCGCGTACCTTCGGGACCAGAGCGAGTGGCTGAGGACGACCAGGCTGGGGCCGTTGGGAAGATCCTCCGTCGCGGTGAAGGTGCGGCCGAGGAGCGGCGCCACGCCAAGCGTGGGGAAGAGGTTGGCGCTCACGTTCCCCGCGGCCACCCGCTCGGGTTCGCCATCGCCGGTCAGGTTCACCTGCCCGTCGCCCCACGCCGCGACCTCCGACAGCGTCGACGCGCGGCGGCGGTAGTCCACCACCTCTCCCGTCGCGACCCAGGTCTTGTCGAATGCCACCCACTTGCTCCAGATCATCACGGCGCGGTCGGGCTCGCGCCAGGGCAGCGGCTCGAGCAGGACAGCATTGACGACGCTGAAGATCGCGGCGTTGGCGCCGATGCCGAGCGCGAGGGTGAGGACGGCGATCGCGGCAAACCCGGGGTTGCGGCGGAGGGCGCGCGCCCCGAAGCGAAGATCCTGAACCGACGTATCGAGAAAGGATGGTGCAGGCATGTCTGGCTTAGACGGCGCGGCGACTGCGAACGTTGGGGCGCTCGCCGTGGCCTTGGCGAAGGCGGGAGCGACGGCGAGGCTCGCCACGGGCGCGCCCCACCGTAGCGGAGCGGGGCAAGGGGCCCCCGCGAGCGAAGGTGTAGGGGAGTTCGAGGGGCGGAGCCCCTCGGATCTAGCCGATTATGCGGTTCGCAACGCGAATTTTGGACGCGTTGCGCGGTGGCATGATCGGCGAGGCGCGCCACGGGCGCGCCCACCGTAGCGGAGCGGGGCAAGGGGCCCCCGCGAGCGAAGGTGTAGGGGAGTCCGAGGGGCGAAGCCCCTCGGATCTAGCCGATTATGCGGTTCGCAACGCGAATTTTGGACGCGTTGCGCGGTGGCATGATCGGCGAGGCGCGCCACGGGCGCGCCCACCGTAGCGGAGCGGGGCAAGGGGCCCCCGCGAGCGAAGGTGTAGGGGAGTCCGAGGGGCGAAGCCCCTCGGATCTAGCCGATTATGCGGTTCGCAACGCGAATTTTGGACGCGTTGCGCGGTGGCATGATCGGCGAGGCGCGCCACGGGCGCGCCCACCGTAGCGGAGCGGGGCAAGGGGCCCCCGCGAGCGAAGGTGTAGGGGAGTCCGAGGGGCGGAGCCCCTCGGATCTAGTTTGTTAAGATTCGTGGATGACTCAGGATTACAGCGGCTTCCGGCCGTCGAAGCTATGGCGCCGCCTGCCGGCCGAACGCCGCACCGCCGCGGCAGAGCTGTTCTGGGGCGACGAGCAGTCAGCCGAACAGCAGGTGGAGGCGTGTGCCACCATCGCCACCCACATGAAATTCCGCGCCAAGAGCGTGCTCAACCTCCCGGTCGACAAGAAAACCCGGTATCTGGTCAACCTGCCGCAGGTCTCCGACGCGGTCGCGGCAAGAGCGCTCGTGAACTACCACCTCGGGCTGCAGCGCCCGATGATGGGAGATTTCCTCGACGCCCTCGGCATCGCGCACGAGGAAGGCCTGATCAAGGATGAAACCGTCGTCAAGCCGGATTCGGACAAGCTGAAGGCCGCAGCCGATCAGATTGCGGCGAAGTATCCGGCAGAGGATGTCTCCCTGTACTTGTCCACCCTGGTCTCGCAGGATCCGGAGACGTGGGGCGAGCTGGCACAACTGCCTCAGACAATCCCCGCGTAGTTCAGACCAGCCTGCATCGCGACTTCCAGGGCCGCGCGCTTCCCTGACTCGATGGCTCCGTTCATGTAGCCCTGCCAGCGATCGCTCGTGTGCTCGCCGGCAAAAACGATGCGGCCGGCAGGACGGGAGAGCCAGGGGCGAAGCAGGGGATCGAACTGCGGATCGAAGACGGCGTAGCCTCCGAGTGCCCACGGATCCCGGTCCCACGCGACAGTGGTGGCGTGGAGGAGGCGTGAGGGGCGGCCGAGCCAGGACAACTGGCGCACGAGCCCGGGCCAGCCGTGACGGCGAATCAGGTCCCGCACGTCGCCCGCCGCGTCGCCACCGGCGAGCAGGCTCAGGATCCCCGGCTGGCCTGGCTGCTGCTCGTTGCCGTCCCACACGGCGCCCGTAGGCTGGTCGGTGCCGTACGCGGTGGGTCGGCCGGGCCGTCTCCAGAATCGCCGATCGAACTGCAGGAGCACGCGCGTCGCCGGGCCGTAGCCGAGCGTCGTGATCGCGCGCCACTGGTCGTCGTGCAATGAGGGCACGAACGCGACCTTCTTCATCGTCGACGCTGGCAGGGCCATGACCACGTAGTCGGCGGGCAGCTGCTGCAGCCGTCCATCATCTACGGCGACGCGGAGCGCTGCGCCGCGGCGCGCGACGCGTTTCACGACCTGGTCGAGCAGGATGCGGCCGCGAAGACCGGCGGCCATCGCTGCGGGCAGAGCATCGTTGCCGTCGATGAGCCGATACATCCGGCCCTCGCCCGGGATGTCATCGGATGCGAACTGATCCACGAGCTGCAGGAGCGAGAGCCGTTCGGGGTCCGCAAGAAAGAACCCGCGAAGACCGCGCACGCCGGCCGACAGGTCTCCATCCGCACGCGCAGCCTTCAACCAGCCGGCGACGGACTGACGCGCCAGCAACTGCCCGATCCCGGAGTCCCAGCGCCGGCCAGCGGCTTTGAATGCGGCGATCTCGGGCCCGAGCCGCTGTGCCGCGCGCTCGAACGTATCCGGTGCGCTCCGGATCGTCTTCCGGCCGCCCTTCGACGAACCGTAAAATCCCCAGCCCTTCCGGAGAATCCTCG
>Ga0209382_10000439_pt1 | contig 68524 bp, 63 predicted proteins | sample SoiMetdeltSBSDD5_FD_187599 | JGI IMG/M metagenome (GOLD analysis project Ga0209382, IMG submission 187599) | Bulk soil microbial communities from a Populus tree surrounding site in Tennessee, USA - Soil MetaG P. deltoides SBSDD5 (SPAdes) (version 2) | ecosystem: Environmental > Terrestrial >...
GCATGACTCACCTCTTGAGGGTGTTTTAGCAGATGAGTAACGCTATCACAGTCTATCAAGCCAGACAAATCATTTGTTGCAGAATTTAGTTTACAAACCACTAGCAACCAGCCACCAACTACCAGCAACCAGTTATGAATCCCTCCGATCTCCTCCTCGTCGTTATCCTGAACAACAAGCGCGATTTTGAAATTGCGCGGGTGCTCGGTTGGTATCGGGTCCCGCTCAAAACAGCGCCCAAGACGGTGGCGGTGGATTGGTTGGCCTTCTACCAGACCGCCAAGTTCGGCGAGGAGAAGTGGGCCATCAATTACGTCGCGCCGGTGCGCGGGCACGAGTTGTCTACCCGAGCAGAACTGCTGCGCACGCAGCCGGATCACCCGCGCGCCAACGAAGCCTATTACAAAATCCAGATCGGCCCGCTGGAGCGGCTGCCGCGGCCCATCCCCTCGCGCAAATGGCGGCGGATCACCTTCCTCTATACTACCGGTGAACGCTTGCTGGCCGCGGAGGAGCTCAATGATCTCATCGTCCAATCGGCCGAACGCGAACGGTTATGGCAGGCGCTGCGTGAGCGCGGCCTCGTCGCCGAGCGGCAGTATGAAACCGCCAAAGGCACGGAGGTTGATCTGGCCTTGTTGTGCGAATTGGGGAAATTAGGCATCACGCTGGGCCAACCGCCTCACCAGATCAAGGAGCGCCAAGGTCGTGAAGCCTGGCAGTATTTGACCTTTCCCGAAGCGACCGTGAATGCGAATTTGCCCGAAGTCGTGCAGACGATCGAGCAGGCGGTTCAGCAGTTGGGTGGGATAACGCCCGGACCCTAAAGGTCTCACCCAGCACCCCAGCGTATAATCTTGTAGTTCTTTTTATTAAGGAGGCACTAATTGGCTATGAACGACTCAGCTTCCACTTCCAAGGCGAACTGGTTTTGGATCGCCTTGCTTCTGGGATTGGGGGTGGGGGGAGTGTATCTCCTATTTCAGACCCAAGGGAAATCCACCTCCGGTTGGATCCTCATCGCCGGGGTGCTGTTATTACTCTGGGTCACCGAAGTCAGCGGCGGCCCGCCGGTGTTGTGGAGCAAGGCGTTTGAACGGCTCACGCCGGACTCGGACGAGTTCCGATACTCCTTAATCATTCTCTCGGCGGCGCTGGCGATCACCGCCACCATCATCTCCGTCATGGTGGAGAAGCAGTCAAGTGAGCGTCTGCGGACCCTGGCGCTGCTCATGTGGTTCGCCAGTGGCGTGATACTGACGCTGGCTCACCTGCGCTTGTCGCTGGAGGACCTGCGAATCTGGTGGCAAACCTATCGGCGCGAAGCGATCCTCGTCGGGCTCCTCACGCTGTTCGCAGCGTTCCTGCGTTTTTACCAATTAGGCGTGATTCCGGATACCATCAACGGCGACGAAGGCTGGACCGGACTGGCGGCGCTGCGCCAGTTGCCGGCGGCGACCTTCATCTACGACAACCCCTTTTCTTTCTTCGAGGGTTTTGGACAGATCCATCTGCGCGTGATCCGGTCGGCCATTCTCCTGTTTGGGCAGAACTCTTTTAGTGTGCGCCTGATCCCAGCGGTGGGCGGCACACTGGCGATTCCTGCCCTCTATCTTTTAGTGCGCTACATGTTTGGCGTCCGCAGCGCGTGGATGGCCGCGATCTTACTTGCCGTCGCACATGCCCATATTCATTTCAGCCGGACGGCCGCCGTCGCTTACATCCAAAGCACCTGGCTTTCAACGCTGGAGTTGTATTTCTTCATCAGTGGTTTGGAAAAACGGGATCGAACCCGGATGATCATCGGCGGCTTACTGCTCGGCTTTCATTTCAACATTTACGTCAGCGCGCAAATTCTGGTCCCCTTGACGCTGATCTTCATCTTCATCGCCTGGCTCCTCAACCGCGCTTACATTCAGGGAAATTTAAAGAATCTGGGCTGGTTCTTCGTCAGCGCGCTCTTCCTGGCGCTGCCCTCCATCACCTGGGCGTTCAACCACCAGAACGATTTTAACGCGCGTTTTGGAAAGGAAGGCACCTTCCAATCCGGCTGGTTGGCGAATGAGATTGTAATCACCGGAAAGCCGGCGGTACTGATCTTGACGGAGCGGTTCATTCACGCGTGCCTGGCGATTTTTGTTTTGCCGTTTCAAGACTTTTATTGGGTCCCGGTGCCGGTCCTGGATTTTATTACGGCCGTGTTGTTTCTGGTCGGCGTGTTCATCGCGCTGCGGCGCACCCGTGAGCCTCACTTCTTGTTGCTAAACGGCTGGCTCTGGTCAGGCGTGTTTGCTTTGAGTGTCTTTGCGATCCCAGCCGCGGCCGACTCCTATCGGCTGCTGATGGTATTGCCCGCCATGTGCGCCATGGCCGCGGTGGGCTGGGACTATCTGCTGACGTTAACTAAACGCGTGGCGGAGTCGGTTCCGCCACCCGAAGTGGCACCCTCCCCCCCCGCGTGGATGCTGTGGAGCCTGGCACTCGTCCTCGTCATTGCCGGATTGAATCTCAAGATCTATTACCTGGACTTTGGCCGGTCGTGCCAATACATGAATAATGATCCGATTGCGCGCGGCTGGTCGCGCATTGGAGACTATCTGCGCGAGCAGCGGCCGGTGGATCAAGCGTATATGTTGGGCGATCCGGCCTTCCAATATGGCACGCATCCCTCCGTGGATTATCTGAGCGGCTTCCTGCCAATGACGAATCTCTTTGAGCCTTTTTCGATGGTGGAGGCCCACGGAAATTTGGTCTTTGTCTTGATCCCGGCCCGCGTTGGCGAGTTGGAAATGGTCCAGGCCTTTGCCCCCGGCGGCGAGGTCACCCGCGTTTTTGATTGCGGCCGGTTGTCGTTCATTGGATATGAGGTGGAGAAGAAGTGAAGTAATGGGTGGCAGGTAGCCGATGGCCGATGGCTGATGGCAAGAGATTTCACTATCAGCCATCGGCTATTCGCTATCAGCTATCGCGTATTCTGTTTTTTGGTACACTTCTACGCATGGCGAAGGATCCACATGATCAAAGTGGCGGCGTAGCAATCACCACCAGCGGCTCGGCGCAAGTGGGCCGGGATGTCGCCGGGCGCGACATCGTTTACAACGTCCAGGGAGCCGACCCGGCCGTTTTGCGCGACCTCGAAGAGCGGCTCAATCAATTCCTGGGCGAATTCGTCAAGCTGCACCGGCAATTGGAAGAGTGGAAGGAACTCCACAACGTGCTGCAAGATTTGCAGGTGCGGTTTGCCAATTGTCGCAGTTACGGGTTGGAATTGGGACGCGGGGATGAGTCGGCTGTCGGCGTCATGGGGCTGTTTACGAAATCAACTCGACGAGCGGAGCAAGCCGAGCGGCTCCTACATGACCTCGCGTCTGACTGGCGGCAGTGCAAGCTCACCCTGGATCGGTTGCGGCTCTTGGCGACCGGTTTGCGTTATACAGGTGCGGCCTATGACCCGCAGGCTCACACCGGCCCGGGGCCCATGATTGCCCTGGATCGCTTGCAACTTCAAATTGACGAGGCGCTCCATGACGGAGACCGGAATAATGTGGCGGACCTGGTCGGTGCCTTTGCCAAACAGAACGACGATTACCTCTATCTGGCGGACAAAGCCCTGCGGGATGTCGCCCGAGAGATCAATCAACTGCCCCAACAGATTCGCTTAACTCCCTAAACGATGCCTCTCACTTACGCCCAACTCATTGCCCAGCATCAAGCGTTGCAGAAGGAAGAAACCGCGGAAGCCTCCCCGGAACGGATCGAGCGGGTCAGGACCTTCATCGCGGAGGTGGTTGCCGCCGGCGCCAACATCGCCGACCCCCGGCAGCGCGAACAGTTGCGCAACTTTCTGCGTTACTGGAGCGCCTATGTTTACGATCACACCCAAGAATTTCCTCCCTCGCAACTTGTCCCCTTCTTAGGTACCGGGTCGGGCGGGTCAAGGTTTCGCCTCCGTAGTTTTACGCCTGTCCTGTGGCTAATGGGCGGTGTCGTCTTGGCGCTGCTTGCCATCGGGTCGCTGTGGCCTTGGTTATTGACTGGCTCGACCAACGGCGTGATCTCCACCAGCACCCCTGTTTCCCCGACCTTCTCGTTAACCGAGGCCTCACCGTCACCAACAACAATCGCGTTGCTCACCAATGCGCCGCCAACGGACACCCCCGCGCCTGAACCGACGGCTACGCCGACGGCGTTGCCCACGCCCACTGAAGTCCCCGGCGCGCTCTTCAGTTTGCCAAGTGTCGGAACCGTCGGTGCGGTCGCCTTCAGCCCGGATGGAAAATTTTTGGGGTCGAGTGATGGGGAGGGTAAAGCGAATGCCATCATTGTTTTATGGAATATCGAGGCGCGGGCGCGGGTGTGGAAGAGTTTACCTTTGGAGAACAATTACATCTTCAGTTTGGCATTTAGTCCTTTCAATGGCGGAACGCTGGCTTTTGGGGCCCAAGACGGTCAGCTGGGCCTGTTGAATACGCTGGATGGCAGTCTCTTAATCTCTAGGCGAGCGCATAGCGACAGCGTCACGAGTGTGGCCTTCAGCCCGGATGGCGCTCAGTTGGCGACGGGCAGCCTAGGCGGGATTCCAGGCTGTAAGGCAGCGACGATTGCCTTCTGGGACCCGGACACGCTCGCGTCACTTCAACAAGTTGAACAAGGTAAAACGATTGATTGTTTCAGTGATAATCCACAACTCAGTATTACCTTCAGCCCGGATGGCAACTTGCTCGCCGTTGCGGGGAGTGATCGAAAAATCAAACTCTGGGATTTGAATACCCGCCGCCTCTTGACTCTGGGAGAGCATACCGACATCGTCTGGAGCGTGGCGTTCAGCCCGGACGGAAAAATCTTGGCCTCCGCCAGTCAGGACGGCAGCGTGAAGTTGTGGGATGTAGAAAAGCGAACTCTGATCACTACGCTAAATGGGCAGGCGACCTCGCTGTTTGCAATGGCCTTCAGCCCGGATGGAAAAACGCTGGCTTCAGGTGGCAGCGCCGCTGAGGGGAGTGGGCTGATCGAACTTTGGAATATTGACGCTGCGCTCCGGAGTAAGGCGCCCTCGCCCACGCCGCTCACCGGGCACACAGCCCTGGTTCGGAGTTTAGCCTTCAGCCCGGATGGAAAACTGCTCGCCTCCGGCAGCCGTGACCGGACAGTGATCGTCTGGAAGGTGCCGTGAAGGCTTAATAATTATTACCAACTTTTCTACCGCAGAGAGCGCAGAGTTCGCTGAGAGTTTCAGAATCTCTGCGCTCTCTGCGTGCTCTGCGGTTAAGCCCTTCCCACTATTTTAAAAAATCATGAAGGTTTGGGCCTGGGGGTGGGTGTTAATCTTTGCCCTCGCTTTGAGCACACGTTGGGCCTACGCTCTCAGTTTTCCTGCAAACGTACAACTTCAGGATGTGGACGCGCGCGGGTATCAGGCCCTCGCCCTCAACCTGCTCAACGGGCACGGTTTCTCGCTAAACACCGAGCCTCCCTATGTGCCGGACGCTATTCGTACCCCGGCGTATCCATTGTTGGTCGCATTCATCTACGCCATCGGCGGGCGCAATCCGCTGCATGTCGCGCTCGTTCAAGGCGTGATTGATTCCTTCACCGCGCTGCTCCTCACCCGCCTCGTCGCGCGGCTCGTGGGCCGGCCGCGTTGGGGGCTGGTGGCCGGAGGTCTCTATGCCCTCAACCCGACCGCCTGGCGTTTCTGCAATGACCTGCTCACTGAAATCCCCCTGGCTTTCACTTTAACTCTGATGCTCTGGACTTTTGTCCGTTATCTGGAAAATCGGCGCGGCATGTGGCTGGTGTTCAGCGGCGGACTGACCGGTCTGGCGCTGCTCATCAAGCCCAATGTGATTCTGCTTCCGGCTATTCTTGGCTTGGCTGTCGTCCTCACACTCCTCCGTCGTGATCAAACTATGCAGGTGGCAAGTGGCAAGTGGAAAGTGGCAGGTGGCAAGTTACCTGCCACTTTCCACTTGCCACTTGCGATTGCCTCACTTCCAATCCTGGTCGCCCTGCTTTTAGTATTTCCCTGGATGGTGCGGAATCGGATTGTTTTTGGGCGCTGGTTTTTATCCCAGGCCTTTGAATCCAATTTGGCGCGGGTGAGCGCGGTCGCCACGCTGATCCACGTGCAAGGTGAACAAGTCGCGCCGTGGACGCCGCGCTGGGAAGCCATTTACTCTGGAATCATTCTGCAGGCGCAGGCCCGCTACGGCGCCGACTTCATCTCAACGCCGCGGACCGGCCCGGAAGCTGATCGCGCTCAAATCCAGTTAGCGTCGGTCGCCACGGACATTCTTCATCAGCATCCGCGAGATTTTCTCCTCGCGCATCTGGAAGGCTTCTTGCGCTCCTGGGTTCCGCAAGAACATCGCTTTTGGTATCAGGTACTCGGTGGGCGTTCATGGGAAAGCTTGGGTAGCGAGGAAGGCGTGCTGGGGCAAGCGCTGGAACGATTTCGGAGCGATGGGGCAAGCGCCGCCCTGGCTTTTGTCTGGCAGGCGCGCATAGCGTCTTTGCCGCCGCTGGCTTTTAGTCTGTGGTTGGGTTGGATCGTGGCTACCTTGATCAGTGCCGTGCTCAGTGTGCGCGGGCTGTGGCGTTTCCGTGACCAACCGGCGTTCGTCTGCCTGTGCCTGGCGACGATCTTCTACGTTACTTTTCTGCCGGGGCCGATTGCTTACATTCGCTTTCAAGTGCCTGTCGCGCCGATGTTCATTGTCTTCGTTGTCGGCGGACTCGCGCCTCGCTCCCCTTTTTCTCTTTCTACCGCCGGTATTGATCCCAGCGGTTTATTGCTATAAAATCTACTTGCAAATACTTGCAATAACGGAAAACGCCATGTCACACCAAAACTGGGATTATGCCGCCCGGCTACGGGAACGCGGATTTCGGGTCACGCCGCAGCGGCAGATGATTCTGGACGCCGTCTGCGCCGGCGACGGGCACACCACCCCGGAGGAAGTTTACGCCCGCGTTCGTGCCAAAGCGCCCTCCGTCAATCGGGCCACCGTCTATCGTAACTTGGACTTTCTGTGTGAAATGCGGCTGGTCGTCGCGGCCCGGATCGGCGCGCGCATGGTTTATGAGATCGCCGGTGAAACGCCGCATCACCATCTCGTCTGCCGCCAGTGCGATAAAGTGGAACAGATTGGCCCGGAAGTGGTGAAGACTTTGTTTACCAAGATTGAGCGTACGCATCAGTTCAGCATTGACATGGATCATCTGGCGCTGTTTGGTTTGTGCAAAAAATGCCGTCGGGCGGCAACCCAGCCGGGGCATTGATCTGTTCCGGAAGTGGAGATTTTGGTATGAGCTTACAACGCTTCTCATCGGTCGTTCTGGTTCTCAGCTCACTGCTGGTTGCGTGTGGAGGCCCGGCGACTCCAACGTCCACAAAATTGAGCGTCGTCAGCACCGTCTCGCCGATCACAAATATCATTTACAATGTCGGCGGCGACCGGATCAGTTTGCAGGGCATCGTCCCGGAGGGAGTCAACTCCCACACCTTTGAGCCGGTCCCGTCCGACGCCAAACTCCTGGCCCAAGCCGACTTAATTTTCGTCAATGGCTTGAAGTTGGAGGAACCAACGGTCAAATTGGCTGAGGCCAACAAGCAGGCTGACGCTGAAATCATTCAGTTGGGGGAGCAGACTCTCTCCCCGGATCAGTACCTCTACGACTTCTCTTTTCCCGAAGCCAGCGGCAGCCCCAATCCCCATCTATGGATGAATCCGCTGAACGCGCTGCGCTACGCTGAGATCGTGCGGGACGCTTTAGCGCAGCGGGATGCAGCCAACGCCGATTACTATCGGGCCAACTATACGGCTTTCCAGGCGCGCATTGAGCAGCTTGATCAAGCGCTCAAGCAGGCGCTGGCCACCATCCCACCGGAGAATCGCAAGTTGCTCACCTATCATGATTCGTTCGCCTATTTTGCGCCGCGTTATGGGCTGATGGTCATCGGGGCGATTCAGCCCTCGGATTTTGCGGAGCCATCGGCGCAAGATGTGGCCGGCTTGATTAGCCAAATTAGACAAGCGAAAGTCCCCGCGATCTTCGGCTCGGAAGTATTTCCCTCGCCGGTGCTGGAGCAGATCGCCAAAGAAACGGGCGCAAAGTACGAAGCCAGTCTGCGGGATGATGACTTGCCCGGCCAGGTTGGCGAAGCGAATCATTCTTACCTGGGTCTGCTAGTGGAAGATGTCAGACTCATCACCCAGGACTTAGGCGGTGATCCGGCGGCATTAGCCAACTTTGATACGGCGAATGTGACTGGGCTGGATAGCGGGGTGCGACAAAAGCAATAAGAGCGTGACACGTGACGAGTGACGCGTGATTGAGTGCCAGGTTTTCAGGCGTCACGTGTCACTCGTCACGTATGACGCATCACTTGTCACTCATCCCGAGAGGACTTACCTTTGCAACCACTCGTTGAACTTAATCACGTCGCATTTGGATACGGCGCCGAGCTGGTCTTGGAGGATATCTGTCTGCATTTTCACCCCGGCCAATTCGTCGCGCTCGTCGGACCGAGTGGGGCGGGCAAGACCACGCTGCTCCGATTGATCCTGGGTATCTTGCGACCGACACACGGCGAAATTTGTATTCATGGGCAAGCGTTGAAAGGCCGGCCCGCGCCCCAGGTGGGGTACGTGCCCCAACTGGAAACGGTGGATTGGAATTTTCCGGTGACGGTGGCGCAGGCCGTGCTCATGGGCCGGGTCCGGCAGCCCAATCTTTGGCCCTGGCCGGCGGAGGAAGACAAGCGGCGCTTGCGTGAAGTCTTGGAGCAATTGGGCATTGGTGATCTGGCCGGACGGCATATCCGCAATCTCTCCGGCGGGCAGCAGCAGCGTGTCTTCCTGGCGCGCGCGCTCATTGCCGAACCCGATCTATTGGTGCTGGACGAGCCGACTACCGGCGTGGACATGCGAACCGCCGAGAACTTGCTGCACATGCTGGCCAAGCTGAATCAGCAGGGCATCACCATCCTGATGACGACGCATGACCTGAACGCGGCGGCGGCGCATTTGCCGTGGGTCATCTGTCTCAACCATCGGATCATTGCTCAGGGAGAGCCGGAAACGGTCTTCACGGTCGAGACGCTCAATGAAACGTATCGCGGCGACATGTTAGTCATCCGTCAGGATGGCATGTTATTCGTTCAGCAGAAACCGCATGACCACTCCTATCGGGATATTGTGCCTAACCCGGTGCCGGGCGAGATCACCGATCAGAGTAAAAACCTTTCTTACCGCAGAGAGCGCGGAGTCCGCTGAGAATTTTAAAGTAAAGAACTCGGCGGACTCTGCGCTCTCTGCGGTTGAATCTACTTTTGTTCAATCAGGAATAGCGAATGACCTTCTTACTTGAGCCTTTTCAATTTGAATTCTTCCGGAACGGGACGCTGGCGGCTGTCCTGGCGGGAGGGCTGTGCGGGTTGATTGGCGTTTACATCGTCCTGCGTGGCATGAGCTACATCGGCCACGGCTTGTCGCATGCCATCTTCGGCGGAGCCGTCGTTGCCTTTGTCATGCAGTGGAACTTTTATCTCGGCGCCGGGCTGTGGGGCTTTGCCGCCGCGCTGCTCATCAATCAGACCGTCCGGCGCACTAAGATCAACGCCGACGCCGCCATTGGCGTCATCACCACGGCCAGTTTTGCTACTGGCGTGGCGCTCATCAGTCGGTATCGGCACTTCACGCGTTCGTTCGACGCCGCGCTGTTCGGCAATATCTTGGGTGTCACTCCGGCGGATGTGTGGGCGGTGGCCGGGGTAACGCTGCTGGTGGCTTTGATCGTTTTCTTTTTTTATAAGCAACTGCTGTTTACCACGTTCGACGCCGAAGTGGCGCAGATTTACGGCGTTAAAACGGAATGGGTTGAAGTCCTCCTAGCCCTGGCGCTGGCGGCGGCGCTGATTGCCTCCATGCAAATCCTCGGCGTGACCTTGATTGCCGCGGCGCTCGTCATCCCGGCGATTACGGCGCGCTTGTTGACCGATAGCTTTAACCGGATGATTGCCCTCTCGACTCTGCTGGGCGCGTTGACGGGGCTGCTGGGCATGTATCTCAGTTATTACGTGGATGTTGCCTCCGGCGCGACCATCGTCTTGTTGCAAGCCGCGCTATTCATCCTGGTACTGGTCATCACCTCGTTTCAGCGGCGCGCCGCGCGGCGTTTGATGCATACGCACGTCTGAGGATCTCCAGGTCGCTAAGTTCCTTCAGTTCCCGCAGTTCCCTTAGTTCCTGGAACTCCAGGAGCTGAAGGAACTCCGGGAACTCAAAGGTCACTTCATCTCTCTTTGAATAGCCTGGAAGTCTATCTTGAGCTATTGCGGAGAGTATGCGAAAATCCGGCTGATTGCTCGGCGCGTACCAATTTTTACTCACTATTCAGGAAGGAGAAAGCAATGCGCAACAAACCTGTTTTAGTCTCGCTCTCTCTGCTTGTGCTGGCAGCGCTGGCCTGCGGCGGCAACATTGGTGGGGGCGGGGACGGTGGCGACGGGGGAGACGGTGGCCCGGCGCCGCTCTTCAAAGATGATTTCTCTGACTCAAACAGCGGTTGGGATGACACCACCAACGAGAATGGCTCGACCGGCTACCAAGATAGTGAATACGTAGTCACGATCAACAAAACCGATTGGTTCCGGTGGGGCAATGCGAGCGAGAGTGGTTTGTCCGATATACACCTCGAGGTCACGGCGCGCAACACCGGCGCGGCCCAGGACGCGACCTTCGGCGTCATCTGCCATTACGTAGATGGCGACAATTACTATTACGCCGGCATTGGTTCGGATGGCTATCACGTGATCGCCAAGGATGAAGATGGCGAGGACACGACTCTGACCAAAGGCACGGACAAGGTGCCGGAAAACGAAGATTCTTACCAGATCGGTGTAGACTGCGGCAACGGGAAAATAGCGTTGTATGTTAATGGCAAGAAGATTGATTCAGTGGAGGACGATACGTTTACCACTGGCAAGGTCGGCTTGTTCGGCTGGACGTCTGAAGAAGCGGATTTGGAAGTTCGCTTCGACGATTTCGTGGTGACGGCGTTAGAGTGATTTTCGGGTGGACTGATTTTCTTGAGCTTGAGCAGAGACCCTCCTGGTGAGGGTCTCTGTGTTTTCGTCTCCGCCTGGGAGGGGATTTCTATGAAACGGCTTGGAATTCTTACCGGCGGCGGTGATGCGCCCGGCCTGAATGCGGTCATCCGGGCCGTGGTCAAGACGGCGCGGCTGGAACATCACTGTGAAGTCGTCGGCATTGAAGACGGCTATGATGGCTTGTTGGAGCCTAACCGGACGCGCTCACTTCTGCCAGAGGACCTGCATGGTCTGCTGCCGCGCGGCGGCACGATTTTAGGAACGGCCAATCGCGGGAATCCGTTTGCGCGCAAAGTCGAGCGGGAGGGTCAGGTCATTATCGAAGATGTCTCCTCATTGCTGGTCGAGGCCTTCCAACACTTGGCTGTGGATGGCCTCATCGTCGTCGGCGGGGATGGGACGCTCCGCATCGCGTACGAGTTGTATCAAAAATTTCATCTACCCGTCGTCGGCGTGCCCAAGACGATTGACAACGACCTGAATGGAACGGACGTGACCTTTGGCTTTGATACCGCTGTGCAAACGGCGACGGATGCCTTCGATAAACTCCACACCACTGCCGAGAGCCATCATCGCGTCATGCTGCTTGAACTGATGGGACGGGACGCGGGCTTCATCGCGCTCCACGCCGGTGTCGCCGGGGGCGCCGATGTCATCCTCATCCCGGAAATACCGTTCGATATCGAAGTGGTTTGTCAAAAGGTCATGAATCGGGTTGAAACCGGGCGGAAGTTCAGCGTGATTGCTGTGGCAGAAGGCGCGCGGCCGAAGAATGGCGAACAATTATTTTACCGACCGGGAGATGAGGTCTACGTTCCGCGCCTGGGCGGCATCAGCTATAAAGTTGGCGAGATGATTGAAAGGTCAACCGGCATCGAAACGCGCACCACGGTCCTGGGGCATTTGCAACGGGGTGGACGCCCTAGTCCGTTTGACCGTTGGCTGGCTACCCGTTTTGGCGCGGCGGCGGTGCGCCTGGCGGCCGCCGGTAGCTGGGGACGCATGGTTGGGCTGCACGGCGAGCGAGTGGAGGATGTGCCCCTGGAAGTAGCTGTTGAAAAACCTAAACGGGTTGATCCGGAGGGTGAACCGGTACTCACCGCGCGCGGCTTGGGGATCGTGTTTGGTTAAATCTTATTTTATTCGTTCCATCCATTTCACGCGAAGCGGTTGACTCAAAAAGCGTACTAAAATAATTTCGCAATCTCGTCCCGCGCCGGACGAGGCAGATTTACCCCATCGCCTTCAATAACTTTTCCAATAATAAAAGTTGGAATCTGAGCGGCGTTCAGCGCCGCTTGAATCCGGGGCGCGTCCGAGGCGGGGGCTGTCAGGAGCAGCGCGCCGGAGGCCAGGCAGCCGAGCGGATCAAGATTAAATGTCTGACACAGAATCTCCCCTTCGGGTAAAAGCGGCAGCGCCTGCCGATTGACTTCAATCCCTTGCCCCGACGCTTCTGCCAACTCCCACAAACCGGTCGCAATGCCGCCCTCGGTGGGGTCGTGCATCGCCGTGACCTGCCCGGCCCTCAACGCCACCTGAGCGTCTTTGACTACGCTAATGCCGGGGGTGTGTAGAAAGTCTTGGCAGCGCGCAAGGAATTCTTCAGCGAACTTTTCTTTTGCTTCTTCCACTTCGTGGGCGATAATCGAGATGGCTTCAATTGGATAACCCTTGGTGAGCAGTACCGCATCGCCGACCTGGGCTCCGGCGGGCGTCACTAATTTATCTTGGGCGACCTCTCCCAACATCGTCCCGACCACAATCGGGCGATCAAGGCCATATGTGATCTCCGTGTGTCCACCCACCAAGGCCGCGCCTAAATCCCGGCACGCCGACTTGATCTGCTCCAGAATATCATCCGCCAGTTCGGCATTCTTCTCTATCTCCGGCAGCAGCAACGTCGCCAGAAAGAATTTCGGCTGTGCGCCAAAACACGCGATATCATTCGCATTGATCTGTACGGCGTACCAACCGATCTCAGCGGTGGCGAAGGTAATTGGGTCTGTCTTGGCGACGAGGTAGCGATCTCCGAAGTCGAGCACCGCGCAGTCCAGGCCCAAGCCGGGGCCGACGATCACACGTGGTTGAGCGCCTGGTTGACTCAATGAGTCCAGAAGCCGCGTGAGCTGTTCGGGTGGAAGTTTACCGACCGGCAGGGCGGAGGGGCGCACCTTATTTTCGGTTTTCCCTTTCAGGTGGGGGTGTTACCCGTCAGCGCAATAAAAACAAAAGGCCGTCCGGGAAGGACGGCCTTTTGTTCGCGCCGGAGCACTTGACTTCCTATCCAGCAGGGAGGGGTGCCCCGGCGCTTGGACGATCATTCGTACTCATATTGGACACCACCTCCTTCTTTCTATAGGATAGCTTTGAATAAATAACCCCTCTTGTTCAGGGGTGAATAATGCTGAAATTATGGCATGGAATGTCCGCCGAGTCAAACGCTTTTGGACAAGGCGAATGACTCAGGTAGAATAGCGGCTAACGAAGGGAGTTAAGACCTATGGATTCTTTCTGGCGCTCGCCGGTTCGCATGTTGCAGCCTAATCTACGCATGAAAGACGCGCGTGGCCTGGAGGGCCGGCGCTTGGTGCGGGAATGCCGCGCCTATGGCGCCAATGCCATCTTGGCGAATGGCGGCGGCATTGTCGCCTGGTATCCTACCTCACTGGCTTATCATTGGCGTAATCCGTACTTGGATCATGACTTTGTGGGGGCGGTGACAGCCGAGACGCAACGCTTAGGCATGCGTGCGCTGCTGCGGATGGATTGGAGTTGCCTCCTGCCGGCCATCGCCGAACAGCACCGGGACTGGTTAGCGCTGGGGCCGGACCGCCGGCCACGTTTGGAGTGGGGGGCTAGCCGCAATCCGCTGTATCGCCTGTGTCCCAATCGCGCTTACTGGCAGGAATATGGACCGCGTGAGTTGGAAGAAATGTTGGAGCGCTATCCGGTAGACGGCTTTTTCTTTAACGCGTGGGACCTGCCACTCTGCTATTGTCCGGAATGCCAGCGGGAATGTCGCGCGGCGCTCGGCGAGAAGATTCCGGTGAAACTGGATTGGGCCTCGGACTTTGGACGCGCTTTTCTGATATGGCGCAACCAAAGCCATGCGCGCTTCACTCACGAACTCAAGGAACGCATTCAGCGCCTCAGCCCTGAGACTTTACTCACCGTGGATTACCATCTGACGAACGATCATCCGCATCATCTGGGTCGAGCGGGATGGGATGGGGCCTGGCTGACCGAAGCTGTCGACATGGTCACCGTCGAAGCCTTCAACTTCCTTGATCGCCCTCATCCGCAATGGCAGTTCTGGGCGTCGGAGGAAGCGCAAATGATCCGCAGCTTTCCCCAAGGAAAGCCGGGCATTGTTCTGCTCACCGGTTCAGAGCGGTGGCTTGGCCGCCGTCCGGCTCAACCGCCGGAGCAATTAACCGCAAACATCCTGCAGATTGTCGCCCACGGCGCGCATCCGTGTGTGGCGCTCTCCGGCGACTTTCGGCAGGAAGATCGGAAAGACCTCCCGGCGATCAAAAAAGCTTTTCGAGCTCTGGAGGCGGGACTCGACGTTCGGGCTTTTACGCGCCCGGCTCGAACCGTCTTGGTCTACGGCCAACGGACGCTGGATCTTTATGGCGGCGATCAATCCCGAGAACGGGCGCTCTTCCATTATCGGGGTTGGTACGAAGCGCTGATTGAGAGTCACCTGAATTTTTCCGTCGTCCACGATGGAGCCTTGGAACAAGTGCTGGAACAGCACCCTGAGCGCCCCGTCCCGCGCTTCGCGCGAGCGGGGTCGCGGGAGAGCCGCGGAGCGGCGCAGTCGAAGGGGCGGCTGGAAGTCTTGATTTTACCGAACTGCGCCTGCTTGAGCCGCACGGCTTGCCGGGCCATAGAAACTTGGGTGCGAGAGGGCGGTGTTCTCATTGCCACCTTTGACACCTCGCGCTTCGACGAGACCGGAAAAATGCGCGCGGGCTTTGGCCTGAAATGTTTACAGCGGCGTCCGCGTGAGACCGTGACATTTCCCGGCTCGTGGTTCGATGTCAATCCAGCGGGACGAAGTTGGGTAGGGCGGCATACAGACATCTTCCCGGTCAGCGGAGAGTTTTTGTTGACGCGTGGGCCACAACGCGGTGCGCTCCGCCTGCTCGGCTGGACGTTTAACAATAAGCCCGAATGGTCGGAGCCGGAGACAACGACCGATCAGTTTGGAATTTACGAAACCCGTTGGGGGAAGGGCCGCGTCTACTATTTGCCGTGGACGCCCGGTAAGCTTTATCACCTATGCCGCAGCCCGGAGCATCGGGAGCTTATGAGAAGACTGGTGGCTGGAAGCTAGTTGTTGGTTGCTGATGGTTGGTAGTTGGGATTTTGCCCTTGGTCCTTGGCTCTTCGTCTTTCGTCCTTCGTCATTCGTCTCTGACTAGAAACAAGGAGTTTTCAATGGACTTGGAACTCAAAGATAAAGTCGCCTTTGTCGCCGGCGCGAGTCGCGGCCTGGGTGCGGCCACAGCCCGACAGTTGGCGCAGGAAGGCGCGCGCGTCGTCATCAATTCTCGGAACGCCGAGCGTCTCCAGGCCACGGCGGATTTAATTCGCAAAGAGACCGGTACGGAGGTGTTGGCCCTCCCCGGTGATGTCAGTATGACCGCGGACGTAGATCGGCTTTTGAGTGAGACGACTCGTCAACTGGGAGGTCTGGATATTCTTGTGACGAACAGCGGCGGGCCGCCTCCCGGACGCTTTGAAGACCTCAGTGATCAAGCCTGGCTTGACGCCATCAACCTACTGCTGATGAGCAGCGTCCGGCTGATCCGAGCCGCTTTGCCCCCCTTGCGCCGGTCAGCCTCCCCGGTGGTCTTAACCATCACCTCGGTTTCCGTCAAACAACCCGTTTCGAATTTGGTCTTATCCAATTCCATCCGGCTGGCAGTCATCGGATTGACCAAAAGCCTGGCGCTCGAATTAGGGAATGAAGGTATTCGTTTCAACAGCATTCTCCCGGCGTTCACGGAGACTGAGCGTTTGATGGATTTGATGAAAGATCGGGCGCAACGCAGCGGGACGACAGTGGAAGACGAAGTCAAAAAGCAAGCGGCCACCAGTTCCTTGGGACGCTTAGCCAGCCCCGCGGAGTTCGCCAAGGCGGCGGCTTTCCTGTGTTCCCCGGCGGCTTCATATATCACCGGCGTCATGCTCGCCGTGGATGGGGGAATGTATAAGGGAATGTTGTAGAGCGTGAGTTGCCCGCCGCCTTAGCTATGTGAAGTTCTAGGGAACACCCCAAATAATTATTGCTCCATCCAAATCTCCGGACGCTAACTTTAATGCCTGGGGAGACCAGGCCACACTCCGCACATAATTTTTATGGCCGGTTAATTTCTTCAGCAAATTTCCATTGCTTACATCCCAAACGCGGACGGTCAGGTCACTGCTGCCGGAAGCTAGCCACCGGTCATTATCTAACCAAGCGACGCTATAGACAGCGCCTGTGTGGCCTGTCATTTTGACCAGTTCGGTTCCATTCGTTGTGTCCCATATGCGGAGGGTGCCATTATTGCTGCTTGCCGCTAAACGTATTCCATCTGATGCCCAGGCCACTGTAAACACGCCGTTCGTGCGTCGGGTCAAAGTAAATAACGCCTGTTCACTGGCGACATCCCACACCTTGACTGTGTCATCGCTGCTGCCCGAAGCTAGGCGCTTGTCATCCGGCGACCAGGCGACGCTGTTTACCTCTCCCGTATGACCTGTCAGCGTATGCACCATCTTTCCAGTGCTCATATCCCATATATAGATGTTCGTATCGTTGCTGCCGGAGGCTAAAAAGTTCCCATCGGAAGACCAAGCGACGCTGCTTACCCATTTCTCATGCCCTCTCAAGTTGAACATTACTTTTTTGCTGGGTACATCCCATACGCGGATGGTCACATCACCGAGGCCGACAGCTAGCCGTTGACCATCGGACGACCAGGCTAAACCACAGGGAAAACAGGTGGGACTGAGTAAAAATTGGAAGGATTGTGTTGCAACCTCCCAGATTCTTATCCCATCGGTGTTGCTGATGGCTAGGTGTGTCCCGTCAGGTGACCAAGCGATGTTGTAAACTTGTCCTTCTCCAGGGAGCTTGGCGATTTGCCTGAGTTGGGTGGGGTCAAGCGTGATGACCGGCAGATTTGTCGCTGTTGGTGTTGATTGAGGCTCTGGCGTATCAGTATTAATCACTGTGGGAGTGGGAGATGAAGTCAGTAATGTTGGAGTGAGCGTGGGCAAAGGTGTTCGAGAGGCTTGGATTGGTAGATGGGTTGAGGTCGGTTGAAACACAGGCGTCTTAAAAACTTTAGTGCTAGTGCTCTGTGCAAAGACTCCCTTGAATCCCCCTTCAATAAGGATGAAGCTACAGACAAGCGAGATCGTAATCATTCCGAGAATAGCCAGAAAAACCAATCCCCAAAATTTAAATTGCTTTTGGCGCTTGGCTTGTTCTTCCGCGGCCGCTTTCTCCCGCGCCACCCGTTCAGCCTGTTCGTGGGCTAACGCTTCGGCGGCGGCTTTCTGTTTGGCGAGTTGTTCGGCTTCGGCTTTCTCCTGCGCCAGTCGCTCCTGTTCGGCTTCGAGCTTCAGCTTCTTCCGGTTGAGGTGCTCGCCTTGCGCTTTTTCCCAAACGGCAAGGGCCTCCTCTGTCTTCTGTTGGGCGAGGCGTTCAGCCTCGGCTTTCTCCTGCGCTAAGCGTTCTTTCTGTCCCTCAATATTAAATAAGAAGCCATCTGGTGAGCGCATATACAGCACCGGCGTCCCCCACTCAATCGAATTGGGAATTGCAATGCTGATTGCCTTGCGCGCGGAGACAACGGAGGTATCTATCGGCAAGCCATCGGCGATGGCGCCATAGAAAGACCGGGCGAACTCGAGGGCGGCTTGATCGGTAATCTCGTATTGCATGGCTAGCACTGCCGGAATACTCTGTCGGATGAGGGTGGCCGCTGTGCTGGTGAAAATATCCCGTTTCCCCACCTGGCCGCCTTCACAAGCATTGAGCAGGACTAAGCGCAAGGCGGCATGGCCCTCTAACAGCCGCGCTAATTTTCGGGCAGGTAGACGATATGAATCTCCATCTTTATCTTCATCCACCAGAACGATGAAGCCTTCATCATCTCGGCGATCAAAGCCGGCGTGCCCGATGAAGTGGAAGATGTGCCAGGGGCTACCTCCTTGCATGGCCTGCTGCAAGTCGCGCCAAGTTTGACCAGGAAGCCAAGTGAGCTGGACTAAGCCGCGGGCTTGGAGGTGCTTGAGCGCTTCTTCCACTTGTCTTTTTTCCTGCGCGATATCTAGCTCGGGCAAATTGCTGGGACTGGCCACCATTCCAAGAATGCGCAACGGCGGTCTCACAGTCAGAGGAGAGGACGGTTGAGGTAACTCCAGGTAGCGAATGATCGGGGTTCGAGCAGAGAGAGAGACATAATCGCCCCGACTGGGATCGAACAGAAACTCCCAGGGCAACGCGGCCATTTCGGGGGCCAAAACATGGAGTTTCACCCGCAGACCTTTGACTTGGTTATCCGCTTGTTGTCGGCTGGCGTAATAGAGGCTGCGCACATCGCCGGTGAAGAGGGCTTTAAATAATTCCTGACCAAACTCTTGAACGGCCTGTTCTTCCTCGGAAAGCGCAGCGCGACGTTTCCTCCCGGACTTCAGGAGCGCAGTTTGTAATTTATCCAAGTGGCTTTTCAGGACTGAATCCGTAAAGGGAAAAATCATAGTCGTGCGCGTTTCACCCGCTGGCGATCTTACCACCGCCACCGGGTATACATTATTTTCCCCAAGGCCAATTTCGAGCTCGAAATCAAGATAGCTCAATCTAATAGACTGCGTGGTGGCATTCTTCATATTTGCCCCTCTAATCTTTTTAGTAGGTGGGTTGCGAATGTGAACTGAATTTCAATTGTACCCTCCTATTGATGACTGTCAAAACCGCGCGGCTTTGATCGGGGTCTTATTCCTGTCTGTTTGGTTATTCTTTTGGAATCTGATACCATTGCCATTAAATTCCGGTTCAATCGTCTTCTTCCTTGCACCACAATCTAAATGCCCCTTTCAACTTCTGAAATTTCGGTGGGGGAATTGGTGCGTCTGGCGTTTCCGCCGGGAACCCAACCAGCTTCTCCGTCCTATCGTCATCGTACAGTTAAATGGGTGCTCATGGCCGGCGCGGGAGTAACACCCGAAGCGGGCGATTTCATTCTATGCGGTGTTCGTCCCTCGGAAAAAGAACTGGCGGCCTGGGTGGCGCGGGGAGTCGTCGGGGTCGCCTTTTCTTCGGCCTCGCTCCTGCCGCTCAATGATGATTTTCCAATCGTCGTCCTGCCGGCGAAAGCTTCACTGCGTGTTGTTCAGCAAGCCTCCTTAGAATTAATCGTCAATCGCCAATCTTATCTGGTTGAGCGCGGCATGGCCGTGTATCAAACTTTGTCCCGCCAGTCGGTGGAGAGCGCCGGTCTGGAAGGCTTGGCCCAGGCGATGTTGGGATTAACCGGCAAAACGGTTGTGATTCAGGACAAACGATTGAAGCCACTGGCGGAAGCTGTTGCACCCGGGATGAAATCTGCCTGGCCGGACGTGCTCCGCGCTTTGAGCGATTGGAGTCACTTGCCGGAGGCGCTGCATGATCGTCGGCAGGCCGCGGCCCTGGCGGGGTGGCGGGATCAGTCGTTGCCGGGCGGGTGGATGCGTTTAGTTTGCCCGATTGTCGCCAAAGGCATGGCGCGCGGCTATCTCTCCATTGTGGGGAGCGCCGGAGAATTGGATGCCCTCGATCAACTGGTGGTGGAGCATGGCGCCGCGGCCTGCGCGTTGGAAATGGCCAAAGCCAAAGCGGTGAGCGAGGCGGAGAAACGCGCGTATGGAGTTTTTCTTGATGCCGTCATTGCCGGCACTTTACCACTCGAGGAATTGGCGCTCTGGGCGGAGCGCATTGGTTACGATGTGGATCCGCCGCATGCGGCGTTGGCCTGGCGTTGGATCGAACGGGCCGGTGCGCCCAGCGTGCGGCGCTTGGAAACGATTGTTAATCAATCGGTGGCGCAGCAAGGGCTGAGTGCGCTGGTTCGTCCGCGTGGCTCAGAGGTCGTCGTCTTTTGCGCCCTGGCGGATGCCGGCGCTCCGGAGGCCGCGTTGGCGCTGGCGCGGCTAATTCGCAAGTCGGTGGCGAACGAATATCCTCAGCAGGGAGTCTATGGAGGCATTGGCCGGTCGGCGGCGGATTTATCGGACTGGCGCGATTCGTACCGGGAGGCCTCCCAAGCGCTCTCCGTCGCTGAGCGTTTGAACGAGCCGAACCCGCTTTATTTTGGCGACCTTCTGGTCTACCGGTTGTTGTTTCAATTGGAAGGCAACCCGGAACTCGAAAACTTTTGTCGGGAAGTTCTAGGCAGCCTGCTGGATTACGAAGGCGGCGGTGATTTGCTGGAAACGCTGGAGGCTTTCTGTGACCGCTTGGGCAACCTCAGCCAGACCGCCGAAAAGCTATTCATCCATCGCAACTCACTGCTCTATCGAATGGAGCGTTTATCTCAAATCACCGGCCTCGATCTCAATCATGCCGATACGCGTCTGGCGGTTCATCTGGCGCTCAAAGTCCGTCGCATGCTCAAGCCGGCCACCAACTGGCGTGAAAAGAAAAACTCTAATTAACGAAATGTCGAATTTAACCAAAAAATACATCCCCGTGGACGTGTTTTTTGGTTGTCCCCACGGATGTGGAGTCATTCAGGATTTCTATCCGACTGCGATGCTTTACCGTCCTACCTCGACATCTTCCAAGATACCTAGCGCGTCAGGCACGAGGACAGCCACGGAGAAATAGGCGCTGACCAAGTAGGAAATAACTGCCTTATCATCAATTCCCATAAAGCGCACGTTCAGACCCGGCTGATATTCGTCCGGGATGCCGGTTTGGTTCAAACCGATCACGCCTTGGTTCTGTTCGCCGACCCGCAACACCAGGATGGAGGTGGTCTGTTTTTCGGTGATCGGGATTTTGCTACAAGGTAGGAGCGGAATGTTGCGCCAGGCCGGCACCTGCTGCCCACCCAGGTTGATATGTTGGGGATATAGGCCAAGGCGGTTACATTCGCGCCCAAAGGCGGCAATCGCGCGCGGGTGCGCCAAGAGGAATTGCGGATCACGCCGGCGGGTGATCAGTTCGTCGAGGTCGTCCGGCGTCGGCGGCCCGCTGCGGGTATGGATCCGCTGTTTGAAATCGGCGTTGTGGATCAATCCAAAGTCGGGGTTGTTGATCAACTCCTGTTCTTCGCGCTCATGGATTTGATCAATCGTCAACTTAAGCTGTTGCTCTGTCTGATTCATTGGATCGTTGTACAGGTCCGCCACCCGCGTATGGATACGTAGGATAGTTTGCGCCACGCTTAACTCATATTCGCGCGGCTTGACGTCATAGTCTACGAAGGTCGCGGGAATGGTGGGCACACCTGTATGCCCCGCCGCCACGTCAACAAGGGGCTGCCCATGTCGGTCGGAGCGCACCCGTTTGCTCTTGAACTGTTTGATGTGATCGTCGACCTGCTTTTTCAACTCCGGGGACTGGTTAACCACTTCCTCGAAAGCCTTCTGGGAAAGGCTCAACACAATGCAGCGCGTCGTGGCCTTAACCGTAAACGACCATTGATCTTTGGATTCCAATATCACTTCTTCGCCAAAAGAATCGCCGCCCGCCAGCTTGGACAAAATTGCCTGGTCATCATACGCTCCCGGCCCAATTTTGTCGGCTTTGCCATGCACGATCAGAACAAATTGATCCGCGGACTGGCCTTGGGTGACAATTTCATCGCCGGCGTTGAACTCTTGCTGGGTGAAGCGACCGGCCAGGGCATTCAAGACGGTCGGATCGTTGAAGCCGTTCAGGAATGATAATTCAGAGAGTGTCTCAGGAATGATTTGAGCCGTTGCGCCTGTATTGGTAAAGGCAACCTGTCCATCGCGCAGCACGCGCACCACGCGATTGACCCGGTAACCGCCACCCTTGACCGACACCCACGGTAGTATTTTCAATAACCACCGGGAGGTCAGGCCTTCCATCTGCGGCGCGGATTTAGTGACGGTGGTCAGTTGCCGCGCGGCTTGGGTGCTTAAAGTGAATTCTTGAGGTTGCTCGTTGCTATTGTTCGCATCTGAGTCTGCCATCGTTTATTCCTTTCAAGGCTAAAGGTGTTGCTGAGCGCGGTATCTCGCTTCCGAGGTTCTGTTTTGTCTCGGACACGCGATTAAAGATAAAGGAATTAACTGTCTGCCTGCGCCTCCTCTTTTCTCTTTTGAAATGGCAGCGCTAGGTGGGAAACTGCAATGGTCTTTATTCCCTTTGGCGTCTCTGGAGGCTCTTCTTTTACGGGACTGGCACACGACCCGGCCGGACATGGCGCTGCGCCATTGATATCCTTGTTGCCAGATAATATCGTCGGGATACCCGCTGCGGCGGTACCCAAACCCGTCGGCTGGCCCGTAAACTGCCTCGCAGGGCGACGGCGGAACTCAGTCTCGTTATAGCGCTCCGTCTTGAAATGCCATTGGAGCGCACCCGAGATAAAGTGCTGGAGGTCTGCGATATAGGCAAGCAACTGTTCACGCGCGTTGTTGTCCAGATCGAAATTCTCACAAAGGATAGGCAATTCAGTCGCTACAATATATTCAAACTGTTTCATCCGCGTGGTTATCAGCTTGTTGACAATTTCCACTGCCTGCATCTTGTCGCAACCCATGAAGTTCTCGACCACCAATACACAATTGTGTAGGTCACCCTCAAATTCAATTTCCTTTTGATAAGAGAAAATATCATTGGTCAAGCATACACAATCGACTGCTGCCTTGTGCAACTCTTGGACGGACAGCGCGCGATATACTTCCGCCGGGATAGCCGGGTACATGGAGCGCGGAAGGACCATCACAAAATCTGAGCCAGATGTCTTGCGGCGCATTTCGACATAGTCAATTGGGTCGGTGATACGGTTTTGCGCCTGGTTGAACACCTCCCAGACCCAGCTTCCGATCATCTCCTCAACAACCTTACGGAACAAGCCCTGTTCCTCCACAGACATCGCTGTGGTTGAGCGCATCCACACGTCAGCCAGGCCACGCTCAACCGGGTTGCGTGGAACCTGTGCCGGAGGAGTGGACCCAATCGGCATAAACGCTGAGAGCCGAGTATGACATATTTTTGCGCCAATTACATCGTGGCTGTGCCCATAAACCGCCGGGAAGTAGTCGTCGGTATACGTTCCCCAGACGTTCCAGCAGAGCATCAGGTCGAGCCGCTCAATGCTCGCATGCGGGCGAAGTAAGGCGTTAAAAAAAGCCAGGTCGGTGACGTCAAACCTGTGCTCATCCCAGACGAAAACGTCGGGACGGTCGGGGAGCGGGTCCAGCATCCCCATTTGGCGCGCCCATGCTTTGGAATGTTGTCGCGCGGTTTCCAGATTAGGATTCATCGGAGCCTTAAACGGCGCGTAAAATTCTGGCAATTGGGTCGGCCCGACCTTTTTGTGAGGCGTATGCTTGTAGTTGTTCAAGCGATTCATGCTAAGCCGAAGCGTGCCGGGGGCGACGTGCATTGCCGCAGTCCCTATACTTCCTCCCAAGCCAGGGATGTAGATGTCAGCGGCGTTCGATGTCTGCCCGGCAGAGTTGGGGTTCAGGTAGCGGCTGGTCTGGATATGCCACTCATGCGCGCCTGACTGCCAGTCTTGCAAGCCACGGATGTAAGTCATCACATTAGCCTGTTCGAGCGGATCTAAGGCATATTCCTGGAACATAGGCCCCAGTTCGGCAAATATAATGTGTTCAAACTGTTGAAGCCGTGAGGTGAGCAGGTCATTGACCAGATTGACGGCGCGCTGTGTATCCACATCCAAGAAGTGCTCGACAACCAGAACGGCATTGGTCAGTTCGCCCTCTTTGAGAACTTCGCGCTCGTAAGAAAAGATATCGTTGCGCAGATGGGCCGCATCGGCAAAGGTATTTTTCAACACGCGCATTGGCCGTGTAGCGGCGATCCGTTCGGGAATCTCGACAAACGTGGCATGCTCCACCAGGTCCGCTGACCATAGCGCAGCCCCAACCTGGCGGCGCATTTCGATGTATTCGATCGGGTTGGCGAGTCGCTGCCGCCTCATGCTGTCCAATTCCCAAAGGAACGCATCCCACAGACTTCTCATATCTTCAACAATACGGCAACGCCAAGCTTCGGACTTGCTGGGCGCTGTGCGCAGCCACAAGTCAATCAAGCCGCGCTCCATCGAGTTGGTTGGCGCTGGGGGTGGACTAAGATCAACCGGCATGAATAATGGTATGCGATCGAGATATTGTTTCCCCCCGGTGTGGTCATTTGCCTGCTTGTAGACGCGTAGGAAGTAGTCGTCTACATAGAATCCCCAAACGTTCCAGTCGGTCATCAGGTTAAGCTCTGGAATCGGCGCTTCGGGATGGATGTATGCGCAAAACAACGCATAATCATGCTTGTCGAAGGCATGCTCATCCCAGGTTTTAGGGTTATCCTGATCCAGGATACTCATCTCGCGCGCCCAGGCTTTGGAATGCGCGCGAGCGACATCGAGGTTTGGGTTGAGCCGCGCCGGCCACGGCACGTAAAAATCCGGTAGTTCGAAGGGTTGCATGGCTATGCTCCTAACCTCGTGAAAATTTTTCCCAAACCGATTTGAAGTTAGATTTTATATTAAAAAATTGGCAGCCCCTTTTGGCAATCCCGTCCAAAAGCAATGCTTAGGAGTGTATACTATAATATCATTCAAAGCCCCTGCCAATGTTCAAGTTGAGGGTTAAGCTTTCCAACGGATCAGGGAAATCATAAAAAATGTGGCAAGTGGCCCTCACAAAATAGCTTCTCCCTTTCTTGTAATTTGTATCCGACCCGGAACGACTCTTACACCCGACTACGGTATTTAGGAGAGCCAGTATGGAAATAGCGCACTTTGAACCGATTCCGATCCAAAAGGGATTGCCACTCTTAGGCATTTTGCCAAAACTTCTTACCCAGGATCCTTACGAGTACCTGAAGAATATTATGCTTGAGCGAGGGGATTTCGTGCAATTGAATTTTGGTCCCCAACCGGTTTATCTGGTCAGCCATCCAGATTACTTGCAACGCATCCTACGCGACAATTACCAGAATTACCGCAAACCGGGTTTATTTTACAATACCGGTCGCGAAGTGGTTGGAAATGGGCTACTAACCAGCGAAGGGGACTTGTGGTTACGTCAGCGGCGCATGATCCAGCCGCATTTGCACCGCAAACAATTGGAGTTTCTGTTTTCCGACATGCGCTCTGCCATTGTAGAAGTACTGGATGCTTGGCAATCCCTGGCCGCCAACCAGACCCAAATTGACCTGAGAGAAAAGATGGGGGAAACCACAATGAATATCATTACGCACACGATGTTTGGGGCAGGAACACTTTCGGCAGCGGATGTGGCAGCTACAGGCCAGCGTGTTGCCCAAATAGTCAAATATACAGGCGGGGCCCTTTTTAGCGGTCTGCTGCCAAAATGGGTTCCCATCCCAGGCAGGCAGGAATTTCTACAGGATCTGGACTCAGTCAAAAAAACCGTACATCAAGTTATTGATAGGTGCCGCCGGGATAAGAAGCTATCGGCTAGCTTAATCCAAATGCTGATCAACTCGGTCGACGAAGAAAGCCATCAGCAAATGACGGAAAAACAACTGTTCGACGAGGTCATGACGATTTTCCTGGCCGGTTATGAAACCACCGCGACCGCGCTTACTTGGCTGGGTGTGGTTCTTCAAGACCGCCCGGATGTGTTGAAAAAATTGCGCGCGGAGATTGATCAAGTGCTTGGCAACCGGCTGCCGTCGTTCGAAGATGTGCCTCACCTGGTTTATGCCAGACAAGTCTTTATGGAAACTTTGCGGATGTATACCGTTGCGCCTTTTCTACCCCGATCTTCGAATGAAGCTGACCGTTTGGGAATTTATCACTTACCTGCGAATGCATTAATGCTGGTGTTCTATCACGGCGTCCACCATAATCCCCGTGTTTGGGATAAACCGGAGGTTTTCGACCCTGAACGCTTCACGTTGGAGCGAATGGCAGGCCAACATCCGTTTGCATTCCTACCGTTCAGCGCTGGCCCGCACAAATGCGCCGGGGAAGATTTTGCTTTATTGGAGGGGCCGCTTGTGATGGCAATGATCCTTCAACGGTACACTATTGACTTGCTTCCCAACCAAAAGTTTGCAGCGGGAATAGGCGCGACCATGCAGCCTCGCAACGGCGTGAAAGCTACACTTTCAGTTAGAGCCCGTCACCTATCATAAAATGCACAGCGCTTAAACAGTCAAAAAGGTTCGCCGAGCGCTTTCAAATAGCAAAGACTAACATTGGCGCCGCTTTGTCCAGCCCAAACCGGGAGAACTTAAAAATTTTTAAAGAGGCAAGCATGTCCATTGAAGAAAGCGAACATCAGAAAAAGACGTTAGACGCTATGGAAGCCGAGCGGCGCTTGAAGCTCGGACGCAACTTGGCGAAATCAATTTACCCATTCATCTGGTCGCAGGCGGTTTTCCTGTTGGGGATATGGTTCTGGGACCGTCACTACCTCCAACTTTTGTTATGCACTATTCTTTTAGTGCCGGCCGGAACGGTAGCCTCGTTACAGCCGGTATTTGAAGCCAGGGGGCGTTCGACCGAATGGGCAATCTTATTCTCAATGTACGTAATATTCCTTAGCCTGGCTATGCCCTTTCTTATGCCTGAATCGTTTATGGCGGCAAATATCGCCTATGCCATTATTTTCCTGATGGTCGGGCTGCTGGCAGGGACCAGGCTGCTGCTTGTGGGGACCAGTCTCAGTGTCGTGGGATTTGTCGCTTACGTATTGGTTGGGCCTCATTTTGCAGATCGCTGGTTCCCACCCTTGAATTCAACCGCAACTTCTATCGTTTCCTTGGGGTTGGGCATTTCCGCGGTCATCACAACCGGCATCATTTTTTATTTAGTTTTAAACGGCCAGGAAAAACTATATCGCCAGGCCCAACTGGCCCACATGGAAAGCGAGGAGGCCAAAGCCTTGGCCGAAGCTGCCAGCCACGCTAAAAGCGCTTTCCTGGCCACCATGAGCCATGAGATCCGCACGCCGATGAATGCCGTCATCGGCATGACCAGCCTGTTGCTCGATACCGAATTGACCCGGTCACAACGCGACTTTGCCCTGACCATCCGTACCAGCGGGGACGCACTGCTTTCCACGATCAACGACATCCTGGATTTTTCGAAGATCGAGGCGGGTCGCATTGACCTGGAACAACGCCCCTTCGAACTGCGAGAATCGGTCGAAGAAGCGGTCAACTTATTGACGAGCAAGGCCGTCGAGAAAGACCTCGAACTCTCCTGCCTGATCGAAAGCAATGTTCCGGTCGCGATTATCAGCGATGAGAATCGCCTGCGTCAGGTTTTGTTGAACCTGTTGGGCAACAGTCTCAAATTTACGGAGTCCGGCGAAGTCGCCGTGACCGTGTCCCGGGAAGCGGCTGCGGCTGACTCCGTGTGTCGTTTGCATTTTTCCATACGCGATACAGGCATCGGCCTCTCGCCAGAGAATATCAGCCGGTTGTTCCAATCTTTCAGCCAGGCGGACAGTTCGATTACACGTAAATATGGCGGTACCGGGCTGGGACTGGCAATCAGCAAGCGACTCGTGGAATTGATGGGAGGCACCGTTTGGGTCGAAAGCCAAGGTATTCCTGGGCAGGGCAGCACCTTCCATTTCATCATTGAAGCCACAGAGGCGCCAGCCCCCCTGCGTCCGTTCCTCCAGGACATGCACGTTGATCTTCAAAATAAACGCGTCTTGATCGTGGACGACAACGAAACCAACCGGCGCATCATGACCTTGCAAACCGAAGCCTGGGGGATGCAGGCGTTGGTTTGCCAGACACCGTTCGAAGCGCTGGAAGCGATTAAACGCGGAGACGCTTTGGAGGTGGCGCTCATTGACTATCAAATGCCGGAGATGGATGGGTTATCCTTGATCAAAGAAATTCGTAAATTGCGCGATGAAAAAATTCTGCCCATCGTCCTGGTCAGTTCAATCGGCCGGGAGATGACAACCCTCTCCCCTGGAAAATCTTTCACCTTCCTGGCAAAACCGATCCGGGCCTCGCAGTTATACAATGTGTTGATTAGTATCCTCGCTCCCCAAAATGTGTCGTTGCGCGTTGAACAGTCTCTTGTCCAAACCGAATTCGACCATGAAATGGGCCAGCGCCTGCCGTTGCGCATCCTCTTGGCCGAAGACCATGCCACCAACCGGAAATTGGCGCTCCTGATCCTCGAGCGCTTGGGCTACCTCGCCGATGTGGCCGCCAACGGGTTGGAGGTGTTGTCCTCCTTGGAGCGCCAACCTTATGACCTGGTCTTGATGGATATGCAAATGCCGGAGATGGACGGTTTGGAAGCCACCCGCCGGATCCGCCAACGCTGGCCGGGCGAGAGTGGGCCGCGCATCGTAGCCATGACGGCGAATGCGACCAACGAGGATTATGAGGCTTGCATCCAGGCCGGCATGGACGATTATCTGGCCAAGCCCATCCGTGTGAAAGAATTAACCGCTGCCTTGAGCAAATGTGAGCCAAGAATGGAGGATGCCCAAGTTCAGTACCCCTCCAAACCGGTCTTGTCCTCCAAGAAGATTCTATCGGCTGAAGGCGACTTCGACCCCAAGGCGTTGAACCGACTTTTGGATTTGGTTGACGGAAGCGAAGCCGAACTGGTGGAACTCATCCGCAGTTTTCTTGATGAAACGCCGCCGTTGTTTCTCAACCTGCGTCGCGCTCTGGAAACGGGCGACGTGGAACTATTCACCCGCGCCGCGCACACGCTCAAATCCGCCGCGCGCGAGTTCGGCGCTGTACAACTCGCACAGTTGAGCAAGCAACTGGAAGTCTTGGGAAACCAAAAAACACTGACGGGAGCCGCCGATCTGGTGGCCCAGGCCGAAACGACCTACGAACCCGTCAAAGCAGCCCTGGAAGAATATATCAAAGGAGCGCCAGATGGCTGGTGAAAAAGAAAAATCCGAATTGACAATCGCCTGCGTTTTATGATACTCTTCGCTCACCACATAATTTGAAATGAATGCGTAAAATGTATCCACAGCTTGAGAGCACCACCACTACCCTGCACACTACGCCACCTCCTTCGGAGGCCTTCGTTTTGGCTGGGTAGTCGCTGCACAAGCACAGAGCAACCAAACGCGGGTCTCCGGATCCGCGTTTTTTATTTCTGGAGATGAGACTCATGCCCAAAACCCTTGTAATGAAATTTGGCGGCACCTCGGTGGGGAATGCCGCTGCCATTCGACAGGTCATTGAAATTGTCCGGGCCACGCGGGTGACTTGGCCGCGGTTGGCGGTTGTCGTTTCTGCTATGAGCAAGGTGACGGATTCACTTCTGGCCGGGGCCCACGCGGCGGCAGAGGGCGATGAGCGACTTCCCACGCAGATCGCCGCCAATTTGCGGACGAAACATCTGGAAGCTTTGCGTGATCTCGCGCCGGAGGCCACGGAGCCGGAGGCGAACATTTTAGCCAACCTGGACGAATTCTCTGCGTTGTGTCATGCCGTCCGCATCCTGGGCGAGGCCTCTCCCCGGGCTCTGGACGCGATTGCCTCCCTCGGTGAGCGGACGAGCGCGCCCATTGTCGCCGCCGCCCTGGAACATGCCGGCATTCCCTCGCAGGCCATAGACTCAACTCGCATTGTCGTCACCGATGCGGTTTATCAATCCGCCTCGCCGGATATGGAAGCGACCTATGCCCGAGCGCAAACAACGATTGTGCCGCTGCTTGACCAGGGAATCGTTCCGGTTATTACCGGTTTCGCCGGCGCGACACCGGCAGGCGCGGTAACCACACTTGGACGAGGGGGCAGCGATTTCTCCGGGACAATTTTCGGTTTGGCTTTGAATGCAGACGAAGTGTGGATTTGGACGGATGTGGACGGGGTGATGACCGCCGACCCGCGTGTCGCGCCGGATGCACGGACTCTGCCAGAGATGACCTTCCGCGAGATTTCAGAATTTGCCTTTTATGGAGCCAAGGTTCTTTATCCTCGGGCGATTCGTCCGGCGGTGGAGCGCAACATTGCCTTGTGGGTCAAGAACACCTTCAATCCCACTTATCCAGGGACGCGCATTGCTCCGGATAACGGATTAGCGCCGGGCTCCCTCAAAGCCGTGACGGCGTTCAAAGGCCAATGTATTATCACCCTCGAAGGTCGAGGCATGATGGGCATTCCGGGCATTGCCGCGCGGACGTTCGCCGCGGTCGCGCGCACCAAGACGAGCGTCGCGATGATTTCACAGGCGTCCTCCGAGCAAAGTATTTGCTTTGTCGTGCCTGTTCAATCTGCCGAAGCGGTCAAGCAAGCCCTCGGCGATGAATTTCGCTTGGAGTTGGCCCGGCGCGATATTGACAGCATCACGGCCTCCACCGAATCGGCCATTGTCACCGTCGTCGGAGCGGGAATGCGCTATACGCCGGGCGTGGCCGGGCGTGTGTTTAGTGCATTAGGCCACGCCAAAGTCAACGTCACCGCCATCGCTCAAGGATCATCGGAATGCAGTATCAGCCTGGTCGTCGCCGCCGAAGAAGCGGATGAGGCGGTGCGGGCGATTCATAGGTTGATTGTAGAAAATGAAAAATGACGAAAGACGAAGGACCAATGATCAATGGAGAATGACAAATGAATAGCCAATCAGCAATCAGCAATCAACAATCATCAATCCCTGGCGCCCCTAGCCCCAAGCGCTCTAAGATCAAAGTCGCCATCCTCGGCGCGACGGGCGCCGTCGGCCAACGGTTTGTGCAATTGCTCGAAAATCACCCGTGGTTTGAAGTGACCGCGCTCACCGGCTCGGATCGTACGATTGGGCAAACGTACGGGGATGGATGTCGCTGGATTCTGCCCGAGCCGATGCCGCTTTACGCCCGCGCGATGCGCGTTGTCCCGACCGCGCCGGGGTTCGAGGCCGCCATCGCATTTTCAGCCTTGCCTACCGACACGGCCAAAGAGGCCGAACCCGCGCTGGCGGCCGCCGGTTACGGCGTCTGCTCCAATGCCTCCTCGCATCGCATGTGGCCGGATGTGCCCCTCCTCATCCCCGAAGTGAATCCTGACCACACAGCGCTGATTGAAGTTCAAAAGAAAGCGCGCGGCTGGAAGGGATTCATAACGACGAATCCAAATTGCACGAGCACCGGCTTGACGATTGCGTTAAAGGCGCTGCAGGAGTCGTTTGGTCTGCGGCGCGCTTTCGTCGTTTCGCTCCAGGCTCTGTCCGGTGCTGGGTATCCGGGGGTGGCCTCGTTGGACGCCCTGGATAATGTCATCCCCTACATTGCTGGAACGGAAGAAGAAAAAGTGGAAACCGAGCCGCGCAAAATGCTGGGGCGTTTAAACGGTGGACAGATTGAAGAGGCGCCCGTGCGCCTCTCGGCACATACCAACCGTGTGGCCGTGACCGATGGACATCTGGTCTGCGTTTCGATTGAGTTCGAGCGGGAAGCTTCGGCTGCCAAGGCGGCGCAATGTCTATCAGATTTCCAGGCCCCGGCCGTTGTACAGACGTTGCCCTCGGCTCCGCATTGCGTCATCGAAGTGCGTCCGGAAGTGGACCGCCCACAACCGCGTAAAGACCGAGATGCCGGAAAGGGCATGACGACCGTCGTCGGCCGGGTACGGGTGGACCCGCTCCTACATGTCAAATTTGTCTGCCTCTCGCACAACACCATTCGTGGGGCGGCTGGCGGCTCCATCTTGAATGCCGAATTGTTGGTGGCCCAGGGCTTGGTGCAGTGAAGCGTATCGGCTGTTTTTCAGTAAACCTCCGGCGCGGGCCTGATCCTGAGCGTTATTTCCGGATTCTCAAGCTGTCAACCTTATGGTACAATGGCTGTACACTAAAAATAACTAGGAGAGCGTATGGCCAAGACCATCTCCCTCGCGGAGCAGGTGGATATTTTATTCAAGCACGGACGCGAACGCGGGCTGCCGGTCACCTATCGGGCGGTCGCCGACGCCGTGGGTGAAACGGCCAACAATATTTTCCGCATCCACCACGGTCAGAATCTGAATCCGGGGCTCCGGACCCTCTCCGCCCTCGTCGAATACTTTCAAACCGATCTGGGTTACTTCTCCTGCAAAACCAAGACAGACTGCCTCCACTATCTCAACCAGACCGTTCCGTCCAAAGCGCTCGACAAGCTGACGCTGCGCGCGGAAGGGATCTCTCCCGCTGGGATAGAGAAAATCTTGCAGGTGGTAGACCTCGTGCGCCAAGCAGAAGGTGTAAAAGATACACCGGGAAGCGGGCTGCTCACCAGCCGAGTTAAGCGAATCAGAATCAGTCGGGGGCGTCGGGCCAAATCGGGCTGAACAGTGAGGGAACCGTCCGAGGCCACGGGGAAAGCGCTGGCTTTTGCGCAAAGTCTGCCCAGCCAACACCTCGCTCACCATCTCTCTTATATACTTCACCCCGCCGTTTTGATGGCCCTGAATGTCATTCTCATCAGCCGCCAGGCTCGAAATAATTTTGCTTTGACATTGATGGAGGTGGTCAGCTTAATCGCCGGGCTGTTTCCTGGTCTCTTCTACCACTACATTATTAAGAGTTGAAATAACTCACTCCCCAGGCTCGCCCCAACCGGAGGCGAGCCTTTTATTTTTTTACCGCTCGTCCACTCTAGATAACACCCTCGTTCGGCCACTTGCCAAGCGTATCTTTTGATAGTATAATTATGTCCACTGTAGATAACAGTGAATTACGCCGCTAACTTCGGTTCCGGTTCGTGGGAAGTGGGCGGCTAATTTCGGAAGCCCGTTCCGTCAGACACAATTAAACAGCGTTGCGCTAATTTCCATGCGAGGGGCGCATCCGGTTAAGGTTTTATTGTCTGACACCAGCTTAGGAGGTTGTGGGGAGTGACGAAGTTAATGAAGCCAACACCCAACACTGATTTGAAAGCGACCCGCTTAAGTGTAGCAAGTGAGAAGCAAAACAAAACGATCCTCGTCGTAGATGACGATCCGGGGACGTTGGAGCTGCATGCCCGGATTTTGCGCGGGCACTCGGCCACCTACCATCTGCTCAAAGCGCGGAATGGCCTGGAAGCATTGGGGCTCCTCCGCCAAACGCAGGTGGATTTGGTCCTCCTGGATTTACGCATGCCGGAATTGGATGGGTTCGGCGTGCTGGAAGCGATGTGGCAGGGGGAAATCACCCGGCATATTCCCGTCATCGTCTTAACCGCTCAAGTTTTGAATGAGAGCGATATGGCTCGCCTGGATCACGAAGTCATCCGAGTGTTGGAGAAGGGACTGTTTGGCGTTGGTGAAATGCTGGCGCATGTAGAGGAATCGCTGGCCCGGAGTCATGCGCCGGTGAGTGATAAACAGCGCGTCGCGCATCGTGCCATGGCCTATTTCAATACTTACTTTGCGGAGCCGGATGTGTCTCAAGAGAGCGCGGCCTTCTCACTCGGGGTCAGCGAAGATTTTTTGCAGGGCTGTTTCAAAAAGGAAACGGGTGTCACGCCCACCGTCTATCTCAATCGCTGCCGCGTCAGCCAGGCCAAGGCGTTGCTCGTGTCTAGCCGGCAGAGCGTCGCCGAGGTTGCCCGGGCCGTCGGGTTTTCGGACCGGAAATATTTTGAACGAGTCTTTCAGCGGGAAGTGGGGGTTTCCCCGAGCGCCTATCGAGAAGCGGGGATGGAAAAATCCGAGGAATGACAGTCTATTGGAGATCGCATGTCTAAAAATATCTCGCTCGCCGAGCAGGTGGATATTTTATTCAAGCAGGGCCGGGAACGGGGCTTGCCGGTCACGTATCGCGCCGTGGCCGAAGCCACCGGGGAAACGGCCAATAATATCTTCCGGATTCATCATGGTCAGAATACCAACCCCGGACTCCGCACACTCTCCGCCCTAGTCGAATACTTTAAGACGGACCTGGGCTATTTCTCCTGTAAGACCAAAGAAGATTGTTTAAATTACCTTACCCGGACTGCTTGACACTCTTTTCCGTCTTGTGATAGTATCTCGCTCAACTAAATAGCACCACTCTTATCCAGAGAGGCGGAGGGACCGGCCCGATGATGCCTCGACAACCTGTTCAGGTCCTGAACAAGGTGCCAATTCCGGCGTGTGCGAGCGATTGCAAGATCGCTCACTTCTGGAAGATGAGAGCAAGGCCAGTCGCTTTTCACTGACCCCTTCTCAATCCAGAAGGGGTCTTTTGTTTCGGCAAAAGCTCCCTTCCGGCCTCTCTGGAAATGTAGCCTGTGTTGGGCAGGAGAGACCGATGACTATTTCTGATTTGCAAACCAAGACTCACACTGCTATGCCAAAATCACGTGCCAAGCGCGGCCCTTCCACCGACTCCGTCCACGCCGGGATTACTCGGCCTCATCCCTACCATTCACTGACCGTGCCGGTCGTGCAGACCGCGACGTACACATTTGACGACACCGCTGATCTGCGCGATTTTATGGAAGCGCGGATGTGGGGTGGGGCGCGTGACCGCACCGAGTATGGTCGCTACGGTAACCCCACCGTCGCCGCCTGTGAAAATAAACTCGCCGCACTGGATCATGGCGAAGACGCCATCCTCTTCGCCTCCGGGATGGCCGCGGTCACCTCGGTTCTGCTAGCCATGCTGCCAACCGGCGCGCACATCGTTATCGGCGATGACTGTTACCGGCGCACCCGCCAGTTCTGTCTCACCTTTCTAAAGCGCTTTGGCATCGGTACAACGGTTGTTCCAATGGGGGACCTCGGCGCACTGGAAGCCGCCATTCAGCCCAATACTCGCCTCATCATTTCTGAGTCTCCAACCAATCCTTATTTGCGTGTGGTGGACTTGGTACGCTTGGTTGAAATTGCTCATCGGCACGGCGTCAAAACGTTCATTGACTCCACCTTTGCCACGCCGCTCAACCAATGCCCCTTGGACTTTGGCATTGATCTCGTCGTTCACTCGGCAACTAAATATCTCAGCGGTCACAATGATCTGCTCGCGGGTGTCGTCGTGGGGCAGGCCGGGCTGATTGATTCCCTCCGGCAGACGCTCGGCGTGCTGGGCGGCGTCACCGATCCGCACAATGCCTCGCTTCTGCTGCGCGGGCTGAAGACGCTGGCGCTCCGGGTTCAACGGCAAAATGAAAACGGCCAAAAAGTCGCCGAATTTCTGGAAACGCATCCCCGTGTCAAGCGGGTCTGGTATCCGGGCCTCGCCTCGCACCCCGATCATTCCATCGCCCGCGCCCAAATGGTTGGCTTCGGCGGCGTCGTCAGCTTTGAGATTGATGGCTCGCTGGATGACACCAGCCGGTTTATTGACGCGCTCGAAATTCCCATCATCGCTGCCTCACTCGGCGGTGTGGAGACGCTCATCGAACAGCCCGCGCTGATGTCCTACTACGAGCTTTCCACCGAAGAGCGGCTGGCTGTGGGAATCAAGGACAACCTCGTTCGCATGTCCATCGGCGTTGAGGATGCCGACGATTTGATTGCGGATTTAGCGCAGGCGCTGGAGAAGATTTAAGAGAAGAGACCGACGCGATCCGCTGCACAGAAACCCGCCGGTCTATCTGAAGTTGAGTTGGCTTAGAACGCTATTAATTTGACTCTTTAGTCGCAGAGAAGATAGGTGGCACAAACTGTTATCTCTCCAGGCTGTTCCATCTGGCCAATGCTCAAGTATATCCTTGTCAAGGACTAAGCCGAAAATCAACTTGGTATCTAAATCTAAAATGGGATCAATACAAATTCGAGGGTAACGGTTATGCCATCAACGGAGACGCTTCACACACTTATGATATCTTTGTTAGTTATAGGTTTTTCATGGCTGGTCCGGTTTACGCTTCAACTTCGGTCTGAAGTTCGTGAACTTAAATTGCAGCTCGAAAGAAATAAACCTACTCTGTTAGAGACATCTCAATCCGAACAAGATAACTGACCGTGAAGAGCGAGCCATCGCACCTAATAGGCGATACAGCGTGAGTGAAATACTGAGAATGCACACCGGTAGAATTTATTAAAACTCACTCTTGACTTGCCTCAAGCATCTATGCTATTCTCTCGACCAGTATGAACGCTACATTTTCTATTTCTCTGCACCATCATCACCTACTTCTCTTGCCCGACCGGAAGTCAGGTTGATCACGCCTGAGTTGTACTCACCGCCCTCCGGTCAAACCGGGGGGCTTTTTTATTGTTGCGACAAGAATAGGGAGATGGAAAAGGATGCTAAGTGATACGTGACTCGTGAGCCGTGACTCTCTTTCACGTGTCACGAGTCACGCATCACTTGCCACCTTCCACTTTCATCCGTCCATCATCCACCGTCTTCCGTCAAAGGTTCTCTATGCCCCGTTCCGACATCCGTCTCGCGCTACCCTCCAAAGGCCGCCTCGAACAGGCTGCCACTGACTTTCTCGCCTCTGCCGGTTTGCGAGTGGACAAGCCCAACCCGCGCCAATACTTTGCGCGCATTGACGTGCTGCCCGGCCTCACGATCATGTTTCAACGTCCCGGCGATCTCGTCATCTCCGTTCGCGAGGGCAGCGTAGATTTTGGTATTGCCGGCCTGGACGCTGTTGAGGAACGTCGAGGCGATAATGGAAACGTCTTAATTTTGCATGAAGCCTTGGGCTTCGGCCAATGTTCGCTCGCCCTCGCCGTCCCGGAAGATTGGCCGGTCCAATCCGTAACCGATTTAGCGCCGCACGCCTCCACCTTGTCACATCCGTTGCGCGTCGCGACTCAATATCCCAATCTCACATCGCGCTTCTTAAAGTCTAAAGACGTCAACTCCTTTGACCTCGTAGATGCCCAAGGCACGCTCGAAGTCGCGCCCGCCATCGGTTACGCGGACATGATCGCCGACCTCGTCTCCTCCGGCCAAACGTTGCGTGACAATCGTCTGCGCACCCTCGAGGATGGCCTCCTCCTCCGTTCGCAAGCCGTCTTCATCGCCAATCGCGCGGCGCTCAAAGCTCGCCCGGAAGTCCTCAGCCTCGCGCATCAACTGCTCGAATACATCGAAGCCTATCTGCGCGGGCAAGAAAATTACATGATCATCGCCAACATGCGCGGTGACTCGCCGGACGCCATCGCCCGCTCACTCTTCGCCCAGCCTGATCTCGGCGGGCTGCAAGGGCCGACCCTCGCGCCCGTCATCACCCGCGCCGGTGAGCGCTGGCACGCAGTCACCCTCATCGTTCACAAAGATCGTCTCATCCCCGCCGTCAACGCGCTGCGCTCCATCGGCGGCAGCGGTGTCATCGTCTCGCCGGTCACCTACATCTTTGAAGAAGAGCCGGAGCGGGCCAGGAGGCTCAATGAAAATCTGTGACCGCAGCTTGCTCAAGCGTAAACCGATAGATGAAGATCGAACCGCGCTTGACCGGGTCTCTGGAATTTTGGCGGATGTGCGCGCCCGAGGGGATGCGGCCCTTCGAGAGTACTCCGCGCAATTTGACCGCGTAACCCTTGAGAGTTTTCTCGTCCCTGACATCAAAAGCGGCTATGCGCAGGTTGCGCCGGAAGAAATTGAAGCATTGCGCCTCGCTGCCGAACGCCTGGAAAAATTTCATCGCAAGCAGCCACTCACCTCCTGGCTCACCCAAGAACTTGGCGGCACATTAGGTCAACTCGTCACGCCCCTTGATCGTGTCGGTTGTTACGTACCGGGCGGCACCGCGCCGCTTCCGTCTACGTTATTACACACCGTCATCCCGGCCAAAGTCGCCGGCGTGCGCGAAGTCATCGTCGCCACGCCGCCCAATCCCGCGCCCATCATCCTCGCCGCCGCCGACATCGCCGGCGTAGAGGCCGTCTATCAAATCGGCGGCGCGCAGGCCATCGCCGCGCTCGCTTACGGAACAGAGTCCATTCCAAGCGTAGACAAAATTTGCGGGCCGGGTAACCTGTACGTCACCCTCGCCAAAAAGCTCGTCTATGGAATCGTCGGCATAGATGGTCTCTTCGGCCCCACCGAAACCATCGTCATCGCGGATGAATTTGCCAACCCGGCCTGGGTCGCCGCCGATCTTTTAGCGCAAGCCGAGCACGATGTCCTCGCTTCGGCGATTCTGCTCACTCCGAGTGAAACGCTTGCGCGCGCGGTCCAGGCCGAAATCGCTCAACAAATCGAAACACTCTCGCGGGCGGACATCATCACGCAAACCTTCGAGAAAAATTCCGGCATCATCCTTACCCGCGATTTAACCGAAGCCGCGTCGCTCGCGGACGAATACGCGCCCGAACATCTCTGCCTCGCCGTCCGCGATCCGTGGACGTGGGTTCCGCGCATTAGACACGCGGGCGGCTTATTTCTCGGAGAACATTCCTTTGAAGTCTTGGGTGATTATCTGGCCGGGCCGAGTCACGTCATGCCCACGGGAGGCAGTGCCCGTTTCGCCTCGCCGCTTACTGTCTTAGACTTCGTTCGCTGGACAAGCCTTGTGGCCCTCGACTCAGCCACAACCGCCAACATCGCACCCACCGCCGCGCGTCTGGCTCGGGCGGAGTTGTTGACGGCACACGCCTCTGCGGCGGAGAAGCGGTTTGGGTAAAAGATGAAGGGGTGAAGGGGTGACACGGTGAGGGGGTGATCTCTTCCACAACAATCACCGTGTCACCCCTTCACCGTGTCACCTTGTCAGGTGTCTATATATACTTATGAACCTCTCACACCTCATCCGTCCCGACATCGCCTCGATGGAGCCGTACACGCCCATCCTGCCGTTTGAAGTCCTCTCCGCGCGCCTGGGCCGTGATCCGAAGGACATCATCAAACTGGACGCGAATGAGAATCCTTATGGCCCCAGCCCGAAGGTTCTGGCCGCGCTCGGCAACCTTCCGTACCCGCACATTTATCCCGACCCGGAAAGTGTTGCCTTACGTACCGCGCTCGCTAAAAATACCGGTGTGCCAATAGAGAATCTCCTCGCCGGCTCCGGCGCGGATGAACTCATTGACCTGATCCTGCGCCTCTTCCTCCAGCCCGGCGACACCATCATTGATTGTCCACCGACCTTCGGCATGTACGCCTTTGATACGGCCGTCAACGCGGGCCGCGTTGTCAAAGTTCCGCGCCGCGCAGATTTCTCGGTGGATGTATCAGTGATCGAAGCGGCGCTGGCTTCCCCTTCTCCGGAAGCGCGCCTTGAGCGGAGACTGCACGCCCAGACGGAGCGAAAGCGAAGGATGTGGACGCCGAAGTCGAAGGCCGCTTCAGGCGATAAGCGGCGGGTAGGGGATGTCCCCAAACTCATCTTCCTTGCCTCGCCCAACAATCCGGATGGCTCCGTCATCTCCGAGGCCGACCTCCGCCGCCTACTGGCTTTGCCGCTCGGGGTCGTTCTCGATGAAGCGTATATTGAATTTCACGGCAGCTCACACATGCCTTGGGTGCTGGAACACGAAAATCTGATCGTCCTGCGCACGTTCAGCAAGCGCGCGGGCCTCGCTGGGATGCGGATAGGCTATGGCGCTTTTCCAGCGGCGCTCATGCCGCACCTATGGAAAATCAAACAGCCGTACAATATCAGCGTCGCTGCCAGCACCGCCGCCCTCGCCGCGCTGGAGGATGCCGAATACATGGCGCGGAGTGTTGCCTTGCTCACCGCGGAACGTGATCACTTGGCAGAGGCATTATCCGAGATTTCTTATCTGCGCCCGTATCCCTCACGCTCGAACTTCATCCTGTGTCGCGTCGTTGGCCGAGACGCGCGCGAACTCAAACTGGCGCTGGAACGGGATGGTATCTTAGTGCGCTATTTCGACAAACCCGGCCTAACGGATTGTATTCGCATCAGCGCCGGAAAACCGGAACATACGGATGCTTTGATTACAGCGTTGAAGAAATTATGATTGCTGATTTTTGATTGCTGATTGCTGATTAAGAACTTCAATCCCACCGGGGCTTTCAATCAACAATCAGCAATCGTCAATCAGCAATCTGGAAGGGCTAATGAGAACCTCCACCATTCGTCGTCAGACCAACGAAACCGATATTACCCTCTCACTGACTCTCGATGGGACGGGCAAGCACGAGATCGTCACGGGCGTTGGTTTCCTCGATCACCTGCTCACGCACATTGCCGTGCATGGACTGTTTGACCTCGGCGTTAAGGCCACCGGCGATTTGCACATTGATCCGCATCACACAATTGAAGACGCGGCGCTGGTGTTGGGTCAGGCCTTCGCCGAAGCGTTGGGTGACAAAAAAGGAATTGTCCGCATGGGTTCGGCTTACGTGCCGATGGACGAAGCTTTAGCTTTTGTTGCCATTGACCTCTCTGGTCGCCCGTATGCGGTTGTAGACGCGACCTGGCATGGCCCGGCCATTGGCCAGTTCCCGACTTCGCTTGTTGGACACTTCATTGAGAGTTTCGCGGTCACCGCCAAAGCCAATGTTCACGCCCGTGTTCTCTATGGCCGCGACGATCACCATCAAGCCGAGGCGTTGTTTAAGGCGCTGGGCCGCGCGCTCGACGCGGCGACGATGATTGATCCGAGACGAGGTGGAAATGTGCCTTCGACGAAAGGTAGCCTGTAAGCAAAATGATCGCCCTCATTGACTACGGCATCGGCAATCTGCGCTCGGTGCAGAAAGCGCTGGAGCACGTCGGCGCGCAGGTACAACTCACCGAAGACCCCACGGTGATCCGCGCCGCGGATAAAGTTGTGCTCCCCGGCGTGGGCGCGTTCGGCGATGGAATGAAAGGTCTGCGTGAGCGCGGTTTAGTAGAGGTAGTAAAAGAAGTCGCAACGCGCGGAACGCCGCTGCTCGGAATCTGTGTAGGGATGCAGGTGCTCTTCGAGGTGGGCGAGGAGATGGGCGAACATGCGGGCTTAGGTATTCTGCCCGGTCGCGTCAAACGATTCGAGGTGCAAAATCTCAAAGTGCCGCAAACGGGTTGGAATCAGATCGAGCCTGAAAGGACCAGTCCGCTTTTTCACGACTTACCGCGTGGCGCGTATGCTTATTTCAATCACGGCTACTATTGCACCGCTCAGCCCGAAGATATGCTGGCGACCACCGACTACGGCGGCGCGTATGCCTCCATCGTCGGGCGTGAGCGAATCTACGGGATCCAGTTTCACCCGGAGAAAAGCCAGCACGTCGGATTGTTGTTGTTGAAGAATTTTGTGGAGAGAGGATAGAATTCAGGAGTCAGAAGCCAGAATTCAGAAGCTTCTGAATTCTGGCTTCTGACTCCTGAATTCTGTTATACAGACATGACTTTCACCATCTACCCTGCCATTGACCTCCGCGCTGGAAAAGTCGTTCGTCTAGCCCAAGGCGATCCGAATCGTCAAACGGTTTACGGCGATGATCCGCTGGCGATGGCCGAGCGCTGGAAATCCGAGGGCGCGACCTGGCTGCATGTGGTGAATTTAGATGGCGCTTTCGGCGAGGACGCGTCGGCGAATGCGAAGGCTTTAGCCGCCGTTATTCGTTGCGGGTTGAAAGTCCAATTTGGTGGCGGGCTGCGGGATGAGGCCAGTGTGCAACGTGTGATGGACCTCGGCGTGGCGCGCGCGGTCATTGGGACAGCCGCGATTGAAAATCCAGTGCTCGTGGATTGGGCGCTTGATCAGTTTGGGCCAGAGCGTATCGCCGTGGGAATTGACGCGCGCGAGGGTAAAGTGCGGATCAAGGGTTGGGCGCAGGAATCGGCCAGGACGGCGCTCGAATTGGGCCAATGGCTGAGGGGGCAGGGCCTCGTCTGGTGCATCTTCACGGATGTCGTGCGCGATGGAATCGGCACCGGCGTAAACGTCCCCGCCACGGTGGAACTGGCTCAAGAAACGGGCCTAAACGTCATCGCCTCCGGCGGTGTGGCTGGGGTTGAAGATGTTGACCGGGTTCGCGAGGCAGGATTGCCTGGCGTCATCATTGGACGAGCGTTATATGAAGGAAAAATTAATCTCAAGGAGCTGCTAATAGCTGATAGCTAATGGCGAATAGCTGATAGCAGATCGCTGATAGGAATATTGCCATCTGCTATTCGCGATCTGCCATCAGCTATCGGCCATCTGCCAACCACTATGTTAGCCAAACGCATCATTCCCTGTTTAGATGTCAAAGATGGGCGGGTGGTCAAGGGCGTCCACTTCGTCGGCCTGCGCGATGCGGGCGATCCCGTGGAGCAAGCCCGGCTGTACGATGCCGCCGGCGCGGACGAGTTGGTGTTCCTCGACATCTCCGCCACGCCCGAAGGCCGCGCAACGGTGGCGCCGATGGTGCGCCAGGTGGCCGACGAGGTTTTCTTGCCGCTGACGGTTGGGGGAGGCATTCGCACGGTTGAGGACATGCGCGCCATCCTGCTGGCCGGTGCAGACAAAGTCGGCGTCAATTCGGCAGCGGTGAAAACGCCGGAACTTCTTAGCCGAGGCGCGGAAAAATTTGGCAGCCAATGTGTGGTGATAGCCATTGATGCGAAGAGAGTCGAAAATCAAAATCCCAAATCTCAAATCCCAAATCCCAAGGGCCAAAGGACAATCAATCAACAATCCCAAAGGGACTTTCAGTCAGCAATCTACAATCCTCAATCCCCAGTCCCCAAGTGGGAAGTCTACATCGCCGGGGGCCGGACGCCGACCGGCCTGGATGCGCTGGAGTGGGCGCAGCGCGCAGTCCAGTTGGGCGCGGGTGAGATTCTGCTCACCAGCATTGACGCCGACGGGACGAAAAACGGCTACGATATCGAACTCACGCGGGCCATCGTTGAACGGGTGTCCGTGCCGGTCATTGCTTCCGGCGGCGCCGGTCAACTGGAACACTTCGCCGAGGTTTTGACGGAAGCCCAGGCCGACGCGGCCTTAGCGGCTTCGCTTTTCCACGATGGAATCTTGCCGATTGAAACGGTGAAAGCTTATCTGGCGGAGCGGGGGATTCCGGTGAGGTATCCGACCCCCTCCCGGCCTTCGGCCACCCTCCCCCATTTCGGCGATTAGTCTATTGTATTTTCCAACTCATCTCTCGCCGAAATGGGGGAGGGCTGGGGTCGGGGTAGGGGGTGATTATGCTATTCTGACTTTTGGATTTACAATTCAAGTATGACTCGGCTGGCAAGCGATGCTGAGAAGGAGGGTGTGGATGGGGGGCGCTCCCGACACACCCGTTTTTTTTTAGCAATGCTCTCGGTAGGCGATGGCGGATCAGGCAGTCTCACAAGTTATAAAGAAAATCGTCGTCGTGGAGGATGACGAGGATTTCCTGACGCTGGTCACGATGATGCTGGAGGATGAAAACCTGCAAGTGATCCCGGCTTTGGACGGGGAAGCTGGTTTGGAGGCGATCCGGTTGCACCGGCCGGATGTCGTCATTCTAGATTTGATCCTACCCGACATGAATGGTTGGGAAGTTTTCATGCAAATGCGGAACGAGGCCGCGAGCAAAGATATTCCGGTCATCATTCTCACCAATCAGGGAACGCGCCATGACCGGACGTTTAGCTTGCACGTGGCGCAGGTGCATGATTATCTGACCAAGCCTTGTCTGCCTTCGCATTTGCGGCACAGCGTCGCGGCGGCGTTGGGCGAGAATGGCCGCGAAGCGCGTCGAAATTAGGGTTCAGCGCGATTACATTTGGGAATTGGCATGATCCTGGTTACTGGCGCGACCGGCTTTTTGGGACATAACCTGGTTTCGTACTTGGTAGCTTCCGGCTATCCCGTGCGCGCGCTCGTCCGCCCATCGAGTAATCTGTCTTATTTGAGTGATCTCGGCGTTGAATTGGCTCTCGGTGATGTGGAGGACTCGGCCTCGGTTAATAAGGCGATGGCCGGCTGTCAGTACGTCGTTCATGCCGCCGCCCTTTTCCGCTTTTGGGGCGATCCCAAAGCGTTTGAGCGCACGAATGTCGAGGGCACCGCGTATGTGCTCGAGGCGGCCCGGCGCCACGGCGTAGAAAGACTCGTGCATATTTCGACGGTGGCCGTCGTCGGCAACCCGCCGGAGGCGGTGATTGATGAGACCACGCCCTGCAAGCCGGTAGACCCCTATCAGCGCAGCAAACTCGATGGCGAGAATCTGGTCAAAATGTTTCATCAGGCCGCGCGCCTGCCGGTGATTATTCTGCGCCCCGGCGCGTTCTATGGCCCCTGGGGCCACTATGCCTTCAATCGCTTGTTCTTTGAAGATCCCTTGAAGGGCTTGCGCATTCAAGTCCACCGTGGGCAGCACATTACCTTCCCGGTCTTTGTCCCGGATGTCGCCCGCGCCATTGCCACCGCGCTGAAAGCCGGACAGTCAGGCGAAATCTATAACATCTCTGGCGAGTCCATGACGCACTTTGAAGCCAATGCCACCATCAGCCAACTGGCAGGGATTTCATCTCGCCGGCTGAATGTCTCGGCTCAGGCCATGGCGACGCTGGCCCGAGCCTGGACGCGCGTGGCGGAAATGAGTGGAACCAGCCGGGAGCCTTACTATCCTCTGAACTTAGCTAATTACGTTTTCAATGACTGGCGCGTGTCTAGCGCCAAAGCCCGCGCCGATCTCGGCTTTACTCCCACCCCCTTCGCCGAAGGCGCGCTCCAGACACTTGAGTGGTATTGGAACACCGGGCTCTTCCGCCGTCCCAAAGTTAACCCGCTGCCGCCGGAAACTCAGCCGGTGGGCGAGGGGTGAAGGACACGCCTGAATTCCATCAGTAGTTAAGCCAACCAAGAGTTTTTATCACGAATAACACGAATAGGCCGAATTTAACGAATAAACCAAAAGAAAATTCGTGGTATTCGTGCGAAGTCGAAGATACCCTTCAGGGTGCGTATTCGAGGCATTCGTGATTAAAAAAGCGTTGGTTTGTTTAACCGCCTAATACCAGCGTAGCGGCCTGGGCCACTTTCCCGTTAAACTCAATGGAGTCGCTGACGGGAGGGATAGATGCCTAAAAGAAGAAGCCGCAAAAAAAGGAGGGCCGGAACATTTGGGAGCATTCTCTTGCTCCTGGTTCTGATTCTAGTTGCCTATAGCTACTTTAGCGGTGTTCGTCTGCCGGGGATGCCTCAACTCCCTCCGCTAAAATTGACCGGTTTACCGACATGGTTTCCCCAATTGCCCGGCTTCGGCAACACGCCCCCGCCGAAGGGGAGTCCTGAGTCGCCCGCGACACCCGCCAGCGAGGTGTCTGCTTCCGGCGAATGGTATCAACTCTACTTCACCGGCCCTACACCAGACAATCAGAGTGGCGGCATTCCCGATAAAGTTGCGGCGAGTTTTGATGCGGCTCAGAAAACGCTGGACGTCGCCGTCTACGAATTTAACCTAACCTCGCTCTCAGACGCGCTCATCCGGGCTGCCCAGCGTGGCGTTCGCGTGCGCTTGGTCACAGACACAGATTCAATGCAGGAAGAAACCATCCAGGCTTTGCTCACCGCCGGTGTCCCGGTCGTGGACGATCAACGCTCGGCGATCATGCACGACAAGTTCGTCGTGATGGATAGTTCGGTGGTCTGGGTGGGGTCCATGAACTTCACGGTCAATGATGCCTACAAGAACGATAACAATTTCATGCGGATCAGTTCCACGCATTTGGCGCAGAACTATACCGCCGAGTTCGAGGAGATGTTCGGTCAGCGCGAATTCGGGCCGGGTTCTCCTGCGAATACACCGAATCCCAGTTTGAATCTCAACGGCACCCAAATCGAAAATTACTTCTCCCCCGATGACGGTGTGGCGGCGCACATCCTCGACGTGCTCAACTCGGCTCAAAAAAGTATTTACTTCATGGCTTTCACCTTTACTCGCACGGACTTTACCGACGTGATGATTGCGAGAGCCCAAGCGGGCGTGACGGTGCAAGGAGTATTTGAGAAGCGGCAGATTGCTGCGGGTGCAGATCAAGCCTGGAACGCTCTGACAAATGCCGGGCTGGAGGTACGCCAGGATGGCAACTCCTTCACGATGCACAACAAGGTCATTGTCGTGGATGGACAAATTGTGGTGACCGGCTCGTACAACTTTACCAAAGCCGCCGAGGACAGCAATGACGAGAATGTGCTGATCATTCATAATCCGGAGATCGCGGCAGCGTACATGAATGAGTGGAAGGAAATTTGGAATGTAGCAGAAAAGTAAAATCCCAACTTCCAAATCCCAAATCCCAAGGGCCAAGGGAGAAGGGCAAGGGGACATGGAGGCAGTATGACTTCACCTATCGCTGGAGCGCCGGAAAGCAAATATACCCGGCTGGATCGGACGGAGCTTTGGACTCAACTGGCGAATGCCATCCAATTGCGTTCCAGCCAGGATCAAGTTCTATGGAGCGGCTTTGGCGCTTTTTGGGCGGTCAACGCGATTTTGCTCGTGGCGCTCTTTCCGGCTGGCGTTCTGCCGAGTGATCCGGTGGGCCTGCTCATTAGCGTGTTCGGCGCTTTACTGGCGCTGGTCTGGTATGCGATCCAGGAGCGAGTCTTGGGACACCTGATGAGACATGAGGCGCTGATCGCCAAGCTGGAGGCTACGATTGGTTTTGATCCCACGTATGCGCTGAGTGGTGAACTTAACCAGGAGTTATATGATACTTATCTAAAGAAGGGCCTAAAAGCCAGGAACGTCATAAAGCTCGCTAGTTTGGGGGGAATAGCTTTTTGGCTGGTGATGCTCGTCATTTTTGTCGTCAGACTGTTCCTGGGGTTGGTAGGGATGTTGGTGAAAGCGCTATAATCCACGTGTGCGTGGGGGCGCTGCGCCCCCACGCACACCCTGTTTTTTCGGCTTTTTTTCCCACGGCTGAGTAGTTAAACCGCGCGCTAGAAATGGTCGGAAACAGGGGCACCGACAAAACGGGAGACTTTAGAATGATGAACAAAACTCTAGCCCAAGCAACTATCACAATCAACGCTCCCCCCTCAAAAGTTTGGGAGGCGCTCACCCAACCGGCGTTGATCAAGCAGTATCTCTTCGGCACCGACGTGACAACCGACTGGCGGGTGGGCAGCCCTATAACGTATAAAGGCCAATGGCAGGGGAAGTCTTACGAAGACAAAGGTAAGATTTTGCAAATTGAGCCAGGGAAACTTTTGGTCTCCACTTTCTGGAGCTCTCTGTCCGGCGTGCCGGATATCTCCGAAAATTACAAAACCGTTCGCTATGAATTATCCCCCGTGGGCAGCGGAACCCGGTTGACGATTACCCAAGATAATAATGCCACTGAAGAGGAAGCTAACCATTCCGAGCAAAATTGGAGCATGGTGCTGGAGGGCCTGAAAAAGCTGTTGGAAGGCTGAAAAGTAGGGCTTCCCCTATCTCAAGCGAATTTTAGCTAGAAGCTTGTCCAGCATTGCTTTTAATCCCTGGGCACTCTCTTTATGTTCCACTTCCACAATCCCGAGTTGCAACAATTTGTAAACCACCCGGCAGATTTCCGTGTCACTTAAGCGACAGGCTTTGGCGATCGCTTTCATCGAATTCTTCGAGTTCACAAATGAAATGACTCTCCACTCTTCAACACTCAAGTTGAGATGCTGAATATTGGCGGGGGGGCGGGCGCGGAATTTGAGTATCCGGTCGAGGTCGGGTAGCTTCTGGAACCACTCCTGGTTGTCGGTGCGAGGTGGACTCATAACGGCTCGAAGTGTACTCTGGTCTGAGTTTGTGAATAGCAGGTAATTTAGCCTGGTATACTTTGCCCGTCAAATTTATCGGAACCCGCATGCCCAACACTCTCCGCTTCCGCCCCGATCATACCTTCACCCTCGTTCAATTCACCGACTTACATTGGAAGAATGGCGAGCCGGACGATCTCAAAACGCGCGCGTTGATGGAGCGGGTGCTGGAGAGTGAAAAGCCGGACTTGGTTATGCTCACCGGCGATGTGATTGAAGGTGGTAGTTGCGCCGACCCGGCGAATTCCTGGCGCGAGGCAGTCCAGCCAATGGTGGCGCGTAAAATCCCGTGGGCCGCGGTCTTTGGTAATCACGACGACGAAGGCGCCTTGAGCCGCCGCGAACTTCTGGCGGTTCAACAATCTCTGCCGGGTTGCCTTTCCGAGTCAGGACCGGTGGGACTCTCCGGGGTGGGTAACTACATCTTGGATATTCGAGCTTCAGCAGATGAGCAAACGGCGGCTCGCCTCTATTGCCTGGATTCCCAATCCTATGCGGAACCGAAAACCGGCGGCTATGGCTGGATTCAGCCCGATCAAATCGCCTGGTATCTTGAGCAAGCTCAAACGGCGCGCGCAGCCAACAGCGGCCAACCGCTGCCGGCGCTGGCCTTCTTCCACATCCCTTTCCCGGAATATAACGATGTCTGGGACAAGCATGCGTGCCAGGGTCATAAGCAGGAGGATGTTTGCTGTCCGCAATTCAACTCCGGCTTCTTCGCTGCCTTGCGTGAGGGTGGCGATGTCTTGGGAACCTTCGTCGGGCATGACCATGTGAATGACTTTGTGGGGGAACTGGATGGAATCCGTTTGTGTTATGGGCGCGCGAGCGGATTCAATACCTATGGGCTGACGGGCTTTGAGCGCGGTGCTCGATTCATCCAACTTTATGAAGGTCGGCGCGAGTTCAAGACTTGGCTGCGACTTGAAAAAGATGATGGGGTGAAGGGGTGACAAGGTGAGGGGGTGATCTCTTTAAAAAGACTCACTCTCTCACGCCCTTACCAGGCAGGCTTTAGAAACACTGATCGGGAACATCACAGTTATCTCTTCAACCCTCACCCCCTCACCCCTTCACCCTCTCACCCCGTCAAGCTTCAGGAGAGTGCAATGAAAATCGTGACAGTTGAACAAATGAAGGCTATTGAAAAGGCAGCCGACAAAGCCGGTGTGACCTATGCCATGATGATGGAAGCTGCCGGGAGCGCTGTGGCGCGGACGGTGCTGGCGCGCTTGGACAATCCGGTGGAGCATAAAGTCGTCGTCCTGTGCGGGCCGGGCAACAATGGCGGCGATGGTTTGGTCGCGGCATATCACCTCGCCGAGGCGGGTGCGAGCGTCACGGTCTATTGCGCCAAGATGCCGGATGAGAATGATCCAAACTTACAACGTATCCGTCAGAAAGGATTGCTGGTCGTTGACGCGGAGAATGATCAACGCTGGCGCGTGCTCAAGAACTTAATAGGCGGCGTCACGGTGTTGCTGGATGCAGTGTTCGGAACCGGCGTTCGCCTGCCGCTCACCGGAAAACCAGTGGAACTGCTCAAGGAAGTCGCTCAACTGCTCGCGGAGAGAAAGGCTCATCCGCCGTTGCGCATCGCCGTAGATTGTCCTTCCGGCTTGGATTGCACAACCGGCGCGCTGGATGAGGCGGCTTTGCCGGCCGACGTGACGGTGACATTCGCCGCCGCCAAACGCGGACAATTCGTTTTTCCCGCCGCCGAGTCCGTGGGTGAGCTAATCGTCGCGGATATTGGAATTCCGGCTGATCTGCCCGAACTCGTCGGAGTTACGTTAATGCTCGGGACGCGCGAGACCGTCCGGGCGTCGCTCCCGCGCCGTCCACGCGGCGCACACAAAGGAACATTCGGACGAGCGCTCATCGCCGCCGGCTCGGTCAATTTTACCGGCGCCGCTTACCTCGCCGCCTCGGCAGCCTATCGGCTGGGGGCCGGGTTGGTCACGCTGGCAGTCCCCAGCCCCCTCTATCCCATCCTCGCCGGGCAACTGCCGGAGGTGACCTGGGTGATGCTGCCGCACGAGGTAGGGGTGATTGCGGGCCAGGCGGCGACTGTGTTGTTGAAGGAATTGGACAAAACTCAGTCGCTGCTGATCGGCCCCGGGTTGGGAATGGAAAAAGAGACCGGCGCTTTTTTGCGGCGCGTTTTGCAGGTGGAAGAAGAAGGTCAGAAAGGGCGAATGGGTTTTATCGGCCAACGAATGTCAGAAGAACAGGCCGCTCAAGCGGCCTCACTGCCGCCGCTGGTGATGGATGCGGATGCGCTGAAGTTGTTGGCGGAGATCGGTGAGTGGCCCAAGCTGTTGCCGAGCCACACGGTGCTCACTCCGCATCCGGGCGAGATGGCGGTGTTGACCGGCTTGAGCAAAGACGAAATTCAATCCGACCGAATTCGTGTGGCGCAAAAGTTTGCGGCCGAGTGGGGGCACATCGTCGTGCTCAAGGGCGCGTTTACCGTCGTCGCCGCGCCGGAGGGCCGGACGACGGTGCAACCGTTTGCGACGGCGGCGCTGGCTCGCGCTGGAACCGGCGACGTTTTAGCCGGAGCCATCGTTGGGTTGCTGGCTCAAGGCATGCTTCCTTATGAGGCGGCGGTCGCAGCAACGTATCTGCATGGTCGAGCCGGAGAGTTGGCAGCGGAGGCGTTGGGTGGCACGGCCAGCGTCCTGGCCGGCGATGTTTTGGAAATGCTGCCCGCGGCGCTGGCCGAGATCGGTGAGACTTAAAAAGAAGAATTGATTTGCGTAGGCCTCGTTAAAACAAACAGCCTCAACCCATCCGGGCTGAGGCCGTTCGCTATTTGGGGGGAAAAGTGATGGAGAGTTAGCTGGTCGCTGACCCGCCCGCATCCGGCTTCTTCTTCATGCCGGCTTCGATGGCCGAGCTCAGCCGCTCTTTCTGCTCTTCGATGATGATCCGGCCCCGATGCTGCAACTCGTCGGCCTTGGCGCGCGCCTCGGCGCTCAACTGCTCGGCGCGGGTGCGAGCGTCGGCGGCCAACTGCTCCGCTCGCGTGCGGGCTTGGGTTCCCATTTCTTCCGCGCGCCGCCGCGTTTCTTCGGCAGTTTCATAGGCTTGATCGCGTAGTTCAAGGCTGCGCTGCCGAAGTTGTGAGCGCGTCTCCTCGCCGGACTGCGGCGCCAAAACTAAGGCCACCGCCGCGCCCACCAAGCCTCCAATCACGAATCCGGACACGAAAGACCCAAAGTCACTATCATTGTCTGCCATGGTCGTGTTCTCCTTTCTTAGATCTTAGATAGAACAACGCAAATTATTTTTGTCGTCCCAACCCGCCGAAGGAGCCGATGACCTCGGCCAGGCGCACGATGCCCGCGACATATCCGTTAAGCTTCATAATCGGCTCAACCAAGTTTTCGCTGACGAAGAGCGTCGTGCCCCGGACGGCATTCACCGTCTCGTTCGTGGATTCCAAAATGGGTTTGATCTCGTGCTTGAGCATATTTGTCAGGACCGCCAATTGGACGATTAACACCAGCAGCGCTGCGCCGATAATGAGGGACTCAAGCGCCATGAAGATGATGAACACATCGCGCCAAGTCGCCGCCATGGCCGGATCGTTGACTAACACAATCGCTGCCCCAATCGCGGTCGCCACGATGGCCACCACTACAACCACCGCCAAAACGACAATCGCGCGTTTCTGGTTTTCGGTCAGGCCTTCACTCTCTTCAGGCGTTGGCAGCGTCGGTCGTGAAATCGGAGTTGGGGAGGCAGGTGTGGTTGTCATATCAAGATTATAGCGGATAGGTGTGATTTGGAAAACAGTACCAAGAGTTATTAAAAGACTCTAATCTTTGCGAGCGGTCAGCGCCTCGGCAGTCGTGAGCCACCGGGCGGCAAATAAAGCAATAATGCTGCCCAGTGTCGCCGGGATTACATTCAAGGCGCCAATCATCATGAACTGAATGTTAAACGCGTTCCCCAACAAGTGTCCTAGCCAAAAACCCAGCCAGCCCGCGAGCAAATACAACGCTAAACGGCGCGCGCTGCCACCCTGCCAAACGTGGAAACCGGCGCCATACAGCGTTGCCAAGGTAAAGGCGAGCAATAAGGTCGGAAGGGTCAAGTCCCCGACCTGTGGATGATGCCTCCGCCCAGGCACACCTCGCCGAGGTAAAACACCGCAGCCTGGCCAGGCGTAATATCCCGCAGACGATTTTCGAAAGTGACCTCGGCCTGGTTGCCTTCGATGGGCATCACCATGGCCCAAGAGGGAGCGGCCTTATAACGGATTTTCACCTGTGCCCGGAGCGGGGAGGCGGGCGGTGAGCCGCTCACCCAGTTTACCCTCGTTACCCTCAGCCGGTCACTCCCCAACTCGTCGGCCGTTCCCACAATTAGCGCGTTCTTGTCTGGCGTGGTTCCAATCACATACAGCGGCTCGGCGGCGGCAATGCCAATTCCCTTCCGCTGTCCCACCGTGTAAAACGGCAGCCCGGAATGTTCGCCGATGATGCTCCCATCGCTCCGCACGATTGGCCCCGGTTGCACCGCTCCACCGGCATGCTCGCTGATGAAACGCCGGTAGTCATTGTCTGACAGAAAACACAGGTCCTGACTTTCAGGCCGCTCGGCCACCGGCAGATTGAACTCGCGTGCCAGTTCCCGAATTTGGGGCTTCGTGTATTCGCCGACAGGAAACATCGCGTGCTTAAGCTGGGCTTGACCCATTACACTTAAAACGTAGGACTGATCCTTCTTTTCGTCTGCGCCTTTCAAGAGTTGGGCCTCACCCCCCTCTCCTGAAGCGCCCTTCGACTGCGCCGCTGCGCGGCTCCGCTCAGGGTGCTTCAGGCGTCGCACCCGCGCATAATGTCCCGTCGCCAGATACTGGGCCTCGAGCGCCAGCGCTCGCTTCAATAGAAAATCCCAGCGGATATGACGATTGCATTCGAGACATGGGTTCGGTGTAACCCCTGAAGCGTAGCCCTCGACGAAGAAGTCCACGACCTTGGACTTGAATGGCATTTGTGCGTCAATTACATAAAACGGGATATCCAGAATTTCCGTTACGCGTCGCGCTTGCGCCATCGAGTCCGGAGAGCAGCAGCGGTTGTGGATTCCACCGCCTTGCTCCGGCTCGCCCCACAGCCGCATCATCAACCCAATGACCTCATAGCCCTGCTGCTTGAGCAGAGCCGCGGCTACCGAGCTATCCACGCCGCCGGACAGGGCGACGACAACGCGAGAGTTAATAGTCAAATCCCAACTCCAAAATTCCAAATCCCAAGTCGTGATGCGTGATGCGTGACTCGTGAATTTCACGCGTCACGAGTCACGCCGCTAAATAGATGTCCAACGACCGTTCCACCGCTTCGGCGATCAAAAGCATAAAAGGTTTTGTCTGTCCCGCGCAGGCTTGATCCAGGGTGGTGTGATAAGCCGGCCGATCCTCGCGGCGGATGATTGCCGGCGGATAACTCGCGCGCAGCAAAATCAGATTCATCAGCAGACCGGCCATGCGCGCGTTCGCGTCCGTAAAAGGGTGAATGTCCATAAACCGGTAGTGGGCCGTCGCTGCGCGTTCCACCAGAGACAGGCGCTGCGCCGCGCGGTCAACCCAGGCGAAGAAATCGCCCATCAATCCCGGCACCACGGCGGCTTCCGGTGGAAGGTACTCGGCTCCGCGGATGCGCGCGGCCCCGCGCCGGTAGTGCCCGGCCTCCGCATCGTCTATGCGGTTGAATAACACGCCATGGATCTGCAGCAGGTGGTTTTCATTCAGCGGCTCATTCCCGCACGCTAGAGTTTCTACCAGGTCAATCGCTTTTTTGTGGTTGAGCGCTTCCAGATGTTCTTCTAAGGTCTTGCCGCCGATGGTCAGCCCTTGACGCAGGATGACCTCCGTCTCGTGCAGCGTAAGCGTCGAGCCGGCGAGGCCGCTGGAGTGATACGTCCATTCCAGGTCGAACTGATCTTTGAGCCGGGCGGCCACCGCCTCGGGAAGTGGGCGGCGGGCATCCAACTCCGCCTTCTTTTCTTCCACGCGTTTAAGTGTCTCTTTCAGGTTCATATGGCTACTGGTTCCAGTGCCCGCAACTTTTGAATAATTCCCGGCAGCACTTCCAACAGCTGATCTATCTGGGTCTGCGTTGTCTGCTGTCCAACCGTAACGCGCAGTGAGCCGAGCGCCCACTCCGGGGATAATCCCAAGGCCAGCAACACCTCTGAGGGTTCGGGATCGCCTGTCTTGCATGCCGAACCGGATGAAACCGCAATCCCCGCCAAATCCAGATGCATCAGCAAGTCGTTCCCATCCACCCCTCGAAAGACGAAGGAGGCGTGATTCGGCAGGCGCTCGGTGCGGTGGCCGGTGAGCTTGCTTTCGGGAATCGTGTTTAGTATGCCCTCAATCACTTGCTCGCGCAATTTCTGGAACCGGGTATTATGGCGCGCGCGCTCCGCGGCCGTAATTTTAAGCGCCTCCGCCAGGCCGACAATGTAAGGGACGTTTTGCGTCCCGGCTCGCAGGCCGTGCTCGTGCCCGCCGCCGGTTTGGAGGGGGAGCAGCGGACTGCCCGCGCGGACATAGAGCGCTCCGACTCCCTTGGGGCCGTAAAACTTATGCGCCCCCAGCGCGAGGTAATCCACCCCTAGCTTTTGAACGTCCAACTCAAGCTGACTGCCGGCTTGCACCGCGTCGGTGTGCAGCGGAACATCGCACTCCCGGCAGGCGGCTGCAATCTCGGCAATCGGCTCAATCGTCCCGATTTCGTTGTTGGCGTAGATGATTGAGACCAGCGCCGTATCGGGCCGCAGCGCGCGGGCCACGTCGTCCGGGTTCACATACCCCTCGGAGTCTACCGGCAGTTCGGTTAACTCGAAGCCGAAGTGGTCGCGCAATTGCCGCGCAGTGGTGAGCACCGCGTCATGCTCAATGGGGGTGGTGAGGAGGTGCCCGGCCCCACGCCGTTCGCGTGCCGCCAGCGCTCCGCCGCGCAGCGCCAGGTTGTCGGCTTCCGAGCCGCCGCCGGTGAAGATGATTTCGGCCGGCGAGCAATTCAACACGGCGGCTACATCGCGCCGGGCCTGCTCCAACGCCTTCTCCGCCTGGCGGCCAAACGCATGCACGGATGACGGGTTGCCGTAATTCTGGCTGAAGTGTGGCAGCATGGCTTCCAGCACGCGTGGGTCAACCGGCGTCGTCGCGGCATGGTCGAGGTAGATTCGCTCGTTCATGTTTGAGATTGTAGCACAATCAAATTTAAGGACCCGGGAGCAAGAAATTTAACCACCAAGGCACCAAGACACAAAGAAAACCATAAAATTTCTTCGTGTCTTGGTGCCTTGGTGGTAAATTCTTAGATTCGTTCTGACAGCGAGGGTTCCGGCGTCTCCTCGGGGACACGGATCCCCTCCACCGAGGTCGCGCAGTAGGGGCACAAATTCCAAGGCAATTCCATCAATCGGCCGCAGTTCGCGCAATTCTTCTTTAGTTTGGTGTGGCAGTTGGGGCAGACGATCCAGGCCTCTTGCGTGTGGCGTCCGCAGCCAGGGCAGGTGCGCCGCTCCTCGATTTCCTGGAGCAGCGCTTCTTCTTCCAGGCTTTCTTCATAAATCTCGTTCAAAGTCTGTGGGGGGCGCAGGATCAAGTAGATGACCAGGCCAGGGAGGAAGAGAACGGCTACCACCGCCGCCGCTAGAATTTGAGCATACACATCGCGGCTGCGGGCGCGCATATCGCGGTAGGTCCAAATAATGAGACTCAGCCAGAGCGCGCTGAGGAACGCGCCGAAGAAGGCGGTGATGAGGAGAATATTGTTGGCAAGTGAGTCAAGGTTGAGAGGCATGCGGGCTCCGTTGGTTAGGGTGGATTATAATTCAAAACCGGGGGTGGGGCATTTTGATTTTTCCGCCTCCTGAGATACACTGCCCGCCTAAGGATACTCCCCTGTGGATGGACTCACCGACAACCCACTGACTTACAATCCGCGCATCACCGACCTGCCGACGCAAGACCGGCCCCGCGAACGCTTGCTCGAAGTTGGCGCCGGCGGTTTGCACAACGCCGAACTGTTGGCGATCCTGCTCCGCATCGGCGTGGCCGGCGAAAACGCGGTACGGGTTGCCGAGCGGCTGTTGGCTCAATTGGGCGGACTGCCCGGTTTGCATCGCGCCTCCTACGCCGATTTGTGCAATGTCCATGGCATCGGCCCGGCGAAGGCGGCGCAACTCATGGCCGCGCTTGAATTGGGACGGCGCATCGCCATCACCGCGCCGGAAGAGCGCCCCGCCATCAACTCTCCGGCCGACGCGGCCAACCTGCTGATGTATCAACTTGCCGCGGTGGATCAAGAATATCTGTATGTCATCTTGCTCGATACGCGCAACCGGATCATCGGCCAGCCGCTGGAAGTTTATCACGGCTCACTCAACACCTCGCTCATCCGGATTGGTGAGGTGTTTCGGGAAGCGATCAAGGCCAACGCGGCGGCGCTCATCGTCGCGCACAATCATCCGAGCGGCGATCCCTCGCCCAGTCCGGAAGATGTCGCGGTCACGCGTTCCATGGTTGAGGCCGGGCGCATGCTCGACATCGAAGTTCTCGATCACTTGGTTATCGGTCGCCATCGCTTCATCTCGCTCAAGGAACGCGGCCTCGGATTTACTAAATGACGTTGCCTGAGACGCCCGACCGTCAATTGATTCTGCTCCCGGCCCGGAACCCGGCCGAGGCCTCGGTTTGGGGCAGTGCGCTGATGGAATATACCACCGCCTTTCAGCCCATTGATTTTAGCCGTGACCCGGAGGCGGTAGACTGGCGCGGTTATCAGCACGTGACGCTGATCCGCCCGGACTTTTGGCCCGCGGATTTGCCGTTCTTCATAAAACAAGCCAACCCGGCGGCGATCATTGATCGCGTGCCCGTGGATACGCCGGACGCGCTGCAATTGATTTTCAATGTGCGCGCCTACTATGGCTGGCGGTATGGCCCGCAGACGGCTTTCGATTGGGCGCAGCTTTGGCCGCCGGGCATGGCCTTGATTGGTCTGCATGGACGCAGCAGCGGTGAAATGGAAGCCGCCGATTATCCTATCGTCTCGCGCGCGCGGATTGAAGCGGTCAAGCTCACTTCCCACGCGACGATGGAGACGGTCAGGCGGCTGCGGGCAATCAACCGCGAGATGTTTATCCTCCTCCGGCCGATGGCCTCGTTTGGGACGACCGACCATCCGCGCCGCGTGACGCCCAAGGAATTTGTCGAGTGGACGGCGCTGGATTTGAATCGCTTATATGCCAATGATCCCTCGCTGCGTTATATCGAAATCCACAATGAGCCGAATGTTCGCGCGGAAGGACTGGGCGCGAGTTGGAACGATGGCAAAGAGTTCGGCGATTGGTTTTTGGAAGTGTTGGCTTTGTACCGCCAGCTGTTCCCGGAGGCCCGTTTCGGTTTTCCCGGGCTTTCGCCTGGCCTGACCGTGCCGGAAGTCGGTCGAGTGAATGCCAATGAGTTTCTCTCGCAGGCGGCGTTCGCGGCGCAGCAGGCGGATTGGATTGGGCTGCATAGCTATTGGGTCAATGAAGCCGAGATGACGGATGGCCGGGAGGGCTTCTGGTTCACCGGTTATCGAACACTCTTCCCGGAGAAGCTCTTGTTCATCACCGAGTTTGGGAATCCTCGCCAATCCAAAAGCGAGGTGGCCGCGCAGTATGCCCGTTATTACGGAATGCTCCGGCACGTCAACGGTTTAGGCGGCCTCTTTGCGTATGTGGCCTCGACGCCCAACCCGACGGAGTCGTCGCCCTGGGCCTGGCGGGATGAAAGCGGGAAAGATGTGGGGATTGCGGGAGAAGTGGGGAAGAGGCAGTATGTGAGATAGAGGGAGGACGGAAGACGGAGGACGGAGGTCAAAAGATCAAGGGCCAAGGGTCAAGGCCCAAATCCCAACTCCCAAGACCCAAATCCCAATTGCGAACAACCAGCGACCAACAACCAGCAGCCAGCAACTAGCTACCAGCGACCAACCACCAGTTCACGCATCACGAGTCATTTATAAAAGTCTTTCTTCCCTCAGGAGTTGATATGGGCAAAAAAGATCCTCGCATAGATACCTATATCGCCAAGTCAGCCGATTTTGAATCATCTTCGCCAGCTTATTCACGCGGCCTGTCCGGAGGTGGAGGAAACCATCAAATGGGGCGCGCCTTTTTTTATGTACCACGGCATTCTGTGTAACATGGCCTCCTTCAAACAGCATTGCGCTTTTGGATTCTGGAATCAGGACCTGAGAACCGCGCTCGGCGATAGCGGTAAAACCGAAGAAGCGTGGGGCCAGTTTGGTCGGCTTACGTCTTTGAAAGACTTGCCCAAAGATAGCGTCATTGTTCGGTATATCAAGGAAGCGGCCAAGCTGAACGAGAAAGGGGAGAAGTCGCCGACCAAAGCGAAGCCGAAAGAGCCGAAGCCGCTGAAAATCCCCGCCTATTTCACGTCGGCGCTCAAGAAGAATAAAAAGGCGCTGGCGACCTTTGAGAATTTTAGTTATAGCAAGCAGAAAGACTACGTCGCATGGCTGGCGGAAGCGAAGACCGACCTGACGCGTCAGAAGCGATTAGAAACGGCCGTGGAATGGATCGCGGAGGGGAAAGAACGCAATCGGAAGTACGCCAAGAAATGAACTGATTTTCCGAGGAAGGTGGGCGCTAACAAATGCATGTGCTAATTACCGGCTCCAGCGGCCAAATTGGGACAAACCTGGCTTTACGTCTTTTGGATGAAGGCCACATTGTTTATGGCGTTGATTTTCGACCCAATCTGTGGACGGATCGAATACCAACCTTAATTCAAGACCTCAGCCATACGTACACTAATTTTGCGAATGGCATCGGCTTTGTGGAATATCCCCCCGAGGTGGATCTGGTGGTGCACTTGGCGGCGAATGCCAAAGTGCATGATCTGGTCATTGAACCCCAGCGCGCCATTGCGAACATTAATATGATCTTCAATGTGCTGGAGTATTGCCGGCATACATCGTTGCCGATCATTTTTAGCAGTTCGCGCGAAGTGTATGGTGATGTTCACCGCTATATTACGGAAGAGTCTCACGCCGATTTTGCCTATACCGAAAGCCCCTACTCGGCGAGCAAATTGGCCGGTGAAGCGCTGGTCTACTCCTACGCCCAGTGCTACGGCCTGCGTTACCTGATCTTCCGTTTCAGCAACGTCTATGGCCGCTACGATAACGATCTGAAGCGCATGGAGCGCGTCATCCCATTGTTTGTCAAGAAAATGCTTAAGAAAGAGATGATCACGATCTATGGCCCGGACAAGGTTTTGGATTTCACCTATATTGACGATTGTGTGGATGGAGTTTATCGGGGTATTGAGTTGCTCGCGTCTGAGGGCGAAGCCAATCACACCATTAATTTAGCCTATGGCCAAGGGAATAGCTTGATTACCCTGGCGGAATTAATTGGCAAAGCGCTGGACATCAAACCGCTGACCAAAGTGGAACCCACCCGCACGGGGGAAGTCTCGCGTTACGTGGCGAATATTGGCAAGGCTTCGACCCTTCTCGGCTACAAGCCCACGACGCCTTTGAACGAGGGTATTCCGAAGGCAATTGAGTGGTATTTGAGTTGGTGGAAACAACATCCGGATTGAGCAATGGCCATTGGCAATGGATAGGATAACGGGTGCAGCGGATAGGTGTTCATCCGTTACGCGTGAAGCGGTTACAAAATCTGTTGTCGAAGGAGTATAGAGTGAACGAAGATAACATATCACTATTCAAAGTGCTTACAGACCTTGCTCTTAAAGAATCTGACTTGTTGTGGACTCGTTTCTCGGCAATGCTTTATGCGAGTACAGGACTTGTCGGTATTCTTTCTTTTGCTTTGGAAAAACAGCTAAAGTCTATTGCTTGGGGTTGTACTATTCTTGGACTGATTTTCTCACTCGTGTGGGTTCAGATAATGCGGCTATCCAGTTATTATTATCAGAGATGGCAGATGGATGCCGATTATGTGGTCAATTCAGATGACAAACTTCGCGAGACTATTCGTGGTCGTATCAATCCTCGAATAAAACCACCTACAAAATGGTCAGCAAGTAGGTATGCAATGATGTTGCCCATTAGTTTTGCAATTGCTTGGATAGCCATTGGGCTAGGCTTGCTCGGGTTATTTCCTCTATTCTGAACCTCCCATTTTTTTTAGCTTGCTTTGTTGTACGTTTGTGCATACAATAACAGCCATAGATAACGATGGATTACGAATGGGATCCGAACAAGGCACGGACTAATCTTCAGAAGCATGGGGTAGATTTTGCTGACGCGGTAACTGTCTTGGAAGACGAGTCGGCCATTACCTTGGAAGATGATGATCCGGATGAGGAACGCTTCATTACGATTGGTTTGGATGCGCTCGGACGTCTCTTAGTGGTTGTTTATACCTGGCGTGCTGAGTTGATCCGCCTTATTTCTGCACGCCAAGCCACACCGCATGAACGGAAGCAATACGAAGGTGAACTATGAAAAAAGAATATGATTTTCAGAAAGGCAAACGTGGGGCTGTGGTACGTGTTCCTCCCGGCAAAACCCGCATCACGATTCGTCTGGATGAGGATATTTTAGACTGGTTTCGCGGGCAGGTGAATGCGCAGGGTGGCGGCAATTATCAAACGCTGATCAATAATGCCTTGCGTGAGTATGTGCAGCAGCGTCATGAACCCTTAGAAGATATTCTCCGACGTATCATTCGCGAAGAGTTGCATCCGCAGGCATAATTCTCAACTCATCCGCCGTGGATGGTATTCCTCTCTGAACCACTTTACTTGGAGACCGTATGTCTGACTATCAAATCCTCCTCCTGCCAAAAGATAATTACTATGATTGGGTCGAAGCCGCCAAGGAATACGTGATCAAGTTTGGCCCGAACATCACGCCTGATCCGGACTCTGCCGGGCGGTTCATGACGCCGCAGCAGGTCATCACCATTGCCGGGTTGCCCAATGGCTATCCGGTGCAGGGCGACATCCTGGCCTGGTTCCGCGCCAATTACCCCAGCGTCCGTACGGATTTCATCGACGCGCCCACCCCGGCGGATTTACAGGTGGCGCTTCAGGCGCGGCTCAGCGCTAACGACCGCTACTTGCAACCGGGCGCAGAATTTAAATTGCTCTGGCCCACCGAATACGCCGTCGTCAATCAGCCCTTCGGCGTGCATCCGGAAGTTTATCGCCGGTGGGGATTACCGGGCCATGAAGGCGTAGACCTCCGCGCGCCGCGCGGTTCTAAAATATTCGCTTGCGCGGATGGCACCGTCGTCGTGGCGGATGAATATCGGGGCGATGTGAACAAGCAGCCTTACGGCAACAGCGTCCGCCTCCAGCACCGCGATGGCTATCTAACCGTGTACGCGCATCTAGTGCAAATCCTGGTGAAAGTCGGGGACGTGGTCCGCGCCGGACAGGTGATTGGTTTGTCGGACTCGACGGGCAACTCGACCGGCGATCATTTGCATTTGACTTTGAAGAAAGCCGGCGCGACGGCTGCCGGGCTGACGAACTTCCCCAAAGATATTCTGGACCCCACGCCTTTCCTCGTTTGGCCGGAATCGGCCGGGGCTTCGCCCTCAACGCCGCCACCGTCGGTGACCACTTACCCGTGGCCGGCGGGTGTGTGTCTGGTGGGCGTGAATGGTCGCGCTGATGGTCCGTTGCAAGAGCCGGATTATTCCGCGTGCACCAAGTCGCGCATCGAAGCAGTCAAGTTGCAGTCCACCGCCCGGCCGGAAAACGTGGATCGGCTAAAGGCGATCAACCCGAACGTCTTCATTATGGTGCGGCTCTTCTCCGCATTTCAAGGCCGCGTCATTCGCCCGGACGAATTTGCTACCTGGCTCTCGTATGACATGGGACAATTCTATCAGCGCGGCGTCCGCTACTTTGAGTTACACAACGAGCCGAACCTGCAGCTCGAAGGTTGGACAACCAGTTGGAAGGATGGACGTGAATTCGGCGTGTGGTTTATCGAGACGATGAACCGCTTGAAGCGGCTCTACCCGGAAGCGAAGATCGGCTATCCCGGCCTTTCGCCGGGGGCGGGGATTCCCGGCCAGCGTCTGGCAGCGATGACGTTCCTGAGCGATTCCGACGATGCCGCGCGCGCCGCCGATTGGGTCGCGTTGCACTGCTATTGGCAGAACGACACAGAGATGAATTCTCCTGCCGACGGCGCGGCCTACGTGGAATATCGCCGCCGCTATCCTGATAAGTTGTTGTTCATCACGGAGTTCAGTAACGTGGCCCAGGGCGTGGAGAAGCGCCTCAAGGGGCAAGACTACGTGCGCTACTATCAAACTATCCGAAATGTGCCGGGCCTCGGCGCAGCCTTCGCGTTCACGCTCTCGGCGTCGTCCTTCTTCCCCTTCGAGTCCTGGCGTGAGGAGAATGGCATGTTGTCTGAGATTCCGGGGTTGGTGGGAGGGCGGAGTTTTTAGTTACTTCTAGAGAATCGATCTTTTTACCGCGGAGCGCGCAGAGATCGCTGAGAAATCTTGAATCTCTGCGTTCTCCGCGCGCTCCGCGGTTAATTCCTTACCTGATGTACTCGATAAAGTAAGTACGCGGGTTGCCCGCTGTGTTCGCGGAAGATTCCGCTCTCGTCGAGGATCACCTCATAGCCTAAGTTCGTCGCAATTTGCCGGAACGCTTCGTCGCGGGGGTAGACCGCATACCGTGGATCAACGCTGATAAAAACGCAGCCGTCGCACAGCATCGCGGCCACTCGTTCGGGGAAACCTTCGTCTGGTTCCGGGGAGTAACCAAAAATCTCAATCGGCTGAACACGGCCATTCGTCAAAACGAAGATATTTTTCTGCAATCCCCAATCCAGCGCGGCGGGCGCGGTCAGCTGCTCCGCGTCCAGCGTCTCCGCCAGTTTATACACCGCATCTGAAAATCGGCCATAGCCTCCGAACTTAACCAGGGAGGCATAGTAACGTTGCGTCGTGGATAAATCTCCAGCGAACAAGCTCAGAACGAGCACCGCGCTGAATACGCGTGCGGCCCATTTGATGAAAACACCAAGAGAACCACGAAATTTGGTGTCTTGTCGGTTACCTCCATCCGCTAAATGCCAAAGCCCGAACGCCGCCAAGGCCACGATAAGCTGCGGGAACGGGACGAGGATAAAATCGTGTGTGGCCCAAATGCCGGAGACGGTAAAGGCGCTTTGCGCGATAATCGCCGCCATCAGGATCAAGACGGCCAGTGTCCGTCGCTGCTCGGCGCGCGGCCGGCGCCAAACTAGTAAGCCGACGATGACCAGGCTGGTTACGAAAATGCGAACCGCCCACGGGTTCGACTGAATCTCGCCGTTGTACCAAAAATAGCTGCCATCCAAGAAGATGCGGAACTGATCCAGCGCCGTTCGGAAATTGTCGAGCACGTGCAGATTGTTGATGCCGTGGTCTGTCGGCGCATTCAACGCCTGCGAGATGTTTTCAATCGTTTTTCCGGTCCGCAGGTTGAAATAGATCAAGGGGCCGGTGCCAATCAGGAACGCGCTGCTGAAAGAAACCAGGGTTCTTGAAGACTCTCGAATCGAAGCGAAGATAGGTCGAGAAACCTGGTTTCTAGGCAGTTCCAGCAAAATGTAAACGGCGGCCAGAGCTATCAGCCACCAGAGAAACAGGAATTTGGCCCACAGGCCAATCCCCAACAGTAGGCCGGCGATTCCTAACCAAGCGTGGCCGCCGCGCCGCCTCCAGCGCGTCAATGCGAGCAGACTTCCCAGGCTGCACACGGCCATCACCGAACTTACACTGATCCCCATCCGACTCCAAAAGATGAAGGAGGGATTCACAGCGAGCAGCAACGCCGTGACATGCGCAATTCCCTCCCCGAACCAGTCGCGCGCCAGCCGGTGACTGAGGGCGACGATGATGACGCCGAGGGCCACTTCAAACAACCGGACGGCGACTCCGCTTGCGCCAATGAAGGCAAACACGGGCAGCAGTAAGTAGGTGTTGACCGCGCCCAGGTAATCTAAAATCATCAAAGGCAGCGTCCGGCCAAATACTTGGAGGCCCGGATCGTGCGGCATCAGTTCCACCGGCTGGTTGTGAACCAACTGGAGGGTGGGGGGCAGGTCAAGCGCCTCGTCATAGTAAAAGCCGGGCAGTTTAAGTTGATGGAGGGCGAGGCCGCAATAGAGGAGTAGGGCGAGGAGGGGAAGGAGTTTATGGCGCATGGGATTGGGGTAGGGACTATCTGAGGCGTGATACGTGATACGTGACGCGTGACCCGTGACAAGTGAAAGTCACGGGTCACGCGTCACGTATTATTCGTCTAGTTCTACTCGGCCCCAAGGAGTTGCACTTCCGTCACCAAACCCTCAAAGCTGTGGCCTGAACCATAAATGGAAATGGATTTCAGAATGACCGCCGGCATGTTCGCCGCGTGGAAGCTCTCCAGTAAATTGGTGGTATCAATCGTCTGCCATTGATTGGGGAAAACGCGTTGGTGTTCACTGCGCGGTCCGGTGCAGGAGGCGCAGAACGTCTTCCCGAAGATCGCATTGGGGTTGTTGTAATAGCCTTGCAGCCATTCGCGTTCGCCCCCGCCCACATCCACATACTTGATTTGAATCATGATGGGACATTCTGTTCCCAGTTCTCCGCAATTCCAGACATCTTGTTGGGCAACCAAGACCCGCAGATGCAGCGTCAATGTTTTGAAGTCGCGAACATCTTGATTGATATCTTGCGTGATCCCGGCCTGTCCCCAGTCTCGGCCGACCCGGCTGATCTGAATGGCCTGTTGCCCACCGCTGGTGATCACCTCGACACTGCCGGGGTCTTCGTTCGGGTCGGAAGGCGGACGGATGTCCAGTACCCAGCCGTGCGCAGCATCCAAGGGATTGCTGAAATCCCCGTTCACGATCAAATTGCGTTCGGCCGGTAGCGGCCCGTTGGGCGGCCGATTGGCCTCGACTTCGGCGCGCTGATCTTTCTGGAGTTGAAGGGTTTGATTTTGCGCGACGACCGCGGCCGCGCCCTCGCGAACGCTCACGGTTGTTTGCGCCAAGGTCGCCTCCAACGAGACGTTGCTGCCCGGGCTGTCCAGGCGAATCAGCGCGCCCGATTCAGAATTGATCAGGACTTCCACCGGGCGATTGACTTCGATGACGCCGATGGCGGCTCGAACCCGGCCGGCGGTCAGTTGAATGTGGATGGAGTGGGGATGGGCGCCGGTTGGGTAACGCGGGCTGTTGGCGTGAGTGATGATAAGTTGCGTGTTTCCGTAAATCTGGAGCGTCGCCAACTCCGTATGATCGTTCGGGGCGGTAAAGGTCAGGCTGGCCTGAACGTCTCCGTTGGTTACAATCGTAGAACCGACGGGGATGTCGATCAGATTGGCTTCCGGCACGCTGCGGCCCGGACGCGTGACGAGTACCGTGCCGGGGCTGGTGTTGGTCAAGAGAATATTTTGGTCTTGAGCGGCGTTGAGCAGCCACCAGCGACCGGCGAGGGGCAAGGACATGGATAAGCCGCAGCAAACAAAAAAAGCGCTGAGCAAAACCGACCACGCGACCTGCTCGGGATTACGACGCATAGGGAATGGATTTACCAACGGAGGCTGAAATCTCTAAACTCGCCGGTTGCCGTCTGCCAATTTTCGCGGACTTCTTTGACGGTGGCGGCCGGCGGGCCGTGGTGCAGGAACGTGAGCAATTGATTCAAGGTTGGGCGCGGCCCCTCGGCGGTTACTTCTACCGAGCCATCCCTCAGATTTTTCACCCAGCCCTTAAGCTTCAGGCGGCGCGCCTGTTCAAGCGTGGAGTAACGGAAGTTAACTCCCTGGACGGTGCCGATCACAATCGCGTGGAGGCGTTCGGGTTGATCTGTCTTCTCTGTCATAGGCGAAAGAAAAGCCATTCGAGCGAGAATGGCTTGGGAGGATTATACACTGGGTGGGCGAGAGAGGAAGGGCGGACGAAAGACGAAGGACGAAGGACGAAGGATCAAGGATCAAGGGCCAAGGATAAAGGATAAAGGACAAAGGACAAAAAACAAATCCCAAATCCCAATGACCAAATCCCAATCACTAATCACCAACCGCCAGTAGCTAATAGCCAATCACCAGCAACCAGCTAGCAACCAACAACCAGCCCCTACTTCTTTCGCCCAAGCAGCAGAATGAATATCGCCGGCGAGAAAAGCACCAAGGCGACGAGGATGAGCCAGGGAATGAGCGCCTGGAGTTTGAACAGCGCCGGATTGACATTGATGGCTTCTTGCAGCCACTGACTTTCCAGTTCGGACATCGGGAGTCCCAATCCGCGCTCGACGCCGGCTGAGCAACTGGCGCCGTCCGCATAGGCGGCTAGCAACGCTGCCAGACCGGTATCTCCGTATTGGTCGCTGATATAACGCATAACCGATTCGCTCTCGGCATAAGCCAATTGGGCTTGCGTGGCGTCAACCGGAAACGGCCCGCATAAATCGCTCAGTCTCAGCAACTGGCCGCGCCGGCGCGCCTCATCCAGCAAGGCGGGCGCATCCGGATTAGGTTCCTCCTGATTCATCACCGCCCAGCCCTCATTGAGCCAACTTGGAACTTGCGCGTAATGTGCGCCGGTGGCTTGATAAACCAACAGGTGAGTCAGCTCGTGAGGAATTTCGTTCCGCAGATAACTCTCGGCCTCCGGGCCGGGCGCTACGGCGACGATGACAACGCCCAAAGCCGGATCGGCATGGCTTCCGACCCAGGCCCGCCCGATGGGCGCGAGCATCGCCTGAACGTCCGCGCTCGTGGCGTAAACGTAGACGTTCACACTGTCCGGTAGTGGCGCGTGGATCCGGCGGTTCGCTTGCGTCAAGGCGGCCACGGCGATGTCCAGCGCGGCTTGCCCAAAGGCATGGTCACCTTGATACCAATGGGCATTGACTCGTTCCCGTGTGGCGGTTTGCCAATTGAAGCGATTGTCTTCGTAATAAAAGTTTTCCGGCTCGGTTGTCAACTGCGCGCCGGAACTGTCTTTAATTTCCCACCAGTATTCTACGTTGGCAAAGGGCGTCAACGGACGCAGGGCTAAGTTGAAGGCGTACGCAGCGAGGGTGTCGGCCCCCGTGCTCAGCCGGGCTTCGCCGACGAAGGTGCGGGCTTCGCCCTGCACCCGGACGAAGAGCGTGGCGCTGGTGAGGGGGGCGCTGCTTTGGATGGAAATCTGGAAATTCAGCGTCTCACCGAATGTGTATGCCGGCGGCGGCGACGCGATGACGTGAATGCCCGTTTGGGCGGAAGCGAGGGAGGCGTGGGCCAGACCGGATAGCGCAAGGGCGAGGAGGATGAAAAAATTCTTTCGCAGGTAGTTTCGCTGGATTGAAAGCATATCTTTCCTTCGTCCGTCATCCGTCCTTTGTCTTCCGTCATGTTTAGCGTTGCAAATAAGCAATCAACGGCGTCAGCGTCAACGGGCTGAGCACCGTCGAAAGGATTACAGTTCCAGTGATGAAGCTGGCATCCAAATCATACTCCACGGCCAGAATTGTCGTGATGACGGCCGTCGGCATTGAGGCTTCAATCACCGCCGCCTGACGCGTCACGCCGGTCAGGCCAAGCAGGTAGGCCAACGCCAGCCCGACCAGCGGCGCAATTACCAGTTGCAGGAATGATGCCACGCCGATGAGAACCAACCGCGCGCGCGGCCATTCGCGCGCCTCGGCCATTTGCAAACCGAGCAGCACGAGCATGACCGGCAGCGCGGCTTCACTCAATAAACTGATCGCGCGCTCAAGCAGGAGGGGAAGCTGCCAGCCGGTGAGGTGCAGCCCGCCAGCCGCTAGCAGGCCATACACCGCGGGAACCGTCAGCACTTGACTCAGCGCTTGCCCCGCCGATTTTTTCCCCAGCGAAGCGATGGTTACTCCGGCCGTGTAGACGGCGAGTGTGCTGAAGATGTAATACACCACCGCGCGCGCCAGCGCCGCTTCCCCAAATGCGAACTTGTTAAGCGCCAACCCATAATTGCCGCCGTTGACGAAGACGGAGGCGATGATCAGCGAAGTAAGCAGATGGCGCTCTAGTTTCATCGCCAACCCCACGGTTAATGCGAGCAGAATCATTACGACCAGAACGGCGAGAGTGAAAAGCGCCAACCGCCAAAATTCGTCGGCGGAAAGTTCAAGGCGGGTGAGCGAGGTAAAGACCAGGCAGGGGCTAAAAATATAGAATGACAGCCGGGAGACGGTTTTCAAATCCGGCTTGAAACGTCGCGCCATGACGAAGCCGGCTCCGGCCGTCAAAAAAATTGGCAGGATGTTGTTGAGGAAGATTTGGGCGAGCAGCGTCAATTGAGGTAAATCTCGCCGTCGTCCAGATCGTCATCTTCGTCGAACGCCAGGATGGAGAAGGAATGTAAATCGTCGTTAAAGGCCAGGTTGTCGAGCGCTTCCTGAATAAAATCTTGCTCGTCCTCATCGGCTTGTTCCAGCAGGTCGGTGAGCACCTGGCGGGCGCGGTCCCCGCCCACCTGACCCAGACTCCAGATCGCGGCTTCGCGAACTTGCGGGTCGCCGTCCTCGATCAGTTGCTCTAGGCCCGGAACGGCTTGGGCGAGTTCTAACTCACCGGCCGCCCGCGCGGCTTCAAAGCGCATCTCCGGTGTTCCGTCCTCTAATTCGGC
>Ga0209382_10000441_pt1 | contig 68471 bp, 46 predicted proteins | sample SoiMetdeltSBSDD5_FD_187599 | JGI IMG/M metagenome (GOLD analysis project Ga0209382, IMG submission 187599) | Bulk soil microbial communities from a Populus tree surrounding site in Tennessee, USA - Soil MetaG P. deltoides SBSDD5 (SPAdes) (version 2) | ecosystem: Environmental > Terrestrial >...
GCGCTCCAAGTCACCGATTTTGATCGGCTTGCCCGTGGCCGCTGACCGATCTGCGGCGGCGATGATGCGGTGTGTATTGAACCCCTCCTTGAAGCTCGTGAGCGGCATCTCCTCGCCACGATCGAGCGCATCGAAGAACGCCTGGAACTGGGTCAGGTACGGGTGATCGGCCACATCGCCGCTGTCGAGCATCTTCATCGACAGCTGGCTCCACGTCGCCTTGTTCAAACCTGCCAGCTTTTGTGAATGGAACTTGTTATCGAGCAGGCTGCCCTCGCTCCCGACCAGGTGCGTGTGGAAGTAGTACGGCTGCAGGCAATCGACGATTGCGGCGCACTTGCCCACGGCGCCGTTCTTGAACTTGAGAATCGTCGTCGACGCGGTCGCGTACTCGTAGGCCTTGAAGATCGGATTGGCGCTCTGCGTTGCGTAGCTCGTGACTTCTTCGACGTCGCTCCCCATGCACAGGAGCAGTGCGTCCAGCGCGTGGCAGCCGGCCGTGAGCAGCGCGCTGCCGCCGAGCGCGCGCTTCGTGTTCCAACGGTACTGCCCGTACCACGGGCCGATGCCGTGGTAGTAGTCGACCTCACCATAATGCAGCGCCCCGAGCAGGCCGGCGTCGATGACCGACTTCGTCGCCAGGAACTGCGACGAGTAGCGGCACTCGAAGCACACGCACGTCTTCGATCCACTCCCCTTCAGCGCCGCCTGCATCTCGAGAATGTCCTTCCAGTCGACCGAGAGGGGCTTCTCGATGATGACGTGCTTGCCGGCGCGAACCGCGGCGATGAACTGGCCGGCGTGCTGATCCGGGTAGCCGGTGATGTCGATCACCTGGATGGCCGGGTCTGCCAGCATCGCCTCCAGATTCGAGTGCACACGAATCGGACAACCGTGCCGCGCGGCGAGCTCGGCGGCATCGAGCGGCCGCGCCGAGTAAACATCGGTGACGATTCCGCGCGTCGTCCCGTTGATCGCACCGATGTGGGCCGTTGCCGCCCAGCTGTAGCCAATGATGCCGACGTTGTAACGTTCAGATGTGCTCATTTGCACCGATCATAAATAACAAGAGGCCAGGAGTGAACTCCTGACCTCCTGCCTTCCGCGAACCGAACCCCGGATCCCGGACCCCGGACCCCGGACCCCGGATCTAGAATTTCACCTTCACCCCCAGCTGTATCTGCCGCTCCACGGTGCCGCAGAGCGAGCAGGACGGGCTCGACAGCATCGTCGTGATGATGCCGGCCGAGGCGTTGCCGATGGTCGTGTTGGGGTTCCCGAACTGCGGATGGTTCAGCAGGTTGAAGGCCTCGACTCGGAACTCGGTTTCGACGTGGCCGAACCGGGTGTTCTTGATCAGCGAGGCGTCGAGATTGACCGAGCCCGGACCGCGGATCGACCCGCGACGCGTGTCTCCGTAAGTCCCAGTCGCCTCAGTGATCGGAGCGAAGCACGAGAGGTCGAACCAGCGATCGATCGTCGGGTTGTCCAGCCTGGCGTCGCAGATCTGGTTCGGCCGGTTGCCTGTGCCGGTGGACTGGACGCCCTGCGTCTGCGTGACGGTCAACGGCAGGCCGCCGCGCCAGTAGAAGATCCCGCCCAGCTGCCACCCGCCGTAGAAATGGGCGCGAGCCCAGGGCAGCTCGTAGATCCAGCTCGACGACAGCGTGTGGCGCACGTCGTAGTCCGAAGGACCCCAGTTGTACTGGAGATCGTAGGTGTTGGTGATCCCCGCCTCGTTGTCCGACGCGTAGTCCATCGACTTGCCGAAGGTGTACGAGTTCAGGAACGAGAAGTTGTTGGCAAAGCGCCGCTGGAACTTGACCAGCAGGCCGTTGTAGTCGACCTTGCCGATGCTCTGCGACTGGCTCAGGCCGCGAACGGCGGGCGCCAGTCCGATGAACGGCCGGTTCACGTTCGCGTCGCTGACCCCGACCACGGGACGTGCCTGGTTGATGTCGACCTTGATGACCATCTGGCGGCCCTGCGACCCGACGTAGGCCACTTCGGCCATGTAGTTCGTCCCGAGGCTGCGCTGGTAGTTGATGTTCCACTGCCGCGCGTAAGCGTCGCGGAAGTCGATGTCGAAGATCGACCGCGTCGCGCCGGCCGCCGGCCGGTTCGGATCGACGCCGGGAGGCGCCGGCAGGCCGGTCGAGAGCAGCAGGTTGTTGCCGTAGGCGGTCGGCGTGGGGTTCAGCGACGTCGACTGGAGGAACGGCGGATTCTGTGCCTTCGAGGACGACGTCCCGCCGGGCGAGAAGTTCCAGAACAGGCCAAAGCCGCCGCGGACGAGATTCCTGCCGCGGCCGTCGAGGTCGTACGCGAACCCGACCCGCGGGCCCACGTTGCCCTTCGAATAGGTCTGCAGGTAGCGCCCCACCTGTACTCCCTCGATCACCGCGTCATCGGAGGCGACCACGAACTTGCCGGTCGTGACGTCGAAGTTGGACTGCCGATCTTCTATCTCCCTCCACGGCGGGTAGATGTCGTAGCGGAGGCCCATGTTGATGGTGAGCTTGGAGCTGGCGCGGAAGTCGTCCTGGAAATACATGGCGATTTCCGGACGCTTTTCCGTGTAGGTGCCCGCGTCGAACAGGTTGCGGTTCTTGGCGTTGACGAGCCCCAGCATGAAGCTGGCCACGTCGAAGCCGGTCGCGCTGTTGACCGTGCACCCGGCCGGCTGGCCGGCGCAGTTCGACGTCATGTTGTTGTTGAAGCTGAAGTTGCCGACGATGGTGTCGGCGTTCAGGATCTCGCGGGATCGGAGGGTCAGACTGCCACCGAACTTCATGGTGTGACGCCCGGTGCTGCGGGTCACGCTGTCGAAGATCTGGAAGTCGTTCTGGTTCGTGATGAGCGGCTGGTTGCTGTTGGCGCCGAGGTTGCGGATGTTCTGGAAGCCCAGCTGCGTCATCGCCGACGTGACCGAGTTCAGGTTGATCCCCGGGAGCCCGACCGCCTGCGCCGGGTTGGTGCCGAAATCGATCGGCGTCATCAGGAACTTGATCGACGACCAGCCGAACCGGAACTCGTTCAGCCAGTTGCTGCTCAACATCTGCGTGTCGTTGAAGGCCAAGCTCTGGCCCTTGATGTTGCCGTCGCCGGCACCGAAGGTCGCGCCAGCATCACCGTGCGGCAGCGTCGCCGGCTGCAGGCGGTGCGTCTTCTGGAAGCTGTAGCGCACGAAGAACCGGTTGCTCGACGTCAGGTTGTGATCGCCCTTGAGGTCGAACTGGTTGTCCTGGCGTTCCTTGATCGGATTGATCAAGTAGTTGTTGATGTTCTGGCCACCGGCGCCGATCGTGCCGGCGGTGTTCGGCTCGGGATAGAGCTGGGTCAGGATGTTCCGCGCCACCGAGTCGATCCGGCCGCTCGGGATGACGTTCCCCGGAAACGGCTGGCCGGTGGCGGGGTCATAGACCACGCGGCTCAGTTCGGAGAAGTCGCCGCCGCGCATTTTCGTCGTCGGCACCGTCGACAGGAAGGTCTGCCCCTGCGACTCCCGGTGCCCCTGGTAGTTCCCGAAGAAGAAGGTCTTGTCCTTGAAGATCGGCCCGCCCAGCGTGCCGCCGAACTGGTTCTGCTTGAACTCGGGCTTCGGCCGATTGTTCTTGTTGTTGAAGAAGTTGTTGGCGTCGAACGCGTCGTTCCGGTGGAACTCGAAGCCGCTGCCGCGGAACGCATTCGTCCCCGACTTGATCTGGAGGTTGACGACGCCGCCGAGCGATCGCCCGAACTCCGCGGAGTAGGTAGAGGTCTGCAGCTTGAACTCGTCGAGCGCGTCGACGCTCGGGAAGATCACGACCGTCTGCAGCCAGGTCTCGTTGTTGTCGACCCCGTCGAGCATGAAGTTGTTGTCGCGGGCCCGCTGGCCGTTGGCCGAGAACGAGGCCGATGCGCGCCACGCGAGGCTGCCGGCGCCGTCGATGTTGGCCCCCGGGATCCCGCGCAGGACGCCCGGCACGGTTCGCGTGAGGTTCACGAAGTTCCGCCCGTTCAGCGGCAGCGCCTCGATCTGTTCGTCGCCGACCGTGGTGCCGAGCTCCGACGAGGAGGTCTGCAGGAGCGGCGTTTCGGCGGTGATGCTGACCGATTCCGTCATGGCGCCGACCTCGAGCTTGAGATCGATGCGGACCCGCTGATCGACGCCGACCTCGACGTTCGACATCGTCAGCGTCTTGAATCCCGTGATTTCCGACATGACCGTGTAGTGGCCGGTCGGGAGCGATGGCGCGACGTACTCGCCGTTGGTATCGGTCGTGACCGTCCGGGTCAAACCGGTGCCTTCGTTGACGAGGGTGACCTTTGCGTTGGAGATCACGGCTCCGCTCGGATCCGTGACACTGCCGAGGATAGTTCCGCTGACCGTCTGCGCCCAGCTGGCGGGCACTGCCGCCAGCATCACCAGGCACAGCGCACCGAGCACCTGGGACCGTACAACACTGAGCATCTTCCAGCCTCCGTCGTTGCCTGAGTCGAACGTGAGGACTTTCCGAACCAGCCTGGGACGTGTGAGTAGAAGACAGGCTATATCACAGGTTTGCGGGTTGTGGAACCGGTTTAACGCATTGCCAAGATTGCCAACATTGGATTGCCAAAGTTGCCACGGTTCGTCGACACGAGGCTGGTCCGGGTTTTCAATCTTGGCAATGTTGGCAATGTTGGCAATGTATCCTGACCCTACCCATGGCTGCCGCGCGCACCCGTGAGATGACCTCGTCCGAGAGGACCACACGGCGGACCTTTTCCCTCCACGTCCCTGACCTCAAGGCGAAGAATCTCCTCGTCCCCAGTCAGCTGATCGCCAGTCCTGAAACCGGCCTGCGCTACCGGATCGAACGGTTGCTCGGAAAGGGCGGCTTCGGCGAGGTCTATCTCGCCACGAGGCTCGGACGCTCGGCCACCGTGCCCCAGACCGTCTGCATCAAGGTCAGCGACAGCATCGACGGCTGGGTGCGCGAAGCGTATTTCGGCAAGCTGCTCGACGGCCATCCGCGGGCGATCCGGCTGTTCGATGTGTTTCCGCTGATGCGGCAGGACGGCCGGGTCCTGTACTACCTCGCACTCGAATATGCCTGCCACGGCGATCTCGCCGCGTTTCTCGAGCGCGACGAGAAGCCGTGGACGGAAACCGGCGCGCGCCGCGAGATCGCCGGGATCCTGCAGGTGCTCGGCAAGCTTCATCGCGGTCAGCTGCTCCACCGCGATCTCACGCCGATGAACGTCTTCGTGTGCGAAGGCCGCACGCTCAAGCTTGGCGACTTCGGCATCGTCCGGCAGCAGAGCGATGGCCGCGGGATCACGGTGCGGACCATGACCGCGCTGACCGCACCCAGCGAGATCATCGCCGGCTCGGCGCCGAAGTGGCAGGCGCGCGATGATGTCTATCAAGTCGGGCAGCTGCTGGCGATGGTCGTGAAGGGGAACGCGCGGGAGCGGGTCAGCACAAAGGAGGTGCGGCAGCTCGCGTGCAGCGATCATCTGAAGGAAATCGTCTACCGGTGCCTCGGGGAACGCCGCAAGCGATACGAGAGTGCCGACGAGCTGATTGCCGCCCTCAGAACGCCGCCAGCGAACTTGAAGTCCGGCGTGCTCAAATCGCTCAAGGGCGTGCACCTCGCGTTCACCGGAATCCTGTCGCGGCCCCGCGCCGAGGCGATTGCCGCCGCCCGCCGCGCCGGCGCCGTCGTGCATGGCGGTCCGTCGCTCGTCACGACCGTCATCGTCCGCGGGCAGCCGAACGTGCTGCAGGCCGCGGGGCGGGACGGGGGGCGCAAGCTGATGGAGATCAAACGCCTCCGCGAACGCGGGCACCGGATTACCTTGTTGAACGAAGAGCAGTTCTGGCGATTGACCAAGGCTCTAAGATCCGGGACCCGGGCTCCGGGATCCGGGATCCGGCGCACCGCCGCTCGCGGAAAAAACCGGACAGCCTGAAGAAACTGCCCGAACCCGCCGGATCCCGGACCCCGGACCCCGGATCCCCGATCCAGGCCCCCGAATGACGCCCCCCGAGTGACATAATCGTTCGCCCTGCGATTCCTTCGAGTCATGTCTCACACACGACGATTGATCGCGGTCCTCGGTAGTCTGCTCCTCTCCGCCGGCATCCCGGGACTGGCCCGGGCGCAAACACCCTTCGACATGGCTCAGGGCGCCCCGAGCCCGAGTCGCGGGGCACCGGCTCTCGAACTCCGGCAGGGTGACACGGTGGTCCTGGTCGGCAACACCCTGGCCGAGCGCATGCAGTACTTCAATCACTTCGAGACGCTGCTGATGCTGCGGTTTCCTGACCTGCAGATGCGCGTGCGGAATCTCGGGTGGAGCGGAGACGCGCTCACGCTGCAGCCGCGCCCGCTCAATTTCGGAGATGCGTCGAAGCACCTGCAGCAGCAGAAGGCCGATGTCATCCTGGCCTTTTTCGGCGCGAGCGAATCGTTCGCGGGCGAGGCCGGCCTGCCGCAGTTCGAACGCGATCTCGAGACCTACCTGCGAACGCACGGGGCAGCCACGTACAACGGCAAGACGCCGCCGCGGCTGGCCCTGATCTCACCGATCGCTCACGAGGCGTTGCCGCACCTCGTTCACGTCGACGTCGTCGCGCACAATCGTGATCTCGAGCGGTACACCGCGGCGATGCGTACGGTTGCCACGAGGGAAAAAGTCGCTTTCGTCGATCTCTTCACGCCGAGTCTTGCCGCGATGGAGAAAGCTCCCGCGCCGCTCACCGACAACGGGATTCATCTCAACGAGGCCGGAGATGCCGTCGTCGGGGAGATGCTGATGCAAGGGCTCGGATTCATGCCGCCCTCGACCGCGGTCGCGACCGGCCCGAAGCTGCGGCAGATTGAAGCGCTCCGGTCCGAGATCCGCGAGAAGAACCAGCAGTTCTTCTACCGCTGGCGGCCGCTGAACGCCGAGTATGTGGTCGGACGGCGAGTGGAACCGTTCGGATCGATCAGCTTCCCGCCGGAGATGCGGCAGCTCGACGAAATCGTCACTGACTTCGACAACCGAATCTGGAAACGGGCGAAGGCCATCGGCATGACACGGTTTCCGCCGCCCGCGCGCCCGGCGGGCACGCGGGGCAAGGCGCCGGGCAAGAAATGATGTCGGGGCGGATGCGATTCCTGGGGGCGATCTTTGGCGTCTGGCTTCTCGTGGGCTTGACGTCAATCGCCATCCTGGCGGCGAGCGAGGACGCGGAGCCTCGCGCCGATCAGATCCGCCCTGAACCGAATCGCGGTGGCGCGCTCGACACGGCTTCGGTCGACGTCACGATCGCGCTCGAACGGCTGAAGCCTGCCGAGGGCTACGAGATCTCGCTCTTCGCCTCGGAGAAGGAGTTTCCGGAAATCGCCAACCCGCTGGCGATGACGTTCGACACGCGTGGACGGCTCTGGGTGCTCACGTCGCCCACCTACCCGCATGTGCTGCCGGGCGTGCCGGCGCACGACAGGCTGGTGATCCTGGAGGATGCCAATCTGGACGGACGCGCCGACAAGCTGACGGTGTTTGCCGACGGCCTGTATATTCCGACGGGTTTCGAGCTGGGGGATGGCGGCGCGTACGTCTCGCAGCAGCCCAATCTCGTGTTCCTGCGCGACACGGACGGAGACGGCAGAGCCGACGAGCGCCGTGTCGTGCTGCACGGCTTCGGTACCGAGGACAGCCATCACGCGATCCACGCATTCACCTGGGGTCCTGGCGGCGACCTGTATTTTCAGGAAGGGACCTTTCTCCATTCGCAGGTCGAAACCCCGTACGGCACCGTGCGCCTCGAGGAAGCGGGCGTCTTCAGATACGAACCGCGGACCGAAAAGCTCAGTGTGTTCGTCAGCTATGGCTTCGCCAATCCCTGGGGCCACGTCGTCGATCGGTGGGGCCAGAACTTCATCTCCGATGCGTCGAACGGCAACAACTACTACGGCACACCGTTCTCCGGCCACGTCGACTATCCCCGCAAGCAGCGGCCGATGCAGGTGTGGACGCTGACGCAGGTACGGCCGACCGCGAACGTGGAGTTCGTCAGCAGCCGCCACTTCCCCGACGATGCCCAGGGCAATTTCCTGGTGACGAACACGATCGGCTTCCAGGGCATCAAGCAGTACCAGGTGCGCGAGGAGGGGTCCGGCTTCGTCGCGGTGGAGACCGAACCACTGTTGATGTCGACGGATCCGAACTTCCGGCCGATTGCGATCAAGTTCGGGTTCGATGGGGCGCTCTACATCGCCGACTGGTTCAATCCGTTGATCGGACACATGCAGTACTCCCTGCGGGATCAGAGGCGCGATACGACCCATGGCCGCATCTGGCGAATCACGGCAAAGGGCCGCCCCCTGAACGAGCGGCCGCGGATCGAAGGCGAGCCGATCGAGGCCCAGCTCGAGCTGCTGAAGGCCTACGAAGATCGCACACGGTACCAGGCCAGGCTTGCGCTGCGTGCGCGTCCGACGGCCACGGTCGTGGCCGCCCTGAAAAAATGGATCGAAGGTCTCGATTCCAGCGATCCCGATTACGAGCATCACCTGCTCGAGGCGCTGTGGGTCTACGAGCATCACGACACGGTGGAACCGGAAGTCCTCAACGCCGTGCTGCAGGCCAAGGAGTTCCGCGCGCGCGCCGCGGCGACGCGCGTTCTTCAGCACTGGTTCGATCGCGTGGACGGCAGCTTGATGATCCTGAAGCGGATGGTCAACGACCCCGAGCCGCGGGTGCGGCTCGAGGCCGTTCGCGCGTTGAGCTTCGTTCCAACCGCGGAGGCCGCAGAGATTGCTCTCGAAGCACTCGAGCACCCGATCGACTACTACCTGCAGTACACGCTCGACTCGACCATCACCACGCTCGAGAAGGCATGGAAGCCGGTGCTGACCAGCGGCAAACCCCTCGCAGCTGACAATCCCGAGGGCCTGACCTTCCTGCTGGCACGTCTCGATGCGAAGGAACTGATCGCCCTGCCGAAGAACGCCGTGGTACTCCGCGCGATCGTGGACCGCCCGGGCATCGATCCGGCCGCCCGCCGCGACGCCATCGACGGCCTCGCGAAACTCGACAACGTCATGCCGGCGCAGGCGCTGGTCGACGCGATCGAACGGCTGGACGGCGAGCCCGGCACACGGACGGTGGTTCAGGACCTGTCGCAGGCCCTCACGATGCTCGACCCCACGGCGCTCGCCTCGATGCGGTCCGACCTGGCCACGCTGGCCACCCTCGGCAAGGACGAGATGACGCGCCGCGGCGCGTTCGCGGGATTGCTGCGCGCGGATGGCGGCTCCGGCAAGGCGTGGGACCTTGCATCGGCATCCGAACGCAATCGCATGGATCTTCTCGTCGGCGCCGCGGCCCTGAAACACGCCAGCGTGCTCGACGAGCTCTATCCGAAGATTCTGGCATCCCTCGATGCGGGGGCGCGGCACATCGCGCCCGCCATGCAGGCACGCTTCGTCAGGATCGTTGCTCCAGGAGCCGAGCGAACCCTCCGTCTGGCCGAAGTGCAGGTCATGACGCCGCTCGAGAACGCTGCCCTCCGCGGCAAGGCGACCCAGTCGAGCATCGTCGCGGGCGGCGCCACGGGCGGCCAGCCCGAACGCGCGATCGACAACAAGACCGACAGCGAGCCGAAGGCGGGATCGATCGCGTTCACGACGCTGGAGCGGAACCCCTGGTGGGAGATCGATCTCGGCGCCTCGCAGCCGATCGAGTCGATCGCCATCTGGAGTCAGCCCACGAACGATCGGACAGCGACACTGCACGTGAGCGTGCTCGACTCGTCGCGCAAGCCGGTGTTCGCGCAGGATCAGATCCCGGCATCGACGGCTACCGAACGAGTGACCATCGGTGGCGACATCAGCGCCTCGGTCGTGAACGCCGCGATTGCCGCGCTGGCCGCCGCGAATGGACGGGAGGCCGAGCGCTTCGGCCTGCTGGCGAAGCAGATCGGCAATCCGGGCAGCCAGCGCGCTGCGATCGCGGCCCTGCGAGCGATGCCGCGGGACCGCTGGCCGGCGGCGCAGCTGGCGCCGCTGTCAGAGTCGATCCTAGCCTACATCCGCAGCGTTCCGGCGGCGGAGCGCACCAATCCTGCCTTCAAAGAGGCGGTGGAGCTCGGACGCGAGGTCACAGGCAGGCTGCCGGGGCCGGCGGCGAAGGAGATGACGGCGGCGATCGACAAGCTCGTCGTGCGCACCATCCGGATCGAGGCCCCGATCGCCGCAATGAAATTCAATCTGCCAGGCTTCACGGTCGAAGCTGGCGAGGAACTCGAGATCGAGTTCTTCAACCCCGATCAAATGCCGCACAACCTGGTCATCACGGTCCCGGGCGGGCTCGAATCCGTGGGGCTGAAGGCGGAGGCCATGGCGAAGGAACCGGATGGTTTCGCCAGGAACTTCGTCCCGACAACGGCCGACGTTCTCTACTCGACGACACTCATCAATACCGGCGAAACGGCACGCCTGCGATTCACAGTTCCTGCCCGGACTGGCTCCTACCCGTTCGTCTGCACGTTCCCGGGTCACTGGCGGACGATGAACGGATTGATGTCGGTCGTAAGGACGGGGACAACGCTGCCCGGACGGTAGACACTCGATGAAACTCGATCGCCAACGCTCACACAAAGATCTTCTTTCTCCAATTGATCGGATGTTCGAGCTGTCGGCCGGCAAGATCCGCTCGCTCGAATCGACGTGGCCGCCGAACGGCGGGGCGCCTGTCTTCACCGTCGCCGGACGCTACCAGTCGCGCGGCTGGACCGAGTGGACGCAGGGTTTTCAATTCGGAGCCGCGGTGCTGCAGTTCGACGCGACCGGCGAGACCGGGTTTCTCGATCTCGCCCGCGATCGGACCGTGAACCGGATGGCACCGCACCTCACGCACGTCGGCGTCCACGATCACGGTTTCAACAACGTCAGCACCTACGGCGGCCTGTGGCGCCTCGCCAAGGAAGGACGGTTCGATGCACCGCCATGGGAAATCCGTTTCTACGAGCTCGCCCTCAAGGTGAGCGGCGCCGTTCAAGCGAGGCGCTGGACGACGCTGCCCGACGGCGGCTACATCTATTCGTTCAACGGCGCGCACTCGTTGTTCGTCGATACCATCCGCTCGTTGCGCGTATTGGCCGTTGCGCACATGCTCGGGCATCGCCTGTTCGAGGAGCAGGACTCGTCCATCAGCCTGATCGAGCGGCTGGTGCAGCATGCCCGGGCCACCGCGGAGTATGCCGTCTACTACGGGCGCGGTCGCGACACCTATGACGTCCGTGGCCGCACCGCGCACGAGAGCCTCTTCAACGTCGCGAATGGCACCTATCGCGGCCCGAGCAGTCAGCAGGGATACTCACCGTTCTCGACCTGGACGCGCGGACTGGCGTGGGCCATCACCGGCTTCGCGGAACAGCTCGAGTTCCTTGCCGAACGCCCGTACGACGACTTCGGCGGCGAGGCCAATCGCGACGCGATCGAGGACTGGATGATCGAGGCAGCGCGCGCGACGTCGGACTTCTATATCGACCAGGGGACCGCCGCCGACGGCGTGCCGTATTGGGATACTGGCGCTCCTGGACTGGTGTCGCTCGGCGACTGGGCCGGACGTCCTGCCGATCCGTTCAACGACCACGAACCAGTGGACAGCTCCGCCGCCGCCATTGCCGCACAGGGCCTCATCCGTCTCGCCCGGGTGCTGGCTGCGCGGGGTGAGGATGGAAGCCGCTACGAGCAGGCGGGCCTGGGCGTTCTGGCCGCGCTGCTCGACGAGCGCGGTCCATATCTTTCGACCGGCAACGCCCATCAGGGGCTGCTGCTGCACTCGATCTATCACCGTCCGAACGGCTGGGACTACGTACCGGAGGGATCGCGCATCCCGCGCGGCGAGTCGAGTCAGTGGGGCGACTACCACTTGCGCGAGGCCGCGCTGCTTGTGCGCAGGATCGCGCGCGGCGAGCCGTATCCGACGTTCTTCGGATCCGTCAGGAGTTGAAGACCTGAGATCCGCCGGAGCCTGAAGGACCCGGCGGTACATCGGCCCAGGATCTGTAGGGCAGGGCCTTTAGGCCCTGCCGCATTGTGTGGGGCCGGGCCTTTAGGCCCGGCGGCATTCTGTAGGGCCAGGTGTTTGGACCCGGCCGGGAGCGACATCGATTGACCGCTGAAACCTCGAACACCCGCGTCGCGCTGGTCACTGGCGGCACACGCGGCATCGGCCTGGGCATCGCTCGCGCGCTCGCGGCCGAAGGCTGGAGACTGGCGCTCTGCGGCGTGAGAGAACCGGACGCGATCCGCGATGTGCTCGAGCAGTTCGAGGGGAAGGCGGACTACTTTCAGGCTGATGTCGGCAGCCCGGCGGACCGGGGCCGGCTCGCCGCGGCCATCGGCGAGCGCTACGGCGCCGTCAATGCCCTCGTCAACAACGCGGGACGTGCGCCGCGCGTGCGGGCCGACATCCTCGACGCGACCGAAGACAGCTTCGAGGAACTGCTGCGGATCAACCTGCAGGGCCCGTACTTCCTGACCCAGGCGCTGGCGCGCCAGATGACCGCGCGCAAGAGCGATGATCCTGCGTTCACCGGCGCGATCGTGTTCGTGACCTCGGTGTCGGCAGAGATGGTGTCGACCGCGCGCGGCGAGTACTGCGTCAGCAAGGCCGGCCTCGCGATGGCCGCGCGCCTGTTCGCCGTGAGGCTCGCCCCCTTCAGCATCCCGGTCTATGAAGTACGGCCCGGGATCATCGCCACCGACATGACCGCGGCCGTCCGCGACGTCTACGACGCGCGGATTGCCGACGGCCTGGTCCCAGAGCGTCGCTGGGGTCAGCCCGACGATATCGGCCGCACCGTCGCCGCTCTCGTCCGCGGTGACTTGCCTTATGCAACTGGCTCTGTCATTCACGTCGACGGAGGCCTGGCACTGCCCAGGCTCTAGGGGCGCCGCGCTTCCGCGCCGGAGCGCGCAGCGCGGCAGGCGGGTGGCTTCGCCTTCAGGCGTCCCTCGACCGAGCTCGGGACGGCCTGAGCTCGTCGAAGGCCGGAAAATCATCGTCGCACGCGCAACGGCACGACGGTCTCTGCTCGTTCGTCCCCATTCCGCGCCTCGAAAACGAGCGCGAAATCACCAGGGGCGATCGAGGCGAGCGGCAGATCGAGTTGCCAGCCGGCGGACGATCCGCTGATCGCGAGCGGCAGCAGCGTGGCTCCGCGACGGTCGATCAAGCGGCCTGTCAGGGTTATCGATGCCTCAATCTTGCCGTAGGGGTGGATTCGGATCAGCAGCCGATCGGTCCTGACGAACTCACGCCCGGCGTAGATCGGGGCGTCACCGGCGGCGAGCGAACGGACTTCGGCGGGGCTCGCGGCACGGTGCACGACGGCCGTCAGCCAGAGTCGATCCTCGGCAGAGCGTGTCATCACACTCCGGGTCTCGCGGTCGACGACCTCTCCAGCGCGATCGAGCACGCGGATGCTGAGCTGCACCGCGCCGTCAGGAACCTCGAAGCTCGTTCCTCCGGGCTGAACCCGCCCCTCGACCAGCGTCTCGGCCGACTTCACCGCGACGCTGAGATCCGCAGGGACGATACCTGCCGGCAGATCGCGCAGCGGCGTCCAGGCGACGGTGATCTGCGATCGTCCTTTGGAGAGCGGCTTCACGTCGATCCATGTCTCGACGACGCGAGAGGAGTTTGGCGGCGTCAGGGCGGCGAACGCCGTGGCGATCGGCTCAGGCAACACGGCGGCCGCTGCCACGGCCTGCGCCTTTTCAACGTCGCCGGGCTTCGGCGCCCAGTATCCGGCGCGCGCGCGCACGTCGTAGCCGCCACGCTTCACCCTGACCTTGATCTCGTGAAAGCGTCCGTCGCGGAGCATCTCGCGGGTATAGCCGAGCAGGTAGGTCGCGCTCGCCTGGCCGACGATCCGCTGAATCACGCCGCCGATGTCGTTCGATTGATGCAACTCTCCCCCGCTGCCGGATGCGACCGTTTGAAGCATCGCGGGTGAGCTGCCCGCGATCTGCAGACCGCGCGGATCGATGATGTGCACGGCGGTATTCGTGTCGTTCGCCGTCCGAACGATGTCCATGGCCGTGTTCTGATCGTCGGTATACCGCGACATCGTTGAACGGGTGAGCGGAGCGATCCCCCTGCCACCGGGTCCGAAGTCGGTACCTCTCGGCGCGACGCCGAATCCCTCGGTCACCAGGATCAGCGTCTTCCGGCCCTCGCGCAGCGTGCCCAGGTGAGCGGCCGCGGCCTTGATGGCCGTCACCGCCACCTGGTTCCTGAAGGGCTCGACCGCCTCGGCACGCCAATTCACCGCCTCGAGCTGCGCCTCTTCCGCCGCGCTCCGCGGTGGCAGGTAGACGCCGCGGCGGCCCTGGAGCGAGTGCACGCGATCCGCCAGCGCCCGCCGATCGCGCGTGAACTCGATCGCGCTGGAGGGCGTGAGCGGATCCATGATCGCTACGAGATCGGTCGGACCGAACGCCCCGAGCATCGCGCGAGTCAAAGCGGCCTTCGCCGCCACACCCTCCTCGAACGGGCCGATGTGGTACTCGTCCCAGAACACCAGGAACACACGCACATCGTCGCGGGCGGCCTCCGCCGCCGCATGCTGCTGGCTGCGGATCGGCAGGGACCGATCGTCGGACGGGTCGCCGGAGTTCGAGAGGAACGTGAACGAGCTGATAGGCCGAAGCACCCCGTCCTCGCGGACCTCGAAATCATCGGCCGTGAGGGATGTGACAGCGCGGCCACTCCGGTCGATGACGGTGGCGTCCACGCGAATGACGTTGGTGCCACTGCGGAAGGGAGGGGGCTGCTGGGCGAGGGCAGACAGACTTCCTATTGCCAAAATTGCCAAGATTGCCAAAATTGCCAACATTGAAAAGGCCCGGCGCTTCGCGCCGGCAAGGATACCGAAGCTTCGAGCTTTGTCGGTTCGCGGCCTCAGCGTGCCTGCGCTGCGGCCGAGTCTCCGGCGCGGTCTTTGGAATTTTGGCAATTTTGGCAATTTTGGCAACGTGAGGGGGCGCATCACGAACCACGCGCCCTGGATTGTCGTCTAGAACCCGAATGGATGCTCTCCGCCAGGATGTCCGCTACGCGATCCGCGCGCTTCTGAACCGCCCCTGGTTTTCGGCGCTGGCGGTGCTGACGCTCGCGATCGGGATCGGTGTGAACACCGTTGCCTACAGTGCCATCAACGCCCTGCTCGGCAAGCCGATGCGGTTCGCCGGCGCGCGGGAGCTCGGGTGGATTCAGACGACGGGAGGCAAGGGGCCGTACAAACAGACCTCCCTGCCGGACTACCTCGATCTGGGCCGGGAGAACCGCACGTTCGACGCCATCATCGCAGAAGCGCGCATCCCGCTGAGCATGCAGACCGGCGGCGCGGCCGAACAGGTCTGGGGCCTGCTGATCTCGGGCAACTACCTCACGGCGTTGCGCGCGCGGCCGCTCGCCGGCCGGCTGCTCACGGAGTCTGACGCGGATGCCTCGGAGCTCGCGGTCGTGGTGAGCGAGCGTTTCTGGCGAGAACGGCTCGGCGCCGGAACGCTCGCTGGACGCACGCTGGCCCTGAACGGGCAATTGTTCTCGATCGCCGGCGTCATCCCCGACGGGTTCCAGGGACCAGGCGGCCTTTACGAACCCGACCTGTGGTTGCCGCTCGAGCGGCTCGACCTGCTCGGGCTATCGCCGTCGCTCACGTCTCGAGACGAGCCATGGCTCACGGTGGCCGGACGGATGAAAGCCGGCGTCAGCGCGGCGCAAGCTCAGGCCGATCTGCGCGGGATCATGAGCCAGCTGGCACTCGCCTATCCCTCGTCGAATACCGGTCGCAGCGTCACATTCACTCCCGTCAGCGAGGGCGTGCCGGAATTGCGGGGCCTCGCGCGTGTCGCGTGGATCGGCCTGGCCGTCGTGGGAATCGTGCTGCTGATCGCATGCTTCAACGTTGCCGGCCTGCTCCTGGCCCGCGCCTCCGAACGGCAGCGCGAGATGGGCGTGCGAATCGCGCTCGGGGCGAGCCGCGCGCGGATCCTGCGGCAGCTCGTAACCGAAGGCGTGATCCTCGCGATCCTGAGCGGCGCGGCCGCGCTGATCCTGTCGGCCTGGAGCGCCGACCTGCTCTCGGCGTTCAGCCTCCCTTCCCCGATTCCGCAGCGCCTGCACATTGTCCTCGACAGCCACCTGGTTCGATTCACGCTGGTGCTGGTCGCGATCGCGGGCGTCACGCCCGCGTTGATCCCGGCCTTTCAAGCGACCCGTGCCGACATCGTTAGCGTGATCAGGCGGCAGTCTGCGATCGGCGCCAACCCGTCCAGGGCGAGGAACCTGTTCGTGGTCGCGCAGGTCGCCGGATCGACGCTGTTCCTGGCAGCTGCGCTGCTGTTCGTGCGGAGCTTCTGGAACAGCGCAGCCTTCGAGCCCGGATTCGATACCGGACACTCACTCGTACTGGAGCTCAACCCGGCCCAGTTTGGATACGACCAGACCCGATCGCAACGATTGTTCGACGCGCTCGTGGATCGCCTCCGCCAGGTGCCGGGAATCAAGCAGGCCGCGCTCGCCGACCGCGCGCCGTTCTCGGTGGGATTCCCGAAGACCGTGGAGATCAGCGTGGACGGCGAGGACTGCTCCCGGACGACCTGCCGGTCGGCGGTTGAGTTCGGCGTGTCGCCGGGCCACTTCGCCGCCCTCGGTCTGCCGCTCATCTCCGGGCGGGAGATGACCGAGCAGGACTACGCGAGCGGAGCGCCGGTCGCGGTCGTCGGCAAAGCGATGGCCTCCGAGCTCTGGCCCGGCGTCGAGGCGACCGGCCAATGGATCCGCGCCGGCTCGAACGGTCGCCTCGTGCAGGTGATCGGCGTCGCGGCCGACGTGAAGGAGATGTACTCGACCCGCACAGCGCGCTGGTATCTCTATCGCCCGCTCCGCGCGACCGAATTCCTGGATCGCGTCGCGGTGATCGTACGCACTGCCGGAGATCCACAGCCGCTCACTTCCGTCGTCCGGGAACAGGTGCGCGCACTGGACGCGGCCCTGCCGGTGGCCAGCGTGAACACGACCCGCGAGCGCATGAAATTGCCGCTCTGGCCTGCGCGAACCGCGGCGGGGTTCCTGACTGTCTGCGGGACGCTGGCGCTCGTGCTGGCCACCGTTGGCCTGTTCGGCGTCACCTACTACACGGTGAGCCAACGCACCCGTGAGTTCGGCATTCGCGTGGCGCTCGGCGCGCGACCCGGGAACGTGATGACCCTCGTCCTGAAAGAGGGCTTGGCGCTGAGCGCGACCGGCGTGGTTTTCGGGCTGGCGGGAGCGCTGATGGCCATGCGCGTGATCTCGAATACGCTCATCGGCATCGGTGCTGCCGATCCGCCGACCTACCTTGCTGCCGGAATCCTGGAGATCGCGGTCGCGCTCGCAGCGTGCGCGCTCCCTGCCGTTCGCGCGATGCGCGCGGATCCGATGATCGCACTTCGGCAGGAGTAGTAAGCTCCAACGCACTCCCAAATTCCAATTTCCCAATCGCGGTCGCACAGCAGCCTTGCTGCGGTTGTTGCCGGCGTGGTGGTACTCTTACGCCCACATCTCATGCCATTGGCCTTCGGCGCACGCCTCGGACCGTATGAGATCCTCGAGCCGCTCGGCACCGGCGGAATGGGCGAAGTCTACCGCGCGCGCGAGGAACGACTGGGGCGCATCGTGGCGATCAAAGTGCTCCGGCCGGATTTCGGCGCGGATGCCGATCGCGTCGCGCGATTCGAGCGCGAGGCCCGTTCCGCTTCCGCCCTGAATCATCCCAACATCGTCACCATCCACGGCGCCGGCGTCGAAAGGACGACGTCGTACATCGCCATGGAGTGGGTGGACGGCAAGTCACTGCGCGAGATGACCGGCGTGGGCAAACCCCAGGCGGCTGCCACGGTCATCAAGATCGGCGCGCAGATCGCAGAAGGGCTGGCGAAGGCGCATGCCGCCGGCATTGTCCATCGCGATCTGAAGCCCGACAACGTCATGGTGACGCACGACGGGCTGGTCAAGATCCTCGATTTCGGACTCGCGAAACTGGCGCCGCCGGAAGCCGACCTCGGTTCGCAGCTCGTGACACAGTCCGCTGGAACCGCCGCCGGCATTCTCCTTGGGACAGTCGGCTATATGTCGCCGGAGCAGGCGACCGGCGCGGTCGTGGACTATCGGTCCGATCAGTTTGCGCTCGGCATCATCCTCTACGAGCTGGCCACCGGGCGCCGCGCCTTCGCGCGCGAATCGGCACCGCAGACGCTTGCCGCGATCATCGAAGACGAGCTGGTCCGGGTCGAGACGCACAATCCCCAGGTGCCCCACCAGCTCTCGCATGTCATCGCCCGCTGCCTCGCAAAGAAGCCGGACGACCGATATGAATCGACAAGGGATCTCGCTCGCGACTTGAGAGATCTGGTTCACGAGCTCTCCGCGTCCAGTATTCCTGCCGCACCGATTCGCCGGATGTCCTCCGTCGTGCGCCTGGGGCTCGTCGCAACGCTGGTCGGGATTGTCGCCGTGGCGGGCTTCTGGGCCCTGCATTCCCGCAACCGCGCTGTGTCGGCCGGAGACGACATCAAGCGCATCGTCGCGGTCTTGCCGTTCAGAGATCTCACTGGAGACCCGACACGCGCCTACTTCGCCGCCGGCGTGACCGACGAGATCCGCGGACAGCTCTCCAAGCTCGGGGCACTACGGGTGTTGAGCCGCACCGCGGTGCAACGTTACGGCGAAGCCAACACCAAAGGCCTGCGCACCGATCTCGGAGCAGGCAGTGCCGTCGAAGGCAGCGTTCGCCTGGACGGGGCGCGTGTGCGGGTGGCCGTCGAGCTCGTAGACACCGGGACGGAGCAGACACTCTGGAGTGAACAGTACGATCGCAGGCTGGAGGATGTGCTCTCGGTTCAACGCGACGTCGCGCTCCGCATTGCGGAGGCGCTCGAGGCGACGCTGAGCCCGGCGGAACGAACCAGCGTCGAACGGCTGCCGACCACGAATGCCGAGGCCTATCAGATCTACCTGCGATCTCAGGTGCTCAGTTCGAGCGATCGGCAGCAGAATCTGCGGGCCATCCAATTGCTCCAGGATGCCCTGAAGCTGGATCCTCGTTTTGCGGCCGCGCAGGCCAGGATGGCGTACCGGAACTTCTTTCTCGCCTATTACGATGATCCAAAGTATCTCGACCTCTCGATCGAACAGGCAGAGCGGGCTGTCGAGATGGATCCGACGCTGGGGCAAGCGCATTGGGCGCTCGCGAGCGGATATGCGGTCAAGGGATGGGGGGCAAAGTCACGACAGGAATTTCTCAGGGCGCAGGAGCTCGAGCCGAGCGACGGCAGTTCGATCTCGAATATCGCCGTACTCGAATCGGAAATACTCGGCAGGCATGACGAGGGCCTCGCCTGGGCGCGCAAGCTTCTGGATCGGCCGCCCGTGACCGGCAACACCATCTATCACGTCGTCTGGCCCATGCTGCTCCTCCGTGACGATGCCGTGTCGGAGCGCTGGCTGACGGAGGCTGCGATGCGCTTCCCGGATTTTGCGCGGCTGCAGTATCTCCTCGCCGCGCTGGACTACTTGCGTGGCAACGAGGCAGCCGCATTGGCACGAACGCAGAAGGTGACAGAGGCGAACCCTGCCGGGGAAGAGGGCCTGATGCTGGCGGCCGAGTTGAGTTTTCTGACCGGCGCCCCCGACGCGGAAACACGGATCGGGCGAGTGTTCCGGAACTCTCCAGGCTTGACCACTTCGCCGGTCTTGAAGATGGAGACTCACCGCACCACCTACGCCTACATCCTGATGAAGCGTGGGGAACGAGCCCGGACGGCGGATCTCCTGGAAGAATCGTTGAAGCAGGCGCACGCGGCATTGTCGGATGGCAACGAGGGCCAACGGGTGCCGATCGAGATCGCGGCCGTTCACGCGGTGAAGGGAGAGACGGTGCAGGCGCTCGAGTGGCTCGAGCGCGGGGCGACCGCCGGATACAAGGATTATTCGACGCTCGGGCGGCATCCGATCTTCGCCGCCCTTCGGCGCGAGCCGCGTTTTCAAAACCTCCTGAAGACCATGCAGGAAACGGTCTCCGCTATGCGCGATCGATCGACCGTCCTTTCCGAGCTCAGAACGATGCCGTTTCCCGCAGTCGCGAGCGCGCGCTGAGCCCTGCCCGCGCGAAGCCAGGCTCCGGTCGGCAGCCTGACAGGGAACCCGGAGTACGGCAGAAAGCTGGAACGTATAGTGTGCCGGGTGTGTTGGGATGACGGAGATAGAGCCGATCGTTTCGTTGATCCGCGGTCATCTGCACGCGGAGGCCGATGCCGGCAACGTTCTGTTGCGACGGATTCCGTCGACGCGTGCGACTGCCTGGTGTGACTATCTCGAAAGTATCTCTCCAGTCGAGCGGCAGGAATTGCTGGCGGCGCGCGCACGGGTTGCCGCCCTGGGTTTTGTACCAGCTCCGCCTGCCCAGCAGGAGATTCTGCAGCTGGTGAACTCGAATCCCGCCCTGGTCAGATACCGCGAGGCAATGTTGCAGGGACCGCTGGCCATGGGCCTTCGATACCAGAGCCTCCGCATGGCCAAGTCGGTGCTGAACGACGCGCAGTCGGTCGCAATGATGGAGCAGACGCGTTCGACCCTAGGCTTAGGCTACGTGCCGCGTGACGATGCCCCGGTGCCTCTGGTGAACGATGCGGACATCACCAAGCTTCGTCCGGCGAAGGCGCCGCAGTTGAAAAAGCTGGTGAAGCCGCTGTTGCAGGGCTTGTTGGGCGCCAAGGAAGAGCAGAAGCCCGGGGGAACGACGAAATACGAAGCCGCTTTGGACGGAACCCTGGTGAAGGTGCGCGTGGATTACGCCGCTCGCGATGTCCAGATGATCTACGCGGTATCGATTCCCGATTCGGCAGGCAAGGTCATGGTGATCGGGACGGGTTACGAGCACTTGTTCGGCCTCGGCGGCGGCTGGGACTATCTCACCGAAGAGAACGCCGAGGCATCCAGCAGGCTCTTGCCGGAATTGCTGCGGCGCCTTGTCACGCTGCGGAATGAAGTCAGGAGGCTTGTCTGAGTGGACGGCGATCTACTCGCGCAGGATCTTCACCATCGGCCTGCCTTTGGCCAGCTCGTCCACCAGTTTGTCCAGGTACCGAATCTTCCGCATCAGCGGATCCTCGATCTCCTCGAGGCGGACGCCGCAAACGACGCCCGTAATCTTGCTGGCATTGGGATGCAGCGCTGGCGCCTCGCTGAAGAATTTCTCAAAATCGTTCCCTTGCTCGATCTGTGTCGCCAGCGCCCGCGGGCTGTAGCCGGTCAGCCAGCAGATGACCTCGTCTACTTCTTCCTTCGTACGCCCTTTCTTCTCCGCCTTCTGGACATAGAGTGGGTAGACGCTTGCGAATGACATCTTGAAGACCCTGCGATTATCCATGCGTTCCTCTGAGCGAGTTACCAACTCGGTCCAGACCGAGTTCGATTTTCGAATCATCCGGCGGGCCGCTGGTGGCGGCGACGGCGCCTACCCAGGGCGGCAGAGACCAGCGAATCAGGATGGATGGTCGCAACGAACCGGCGGTCAACGCCCTCTACGTAGGCCGAGAAGGATCAGCGTAAGCCACTCGTTCGTCAGGATTCCTAACCGAAGATGAGATCGCCTCTAATCTCACCCCAGACCGATCCCCATCGCCCGCACGTTCGCCAGGCTTCGCCGCACCTGATCCATCTCGTACTGGACGAGTGCCTGGGCGAATTCACCGTTCTCCCACGGCGTTCGATAGTCAGCGTCGTCGGGCAGCATGGCCGTTCGCAACCGGCCCAGCATCACGCCGAGCTCGCTGGCGTCGCGCCGTGGATAGCCGGTCCACCATTCGCCTGTGAACAATCGGATATGGCGTGCTTCGAGGGCGCCCGGCTCGATCGATGCGGCGAGCTCGGGGCCCTGTGCCGCGAGAATCGAAGCGATCTCTCTGAACGGCACCGCGCCGTCGCCAATCGGGCAGCGCACGAGCCGGCAGCCTTCAGGAGTGAACTGTGCCACATAGTCCTTCAGGTGAACGTGACGGATGCGGTGTGCAGCCCGGCGCGTGAACGCCACCGGGTCCTCGCCGACTGAGAACGCGTTGCCGGTATCGAAGCAGATGCCGCAGTGCGGCCCCAGGCGTTCACACAGCGCCACGAGCTCCTCGCTGCCCAGGTCCTGATGATTCTCGATTGCGAGCGTCAGGCCCGCGTCCGCGATGCGTCCGGTCTCCCGCGTGAGCGTCTCGCGCGCGTGGGCCAGCATCCCGTGCCATCGCCCTCCCCAACTGGCACGCGCGCCTTCGAGCACCGGGGTCAGGTGAAAGCGCAGGATCCTGGCGCCGATGCCGGTGCAACACCGAACCGCCGGTTCGAGCGTTTCACCGGACTGGTGCGCGAGCCAGAAACTGCAGATTGGCTGAAGACCGTGCAGCTGCTGACGCAAGCCGGCGAGCTCCTGGTCAGTGAGCGGAGTCAGCCACCGATGATCGAGCTCGATCGCGCGAAGCCCTGACTCACGGACGATCTCGATGAAGCCGTTCAGACCAATGGGTTTCGGATTCGCTCGCGGCGTACCGGAGCCTTGAAGGCCGACTGTATAGGTGAGGCCGTAGGGGTTCAGGGAGAGAAGCACGTGTTTCGCTCGCGGGTTCGCGGGTTCGCGGGTTCGCGCGGTCGAAGTCTGGTCATCCAGAGGCAACGAGCCGCTTGAATCAGCTGCGGTTGCCTCTGGTCACGTCCGACAGGCGAAGTCGCGAACCCGCGCCCCCCCGAACCCGCGAACCCGGTCAGTATAGGGTGAACGAGTAGAGCGCGTCCCCCACCGCCACGAGCACGTGCTGCTTCCCGTCGAGCAGGTAGGTCTGCGGCGCGTTCGAGATGTTGCCGATCCTCGAGTGCCACAGCAGCTTGCCCGTGGGAGCATCGAAGGCCACGAAATTGCCGTTGCCGTCGCCGGTGAACAGCACCTTGCCGGCCGACGTCAGCATGCCGGCGCCGCCGCCTCCGCCGGGCGGCCATGCGTGCCGCCAGGCCTTCTTCCCGGTCTTGTAGTCGATCGCCGCGAGCGCGTTCCCTCCCGATCCCACGCTGACGGCCAGCTTGCCGCCGAGCCCCATCGATCCGCGTGGATCCGGATCGGTCAGGTAGAGCATCTGGAAACCGTTGTTCTCCTGCGTGTAGAAGAGGCCGGTATCCGGTGAGTAGGCCGGCGGCTGCCAGTTGACGACGCCGCCTTCGACCGGAGAGACCAGCGACCCGGGGATCGTGGCTTCCTTTTCAGGATTCGGTTCCGGCTCGCCGGTGGGGCGGATTTTCAGCGCCCAGTTCGTCGTCTCGCCGTACTTCGCGGTGACGACATGCTCGCCGGTCACCCGGTCGACGGTGAAGAAGTAGCCGTTGCGCGCAGCGGTCGACACCAGCTTGCGCGGCTTGCCGTTGATCGTGCCGTCGATCAGGACCGGCGTCTGCGCCGAGTCCCAGTCGTGGGTGTCGTGGGGCGAGGTCTGGAAGTACCAGGCCATCTTGCCGGTGTCGATGTTCACCGCGATCAAGGAGCAGGTGTAGAGGTTGTCCCCCTTGCGGCCGACGCCGGTATACCCGGGCGTGGGATTGCCGGTGCCAAAGATGTACAGCTTCGTCTCGGGATCGTAGACGCCCGGGATCCAGACCTGGCCGCCGCCATGCTGCGCTGCGGTCAGGCTGGGCCACGTGTCGAGGCCGGGATCGCCCGCCTTCATCGGCACGGTATAGAAGATCCATTTCCGCTTGCCGGTCTCGGGATCGTAGGACTGCAGGAAGCCGGGGGCATCGAGATCGTTGCCGGTTCCCACCAGCACGTGATCGCCGATCACGATCGGCGCCATGGTCGAGAAGTACTGCTGGTTGAAGTCCGCGATCTCGACGTGCCAGCGCTCCTTGCCGGTGCGGGCATCCAGCGAGACGAGATAGTTGTCGGGGGTCTCGAAGAAGAGATAGTTGCGCCACATCGCGGCGCCGCGGTTGCCGATGTGCGTGCCGCCCTTCGTCTTCCAGAAGTAGCGCCACAGCTCGCGGCCGTCGCGCGCATCGATCGCCCAGACGTTGTCGGGCGCGGTCACGTAGAGAACGCCGTCGACCTGCAGGATCGCGCCCTTGATACCCGGCGCGCCGGTCGTGCCAAGGTCCTCACCTTCGCCGCCGACAATGATTGGTGCACCTCCGAAGCCGCCCCGGCCGAAGCCACCGCCGGAGCCCTGCACCAGGCGGGTGGTCCACCCCAGGGTCAGGTTCTTCACCGTCGCCTGATTGACCTGCGTCAGCGCGCTGTAGCGGCGGCCGGTCATGTCGCCCGAGTAGGTCGGCCATGAATCAGACAATGGTTTGAGCACTGCGGCCGGATCGAGCCCGCCGGACGTGGGCGAGGCCGCGGTCGCGGGGGCGGGTTTGCTTCCGCGCCCCGCGGGCGATGCAGCGGGTTTCGTTGGTGGGGCCTGTGGTGCGGGCTGATTCTGCCCGGCGAGCACCACCGGCGCCATGACGATCGACGTCGCCAGGATGATGTGTCGTCCGTTCATTTCAGCGTCACCAGGTAAGCCGTTACGTCGTGGATGTCCTTGTCGGTATAGGCGGTCAGCAGCTTCATGTGAGGTTCGAGCGGATCGTTGACCTGCACTTTCGGCGTGTCGCCGCTGCGGCGGAACGTTCGCTGCGTGCCGTCTTCCGTCACGAGTGTCACGGAGAAGTCGTCGATGCGGACCAGCCGTCCTTCCACCTTCGAGCCGTTGGCTTGTGCCACGGTCACGGTCACCGGCCGCGGCACCGCCCCCCCCGGAGCGCCGCCACGGCCGCGGCCAGCGCCGCCGGTGATCCAGTGGTTCTGTAGTTGAACCGCGCTCGAGATCCGCGACGCGATGCCCTGCATGTCCCCGCTTGCCGAGTGGCACGATGCACAGCGGGACGCGAAGTACGCCGCTCCCGCCTTGGCATCGCCCACCACGATGTCGAGCTCGACTTCTTCGCCGGGAGGCGGCGTGCCCTGACCACGCATCGTGAACGCAACGCTGTGGATGTATTCGGCCACCGCCTTCACGTCCTCTTCGCCGAGCGGCAGCGCCGGCATCGGCGGCATCCCGGGATTCTGCCGTCCGTTCTTGACGACCGGCAGGATCAGCTCGCCGTGCTGGTCGTTGAGAACGAGCTGGGATCGCAACAGGTTGGGCCCGCCGATGTCGCCACCGCGCAGGTCCGCGCCGTGACACGCACGGCAGTTGACCTCATAGAGGGTCTTGCCTCGGGCGATAGTGGCCGCGTCGGCCAGCGTGCGCTGCTGCGCCGGAAACGTCGCCCGGCCTCCGCCCCGCTGTCCTCCGCCGCGCCCGGCCGGCGGCTGCTGCGCGCCACCCTGCGGCGCCGGCGGCGGCCCACCGGCGGGCGGCGTCTGCGGCGCCTGCGCGGCCAGGTGCGCCATGAACGCGACCGTCCATGCCAGGGCGGCCGCGGTGATCCCTTTCCGTATGCTCATCCCACACCTCGAACAAGGCATCTTACTTCAAGGGCCGGAGGCGGAGACCGGCCCTCCGAGCTCAGGAGACGGAGGCAATCGAGGCCACCTGCTCACCCCCGCACTGACAGCACCCGCAGCTCGTAGCTCGACTCGTCCCAGTCGGCGCTGACGGTGCCGGCAGGGGTTTCGCCCAGGTACTCCGCCGGAATGGTCGAGGCCATCTTCACGGCCTGTCCGATCGACACTCCCGCGAACCGCACGGTGTTGGCGATCGCTCGATCGAGCGTCAACGCCGATCCTGCCAGGTACGGGCTTCCCGGCAGCGACACACGGCCGTCCTCGCGAAGCTCGCATTCGACACCGCCGATCGCAAAACGGCCCGGAGCACAGCCCGCGGCGGCGATGGCATCGGTGACCAGGATGGTCCGATCTTCCCCCTTGGCCCGGACCATCGCCTTGACCGTCGAGCCCGGCAGATGCTGACCGTCGGCGATCAGGCTGATCAACACCGCGTCTGCGGCCAGTAATTCCCAGATCGGGTTCGGATGGCGCGGCAACATCTGAGGACACCCATTGCCGAGGTGCGTGGCCAGCGTCGCGCCGGCATCAATCGCTGCCGCGATCTCGGACGGATCGGCCGCGGTGTGCCCGATCGCCACTCGCACGCCGGAATTGACGAGGTGTTCGATCAGTTCAATCGCCCCCGGAACTTCCGGCGCCAGCGTGACCAGCCGGATCCGGCCGTTGCAGGCCTCGAGGCGCCGCTTGAAGTCCTCGATGCTCGCGGGCCTCACGTGTTCGCGCGGATGCGCGCCGCGGGCGCCGTCCATCGGCGAGATGTACGGCCCTTCCATGTGCAATCCGGCAATCGCCGGGTCGTCCGCGCTCATCAACACGCGGGCGCTGGCGGCGAAGTCCTCGAAGGATGACGTGATCAGCGTGGGCAGGCATCGCGTCACTCCCGTAGACCGCATTCGCTCCAGCGCCTGCCACACATCGTCAGCCGTCACCTCGCGGCTGTTGAAATCGAACCCCGCGAAGCCGTTGACCTGAAGGTCGAACAGACCCTGGAATTCGAGCCTCATGCGGTGTCGTCCTCGAGGATCGGCCCTCGGGTCGCAGACGCGAGCCCGGAGGCGGCATCGCGATCGAGGTAGAGCGTGGCGCTCGGATGGGTGCGAAGGATTGATGCGGGCACCTCAGGTGAGATTGGTCCCTCCATGGTCGCTTTCACGGCGTCTGCCTTGCGCGCGTCAGGCACCACGCAGACGATCTCCTTCGACTTCAGGATCTGGCGGATCGACATCGACACGGCCTGCGCCGGCACATCGTCCACGGAGGCGAACCAGCCCTCACCCGCCTGCTGACGCCGGCACGCCGCATCGAGCGTGACGATGATGTAGGGCTCGTCGGTCTCGAAATCCGCCGGCGGATCGTTGAAGGCGAGGTGACCGTTCTCGCCAATCCCCACGAACGCGACGTCGATCGGCGCGCTCGAGAGCGTGCGCCCGACCCTGGCCGCCGCGCCGGCCGCGTCGCGCTCGGTGTCGAGGAAGTGGAAGCGAGGAATGCTGGTCTTGTCGATCAACCGTTCGAGCAGGTAGCGCCGGAAACTGGCCGGATGGTCGATCGGCAGACCGACGTACTCATCCAGATGAAACATCTCGACGGCCTGCCAGTCGATGTCCGGTGACGCGGTCAGCGCCTCGAGGAAATCGAACTGCGACGCCCCGGTCGCGGCGATGATCCGGGCCTCGCCTCGCGCCGCAATCGCCTCGGTCATCACGCGTGCGGCATGCCGCGCCGCCGCGCGGCTCATCGTTTTCCGGTCGGTGTAGGTCTTGGTATGCATGCGTATCGGTTCTCTGGTTCATTCGGTCGTCCGGGATCCGGCATCCGATAGTCCGGTCGTGCGGACCCCGGATCCCGGACCCCGGATCCCGATCGTCACGGACTCTCAGGCCGCCACGGCGGCAAGAGGTGCTTCTGTACTTTGCCGAGCGCCGTTCGTGGCAGCGCGTCCACACGCACGAACGCGCGAGGGACCTTGAACGACGCAAGAGCGCTCCGGCATCGGTCCTCGAGCGCGGACTCATCGACCGGCTGATCGGTCACGACGTAGGCCACGGGCAGCTCGCCGCGGCGGGCATCGGCCACACCGATGACCACGGCTTCGCGCACCCCCGGGGCTTCGAGCAGGAGCTCCTCGATTTCGCGCGGATAGATGTTGAACCCGCCCGAAATGATCAGGTCGGTTCTCCGTCCGCGCAGCGTGTAGTACCCATCCTCGGACCGTTCCGCGAGATCGCCGGTGCGAAACCAACCGTCCGTGAACGCTGCTGCCGTCGCTTCGGGTTGCCGCCAGTAGCCGCTGAACACGTTCGGGCCGCGCACGAGCAGCTCGCCGACTTCGCCAATGGCGGCCTCCGTGCCGTCGGGTCGGACAATGCGAGCCGACAGTCCCGGCAGGGCCATGCCGACCGAGCCGGCGCGCCGTTCGCCGGCGTAGGGGTTGCTCAGATTCATCAGGGTTTCGCTCATCCCGTAGCGTTCGAGGATCACATGCCCGAACCGCGCGCGGAACTCGTCGAAGACGGCCGGCGGGAGCGGCGCCGAGCCGCTCACGAACAGCCGCATCCTGGTGCCGATGACGAATGCGAGCTCCCGGGGAAGCTCGAGCAGCCGCACGTAGATGGTCGGCACCCCGAAAAAGAGCGTCGGCTGGAACTCCAGGAACCAGTCGGCGGCGCGCTGTGCCTCGAAGCGCTCGACCAGCCGCATCCGGCAGCCGCTGGCCAGCCAGGTCATGAGCCCGTTCCCGAGGCCGTGGACGTGGAAGAGCGGCAGCACGGCGAGATAGCGATCGCTCGCGGTGATCCGCCAGCACGCGATGAGATTCACGGTGTTCGCAAGGCAATTGTTGTGCGACAGCACCGCCCCCTTGGAACGCCCGGTCGTGCCCGATGTGTAGACGATCGCCGCCGGCGCGTCACCGTCGATGAGCACGCGCACATCGCCGCTCGACTCTGCCGCGGCGTGCCCTGTGAGCTCGGCAGCATCGACTGCGTTGGCACCTGCGAACGCTGGAAACGCCGCCCTAGTGGTCACGACGATCCGCGGCTGCGCGTCTGCGAGAACATGGGCGATCTCGCGCTCCCGATACAGGACGTTGATCGGCACGAGCACGAGTCCGAGCTTGACGCACGCGAGGAGCAGGTCGACGAATTCAACGCCGTTCGAGAGGTAGACCCCCACGCGATCGCCTGCCTGCAGACCGCGTTTCGCCAGGGCATGCGCCAGCCTGTTACTGCGCGCCTGCAGCTCGCCGAAGCGAAGCGTCGCCGGTCCGTCCTCGACACGGTCGTATTCGATCGCCACCTCGTCGGCCTGGCCGACCAGCGACGAGGCGAACAGATCTGCCAGCTGCATGACCGCCGGATTGTACTTTGAGGAACCGGATCGCCTCGCCGTTCGTCTACGATCGGCCGGGTCTACAAACCGGATAGTGTGGCTTCCGGCTGAAGGGCCTGTGAATAAATCGATCGCCGGCGGTGCTTGGAGCGGTAAGCGGGTTGTATTCACGCTATTTTGAACAGGAGGGACAGGAGGCGAAGAGGAACACCCCTGTGTGTTTTCTCCTGATCTCGTGTCCCTCCTGGGCAGGATCCCAGCGCGCGAGCACCCCACCTCAATTCTTTCGCCGGAAATGGCTTCGCCGAGGTATGACCACATGCTCAATCAGCTGACGAGAGACCTGGCTTACAGCGCCCGCGGCCTGTTCAGGGACCGATCGTTCACGCTGACGACCGTCGCGACGCTGACCGTGGCGCTGTCGCTGGTCACGGTCGTCTTCGCGGTGTTCAACGCCTACGTGCTCCGGCCGTACGCCGTCCGGGATCCAAACGCTTTGTACGAGATTCGCTGGAACGCGCAGCAGGGCAAGCGAACCGTCGGCGGACGCGTGTTCCGCTGGAGCGACTACGAGGAGCTGCGAAGCCGGAAGGATCTCTTCGACGACGTGATCGCCGAGCGGAACCGGACGGTGTCGTCGGACGGACGGCAGCTGATTGCGGCGTTCGTGTCCGGCAACTATTTCGAGGCGCTCGGCGGCCGCGTCCTGGGCGGGCGCGCGCTCGGCTGGTTCGATGCGCGAACCCCGGGCAGCGATCCGGTCGCGGTTCTCAGCCACCGGGCCTGGACACGCTTCTTCGATCAGGATCCGGCCACCGTGGGAAAGACGGTTCGCCTCAACGATCACGTCTTCACCATCGTCGGGGTCATGCACGAGGAATTCGTGGGCCTGAACGACACGCCGCCGGATTTGTGGGTGCCGGTGACGATGTCCGGGCCGGTCGCGAAGGTGAACCTGTTCGGCACGAACCAGCCCAGGCAGCTTGCGCTGATCGCACGCGTCCGCCACGACGTCACCCCGGAACAGGTGGCAGCGGCGCTCTCTCCTCAGATGCCACGAATGACGGAGGAGACGGGAACGGTCCGAGCTGTCATTTATCCCCAGGCGACGCCGGCGCCGCTCACCGTCGAGCTCCTGGCGGTCCTCTCACCAGTCTTCGCCGCCTTTGTCCTCGTGCTGGTGGCCGCGTGCGCCAACGTCTCCAACGTGATGCTCGCCCGCGCCAACGCCCGGCACCGGGAGATCGGCATCCGCCTGTCGCTCGGAGCCGGCCGCTGGCGTGTCGTCCGTCAGCTGGTCATCGAGGGAGTCATGATTGCCGCGCTGTCCGCACTTACGGCGCTCGGCGTCGCGAGCCTCGTTCTTCGTGCAGGGCTCGCAATCTTCTTCCTGACGCTGCCACGTCCGTTCGCCGCGGTCGCGCGGGTCCTGCCCCTCGCAATCGATCACCGCGTCTTCCTGTTCACGGCGATCGTGGCGGCCCTGACCACGATCGTCTTCGCTGTGCTGCCAGCCCTGCAGGCCACGCGGCTGACACTCATGACCGCGCTCCGCGGCGAGCTCAGCTCCGGCGTCCGTGGCGCACGACTGCGAAACGCGTTCGTGATCAGCCAGGTGGCCGTCTCACTGATCCTCATCATCGCCGCGGCGACGCTCGTCCGGAACGGGTTGGCGCTGGAACAGACCGAGGCCGGTTTCGACACCGACCGCCTCGTGTCCGTCCGGCCGGGCGGGCGCCTCCTGCAAGCCACGTATCAGGCGCTCGCGGCAAGTCCCCGCGTCGAGCAGATTACGGTCACCAGCCGCAACCCGCTGCTCGGCGAGCTGTTCAAGTCGCCCGTGCGCAACCCGCAGGGCAACGGCATTCTGCCGGTGTCGTACATGTTCGTGTCGCCAGACTATTTCTCGATGCTCCGGATTCCGCTCATCCGGGGCCGCGGGTTCGAGCCCGATGAGGCGAGAGCCGAAGCGCGGGTCGCGGTGATCAGCGCGGCCGCGGCACAGGCGCTGTGGCCGGGCGCCGACCCGCTCGGCAAGACCGTGCGCGTCCTGATGGCCCAGGAGATCCGCGAGGACGCGATGACACGAAGCGACCTCGTGTCCAGCGGCGACATCCGCGACGCGGGCGAGGACGTGGTGGTGATCGGCGTCGCGGCGGACGTGGTGACCGGCCTCGTGTACGAGGGCCGCGGCCCGCACATGTACCTGCCGACGACGCCGGCTGGAGCTCACGCGAAGGATCTGCTCGTGCGCGGACGGGTGACGCAGGACATCCGCACGGACACGCTCCAGGCGATCCTGCGCGACGTCGATCCCAATCCGCTGTCGTTCAGCATTCTCGCGCTCGATGAAGCGCTGGCCCTGCAGATGTATCCGATGATGGTGGCGTCCTGGATCGGCCTGCTGCTGAGCGCAATCGCCCTCGCGCTCAGCGTGTCCGGGCTCTACGGTGTGGTCACGTATGGCCTGAGCCAGCGCGTCAAGGAGATCGGCATCCGCATGGCGCTCGGCGCGACACCGTCGGGCATCGTGCGTCTGGTCATGCGCCAGTCGGGCCGGCTGGTCGCGATTGGAGCGACCCTCGGGCTGATCCTGTCATTCTCCGTGCTGGGCGTGCTGGCAGCCGTCGTGCCGCTCGAGAACGTGTCGATTCTCGACCCGGCCTCGTTCGCCGCCGGCACGGCGATCATCGCGCTCGCCGCGGCGGTGGCGTCGTTCTTCCCGTCGCGCAGAGCGACGCGCATCGATCCGTCGCAGGCGTTGCGGGCAGACGCATAGTGCGTCCGCAGTCCGCCGCCCGCAGTCCGGTTTCCGGATCGCGGGCGGCGGATCGCGGACCGCGAGAGCTACACCTTCCTCAGCTTCGTGACCCTTCCTACTTCCACCCACTCGACGACGTAGATGTTCCCGTCGTGGTCGAAGCAGGCGCCGTGCGGGCAGATGAACTGGCCGGGAATGAACTTGTCACGCGGCTCGGTGCGCAGCGGGTATTTCCCGCCAGGGCTCGAATCCCCGAGCTGTGCGACCAACGCATTGCTCTTGTCCATCACGGTGACGCGGCCGTCCAGGTCCGGCACCACCACCAGTCCCTTGTGCTCGTGGAAGTGGCACGGCAGCCGGAAGCCGGGGATGAAGTCCATGTGCTTCCCGTCCAGCGTGAAGCGCTGGAGCCGGTTGTTCCGGCGATCGGCTACGACGAGCACCGGCGTCTTGCCGCGCGTGTCGATCCAGTTGCCGTGCGGCTCGGCCAGCTGCCCGGGCGCCGATCCCCGGCCGCCGAACGTGCGGATGTACTCACCCTTCGAGTTGTAGTGATTGATGTAGGAAGAGCCGTAGCCGTCGCCGACGTAGACATCGCCGTTGGGCGCAATCGCGACGTTCGTCGGGTTGTAGCGCGCCGGCTTGCCGTCGGCGCCGGACCTGTATTCCGGGATGTCCGGTGGACCTTGTATCTTCCAGACAGGCTCCCCCTTCAGCGTCGTCTTCAGCACGACCGCCTGCATTTCCGGCTGCGGCGTCGCTTTGGGACTGGCGGCGTTCGCCGTCAGATAGAGGAACTCGTCGCGCCCCTCCTTGCGGATGTGCAGGCCATGAGCGACGCCGCGGAACTCCTTGCCCCAGGACCGGATGAACTTCCCGTTGTGATCGAACACCACAATCGTGTCGGCACTGTCGCTGGTCGCATGCACCGTGTGATGCACGTAGATGTTGCCCTGCGAGTCCTCGACCACGCCGTGCGTGTTGCCCCACTTGATCTGCGGCGGCAGCACCCCCCAGTCGTGCGTGGCCTCGTAACGGTACGCCCCTTCGCCCATGACCGGCTTTTTCGTCCCGGCCTTGTCCTGAACGTTGAGCAGCGTGGGGCCGAGCATCGGGGCTGCGACGGTGGCGGCAAGGAACTGGCGGCGGGTGGGTGTGGACATGAGGGGGATTGTAGATCGCGGGTTCGCGGGTTCGCGGGTTCGCGGGTTCGGGGGTTCGGGGGTTCGGGGGTTCGCGCGGCTGGAATCGGCTGTGGGGTTAAGTGGAGGGCTGGATCAGCATTTATTAGTTTGCGTCGCGGGGCCCCACCCCCGCGACGCCGCGTGGGGCCCCACCCCCACGCGCTGCCAGCGCTCGCTGCGCTCGCGCCGCTGTTCAGCAGCATCGGGCTGCTTGGATCAGCATTCTGTCCGAACAGGTAACCACAGAATGCTGATCCAAGCGGCTAAGGGTTGCTGAACAGCGGCGCCGAGCGAAGCGAGGCGCTGGCAGCTGTGGGGGTGGGGCCCCACAGCGTTTCGCGGGGGTGGGGCCCCGCGAAACAAACTAATAAATGCTGATCCAGTCTCCCACTCAACCCCACTACCCAATCGGGCACCTCGGATCACCCAGCCGCTCGCCCATGCTGTGAATACAGCGCCCACCCCGCCGCCCCGAACACAAGCAGGTTAGCGGCGACGACCGGCGTCGCGCTGATCAGCAAGCCATACACGACCCACATCAGCGCGCCGATCATCTGCACGCGCTTGAGCGCATCCGAACGCTTGCACAGGTACGATCCGACAAAGACGGCTGTCGCCAGCCAACCCAGATATTCGACCGTCACGCGACCGCCTCGTCGTCATCCGCGAGCGCGAGACCGAGCGCGTTTCCTTCGCCGCCGAGTATCGGCGCGCGCGTATCGCCCACGGTGACACGGTCGGTACGCGCCTTGTCCCACTGCGCGAGGGTGAGGCCGTTCGATTCGAACAAGGTGCGAATCTCGCCGACTCCCCGTCCGAGCACGTCCTCCAGGATCGGCACCGTCACGCTGAACGCGTCGTCACTGAGCACGGTCCGACGTGCGATTCGCGCGAGCTGGGTGTTTTCCGACACCGCAATCGTGTACCCGGCGCGGTTGTTGACGTGAAGCATCACGTGAACGTCCGAGTTGCCATCACCAATATAGATGGTGCGATCGGGAGCAATGCCGAGGCGCGTTTCGAGCTCCTCGAGCACCGCCACCTTGCCGTACCCCGCCGGCACGCGTTTGATCGACCGGACTTCGCCGCTCTCGTCGTCGTAGTCCAGTTCCGTCCCGAAGACGTGCGCCGGCTCGACGATCCCCGCCAGCGCCGACTGGATCACCTCGCGAGGAGCAGCCGAGATCACGAAGAACGAAAACCGGCAGCCCTCGAGGCCGCGGTGCAGGAACTCGACGAGCGCGCGGATGTTGTGACGAAGGCGGACGCGCCGCCCCGTCTCCACCAGGTGCTCGCGCCGAACCCCACGAAATTCGGGATCATGCCGAAGCAGGTAGGCAAGCTCGCCCCCCTGCTGGACAAGGTTGCTGCGAGCGAGCCCCTCGACCTTCTCCTGGAATCCGTGGGCCCCGAGCAGTTCGCTGAGCACGAGACCGGAGTCGTTGAAGCTGAGCGTCTGATCGAAATCCGACGCCACGAGAAAATGCCGCTGAACCGGGACCATGGGAATTGCCCTCTCTAGCCGTCGAACCGCACATCGCCTCTGCGCGACCCGACTTGTGCTGACATAACAAATGCACAAAACGAGCATAACAGCCAGACGCCTCAGTCAGCAACAAACAAACGCTATTGTTACGATATTGTTGCCTGTTCGACAAAGTTGATATATCATTTTGCCTATCGTGAAAGCGCCTGCTTCCGCTCCCAAATATCAGCAGGTCTACTCCGCCCTCCGCCGGGACATTCAGTCCGGCCGCCTCGCCAAGGGCGATCGGCTGCCGAGCGAAGCCGATCTCGTCCGGCTGTTTGGCGCCTCCCGGATCACGGTGGGACGGGCGGTTCGCGACCTCCAGGCGGCGGGGCTGGTCGAACGCCGGGCGGGCGCAGGGACGTTCGTCAAAGTGCCGCCGGCGAGCGGCGGGTTGTCGTTCGGATTGTTGATTCCGGACCTCGGGGAAACCGAAATCTTCGAGCCGATCTGCCAGGGCATGATGGCGTCCCCCCTGGCGGAGGAGCACGCGCTCGTCTGGGGCAGCCGGAGCGGTCCGGACGCGTCGCGCGAAGACAACGCGTGGCGGCTGTGCCGGCAGTACATCGATCGGCGCGTCTCCGGTGTGTTCTTCGCCCCGCTCGAGATGACGCCCGCAAAGGACAGCGTGAACGAGCAGATCGCTCGGGCTCTCGACGCCGCCAGGATTCCCGTCGTGCTGCTCGACCGCACGGTCGTGCCCTATCCACACCGGGGGCACCACGATCTCGTCGGGATAGACAACCGCCGTGCCGGCTATGTGATCACCGAGCACCTGCTGCAGCTCGGCGCCCGGCGGCTCGCGTTCGTGGCGCCGCCTCACGCCGCAGCGACAGTCGACGCCCGCGCGGCGGGCTATCGCGAGGCGCTCTATGCTGCCGGCGCCCCCGTTGATCCCGCGCTCGTCCAGCGGATCGATCCGGAAGACGCCGCGGCCGTCAAAGCGCTGATCGAATCACAGCGTCCGGAAGGGATCGTCTGCGCGAACGATCGGACCGCGGCGCGCCTGATGCGAACGCTGCTGTCGCTCGGCTACAAGGTGCCGGACGACATCCGGCTGGTCGGGATCGACGACGCCGATTTCGCGGAGCTGCTGCCGGTCCCCCTGACCACACTGCGTCAGCCGAGCCGCCAGATTGGCGACGTCGCCCTCGCCGCCATGCTCCAGCGCATCGCCCGCCGGGATCTCCCTACTCGGGACATCCTGCTGCACTGTGAGCTGGTGGTGAGGAAGTCGAGTGGGGGGAATATTACCGTTTGACGTGCAGGAACACGCTATCTCCAAGAGGCGCAGCCCCCGTGACCGTGGCGATGACGGTGCGCCGTGACTGCTCGAAGGGCAGGTCCAGCGCCGTCGTCAGGTCGCCGAGGATCGGACGAGCCTCGTTGTGGAGGAACACGCCACCCGGGACGAGCATCGCGCTGATGTTCGAGGCCGCCAGCGCGAGCTGACGGTCGTCGAAGTAGGGAAGGATGTTGGTGGCGATCACCAGGTCGAACCCGGCACCGGTCAGCCGTTCGGTCACGATGTCGAGCGATTCGGCGCGAAGAACGCGCGTGAGCGCACCGCTGACCTGGACCGACTTCCGAAGGCGTCCATCCTCGTCCTCAACGGCGCGGGCGGCCCCCGGCGGCGTCGAGAGGTGGGTGCCGAGATCCGCGAAATACTCGCGATATTCCTGAGAGAACGCGACGCCGTTCTTTTCGGCAATGTCGGTGACCAGCGAGAGCCTGGGAGGCGGGTTGCGGCTGCGGCGCAGGTGATCGACGACACGCGGGTTGATGTCGGCCGCGGTCACCTCGAGATCCGCGACGCGCGCGAGGCCGGTCTCGATCAGCGCATCGATCACCGCCCACGGCTGATAGCTCTCCGGCGGCGTGTCGCGGAAGGCGGTGCGCGGCGCCAGATCGAGTCCGGGTCCGACGATCAGCACACGCCGGATCTGCCGGTCAGCCTTCAGGCTCTTGAGGATTTCCAGCCCGAGATTCACGACGAAACCGGCTTCGACGGCCGTGTCCGTGCTCAAGCCGCGGGTCCGGTACAACTCGGCGACCGCCGATGCGGGGGCGGCGGCGCGCTGTGCCACGAACTCCTTCTCGTAGACGAACCGCATCGCACGGAAGTATTCGCGCGTCAGCCCCTCCTGCCGCTGACTGCGCCCGGGGAACACGGTCTCGACCAGCGCCTTGAAGTAGATCAGGCGCGCATCGGCGCCCGGCTTCTCGAGCGTGCGCAGGAGGGCGGCGATCCGCGCGGTCGCGTCGACGGGCGCCCGCGCGCCGTGGGCCAGCCCGTCGTCCAGAAACGCTTTCCGCGTCGCCGCATCCATACCTTCGACCAGCGTCTTCGCGCTGAGCGCGGGCTCGATCGGCGGCACTGTCGCCAACGCGCGCGATTGCAGCAGGTAGAAAACGAGGTGATCGAGATCGCCCTCGCGCACGCGACGGACGTTCTCGTCGTGCGTGCGGGCGACGTAGTCCGGGAATCCGGCTGCGGTGAGGCCCGCGGCTTCGAGCCGCGAGACGAGCGGCGTCACATCCGGCCAGGCGACGGGCCGTGCACGCAGCTCCTGGGCGGATCCCGACGGTCCCTGCCAGCGCACAAGGACTCCGCTCGTCAGGAGACACAGGGCGACGATCGAGCGTGATCTCACCGGGGCGTCCTGCGGCGCTCGAAGACGATTTCAGCGCGCTCGCTCCCGGTATGGTGGCGTATGACCGCACCAGCGATCGCGGCCGGTATCACCATGTCGCCGACCTGGCTGATCCCAAAGGGGAGGCTGGCGAGCGCCCCGACGAAAGCCCCGATTCGGGCCCGCTTCCCCTTGGACATCGTCATCATCCTTGCGATGACGTCGACTTCGGTGTCATCGATCACACGGCGATCCGGCGCACCGTTCGCGCTTTCCACATCGAGCTCGACACGATCGCCGCTGACATGCGCGAGCCGGCCGCGCATCGCTGCCCCACTCGCCAGATGCACGATGCACACCGTGCCGGGCGACAGCCTGACGTCGGCGAGCGACGCGGCGGGTGGAGTGCCGGGGCGCTGCAGAGAGACGGCGCTCGCCGGCGCGCTCGCGCAGCCAGCGTTCACCACCCCCATGGTCAGGAGAAGCGTTCCCACTGCCGAAGAGTGTCTCATGTCCAACCTCGGCCCATGATTGCGGCCGCGGTGGTGTGGAGTCCTCAGCGAACCTTGAGAAAAGGCTGAAACGAGCGGACGGGCGAGGCGGGGAACGCGGATGGGATGACAGGCCGGGCCGGGGAAGCATCGCTTCCCCGGCCTCGACCATGCTAGAACAGCAGCCGGAATCCCATCTGAATGAAGCGCTGGAAATTCGACTGCGCGGTGGTGTTGCGGTTGATACGACCGAAGTCCGCCGAGGACGTGGTCTGGTTGTACTGACGCTCGTCGTACTGCGGGGTGTTGAACACGTTGAACGCTTCGAGACGCACCTGCAGCCGGACGCGATCCGTGATCGGCGTCGTCTTCGCGAAGTTCACGTCCACCTGCCACAGCGATGGCCGCCGGAACTCGTCGTAGCGGTTCATCGCGGTGCGGCGCTGGTAGTTCTCGCGAATCAGGAAATAGGGCTCGGTGCACCCATAGGCGACGGAGTACGCCAGCAGATCGTAGCGGCCCGTGGTCGTGTTGCGCTGCCCGACGCACGGCTTCACCCCGTAGATGAACTGTCCCTCCTTCTTGCCTGGCAGCGCGATCTGGTCGAGGCTGATGCCCGGCGCGATGTCGACGTTGCCGGGCATGTCCCACGGCTGACCGCTCTGGTAGACGAGCAGCGGCGCCATCGACCAGCCGCCGAGCAGATAGCCCTTCAGGCTGCGCTCGTTCCGGAACCACGGAAGCTCCCACACGCCTGACGCCGTCACTCGGTGCGGGCGGTGCGAGAAATACACGGTGTCGTTGAGGAGGCCTGACACGGCATCCACATAGGCGGCTTGTCCACCGGTGGCCGCCGTCCCGCCGACTTCCCTCCACCGCGGCACAAAGGTGTAGCTGGCGTTGATGGTGACGCCCCTCATCCAGCGCTTGTTCGCCACGAACTGCAACGAGTCGTAGGTGAGCTTGCCGATGTTTCTTTGGTTCACGGTGAAACAGTTGTTCGTCGAACCGACGGTGCAGCCGCCGAACGCCGGGAACGGCCGCGCCAGCTCGAAGCGCGTGAGCTGCTGGTTCGTAAAGCGCGTCGTGCCTTCGAATCCCGCCACGCCAAAGTACGGATTCGCCACCAGCTGGTCGCAGAAGGTGCGGCTGCCGCCAAGAGTGACGTCGCACAGACGCTGGAATTCCGCCGACGGTTCGTTGTAGCCGGGGAAGCCCGCTTCCAGGTCATAGCTGCGGCTTCCCGCGTAGGTCGCCTCGAGGGAGACCCTCCACGGCAGCTCCCGCTGGATGCCCGCGGAGAACTGGTGCACATTCGGCACGACGAAGTCGGGGTTCGAGAACGTCAGGTTGCGGCCCAGGAAGGTCTGGGGACCGAGTGAACTGCCCGGGGGCGTCTGGATCCCGCTGGGCCAGGGGTTCGACAGCACGTAGGTCGGCGTCCGTCCGCCGTCGTTCGAGCTGATGATGGGCGTCGCCAGCGCGAACCCGGCATTGTTGCCCTGGCCCGTCGGGTTGAGGAAGTACTTCCCATAACCGGCGCGGAGCACGGTCTTCTCGTTGATCGAATACGCCGTGCCGACGCGGAACTGGTAATTGTTCTTGTCGAGCTTCCATGGCCGGTCCGGGGCGCCATCGACGCCGACGAACCTGATGCCACCCATGACCGGCTGACCGACGCGGCCCGACACCGGATTGACGATGGTGGGGTCGAACGCGTAGTTCAACATGTCGTTCTCTTCCGTCACCGACCCGTTGACGTCCCAGCGGAAGCCGAGGTTCAGCGTCAGCTTGTCGTTGACGCGCCAATCGTCCTGGATCCAGGGGGCCACGAACAGCCACTGGTAGTGCGGCTTCGGATTGACAGCCACCTCGCCGCCGCTCGGCGCGCCGAGCAGGAAGGACGCGAAGGCGTTGCCCTCGAGCTCGCTGGTGCTGTTCAGCGTGCTGCGGGTGAAGTTGCGGTTGAACTGCACCAGGCCGCCGCCGTTGTTGTAGTTCTCGTTGAAGACGTTGGTCGACCGGATGTCGAGACCGCTGCGGATGTTGTGGGAGCCGCGGGTCAACGACACGTTCGGCTGAATCGTGTAGATGCGGTTGCGGTTCGGCGCGTTCCCGCGCGACAGGGTCGTGAACTGGTCGACCTCGATCTGCGGGAAGACGCCGCCGATCGCCTGGGCCGGCATCTGGTTGACGAGGCTCGAGGGCCAGAACTCCGTGGAATCGAAACCCAGCGCGTACTGGGAATAGCTCCACTCCAGGAAATAGGTGTAGCTGCCGCGCAGATTGAAGACGGTGCCCGGCCCGAAGATGTGCACCCAGTCGCCGACCAGCGCCCGGTTGGCGCGCCAGAGCGGAAGCTGGCCGCCCTGGCCAGGACCGGTGCGGATGGCGTTCGCCCCCCTGTTGCCGATCTCGTTTCGCTTGTTCTCGCCCCAGCGGAAGAAGGCCCGATCGTTGGCGCCGAAATTGTGGTCCACCTTCCCGACCCAGTTCCAGAAAATGTCCTTGTTGAAGTGCTCGGCCCACTGCAGGTTCTGCTGCCACGGCGCCACGCCGGCGGTCGTGCCGTTGGGCTCCGGCCAGTACGCCATGATCGCCCGGGCAGTCGAATTGATGCGACCCGCCGGGATGATGTTGCCGGGGAACGCATCGCGCGTCCAGACACCGTTGACATCCCGGCCGGTCGCCGGGTCGTAAACCCGGATCAGGTTACCCGAGGCGTCCACGAGACCGCTGAAGTCGCCGTTCTTCATCGCCGCCGTCGGCACCGTGCTGAACAGCGGGGCGGGTGTGCCTTCCCGGTATTTCTCGCCGGTGAACAGGAAGAACGTCTTGTTCTTGAAGATCGGGCCGTCGACGCTGAACCCGTACTGATCGATGTACTGATCCGTCTTCGGTGCCTGGCGCGAGTTGAGCAGGAACGAGTTCGCGGCGAGCGCCTTCCGGCGCATGAAATCGTAGACAACGCCATGGAAGCTGTTGGTCCCCGACTTCAGCGACATGTTGACGACGCCGCCGGCGGTGCGGCCGTACTGCGCGTCGTAGGAATTGGTGGCGATCTTCATTTCGTTGACCGCTTCCGCCGGCGGCACGTAGGCGATGTTGTTGCCGCCTTGATTGGCGTTGTTCGGCGCGCCGTCGAGCAGGAACTCGTTGTTGCTGCTCTGTCCGCCGTTCAGCGACCAGGCGGCGAGCGCGCCGTTGTCGAACGGACGAAGATAGACGGCCTGGGCGTTATAGTTGACGCCGGCGACGAGCACCGCCAGCGCCATCGGGCTGCGCGACTGCAGCGGCAGCTCCGCGATGCGGGCGCTGTCGATGACCGTGCCGCGGTCGGCCCTGCTGGTCTCGAGCAGCGGGGTCTCGGACACGACGTTGACCGTTTCCGTCAGGCCGACCCCGAGCTGCACGTTGATGCTCGCGGTCTCTCCGACCGAGAGTCGCAAATTGGTCCGGGTGTTCTTCTGGAACCCGCTCATCTCGACAGTCAGGGTGTAGATGCCGGGGCGGAGGAAGGGGATGGTATAGGCCCCCTCGTTGTTGGTGGTGGCGGTCGCCAGCTCATTGGTTTCCTGGTTCTGCACGGTGACGGTGGCACCGGGCAGCGCCGCCTGACTGGTATCAGCCACCGTACCCTTGATGGTGGCGCGGAATTCCTGGGCGGCGGCGCTGCCGGCGGTCGCCAGTATCAGCGCGACACACCACAGGCCGCAAAACGACCTAGCTCTCATCATCTTGTGATTCCTCCGAACGGGCTTACAACGCGTGACCGAGAGGGCGTCCTCGGGGCGCAGGACCGGCCTGAGCCAAATTCCGCGAACTAAAGCGGTAAAGGTTATACAACCGACGTGCCCGGGTCGCAAGCAGGGGCAGAACAGCCGGCCCCCCCGGATTCACGCCGGATATTCGTGGATTCGCCCCGGATGCGCAGGAAAACCTAGCCTGCCGTTACGGTTTCTTGGAGCGCCACTTTCAAGAAGTCGGCGCGGCCGTCACTTCATCGCGTCGGGAGGGACCAGGCTCGGGTTCAGCTGGCGGGCCCGGGCGAACGCCGCACGCGCATCGTCCCCCCGTCCGAGGAGCGCCAGCGCCCGGCCAAGCTGATAGTGGGCCGGGGCATAGGCGTCGAAGACCGAGAGCGCCCGGCGGAACCGTTCCGCGGCCTGCGCCGGATCACCGGCTTCCAGGCGCGCGATACCGACCGCGGTCCACGTGGTCGCTTCTCGTTCGAGCGCGGCCTGGACACGGAGCCGCTCCGCAACCACCGTTTCCTGGTGGGCTGCGGCGGCTTCGCCCGCAGTTTGCAGGGTCGTCGCCAGCGCTGCGTGTGCACTCCAGGAATCCGGCTGCAGCGCGATGGCCCGGCGCAGCGCATCGATCGATTCTGGCAGCTGACCTTTGGCTTTCAGCACCGCTGCGAGCGTGATGTAGCCGTCGACGGCCCGTGGCTGGGCGGCGAGAGCCGCTTCGAGCGCCTTCGTTGCGCGCCCGAAATCCCCTTCGTGAAGGTAGAGCGTTCCCAGCGCGAAGCGGACTTCCGGCCGCGGCTCGATCGCGAGCGCCCGTTGCAGGGCGTCGATCGCATCCCGCGTCCGATCGACTCGCTTCAGCAGGAGCCCGAGGTTGTAGAGCGCGAGCGCATCATCGGGACGGAGAGCGATCACGCGCCGAAACGTCGTCATCGCCTCATCCACGTCCTGCTCCGACTGGGCCAGGCCGAGCGTGAACAGCCGATCGACGTTCGCAGGATCAGCGTTCGCCCGCCCCCGCGCCCGCTCCACCGCCTCGCGGCCACGTCCCGCCTTGGCCAGCGCCAGGGTGAGATTGTTGTCGGCGGCAACGAAATCCAGCCGCGCGGCGACCGCCCGCTGATAGGCGTCGATCGCCGCGTCCAGCGCGCCGATACGATCGAGCGCCTCTCCCAGCCGGTTCTGGATGTCCGCGTCGCGGGGCGCCTGGCCGGCCGCCTCCCAAAGCAGCGCCAGCGCAGCTGGATGGTTTCCTTCTTTCTCGAGCTGCAGGGCGCGGGTGTAGGCGGCTTTGGGGTCTTGGGTTTGGGCAGCAAGAGCAAGCATCACCAGGGCCGCACTGACGGGCAACACAGGGCGATTCTGTCATCTTTATTGGTTTGTTTCGCGGGGCCCCACCCCCGCGAAACGCTGTGGGGCCCCACCCCCACAGCTGCCAGCGCCTCGCTCCGCTCGGCGCCGCTGTTCAGCAACCCTTTGCCGCTTGGATCAGCATTCTGTAGGCAGAGATCAAGGACAGTGCTGATTGAGCAGTTCCGTGGACAGAGACGCCGACCAGATTGCCAATTCAAGCAGCCAGATGCGGCTAAGCATCGGCGCGACCGAAGCGAGCGCTGGCAGCGCGTGGGGGTGGGGCCCCACGCGAGCGGGCGGGGGTGGGGCCCCGCCCGCAAACCAATAAATGCTGATCGAGTCCTGCGAGTAACCCCACTGCATTGGTGCCTTCGCTCCCGCGAGCCCCCGAGCCGCGGCAGTCCCCTCAGTGCCCCCCGAACACGACGAACCCCCGCTTCCGGAGTGATTCTGCCAGCTCCCCTTCCAGCCTGACGGCATCCTTGTATGGCAACGGGTTGAGGTGCTCGTACAGCACCGGTACGAGGCGTTCGCCGTACTTCCGGACGACCGACGCAGACTTGATCCCTGCTTTGTGATTGGCGAAGCGCTGTTCCGGCGTGAGCCCCGTCATGCCGACGTAATAGGCTGCCTTGCCGTCCCCCTTCGGGTTGCGCAGGTAGACAACGTAGACGTTGTGGTGACCGGTCTTCTTCACCCTTTCGGCTTCCCTACCATCGGCACGAAGCGCACGGGCAAGGTCTTGAGGAGGACCAGGCCGGAGGGGGTCCGCCTGAGCACCTGCAGTGTCTGCTCGCCCACACCGACCGGCACCGCGATGAGTCCGTCCATTTTCAGTTGATCGACGAGGGCTGGAGGGACCTGATCGGGCGCGGCGGTCACGATGATCCGATCGAAGGGCGCTTCTTCCGGCCAGCCCAGATACCCGTTGCCGGCACGGACGTGGACGTTGCGATAACCGAGCTCCCCGAGCAGCTGGCGCGATCGTTCCGCGAGCGCGTCGACGATCTCGATCGTGAACACGTCACGCGCCAGCTCGGCGAGTACCGCGGCCTGGTACCCGGACCCGGTGCCGATCTCGAGGACCTTGTGCTCGCGTCCGACCTCGAGCGCTTCGGTCATGAAGGCGACGATGTAAGGCTGGGAGATGGTTTGGCCGAACCCGATTGGCAGCGGGGAGTCGGCGTAGGCCCCGGACTGCTCCTCTACCGGCACGAAGCGGTGCCGCTGCACGCGGCGCATCGCCGCCAGCACCTCCTCGCTCCGAATGTCGCGGCCGCGGAGCTGCTGCTCCACCATGCGCCGGCGCTCCGCCTCCCAGCGCTCGTCGGTCAGCTCGGGCATCGCCGCCGAACATGCTACCGCGATCGCCACAACCGGGACGGCTCGGCGCATCATCTGCTCACTCAACTACAGGCGGATTCGCGGGTTCGCGGGTTCGCGGGTTCGGGAGGCAGTGGTAACCAGAGGCAACCGGCGGAAATTCAGACGCTTGTTGCTTCAGATTGTCACCGGCGTTCCCAAACCCGCGAGCCCCCGAACCCGCGAACCCCCGGATCTATTCAGGTACCAGTGTCACCACGGTATAGCGATCAGCCGGGAAGTACTTCTTGAACATCTCGTGAATGTTCTCCCGCGAAATGGCGTCGATGCGCTGTTCGCGGCTCAGGATCAGGTTCGGATCGCGCCCGAGGAGCTTCGACGACTGCAGGCGGCCGAGCCAGAATCCGTTCTGCCTCTTCGCGGTCTCGTGGGCGCGCCGGGCCGATTCCTTGGCGCGGTTGGTCAGATCCTCCGACGGGCCTTCCTGCTGCAGGCGCGCCACTTCCTTCATGACCCGCTCGACCATCGAATCGATCTTGTCGGGCGCGCCGCCGAAGCTGACGCCGATCCGGCCGGCGCCGACCTGCGGCAGGGGTTGTGAGGAGCCGACCCTCACGCCATACGTCTCGCCGAGCTCTTCCCGGAGGATGTCGCGCAGCGCGATCTCGAGCACCGTCGTCGCCGCTTCGACGCGGCTCTGCTCGTTTTCCTCGAGCGGCGGTTCCGCGTAGAAGCTGACGATGGTCTGGGCCCGGGGCTCGCGGCCTTTTGCGACTTTTTCGCGAACAACTTTCTCAGGGAACTTCACGCCCATCTGCTTGAAGGTCGCATCGGCCGACCCCTTCGAGGGCAGCGATCCCACGTACTTGCCGACGAGCGGCAGCACTTCGTCCAGCTTGAACGCGCCGACCATGAAGAACGTGAAGTCGGCGGCGTTCGAGAAGCGCGCCTTGTAGAACGACGTCATCGCCGCCCGATCGAGTTTGGCAATCCGTTCGAGCGTCAGCGGCTTGGCGGTGTAGTGCCCGCTGGAATTGATTTCACCGATCTTCTCGCCGTAAACCGCGTTCGGGTCACGCTCCCGGTTCTGGTAGGCGTTCTCGAGATTCTTCTTGATCAGCGCGAACGCATCGGCGTCGTCACCGGGCGCCGTGAACTTGAGATAGAGCAGCTGCAGGGCGGTCTCGACGTTCGCCGGGTTGCTGCCCCCGGAAATCCCGTGGCTCGACGTGGAAATCGCCGGTGAGGCGGAGGCAATCTTGCCGGCCATCAGCTTCTGGAGATCGACGGCGCGATGCCCACCGGCGCCCGAGAGCTGCACCAGCGCGGAAGCCAGTGTGGCCTCCACGAACTGATCGGCAGGAGCGAGCGATGCTCCGCCCTGCGATACCAGCGAGAAGATCACCTCGTCGTTCTTGAAGTCGGTCGGCTTGAACCAGGCCTCGACGCCGTTGCTGTAGCGGACGATCGTGACGCCGAGCGCCTCGTTCTCGCGACGGTCCTTGATCATTCCCGGGGTTGGATCGCTCGACATGAGCGCGGCGGTCGCCGCCGCATCGTTCCATGGCGTCACGTCGACCTTCTCCGCGCTCGCGACCGTGGCGCGCAGGTCGGCTTCGGTGGGGACGGTCAGTCCGTCCTTCTTCGGAGAGGTCGCCAGGATCACGCGGCTGGACCCGCCGAACAGCGCCTTGCCGTCGGAGGTGACCTCCGTCGCCGAGATCCCCGGCAGCAGCGACTGCACCAGCTTCCGCTCGTGCTCGATCCCGGGACTCGGCTCTCCTTCCAGGAAGTGATTGACGTATTCCTGGACGTACGAGCCGCTCTCGGATTTGTCGCGCTCGTTATACGCGCGATCGTAGGCGGCGATGATGCGCTTCTTCGCGCGATCGAGCTCGGCGTCGCCGAACCCGTACTGCGCCGCGCGCCGGGCTTCGATCACCACCGACGTGAGACCGGCGGGAATCTTTCCCTCCTGGACGCTCGCACCGAGACCAACCGTGGAGGTCGTGGGGTTCAAGCCGCTCTCGTAGGCACCCGCATCCAGGAACTGCGCATCCGGCTTGCGCGAGAGATCGTCGAACCGCTCGTTGAGCATCTGAAACGCGAGGCGGTGGAGGAGATCACGCCGGTAGGCGCCGACCGTGTCCTCGGTCTTTCGCGCGCGCTTGTTGATGAGCGACACCGATGACTGGGTCGCCTCGGGATCGGTCGCGACCTTGACGAGGAGCTCCGACTGGAGCGGGACGTTGTAGGTGCGATCCGGCGCGGTGCCTGCCGCCTTCGGAAGCGCGCCGAACTCTTTCTTGATCAGCGCCTCAGTGGGTGCGACGTCGACGTCGCCCACCGCGACCACGGCCATGCGGTCCGGCCGGTACCATTTGCTGTAAAACGCCCGCAGCCGCGCCGGCTTGAACGACTTCAGAATCTCAGGCTTGCCAATCGGCAGCCGCTCGGCGTACTTCGATTCGTAGAACAACACCGGGAGCTGCTGATCGCGAATCCGGGAGCTGGCACCGAGGCCGCCGCGCCACTCCTCGACCACGACGCCGCGCTCCTTGTCGATCTCGACCGGGTCGAGCGACATGCCGCCGGCAAAGTCCGCCAGCGCCTGCATGCCCTTCTCGACGAGCCCGGCCTTGTCGGTCGGCAGCTCGAACATGTAAACCGTCTCGTCGAACGAGGTGTAGGCGTTGACGTGCGGCCCCAGGCGCGCGCCGGTCGACTCGAGCGCGGCGATCAGCTCACCGGGCTTGAAGCGCTTCGTCCCGTTGAACGCCATGTGTTCGAGGAAATGCGCCAGCCCCTGCTGATCGTTCTCCTCATCCACCGATCCGGCCTTGACCGCGAGCCGGAGCGCGACGCGCTTCTCGGGCCGGGTGTTGCGCCGGATGTAGTACTCGAGGCCATTCGGCAACGTGCCGCGCGTGACCGCCGCGTCGAATGGCAGCTTCTCGGAGAGCGACGGCGCGGCGGCCGGCGTCTGCGCCGCCGGCGCGCTCGTCTGGGCCGTCGTGACAATGACCGTCGGCGCGCCAACCAGCGCGAGGACGAAGAGTGGGACGAACGGACTGAAGCGGCGGGATTTCATGGGCATGACTGTAACTCAAAGTCGCGGGTTCGCGGGTTCGCGGTTCGCGGGTTCGGGTCGTGGTAAACAGAGGCAACCAGCCGCTTGTATTTGCCCCAGTTGCCTCTAAAGCCACCAGCGGCCGAACCCGCGAGCCCGCGAGCCCGCGAACCGCGACAGCGTCAGTTCCCATCTACGCTAACATCACCCCCTACATGCCCGATACGGCTCTGATCACCGGCGCTTCCGGCGGGATCGGCGAAGAGCTCGCCCATCTCCTTGCCGCCGCCCGTATCGACGTCGTCCTGCTCGCGCGCAGTGCGGACAAGCTGGCGGCACTCGCCGTCGATCTCGTCCGTGCGCACGGTGTTCAGGCGCACGTGATCGCCCAGGACCTGGCGCTGCCCTCCGCCCCGGGGGCGATTGTTCAGGACCTCGCGACCCGCGGCCTCTCGGTCGACATCCTGATCAACAACGCTGGATTCGGCACCTACGGATTGTTCGCCGGGACGCCGGCCGATGAAGAGACCCGCCTGATTCAGGTCAACATCACCGCGCTGACCATGCTGACGAAGCTGCTGCTGCCGCCCATGCTGCAGCGGCGACACGGACGAATCATGAATGTCGCCTCCACGGCCGCCTTCCAACCCGGGCCGCTGATGGCCGTCTACTACGCTTCCAAGGCCTACGTGCTCTCGTTCTCGGAAGCGCTGAGCAACGAAACTCGCGGCACAGGCGTGACCGTCACCTGCCTCTGTCCCGGACCGACGAGGACGGGATTCCAGGAACGCGCGCAGATGCAGGAGTCGAGGCTCACGCAGATGCAGGAGCCGGGGCTGTTCTCGACACTGGCCGTCACCTCCGCGGCCGACGTCGCACGTGCCGGATTCGACGGCATGATGGCCGGCCAGGCGATCGTCGTCCCCGGTGTCGTGAACAGGATCGGCGTTCAGGCGATCCGGGTCACGCCGCGCGCGATCGTCAGGCGCCTGATCCGGTCGATAAACGGCAAGCGCTAGCGTCCCGACTCGAGTGCCTCGATTCAAGCTGTTGATCGAGTACGCCGGCACGCGTTACAGCGGGTGGCAGATTCAACAGAACGCCCGCACGGTGCAAGGTGAGATCGATCGAGCCATCCGGGCGGCGTTTCGTCCGCGGGAGTTCGAGCTGTATGGATCGGGACGCACCGATGCCGGCGTCCACGCGCTCGCACAGGTGGCTCATCTCGAGCTCTACACCTCGCTCGCACCCGAGCTGCTCCGCCGGAAATTGAACGACGAGCTGCCCGCCGATATCCATGTGATCGCCGTGGACAAGGCGCCGCACCGTTTTCACGCGAGGCATGATGCGGTTTCCCGAAGCTACCTCTATCAAATCTCCCGGCGCCGCACGGCATTCGGCAAGCCGTTCGTCTGGTGGATCAAGGAGCCGCTGAAGATCGCCGCGATGCGCGAGGCCGCCGCGCTCTTCGAAGGCCTGAACGACTTCCGCGGCTTCACAGACGACGACCCGTCGGAGAAATCCACGGCGGTGCTGGTCGACCGCATCGAGATTGGCGAGTCGGGGCCGCTGATCCTGATCCGGGTGCGGGGCTCCCACTTCCTCTGGAAGATGGTGCGCCGGCTGGTCGGCGTGCTCGCGGCAGCCGGCCGCGGCGACCTCCGGCCGCACGATGCGATCAACGACACGGTCGACGTGGCCGCCCTGACCGCGCCCGCAGCGGGATTGTTTCTCGAAGGCGTGTACTACACACGAGACGACGGGCCGGGTCCGCTGGCGCCCGTACTCAACTTACGCTGACGGGATCAACCGCAGAGGGGATCAACTCCCAACTCCCAACGATCCAACGATCCAAGGAAAGTCGTTCGAGCGAGTTGGGTGAAATACGCGACGAACCAGCTCGTTGGGACAATTTCGCCCAGCTGTCTCGAACCGTTTCCCTTGGATCCTTGGATCGTTGGGAGTTGAACCCTACCGCAGAATCCGCAAGTTGGTCGGCGGACTCGGCGCGGTCGAAGGCTGCCACCCGAACTGGATCACTTCGAAGTCGTCAGCGGTCAATGCACTGAAGGCCGGATTCAGGACGTCGTTGTTCCACCGTCCGTCCATGGTCCCGCTGATATACATGTCCGACCCGTTGTCGGCGACGATCAGGCCGTACCGCTTCATCGCCCTGAAGATCCGCTGAACTTCCGGGGTGAACGTCGAGATGTTCTTCGACGCCTTGAGCCGCAGCCGGGCACCGAGCGGCGGCGCGCTGGTGTTCGAGCCGGCCCGGTGAGACGCGGGCCAGACGTACCCGTTCGTGGCGCGCGTGGTCACACGGAAGGCGTGCGTAATCTCGGCCGAACCGAACACTTCGTCATACCGCACCAGCCCCGGGAAGATCGCCAGGCCCGCCGCGTCGGCCGAGGTCCAGCCTTCGGGCCGGCGCGCGTTGCTCGACAGATCGAAGATCGCGCCGGAATCTGCATCCCACCGCCCCAGTTGGGTATTCCACCTGGTGGCGAAGGTCTCGTACAAGATCCAGCGGGTGCGATCGATCACGAGCAGGTGACGATCGCCGGAGCTCCCGCCGCCAGCCACACCCCCTTCGATGTAGTTCGCGGTCGTCCTCGCTTCGTCGGGAATCGGATATCCAGGCAGCCCTGGAATACCGGTGTCGCTCTCGTCCGCGTAACCGAACGTGAGCGGCACGCGCGGCTGATCGCTGGCGACGACGACGTACGGGATGCCGTACGGGGGCGGTCCGAAGTCGGGATGGAGACGGCGGACCGCAGTGGGGTTGGTCGGCGAGCGTCCGCTGATCCAGTCGATCAGCTGCGCCGAGCGTGAATCGGCCGGCGCCGTCGAAATGTCCTGATTCCACCAGTTGGTGACGGGAAACACCTGGCGCCCGGCGAGCGGCTCGAGCAGCACGGGCGGAGCCGCGGCGTCGAGCGTCGCAAGAACGACAAAGGTACTGACAGCCGCCAGTCTGATGCGCATGGACGGCGGAAAGCCTTCACGCGGCATGCCGGGTCCCGGTCGAGAAAAGGCTGAGGTGGGGCTGGAGGTGAGGACAGTCCTGCGCGCGAAACTGTGATCTCGCGCGCAGGACTGTGATTCCGGGCTACTTGGCGGCTTTCGGGACCTTGAGCTCTTCGAGCTTCTTCACGACGTCTGCCCCCGCGGTCGGGGGACTGACTTTCTCGTCGAACGCGCGGATCTTGCCGTCGGGCCCGATGTAGAACGTCCAGCGCGCAGCAAGCGGATGCTGGGCATCGACCACGCCATAGGCTGTCGCAACTTTCTTTTCGGGATCGCTCAGGATGGGATAGTCGGCTTCGACGTGCTCGGCGAACTTCTTGTTCGTCTCGGCATCGTCCACGCTCGCCGCAAAATACACGACATTCGAGAAGGACCGGATGTTTTCGCCGCTCTCACGGAGCGACTTGCATTCGGCGGTTCATCCACCGGTGAACGCTTTCGGGAACCAGGCAAGCACGACCGTCTTGCCCTTGTAATCGGACAAACGGTGCACCTTGCCATCGGACCCCGGAAGCGCAAAGGCCGGCGCAACATCACCCACTTTCAACGTGGGGACCCGCGGAGGAGGGGGCTGCGAGGGCGGGGGCGCCTGCTGGAACGCCGCACCGGCGGCGACCATTCCACAGGCGATTGCCCAACCTGTAAGAGAGCTGAACATGAGATCTATCCTACACTCCGGCATGCTGGGCACCTAATCCCAGTCTGCCTCGCCGCAGAGCCTGCCTCGCCGTAGCGCGCAGCGCGGAGGCGGGAAGGTATGATCCCCCAGTGAAATTGCGGTTCTGGGGCGTGCGTGGCTCGGTACCCTGGGCAATTCCGGCGGCGATCGGGCACGGCTGCAACACGCCGTGCCTGGAGATCACGGATGATGAAACCGGGCAGACGCTCATCATCGACGCCGGATCGGGAATCGTTGGCCTGGGACCCGCGCTGACCGGCGCCCCGCGCGACCTGCCAATCCTGCTGACCCACTACCATTGGGATCATCTGCAGGGCCTTCCCTTCCTCTCACAGCTCTACAGCCCCGGCTGGCACCCGCGTATTCTCGCCCCCGAGCTCGAGGACTCGCCTGCCGACTGGCTCGACGTCCTGTTTCGATCGCCCTTCTTCCCGGTGCGCCCGGAGCACCTTCCGAATCAGCCGGATGTCGAGATGATTCGTGAAGGCACCCTCACCGTGGCGGGATTCGAAGTCTCGGCCATCAGGCTGAACCATCCAGGCGGTGCGCTTGGATTTCGTGTACGCGGCGTGACGGGCGACGTCGTATACGCCACCGATCACGAGTTCGGCGATCCGAGATTCGACGAGCCGCTCGCGGACTTCGCGCACGGTGCGGCCGCGCTCGTGCTCGACGCCCATTTCACGCCCGACGAGCTCCGCTCGCACCGCGGCTGGGGCCACAGTGACTGGCGTCAGTGCGCGGAGTTCGCGGCGAGGGTCGATGCGGGCGGACTCTGGCTCTTCCACCACAAACCGGGGCGAACCGATGAAGCGCTGGTGCGTATTCGCCTCGACGCCCAGCGTGTCTTCCGCGCGACAGAGACGGCGAGCGAGGGCGAAGCCCTACAGCTCTGACCTCGGACGCGCCCTTCTGGAGTGACGGGATGCGGGAACGGGTTATTCGTGCGGCGGTGCCTGCGTGCGTGATCGCGGCGCTCCTCGGCGCCGCCTTGCTTCGTGCGCAGGCACCGGCACGGGCCGATGCGGAATTCCTGCGCCGGGCCTACGACACGTACCGCACGATGGCACAGGCGTCCCCCTCGCGCGGTGTGCCATGGCAATACCTCGGTCCCACCAACATCTCCGGGCGGGCGACCGACATCGCCGTCGCCGACAGCGAGTCGACACGGCGAATCTACGTGTCGTTCGCGACGAGCGGGGTCTGGGCGTCAGACGACCGGGGTGCGACCTGGCGCGCGATCTTCGAGAACGAAGCGAGCACCAGCATCGGCGATGTGGCGGTGGCGAAATCGAATCCCGACATCGTGTGGATCGGGACCGGCGAGGCGAACCTGTTCCGCGCGTCGATGGCGGGTGTCGGCGTGTTCAAGTCGACCGACGGCGGCCGCACCTTCACGCACGCCGACCTCACGGACACCCAGACGATCGCCCGCATCGTCATTCATCCGACCAACCCGGACATTGTCTATGTCGCAGCGTCGGGCCATGCCTGGACCGAGAACGAAACCCGCGGTGTGTTCATGACGTCCGATGGCGGGCGGACCTGGTCCAAGGTCTTTTACAAGAGTCCGAAAACCGGAGCCATCGACCTCGTGATGGATCCCGGTGATCCCGACACGCTCTATGCCGCCACGTGGCAGCGGACCAGGCGCAAGTGGAGCGATCCGCGCGTGGAGCCGGGATCGACCGAAAGTGGCGTCTGGAAGAGCACCGACGGCGGGAAGACGTGGACCGACGCGAGCCAGGGCCTGCCGCCGGCGCAGTTCCGCGGCCGGATCGGGCTGGACGTGGCGTCGTCGAATCCGCGCGTGCTCTATGCGTTCGTCGACAATTACGATGCGGGCCGACCGGCCCGCGAGGGCGAGCGGGACGCGTACAGCCGGCCGATTGTCGAAGCGCGCATCAAGGCGGCCGAGATCTACCGGACCGACGACCGGGGCGCCACCTGGCGGAAAGTCAGCGAGAGCAACGAGTACATGAGCGGCCATTCGGGGACCTACGGCTGGGTGTTCGGGCAGATCCGGGTCGACCCGACCGACGAAAACACCATCTATACGCTCGGACTCGACCTCAACGTGTCGCGGGATGCCGGCAAGACGTTTACGCGCATCCGAGGGACCCACGGCGATCATCACGGCATGTGGATCGATCCGGCGAAGCCTGCGACGTTGTACAGCGCCAACGATGGCGGCTTCTATTTGTCGGACGATTCAGGGAAGACGTGGACCTACGCAACGTCTGCCGGCGGCGTGCAGTTCTACAATGTCGTGCTCGACGGGAGCACACCGGCATTCGCCTACGGCTCGATCCAGGACGACGGCAGCCGGCGCGGCCGGATCGATTTGTCAGCCGGACGCGATCGAGTGCCGGCGGTGGAATGGACGAACGCGCCGGGTGGCGAGGGGTCTCACCACGCGATCGATCCCGCGGATCTCACCACCATCTTCTCGCACGGGTTCTACGGCAACTTTACCCGGACCGATGTGTCCGGTCTGTCAGCCCGAGGCGGCGGCCGGGGACGCGGCCGCGGGACGTCGACGAACATCCGCCCGCCCTCGGCTGACGCGGAACTGCGGGCGCAATGGATGGCGCCGATCATCGCGTCCCAGCACGAACCGGGCACCATCTACGCGGGCTATCAATTCGTCTATCGATCTCCGAATCGCGGCGCGACATGGGAGCGGATCAGTCCCGATCTGACCTCGAACGATCCGTCGCGCATGCTCCTCAAGAGCTCGAGCGCCATACCGTTCCAGACGATCACCGCGCTGGCGGAGTCGCCGAGACGCAAGGGCCTGCTCTACGCCGGCACCGACGACGGCAAGCTGCATGTCACGCTGGATGGGAAGAGCTGGACTGACGTGACCGCGAACGTTCCGACCGGCCGCTGGTACTCACGGGTCGTGCCTTCCCGGCACGCAGAAGGCACCGTCTACGTGACGCAGCGCGGCCGCGAAGACGACGAGTTCGGCGTCTACGTCTACAAGTCCACCGATTTCGGCAAGACGTTCACGAACCTGGCCGCCAACATTCCGGCCGGCCCGGTCAACGTCGTTCGGGAGGATCCCGCTGATCCGAACATCCTGTACCTGGGTACCGATTTCGGCGCCTTCATCACCGGGGATGGCGGCCTCCAGTGGACCGTGCTCGGGGGAGGGCTGCCGTCGGTGCAGGTCTCGGACCTGGCCTATCATCCGCGCGATCACCTGATTGTCATCGCCACCTACGGCCGCGGGATGTACGCGCTCGACGCGCACCGCTTGCCTCGTTAGAGACAACTGAGGCCTCTAACTCCCCTCCCTCAACTCGTTATACTTGGGCTCCTTCCGATGTCTTCTGGTTCTGAGACGCGATTCGGCGCTGTCCCGACCGGGACCCTGATCGACGCCGCAACCCTGGCGATGCTCCTCGACCACGCCTACGATGCCGTGGCGGTGCGGCGGTCCAGCGGTGACATCCTGTATTGGAACAAAGGCGCGGAACGGACGTACGGATGGAGTGCCGCCGAAGCCATCGGTCGGGTGTGTCACGACCTGCTCAAGACCGATTTTCCAGGCCCGCTCACGGCGATCGAACAGACGCTCGACGAGAGCGGCGTCTGGGAAGGGCGCCTGGTGCACACGCACCGGGATGGCAATCGCATCACAGTCGATTCGCGCTGGGCCCTGGACGCCGCCGCCGGCGAGCGCGTCGTCCTCGAGATCAACCGCGACGTCACCCCGCGGCTGGCTGCCGAAGAGTCCGCGCGGCAGCGGGAACGGCAGCTGCGATTCATCACCGACAACGCACCGGTCCTGATCGCGTACTGCGACCTGGACCATCGCTTCAAGTTCGTGAACCGCCCGTACGCGGCGCGGTTCGGCCTCGAGCCTGCGGATCTGATCGGGCGCCGCATTCCCGAGATCCTGGGCCAGCAGGCCTACGACACGATCAAGCCCTACCTCCTCCGCGCCCTCGCAGGGAAGCATGTCGACGTCGAGATCGAAGTGCCCTACGAGCGGCTCGGCCGGCAGTTCATGCGGTTTGCCTACGAGCCCGAGCTCGACGAACACGGCGCGGTGACCGGGTGTGTGGCCGCGATCATCAACGTCAGCGATCGCCGCCGGGCTGAGGAGGCGCTCCGCGAAGCGAACAGCCGGAAGGACGCATTCCTGGCCACCCTCGCGCACGAGCTGCGCAACCCGCTCGCCGCCATGCGCAACGCCGTTCACCTGTTGACCATGCCACACGCGGGCGCGGCCGTGAGCGAGCGTGCCGGCGCGATCGTCAACCGGCAGCTGAAACAGCTGGTGCGCCTCGTCGAAGATCTCCTCGACGTGTCACGGATCTCGCGTGGCCAGCTGCAGCTGCGCATGACCAGGTCGACGCTGGCCGAGGTGATCGGGGCGGCGGTCGAGACGACCTCCCTGGCCCTTGGAACGCAGTCCCAGGACGTCCGGGTGATCCTGCCCCAGGAATCGATCGCGCTCGATGCCGACGTCGAACGGTTGTCGCAAGTGTTCGTCAACCTGCTGACCAACGCCACCAAGTACACGCCTGACGGCGGCGAGATCACGATCGATGCGTCCGCGACCGCCGACGACGTGACGGTGTCGGTCACGGACACGGGGATCGGGATTCCTGCGGATATGCTGGACGCGGTCTTCGCCATGTTCACGCAGGTCCACCGCACCAGCGACCGCGTGTCCGGCGGGCTTGGCATCGGCCTGACCCTGGTGCGCTCGATCGTGGAGCTGCACGGCGGTTCGGTCACGGCCGAGAGCCACGGAACGGATCGTGGCAGCACGTTCCGTGTGCGGCTGCCGCGCGTCCAGCAGAACGGCCCCCAGGCCGAGCGCGAAACATCACCGTCAGCGGAGGCTGCCGTGAGCAAACGAGTCCTCATCGCCGACGACAATCTCGATGCCGCCGAGAGCCTTCAGCTCTGGTTACAGCTCTCCGGGCACGACGTCCAGATCGCGAAAAACGGGACGGAGGCGCTGAAGGTCGCCGCCGAGTTCAAACCCGAGGTCGCCCTGCTCGATCTCGGCATGCCGGGCCTCAGCGGCTTCGAGGTGGCCCGCCGGATTCGCGAGGCCCACTGGGGCGGCGGGATCGTCCTGGTCGCGCTGACCGGTTGGGGACAGGACGAGGATCGCAGAAAGTCCGCGGAAGCCGGCTTCGATCATCACCTCACGAAGCCCATCGCTCCAGATGCGATTGAAGCGCTGATCGCCAATCTCTAATTCCGCGTCCCGGCCACAGTCTTACAAGCAGGAGGGCCAGGAGATCAGGAGGAACAAAATGCTTCTCCTGATCTCCTGGCCCTCCTGTTGGGTTTTGGGTTTGGGTTTTAGGCAACTACCGCGCAAGCGCCCAACGGATCGCCTCGCGGAGATGGACCCGAAATCTCGCGTCATCCCAGAGCTCGCTGCGATGCCCGAGCGCGGTATAGAAGACGCGGCCCGACCCGTGCGCCTTCTGCCAGGCCAGCGGAAGGTCCACGGCTGCGCCGGACTGCCCGACGCCATCGGCCGGATTGCGGTCGAACTTCAGCAGAACGGTTCGGGCCGGACCGGCCAGGTTGAAGCGATACCACTCGTCCGACATACGGAACGTCGGCGCCAGGTGTGCTACGGCCGGGTTGGATGGTTCGGCCACGCGAACCTCGGCGTCGACGATCGCGCCGTGCGTGGCGAATTCTCCGCCGAGCATCGCGAGGAATGCCGCGGACTCGTGGTAGGTGTCCGATGCGCTGTGACTGCCGAGGAAGGCCTTGCCCCCTGCGACCCAGTCCACGAATGCCTGCACGTCGGGAATGCCGAGGTCGCCGGTGGTGTTGGCGAAGAAGACCGCGTCGATGCCCGTCAGACCCGCCGGCGTCAACCTCTCGCGCACCTCTGCCGCCGTCCGGCAGAACGCCACGTCGAAGAGACCGCTGTCGATGCCGATCTGCCTCAGCGCCGCTTCGGCGGCAGGAATCGAGTCGTGCCGGAAGCCTGCCGTGTGGGTCACGACGAGCAGGTGCCCGGGCGCGACCGGCGGGTTGGTCGACCCTGGTCCCGGTGGCGGCTGCGTCGGTGCGGTCGAACCGCCGCTGCCACAGGCCGCCGCGAGTGCGACGAGCGCCAGAACCAGACCGGCAGGTGGCAGCCGCCCCATTCCGGCATTCTCCCTCCGGCAGGCCCGCTCGTGTACACTCGATTTCGTGCCTCTCCTCCGAACGCTCGGGTGTGGTGCGCGAATCAGCGCGCGCCTCGCCGCCGTGGCGTCCGGAGTCACGGCCTTCGGTTCGCTGTTGCTGCTGGCCGCTCCCCTTCCTTCATCGCGCGCGATCGAAGATTCGACGGGCGTGGTTCGCGTGACCGCGGTCGTCACGGATCGCCGCGATCAGCTGCTCAAGAATCTCAAGCCCTCGGACTTCGAGGTCGTCGTCGACGGTCAGCCTCAAGCGGTCGATGGCGTCGAGTTCGTGGCGAGCAACACATCGCCGCGCACGTTCGTGTTCCTCCTCGATGAATTCCATATAGCAGCCGAGGACAGCGCCGCGATCCGCACCTCGCTGCAACGCTTCGTGGACGGGCGGGTGCGGCCCGGCGACCTGACCGTGGTGTTCAAGCCGCTCGACCCGCTCACGTCGATCAAGCCGTCTGCGGATCGGGACGAACTGCGGCGGGCCATCGAGACCTTCGACGGGCGCAAGGGCGATTACGCGCCGCGCACGGCGTTCGAGCGCAATTACCTGGCGCAGGCACCGGCCGCGGTGCAAGCGGCGCGGGCGCAGATCGTCACGTCGGCGCTCCGGGCGATCGCGACGGCCATTCCGTTCGCAGCGCAGCAGCCGGCCGTGATCGTGCTGATCAGCGATGGGTTCGGCCGGAGCCGCACCGGCCGTGATCTCCCCGCCAGCCTGCAGAGTGTGGTCAGGATCGTCAACCGCGCCGATACGCCGGTCTACGCATTTGCGCCATCGCTCACCCGGCCGTTGGTCGAAGGCGAGGGAGCTCCGCCGCCGGACCCGGCGTTCATCGCGCTGCGCTCGCTGACGACCGAGTCCGGCGGCCGGCTGTTCGCCGGTGCGGCGGAACGGGATGCCGGATTCACGCGCATGATGAACGACCTCGACGCGCACTACGTGCTCAGCTATCGCGCGTCACACGGAAACGACGGCCGCTTTCACCTGCTGCAGGTCGGCGTGAAGCGCCCGGACGCCCAGGTGCGCTCGCGCACCGGCTATGTGGCTCCGATCTCCGAGACGATGCGCGCCGCGCTGGCGCCACCGAGCACCGCGCCGATGCGGGTGCTGCGCCGGAGCCCGCTCATCCAGTCGTGGTCAGGCATCACACCGACGGAAGCCGGGCGGGCCCTCGTCATGGTGACCTGGGTACCTTCGGCCCCCTATCCGTCCACAGTGACCGCCACGACCCCGAAGCCCCGCGCGTCGACGGTTGTGATCACGGCCTCGACACCTGATGGCACCGTGCTCTTCGACGGCCCCGTCGGACCAACCGCCGATCCCGTCTCGCCCGGCGTCCCGAACCACGCGTCCTTCGACGCGCCGGTCGGACCGGTTCGCGTGGACATGAAGATCCTGGATGTGAAGGGCGTGGTGCTCGACACCGACGCCAGGGATCTGACCGTCCCCAAGCCCCAGGCGTCCGGGCCGACCATCTATTCGCCGGCGGTCCTGCGCGCACGGTCCGCGCGTGAGTTCCGCGCCCTCGCAGAAGACCCGAACGCGGCGCCCGTGCCGACGCGCGACTTCTGGCGCAGCGATCGCCTGCTGATTCGTGTGCCCGCACTCGATGCGTCGGGCATGCCGCTGACGGTCTCGGCCACGCTCCTCAATCGTTGGCGCCAGCCGATGCGAACCATCGATCCCATGGGGCAGCAATCGGCCCCCATCACGCAGTTCGACCTGCCGCTCGCGGGTCTCGCGCCGGGCGAATACACGCTGCGCTTGAGCGTCGCGGCACCGGGCGGCGTGGTGTCCGAGCACGTGACGTTCAAGGTGCAGGGGTAGGCGGACTGTTCCGGGCGCTTGCAGAGCCAAATCCCAAGCTCCAAGCCCCAAATCCCAACGCACTACCAACCTCCAACTTCCAAATTCCTCAGGCGGCCTCAGATTGGGAATTGGCTTGGGATTTGGTTTGGGATTTGGAAGTTGGGAGTGTCTTGGGATTTGGGATTTGGAACTTGGGATTTGACACTCTAACAACCACCGATACACTCCACTACACTCGTTCGCGATCTTCCGTATGCGCCACCTTCTGCTGGCTCTCTGTCTTCTGGCGGCGACGGCCTGTTCTGAAAACAATCCATCGGGGCCGACACCGATCGATCAGGAGGTCGTGCTGGCTCCGGGTCAAACCGCGGAATTCAACAGCGGACTGAGCGTCCGGTTCGTCTCCGTCATGGGGGATTCCCGGTGTCCGATCGATGCCATCTGCATCGCGGGCGGAGATGCCATCGTCCGAATCCACATCGCTTCGGGGACCGGGCGCGGCGATCGCGACCTGCACACCGGCAATCTGGAGCCCGTTAGCTTCGACAGTGTCCAGGTGCGGCTCGTAGAGCTGGTGCCCTACCCGTTCAGCGGCCGCACTACGCCGCAGGCCGAGTATCGGGCCACGCTGCGCGTCGTGAGGTAGCCTCCGGCATTTCTGACGCAGCTTTCGGCGCCACTCGGGATACCCTTATCGCGCCCGACGGCGGCTCAGCCGTCATGTCCTGACCCGAGATTCCAGCCGCATGAACCCGATTACTGCATTACTGACGGTGCTTGGCGCCCTGACCGCCGTGTTCGTTGGTCTCTGGGGCCACGCCATTGCCGTCACGACCGGCGATACCCGCGGCCGTGGCGAGCCCGATCCCGCAATCGACGCCCGGTTTCCCACGCCGCTGCAGGTAGGTGTCGGCGCAGTGACCAATTTCTTCGACACCCTCGGGATCGGCTCGTTCGCCACGACCACCGCCATCTTCCGCCTGAAGCAGATGGTGCCGGACCGGATCATCCCCGGGACCCTCAACGCCGGTCATACCCTGCCAACGGTCGCCCAGGCCTTCATTTACACCACGATCATCCCGGTGGACGTCCTGACGCTCGTGGCGATGATCACCGCGGCGGTCCTCGGCGCCTGGCTGGGTGCTGGCGTCGTGGCCGGCTGGTCGAAGCAGAAGGTCCAGATCGGGATGGGCGCCGCGCTCCTGGCCGCCGCGGTGTTCATGTTCATGAAGCAGATGAACCTGTTTCCCCCGGGCAGCGAGGAGAGCGGGGTGCGCGGCGCGAAGCTGGCGATCGCCATCGGCGGCAACTTCGTGCTCGGCGCGCTCATGACCCTCGGGATCGGCCTGTACGCGCCGTGCATGGTCCTGGTCGGGCTTCTCGGGATGAGCGAGAAGACGGCGTTTCCGATCATGATGGGCTCGTGCGCGTTCCTCATGCCGGTGGGCAGCCTGCGCTTCATCCGGGAGCGATGCTACAGCCTGCGCAACGCGCTCGGCCTCGCGCTCGGCGGCATTCCCGGAGTCCTCATCGCCGCTTACATCGTGAAGCAGCTGAACCTGGGGACGGTGCGCTGGCTGGTGATAGTCGTGGTGGTCTACACGGCAGTCACGATGCTGCTGTCTGCGCGACTGGAGCCATCCTCTGCCGCAGAGGGACGGTCGAAAGCATGAGGATCGCCGCATCGCTGCCCATCGCAGTCGCGGCGATGGCTTGGGCACCGCTGCTGGCCCAGTCGCCAGCGATCCCGAAATGGACGCTCGTGACCACCGGCGTCACGGCACGCCTCCGCGGCATCAGCGCACCGTCGTCGCGCGTCGTCTGGGCCAGCGGAACCGCGGGCACGGTGATCCGCACGGCCGATGGCGGCGCCACGTGGTCGCGCCTCGAGATCCCGGATTCCACGTCGCTCGACTTTCGCGACATCGACGCCGTTGACGAACGGACCGCGTACGCCCTCAGCATCGGCGACGGTGACGCGTCACGCATCTACAAGACGTCGGATGCCGGCAGCACCTGGACGCTGCAGTTCACGAACGACAACCCGCGCGCGTTCTACGACGCGATGGCGTTCCGCGATGCCCGCAGCGGGTTCGCGTTCAGCGACTCGGTCGACGGCCGGATGATTGTGTTGACGACCACAGACGGCGGCGCGCACTGGTCGCCGATCGCCGGCAGTCTTCCCCCGGCGCTCGAAGGAGAAGGGGCGTTCGCGGCCAGCGGGACGAACATCGCGCTCGGCCGAAGCCAGATCTGGATCGGCACGAACACGTCACGGGTGCTTCACTCGACCGACAACGGCCGCACCTGGAGTGTGACCAACACGCCGTTGCCGTCGAGTGCCTCGGCAGGGATCTTCTCGATTGCGTTCGCCGACGAGAATCGTGGCGTGGTCGTCGGCGGCGATTACAAAGTCGAATCCGGCGCGGTGAACAACGCCGCGATGACGGTCGACGGCGGACGGAGCTGGACGCTCGTGAGCGGACTGAGAGGCTTCCGGTCCGCGGTGGCGTTCATTCCGGCCCGGCCGGGAATGGCAGTCGCCGTCGGCCCATCTGGTGCCGACTACTCCACGGATTCGGGGCGGTCGTGGACCGCTGTCGACGGTCCGGGATTTCACACGCTCGCCGTCGCGCGGGGGACGCGAACAGTGTGGGCGGCGGGGGAAAAGGGAATTGTGGGACGCATCAGTTTCCAGTAGCCAGTAAGCGGATCCAGAACTGGGGAGCTGGGGAGCTCGGGAGCTGGGAACTGGGAACTGGGAACTGGGAACTGGGAACTGACTAGTGGGTCATCGTGTACATGACCACGTTGATGCCGACCGAGTAGCCGTCGGGGGAGAACTGATAGAAGAACCGCGCGTCCTCTCCTTCGCGCTCCCATGCGTCCGAGATATCCGTGTTGTGCGTCATCAGGACCATGATCCGATCATGCGCATCGCTGATGGCATACATCTGTGGCACGGCACTCTCTTCGCCGCGTTCGGAGGTCCCGCCGCCGCTGCGCCGCCAGTGAGCGATCGAAGGGATCTGCGGGAGCCGCGACACCTGGAAGAACGTCCGGAACAGGGGATGGCTGACGTCGATCGGGCGAATCGGATAGTCCTTGGGGGGCAGCACACGGCCGATCTCTTCGACCCACTGTGACCACGCCCAGTCCCCCCAGAAGTCATCGACCCAGAGGAAGCCCCCCTTCAGCAGGTAGTCCCGCAAGCGCTCCACTTCCTCGTCGCTGAATTGCGCCGTGCCGACATCCTCCATCTCGATGAACGGGCACCGGAACAGCTCGGCGTCTGTCAGGCGCACGACGAGATGGTTCGGCTCGTTGTCGCCGGTGCGGCTGACCCGCGTTTTGGTGAGCTCCGACAGACGGATCGAGAAGTTGACGTCGGCCGCGGGGTAGTCCGTCCACCAGCCCTGGCCGCCGGGCTCGCGGCGATTGCTGTAGTACATGCCGCGGCAGAAGTTGAAGTACCCGTCGAAGCTGGTGGCCGTGGGCACACGGGGGTCGGGACCGCGGAAGCGCCCCCCGCGGAACCAGTTGAAATCCTGCGCGGCCGCGGCGGTCACCAGCGCAAGGGCGAGGAGCCCTGTCGCCGCGCCCACCCTGCGAACGTCTCTGAACATGCCTTGTCGGCGACCCGCCTACTTCTTTTCGGGCCCCTTCGAAAGTGACTTGTAGTACTGCTCGACCATCTTGCGGAACTGTTCGGGCACCTCATCGGATCCCGAGAGCACCGGCTGCGCGTTGCCGCCTTCGGCCCGCCGACGGAGCCCGAACTCGAAGCGCTTCATGTTCTCGGTGACCGCCGACTGCAGCCGCTGCAGCTCCTCGACGTCCTGGTAGAGGCGGTCATCCTGCAGCTGGCGAAGGCCGCGCAGCACCTCGTCGAGCTGGCGCGAATCCATCCGCTGCCCCTGCAGCAGCCGGCGCAGCTGCTCTGCGTCGTTGAGCCACTGCCGGACTTCGCCGCGGAACTGGCGGATATCCTCGGGGCTGTAGTTGCCAGGCCGGCGGTCCCCGCCGCCCCACGCGGCGCCGTTCCGGAAGCCGCCGTAGGTGTCGCCGACGCCGCCGCGGCCGTCTGCCGTGCGCTGACCGTTGTTCTCACCGCCCTGACCACCCTGGCCCTGCTGCCCGGCCTGACCCTGTTGTCCGGACTGCCCTTGCTGGCCGGACTGCCCTTGCTGGCCGGACTGCCCTTGCTGACCGGACTGCCCTTGCTGACCGGACTGGCCCTGCTGGCCCTCGCGCCCCTGCTGTCCTTGCTGCCCCTGTTGTCCCTCCTGCCCTGCCTGCTGGCCTCGCTGACCACGGCCCTGCTGGCCTTGCGCGCGCTCGCGCATGCGCTGATCGAGCGATTCCATTCCGCGCGCCAGCTCGCGGGCCTTGTCGAGGGCCTGCCCCATCGTGTCGGGTGCCGATCGTCCGAGCGCATCTTCCGCTTCGCGGAGCTTGTCGCGCACGCCGTCGAGCGTTGACGTGATGTCCTTGTCCAGCGCCGCCGCGTCGGCCGGCTGCAGCCCGGCCCGCATCATCGAGCGCGACCAGCGAATCCGGTCGCGGACAGCGCGATCGCGCAGCGTGCCGGCGGCCTCCGACATCTTGCGAGACGCTTCCTTCTCCTGTTTGGCGATATCGCCGGCGGTCTTGTTGACCTGCTGTTCGAGCTCTCCGACACGGGTCGCCAGCTGCTCCTTGCGCTGGCTCAACTGCTCGACCCGCTCCTGCCGCTGCGCACCCATGCCCTCGAGGCCCTGCGCGGCCTCAGCAAGGTCACGCTGCTCGCGGGCGATCTCCTCGGCCTGCTGACGGGCATTCTTCACATCACGCTCGGCGCGGCCGCTCTGGCTTTGCTGCAGGCGTCGTTCAGCTTCCTTGAGCCGCTCGAGTGCGGCCGAGGCCTGGGCCGCCGCTGAGGGATCGCCGTTGGCGGACGCCCGCCGCATCGCATCGGCGGCATCCCGAAGCTGCCGGGCGGTTTGCGCGAGATCGGATCGGTTCTCTTCACGCGACAGCTGCTCCAGCCGCCGCGCCGCCTCTTCGACCTGATCGGCCAGCGCACGCTGATTGTTGTTCGAGCCGCCGCCGCCCCCCTGCTGGCCAGCCAGCGCACGCTGCCGCTGCCGCTCGGCTTCCTGCTCCTGGCGGCGGGCCAGCTCGCGCAGCTTCTCCATCAGCTCGTCCACCTTCTGATCGGTGTTCTGCTGCTCGGCGCGCTGTGCCGTCTCGTACTGGTTGGCGACCTTGTCCAGCTCCATCTCGAACAGGTCGGCGAGTTCCTGCGCCGTGGCGCTCTGTCCGCCGCCACCGCCGCCCCCGCCACCGCGCTGCATGCTGATCTGGACTTCGTATTCCTCTTCGGCCTTCTGGAGAATCTGCAGCGCCTTCTGCTCGGGCTCGAGCGCCCCCTGTGGATCGGGAGCGCGCAGCTTGCCCTCGGCCGCCGACATCGCGGTGACCGCTTGCGGCAGCAGTTCCGCGATCTTCTTGAAGGCGGGATCCTGTTCAACCAAACGGCTGTTCATGCGGGTCAGCAGCCCCTCGACCTGTTCACGCAGCTTCGACTGCGATAACGCCACCACGACCGAGCTCTCCTTCAGCTTCTCCGCGCTCATCGTCTTGCGGTCGCGGTTGATGTTGAAGGTCGCCGAGATGATTTGCCGCTGCTGCTGCGAAAGCGCCCCGACCTGGTTGTCCTGCCCGCCACCGCCGCCGCCACCGGCCATCGACTCGGCACGCTTGAAGTCCTTCTTCAGCGGCCGGACCTGCACGAAGTAGATGTCGCTCGTCGCCTTCTTCCCGCCCTGGACGGCATCGTTGTCGGCCGCGCGGGCGTAGTAGGAAACGAAATCACCAGGGGAGACGCCCAGCTCCTCGAGATAGAACGTGTGGCCGGCGCTCACCTCGGGCAGCCGTTTGGCCCCGTCGAACAACCGTAGGGACTTTTCGGCGGCGCCATTGACCGAGTAGACGAGCTCGAGATCCTTGATCCCGAAGTCGTCCTCGGCCCGCGCCTCGATGAAGACTTCCTCGATCGGCGACGCGCTGGAGTCGCGGCCCGGCCTCGCGATCGATACCGTCGGCGGTTGATCGGTGAGGACATCAATCGTGTATTGCGGCGACGCCGTGACGCGCTCGCCGGTCGGCGCATCGAGCTCGACACGATAGAACCCGTCCTTGTCGGCGACGAACGTTCCGGCCAGCGTCCCGTCGGCGCCGACCGTCAGACCGGCAGGCTGCTGCTCGTTGATCGCAATCTGCCCGCCCTTGGTGGGCATCGTGGGAACGATCTTGACGCGGACCTCGGTGCCACGAAGAACCGCGATATCCCCGCCGTCTTCAATCTTCCTGGGCTCCAGGCCCGTATACGCCGGGAAGTGGTACTCGAGCTCCAGCTTCTGGACATAGGGCATGTCGACGACGTTCAGCTTGAAGGTCGTCGAGCGTACGCCACCGGCTTCCACGAAGTAGTCGAGCGAACCGGCGAGGTCGAACAACATGCCCTGGAACTTCGTGTCCTCCCGAATCAGCGGCACACGCTCGAACGGCCCGTCAGCCGTCTTCCGCACCATCAGCACCGGCTGCTCGGCCGTGAACCCGAGGAGCTCCGCCGTAATGGCCTGATCGGCGCCCTTGGGCACGTTGACGTTGCCAGGCTTCACCTCGATCTTGTAAGGCACGGCGGCTTCGACGCTGCGCGACACGAGCACGAGCGCGGAGAGGGCGTGCCGGAGGTAGGCCGGCCCGAACCAGAACAGCCCCAGCGTGGCGAGCACGACCAGGCTCACCGCCCCGGCGTAGGCATTCAACGGCTTGCGCTCGACGCGACGGCCATCCTCGAGGGCGCGCGCCTTCTCAATCGCGGAGTCGACCAGCCGCTTCACCAGCGTCGACGGCGTCCCCGGCATCCGGCTCGCTTCGACGGCGCTGATGATCTCGGCCTGGAGCGAGGGCTCGTGCTCCTCGAGATAGAGCGCCACCTGCTCGTCGCTCACCCGCCGCAGCAGCGGCCGGATGAAGAACACGCCGACCAACGCGAGCAGCGCCAGCGGGAGCAGCACGCGGAAGGTCAGGATCAGACCGGGGGCGAACCGCGATGACTCGAGCCCGAGTGCCGCCGCGAGAAACACGGCAACCATGAGCGCGGCCACCGTCGCGGCCCCCCGCAGCGCCAGCTTCATGCGCCAGCGCCGCCGCACCTGTCGGATGACGCCGATCAGATCGGAATCGGGAGGTGGCTCGTGGGATCCGAAGGGGATGCGCATGTTGGTCCTTCGCTGTCGGTCTTCAGTTTCCAGTTATCAGTTACCAGTTGCCAGTTTCCAGTTGCCAGCAAGTAGCTGCGCTTTCTCACTACCGGCTACTGGAAACTGGTAACTGGCTATTGACTGCTCTCACTTCGTCACCCGATTCGACACAACCGTTTCTGCTGCCAGAAAAAGCGCCGCCGCGAACAGCATGTACCACCAGACCCGCTGAGTGGCTTCGCGGGTCGCATCGGTCATCTCAGCCGTCTGCGTTCCACCACTCCCGTCCGCTGGCCGGCCCGACACCGCAGCGACCACCTCGCGCGGATCCATCGCCGTCAGATCCGATTCCGACAGATCGACGTTGGCCGCAACGGTCGCGGCTGGACCGCCTCCAGCCGCCTGGGCACGCAGTTCGTAGAAGCCCTGCTCCGCCAGTTCCACGACGTCGCCGCCTTCCGGATCCAGCGAAATGCGCTGGCCGGACGGCGAAATTACCGTCCTGATGTCGTTCGGGTGGCCGGCGAGCGTGCTCGAGGGATCCAGCACCTCGCCGACCGTCAGCCACGGCTCCGGCTCGCGGTATGCGGCCAGGTATCGCGCCATCTGGTGCACGAACGGCAGGAAGATCGGCTTCACCGCCAGGTCGTTCCATTCGATGTCCAGCGACGACGCCCAGACCAGCACGCGACCCGACCCCACCCGCCGCTCGACCAGCGCCGGCGCGCCGTCGTCGAATCGCGCGAGCACGTTGGCGCCCGGCTGCACGGTCATCGCGCGATAGCCGTAGAACCGCGCGGCGGAGAAGTCGCCACTCCTGGGGGCCCGGAACGGTTCGAAAACCGGATGACCGTATTCGAGACCGACCAGGCGTCCGGCCTGGCCGCGGGATCGATCGATGGCTTCGCCGGGAATCGCAGCGATCGACGCGGCGCGCTCCTGCGGCCACGTGCCCCGCTGCGACGCGATGAACAGGAGTCCGCCGCCACGCTCGACATGGCGGGTGAGCCGCTCGGCCACGCTCGACGTGACCTGGACGTCGTTGAGCACGACGATCGCGCCAGGCTGGAGGTCGTCGGCCGAAAGCGATTCCGCCTCGCGTGCCGTCACGTCGAACCGCGGCGTTTCACCGACCGCCAGCGCGCGTCCGATGTAGAGCCCGGTGTCGCGTGCGCCAGGACGGCCCGCCAGCACGGTCCGCACCGGGCGGCCTGCGGCCACCATGAAATGGAACGCGTTGTCGCGGTTCATCGCGTCGTCGCCGACGCGGACCGTGGCCCGGACCTCGGCAGACGTCAGCGTGACCGGCGCGAACGACGTCGAAGACGACGCATTGGCGTCGACCCTCACGCGCTGCGTTTGGATCGGCCGGCCGTTGACTTCGAGCGTCACGTCCACGCCGTCGAGCGCCTTGCCGCCGTGGTTGGTCACCCCGGCAGTCACCGTGACCCGTTCCTGCTCGGAGAACGTGGACCGCTCGATCGCGACCGGCGTCACGGCCACGTTCGTCGTATCCGAGTCGCCAATCGGTTCCGGCGTCAGCACCGCCCCGTCAGGCAGACGAACACCATCCGCTCCCCGCCAGCCGCCGCGTTGGAAGTCGGTGACGAGCACGACCTCGCGGCGCGGCAGGTTGGACTCCGAGAGGATGCTGCCGGCAAGCTTCAGCACCGGGCCGTAATGGGTGGCGCCGGCCGACAGCTGCGCAGACGCGAGCGCGGATTGCAGCCGGCCCTTGTCCGACGTCGATCGGAGCGCGACGTCGGTTCCCGATCCGAAGAACACGACCGACGCGCGATCGGAGGGGGTCAGGCCCTCGATCGTTTTCCTGGCCGCCGCGACCGCACGCGCCCACCGGTCTCCGTAGCCCATGCTGTAGGACCGGTCGACCAGGATGACGACCTCGCGCGCACCGCCCGACGCGGACGCGGGAGGATCGGCGCCGCGGAAGAACGGACGGGCGAAGGCGAACACGATCAGCGCGAGGGCCGCCGCCCGCATCAGGAGCAGCAGCCAGTTGCGGATCCGGCGCCTCCGCACCGACTGGTAAGGAATCCGCCGCAGGAACATCAGCGACGGAAACTGCACGACCTGCTTCCGCTCACGCTGAATGAGGTGCAGCAGCACCGGCACGGCCAGTCCGGCAAGCGCGATCAGAAAGAGCGGCGTGAGAAAGGACATGCGTTTCCGGGCCTATCGTGTCCGCATCAGCCGCTCGCGCGTGCTCAGGTAGCTGAAGAGCGCGTGATCGAGCGGCGCCGACGTGTTCACGAGTGTGTAGTCAATCCGGTTGGCCGAAAACCGTTCGGTCAACCCGGTAATGTGCGCCTGGACCAGCTCGCGGTACTGGCCCGCGAGCGCTTCCGGCACGATCGGGATCTGTTCCCCGCTCTCGAGGTCTTCGAACGCCGATGGATCCGCGTACTCGAAGTCCAGCTCGGCGCGGTCCATCACATGAAACACGATCATGTCATGGCCGCGGAAGCGCAGCGGCCCGATCGCCT